>Ga0208916_10000536_pt1 | contig 17727 bp, 17 predicted proteins | sample DEB19_08_DNA_5_FD_184523 | JGI IMG/M metagenome (GOLD analysis project Ga0208916, IMG submission 184523) | Aqueous microbial communities from the Delaware River and Bay under freshwater to marine salinity gradient to study organic matter... | ecosystem: Environmental > Aquatic > Marine >... | reverse complement strand
TTGCACAAAGCTGTGCCCCAGCAAACCCAAACCCACCCAAACCGAGCCCACGCTCATCACCCAGCGCTCATGCCCTGCGTCAATCCAGCGGCCCACCAGATAAGCCATCAAGCCCTCGGCCAGCAGAGCCAAACTGAAGGCCAGCGACGACTCGGCCCGGCTCATGCCCAGCTCGGCCTCCAGCGGTGCCATGAGCAGCGAGAAGGTATAAAAAACACTGCCCCAGGTGATGAGCTGGGGCAGGGACAGCCAGAAACTGAAGGCCCCAGGGGCATTGGGAGAAGGCGGGCGAAAAAAACGCATCAATGCATTATCGCGGTGCCCTTTTGAGCACCGCCTTTAGCCAGAATGCAGCCACGCCTGAACTTGGGAACGTGCAGGCATGGCCGTCACCGCACCCTGTGCTTGTGTAGACAACGCTGCTGCCGCATTGGCCCATCGCAAGGCCTGAGGCCAAGGGCTTTGCTGCGCCAATTGCGCAGCCAAAGTACCCGTGAAGGTGTCGCCTGCGCCAATGGTGTCCACCACTTGCATGGCATAACCGGGCACCCACAAGGGCACGGCGTCGGGGCGGAACAGGGCACAGCCTCGTTCACCCAGCGTGACCACCAGCGCGCCCACGCCGCGTTGCAACAGACGCAGTGCCGCAGTCTCGATGTCTGGTGCATCGGCCAGCATCAGCAACTCGCCTTCGTTGGGGGTGAGCACATCGACCAAAGGCCACAGAGCATCGGGCAAGGGCGTGGCCGGTGCCGGGTTTAAAAGCGTCAACACGCCATGCGCGCGGGCGATTTCAAATGCCGCGAGTGTGGCCGCCAGCGGCACTTCGCACGAGGCCATGACCACCCGCGCATGGGCCAGCATGCCCGTAGCCGCCTGCACATGGGTGGCGGTCAGGCCAGCACCTGCACCGGGGTAAACGGCAATCGAGTTGTCACCATCTTCGTACACCAAGATCAGTGCGGTGCCGTTGGTTTCGCCTGCGCCGCGCAGCACATGCTGGCTGTCAATGCTTTCACGGGCCCACAGGTCCAGACCCATCTGCCCAAAATCGTCACCGCCAATGCGCGCGATCAGGCCCACCTGTGCGCCCTGGCGCGCAGCGGCAATCGCCGCGTTACTGCCCTTGCCGCCTGGCAGGCGATCAAACGCCTGCGCCATGCGGGTTTGACCACGTTCAAGCGGTTGAGGAATGTGGGCAATCAGGTCCACATTCCAGCTGGCCACGCAAACGACGTCAACGGCCATCAGGTGGCTCCTGGCGTGCCGTAACCCATGGTGCGCGGCAGCCACAACACAATTTCGGGGAAGATGGTCATGGCCACCAACAGGCCCAGCAGCATGACCAAGAACATCCAACCTTCGCGCATCATGTCGCCAATCGGGATGCCGGTCAGCGCCTTGGTCACAAACAGCAGCATGCCGAAAGGCGGGTGGATCAAGCCGATCATCATGTTCAGCACGACCAACACGCCAAAGTGCACCAAGTCCACCCCCAGCAGTTTGGCCGCAGGCAACAGCATGGGCACAAACACCAGCAACAGCACCGACACATCGAGAAAGCAACCCAAAATCAGGAACAAGGCGTTGACCATGAACAAAAACTGCAGGCGGCTCAGGTGCAAGTTGTCGACCCATGCGGCCATGGCCTGAGGCACGCCTTCGGAGGTGAAGGCGTAGTTCAGCATGAACGAGCCTGCCAGGATGATGGTGATCACTGCACTGGAGCGGGTCGATTCGAGCACCACGCCCCAAAATGCCTTCCAACTCAAGGCGCGAAAAACGAAGGCCGCCAACACCAAGGCATGCAAGGCCGCCACGGCAGCGGCTTCGGTCGGGGTAAAGGCCCCCGAATAAATGCCGCCCAACAAGACAATGGGCATGGACAAAGGCAAAGCGCCACGAAACAAAATGGCAGGCCATTCCTTGAATGGAATCGGTTCTTCACGCGGCATGTTGCGTTTGCACGCGATGTAATGCACCACGCTCATCATCAGGATGGTCATGCACACACCAGGCACCACGCCGCCCAAAAACAAGGCACCGACCGAAGCGCCGGAGACCAAGGCATAAATCACCATCGGGATGGATGGCGGAATGATCGGCCCCAGCGTGGCGCTGGCGACCACCACCGCACCGGCAAAGCCGGGCGTGTATTCGGGCTTTTTGAGCATTTGCTTGATGGTGACCAAGCCCGGCCCTGCGGCGTCGGCAATGGCACTGCCGCTCATGCCTGAAAAAATCACGCTGACCAAAATATCCACCTGCGCCAAGCCACCGCGCATGCGGCCCACCAGGATGCGGCAAAAGTCAAAAATACGCTCACTCACCGTGCCCGCGTTCATGATGTTGGCGGCAAACACAAACAGCGGCACCGCCAACAGCACGTAACTGTTGTACAGACCGTTGCTCACCTGCTCGGCCACCAGACCCAAGTCTTGCCCCTTGACCAACAGGTAGGCCACACCCGCCATGAGCATTGAAAACCCGATCGGCATGCGCAGCAGCATGCCGATCACCACCACGCCCACAAGGGCCCACAAAGCCAAAGTCATGTCGGAAGTCCTTGGGCTTCAAGGCCCTGTCCTTTGATGGCTTGCCAGATGCCAAAGGCACTGCGCAACACCAGCGCCACCAGCAGCAGTACAAACGGTAAAAACACCCACTGAAACGAGATGTCCAGCACAGGCGATGACTCACGCGCCATGAAGTGCACATAGTCCCAGCTGGCAGGAATGGCCACCAAGGCCAAGCCGCCGATCATGAGGTTGCCCACGATGCGCATGACACGGCGGGTGCCCACACTGGCGCTGTTCCAAAGCAGATCAAACACCACCTGCTCCCGCTCAGGCACCATGAAGGCCGCAGCCCACAAGATGGCCCAGAGGTAGAGGATCACAGCCAGCTCGTCAGACCACGGCAGCGGCTTGTTAAAGCCGAAGCGGGCCGTGATCTGCACCAAAAAGGTCAGGAACAGGCAGAGGAAAACAAGGCCGCCGAACGTGTCGGCAGCTTTTTTGAACCAGCGCATGTTCAGCGGGTGTTGTTGATGCGCTCAAGCATGCCTGCGGGCCAGACCTTGGCGTAATCCGACTTGGCATAGGTGTCCTGCACCGACTTGCGGAAAGCCTCCAGATCGGGCGTGGTCACCTGCAAACCTTGCTGCTTGAAGAAGTCCACGATCTGGGCTTCTTCCTTGATGCGGTTCTCGTTGTTGAACTGGGCAGCAGCTTGCGCAGCAGCCTTGACGTTTTGCTTTTGCGCAGGCGTCAGGGCATTCCAGGTTTTGTTCGAGATCGCAATGAAGATGCTGTCCACCAGGTGGTTGGTCAGCACCAGTTGCTTGGTCACTTCATAGAACTTGGCGGCGCGCACTGTCGGCAGTGGGTTGTCTTGACCGTCGATGGTTCCGGTTTTCAGGCCCAGATACACCTCGCCAAAAGCCAGCGGTGTGGCGGTTGCGCCCAGGGCTTCACCCAAGAACAACCATTCTTTGGTGCCAGGCATGCGCAATTTGATGCCTTTGAGGTCGGCAGGCGTTTTGACGTTGCGCGCTTCGCGCAAGTTGACCTGGCGGGTGCCCAGATAGGCGGTGGACAACACGGTCACGTCCATTTTTTCAGAGACGGATTTGAACAAGCCTTCACCAATGGGGCCGTTGAACACCTTTTGCTGGTGGGCCGGATCGCGCACCACATAACCGGCGGTGAAGATCGAGAACTCGGGCACCAGTTTGGCCATGTCGAAGGCCGAGATGGCCGACAGTTCCAGGTTGCCACGGGCCATGGCGGCCGGTTCGGTGCCTTGCTTGAACAAGGAGGCATTCAGGTTGATCTGAGTGTCGAACTGGTTGGGCGAGGATTTGTCGAGCGCGTCCTTGAACACCGTCCACATCTTGGCGTGCCAGTCGTCGGGCACTGCGGGCGTAGAAATGCGCATCGGAATTTTGGCTTGTGCCAAGGCTTGCGTGCTCATGCCGAGCATGCTGCCAATGGCCAGAGCCGAAACGCTGGCGGCCAACAGGCCGCGACGCAGGGTGGATGTGTTTTTCATGCTTGTCTCCTGGAGTTGTGGTGGGTGAAAGGAAAAGTGTGAAACGGCTTATTCGCGGGTGCGGTCAATGCTGAACTGCTGCACTTGTTGGGCAAAGGCCGCATGGGCCTCGGGCGTCATGGCCACCAGTGGTGCGCGCACGCGCAACCAGCTAGGGTCATTGTGCAAGGTGGCCATGACGCTTTTGAGGGCAGGCATCAGCGAATGAGGTTTGAGTAAGTCAAGAATGGTTTGCACGCGCTGTGCATCGTGTGCCGTGCCGGGGGCAGTGGATTCCAGCACCATGCGGTGCACGATGCGCGGCATGAAGTTGGCCAATCCGCTGATGGCGCCTGTGCTGCCCAGCGGTCCCATGGTGGGCAAATCAGGTTCAAAACCCACATACACCGTGAGCGGCGGCATGAAGGCTTGGGCGAGTGCAACCGAGTGCGTCCGGTCGCAGCTGCTGTCCTTGATGCCCGCGATGATGCCGGGGTAGCGCTTGAGCAATTCAGCGATCACGCCGTGCGACAGGTTCACGCCGATGACCTGCGGAATGTGATACAGGTACAGGCGCCAGTCTTTTCTGTTGACGCCCTCGATGATCTGCACATAGCCGTTCAGGATGCCTTCGTCGCTGATGCCCTTGAAAAAGAAGGGCGGCAGCACCAGGCAGCCGTGCACGCCCAAATCCACCGCGTGGCGGGTGAGTTCGAGGGTTTCGGTCACGGCAGCGCAGCTGGTGGAGACCATGATGCGTTCGGCGGGAACGCCGTTGGCGATCAGTTGTTCAACGGCTTGCTTGCGCTCTTGGAACGAGAACGAGGGGCCTTCGCCCGTGGTGCCAAAAATGGTCACGCCACCACAGCCTGCGCCAATCAGCGACAGCGCGTGTGCGGCCAGTTTGGGGTGATCGATGTTCAGTTGTGCATCGAGTGGCGTGAGCATCGCGGGCCAGATGCCCTGAAAACCATTGCGGCTGTTGGTGAGCGAGTGTGTCAAGAGAACTCCGTGAGGGTGGTGATAGAAGTCACTGATGTGGAAGGCGAGGTGCTGTCCAGACGGGCAGGTGTTGAGAGCACGCGGCGGTCCTGACCCAGCACCCGCTGGTGGGCACTGTGGATGTGGAAGGCCACATGCTCGGCCACCGCCAAAGGGTCACGCAATTTCAGCGCAGCGATCAGGTTCAGGTGCTCCTGCATGGCCGGCAGCAAAACTTCGGCCGACAAGGTCGAGCGCTCCAGATGAATCAATCGCACACGCAGGCTGTTGATGCGGTAGGTCTGCGAAATCAGGTCGTTGCCCAGGGTGTCGATCATCAGGTCGTGCAAGCCCCAATCCACCGAGGTGGCTTCGGTCAACAGTTCATCGGTAATGGGTCCTTGCACGGCACGCTGCACGATGCTCAGATGCGCTTGTTCGATGCTGGCCAGCTCCGCGTCGCTGACCGCCTGCACAAAATGCAGCGCGGCTTCGCGCTCCAGCATGCTGCGCAACTGGAAGGCGTTGTGGATCAGCTTGAGGTCAACATGCGCAATTTGCAGGCCGCGTTGCGGCACGGTGCGCAGCAACCCTTCGGCCTCCAGGCGCGGGATCAGCTCGCGTACCGCGCCCAGCGGCATGTCGAGCAATTGCATCAGCTCTCGCTGCGAGACAAACTGGCCCGGCTGCACATTGGCCTGCAAGATCTGCTGGCGGAAATTTTCATAAGCGCGGGCGCGCAAAGACTGGGGGTTGGGCGAGATGGCCATGGTGTCAGTCGGTCGAGACCACGCCCTTGCGCAGCATGATGTTGGCGTATTTGCGCAAGTCGCCAGTTTGAACCACCAAGCGGGCTGCGCTCGCCTGGTCGTAAAACGCAAAACGCTCCAGGCTGCCCGGTGCGGCTTCGCCCGCTTCTTGCAGGGCTTGCCTGAATTCGGCCACCGGCGTGGGCACCGCTTGCGCATCGCCGACCACCTGCATGGTCCAGGCGCAGGGGCTGTCAAAGCTGTCCAGTGGCAACACGCTGAGCACGGCCTGCAAAACCTGCGTGGTGGTCAAACCCGGTAACTGCACCAGCCGCGCGTGGGCTTGCTCGGCAATGCGGTCGGCCGGAAAGTTGGCATCGACCAGCACCACGTCGTCGCCATGGCCCAGTTTGGCCAGGCCATACAGCAGCTCTGGGGTCAGGAGGGGTGAGATGTTTTTTAGCATGACTGACTAACATGTTAGCGATGATTAAAAAGAACGGCCCCCGTGATTACCCGTGTTTTGGCGTTTTGCCCACAGCACTGGTCAGCGGGTTCTTTGCCCTCTACGATGGCCGCCATGTCCAGTGATCACCATTTATGAAAACACCTGCTTTTTTGCCTTGCACCGACGGCGCCCGCCTGGGATTGGGCGGCGCACCGCTGGGCAATCTTTTTGAAGCCATGGACGATGCGCAAGCACGCGCCGTGATTGATGCCGCCTGGGCCGACGGCTGCCGCAGCTTTGACACCGCACCGCATTACGGTCACGGCCTGTCGGAGCGGCGTCTGGGCGATGCCTTGCGCGGCCATCCCCGCAACACCTGGCGGCTGTCCAGCAAGGTAGGGCGTTTGCTCACACCGCAGGCCCAGGTGCCACGCGAGCAACACAGCTATGTGAACACCCTGCCCTTTATTCAGCATTGGGATTTTTCGGCCAGCGGCGTGCGCCGCAGTGTCGAGGACAGCCTTCAGCGCCTTGGCATGGCCCAGCTTGATGCGGTCTACATCCATGACATCGATGCCGCGACGCATGGCCCCGGCGCTGCCAGTGTGCTGCGCCAGGTGTTAAACGAAACCTTGCCCGAGCTGACCAGGCTCAAACAAGCGGGTTTGATCAGCCACATCGGCCTGGGTGTGAATGACCACCAGATCGTTGAGCAGGTGCTGCGCCACGCCGATCTGGATGTGCTCATGCTCGCGGGCCGCTACACCTTGCTCGACCAGACGGCCTTGCCCACGCTCATGCCGCAATTGGTCAAACGGCAAGTGGCGCTGGCGCTGGGCGGGGTGTTCAACTCCGGCATCCTGGCCACGCGCGTGTCGGCGGATCGGCCCATGACCTTCAACTATGCCCCCGCCGCAAAAGCCTGGGTCGACAAGGCTTTGGGCATGCAGGCCGTGTGCGACCAACATGGTGTGAGTTTGCCAGCTGCCGCCTTGCAGTTCGCCCTGGCGCACCCGGCCACGCAAATCGTCATGCTGGGTGTGCGCAGTGCCGCTCAGTGGCAAGCGGCCCGGCAAGCCGATCGTGAAGTGATTCCGTCCGATTTTTGGCAGCAATTGCGCCACGAAGGCTTGATTCCCGCCGAGGCGCCGATCCCGGGAGAGGCGGCATGATTGACGCGCACTTTCACTGCTGGCAATTGTCGCGGGCCGACTACGGCTGGCTCACGCCCGATCTGACACCGATTTACCGCGATGTGGCGGTGGCCGACTGGCAGCAACAAGCCGAGGCTTGGGGCGTGGGCGGTGGCATCGTGGTGCAAGCCGCACCCACAGCACAAGAAACGCAGTTTTTGTTGCAACAAGCGCGGACCAACCCAACGGTGCTCGGCGTGGTCGGCTGGATCGACATGCTGGCCCCGGACGCGGCACAGCAGCTTGCGCATTGCGCTGAACAGCCCATGCTCAAGGGCCTGCGCCCCATGTTGCAAGACCTGAGCGATCCCGACTGGATCCTGCAGCCTGCTGTCCAACCCGTGTTGTCGGCCATGGCGCGCTGCGGTCTGGTGTTCGACGCCTTGATCAAAACTGTTCACATCCCGCGCATCCTGGCGCTCACCCAAGCCCACCCGGATTTGACCGTGGTGGTGGACCATGGTGCCAAGCCAGTGATCGATACAACGGCAATGAATGACTGGGCTCAGGCAATGACACAGCTGGCACGCGAGACAGATCCGGCCAAAGTGGTTTGCAAAATGTCGGGCTTGTGGACCGAAGCCCCGGCGGGGCAGCCGGTGGAGGTGGTGCGCCCCTGGTGCGAAGCGCTGCTGACCATCTGGGGGCCGCAGCGACTGCTCTGGGGCAGCGACTGGCCTGTGCTGGAGCTGGCTGGCAGCTACGCCGCCTGGCGAGAGCTGTCATTGAGCGTCTTGGCCCACTTGCCTGAACAAGAAAAAAACGCTGTTTTAGGTGGCAATGCGCGCCGCATTTACCGACTTGAAGGGTGACGTTTTTATCTTGGAGTCGGGCTGTTGAACAGCCGTGTTTTGTCCGTGACCTTTAACGCACCGGATAAACCAATTGCCAGCCTTCAGGGCAATAAGACGTGTTCGGATAAAACTGCCCGACGGAGCTGCAAAAGTAACTGCCGCCTGCGGGTTGGGGTGGCGGCAAGTAGGTGACGGGAGGCGTCACATAAGTCACCTGCGGCGCTGGTGTGTAGCTGGGCTGGCTGGCAGCAGCGCTGATGGCCGCGCCTGCAATGCCCAAAACGATCAGCGGGCCCAGCCAGTCAGACGAGCGCTGTTGGTAGACGACGGAAGGGCGTTGATGATGGCCATGGGGGCCACCAGCCAGTGCCTGCGTGCTCACGGCACCCAGCGAAAGCGCCATCACCAAAGTACCGATCATTTTTTTCATCAAAAACCTCATAACGGACAAAGTCCACCTTTAACGCCATCTTGCCGTCAAAGTTGACAATGCTTCGGCAACACGACGCTCAGGTGTAACCGGCTGTGAGTGGCGTCATTGCTCTTTGAGCACCCGCCGGTATTGCACCGCTTCGGCCACATGCATGGCCTCGATGGTGTCGCTGCCGGCCAAGTCGGCAATGGTGCGGGCGACCTTCAGGCTGCGGTGCACACTGCGGCCGCTCCAGCCCAGCTTGGCCGCCGCTTTTTGCAGCAAAGCCGTGGCGCTGGCGTCCAATCGGGCATGGGCGTCAATGGCTTGGCCTTGCAAGTCGGCATTGGCACAGCCTTGGCGAGCCAGGGCTCGTTCACGGGCGACCAAGCTGCGGGCCGCCATGGTTTCGGTGCTTTCACCGGGTGGGGCATTCAGCAGGTCTTGTGCTGGCAGGCTGGGCACTTCGATGTGCAAATCAATCCTGTCAAGCAGTGGGCCGCTGAGCTTGCCCTGGTATCGGCTGACCTGATCGGGCGAGCAACGGCAGCTGCGCGTGGCGCTGCCCAAATAACCGCAAGGACAGGGGTTCATGGCCGCGATCAGCTGAAACCGCGCCGGAAACTCGGCCCGCCTTGCCGCCCGGGCGATGGTGATGGTGCCTGTTTCCAGCGGTTCGCGAAGGGCCTCCAATGCGGCTCTTGGGAATTCCGGAAGCTCATCCAAAAAAAGCACGCCGTGGTGCGCCAACGAGATTTCACCCGGCCGGGGCGGAGAGCCGCCGCCCACCAGCGCCACGGCGCTTGCCGAGTGGTGCGGCTGGCTCGTGGGGCGTTGCGCCCAGCGGGCAAGGTCAAAGCGCCCGGCCAAGCTGGCGATGGCGGCCGACTCCAATGCGGCTTCAATGCCCATGGGCGGCAGCAAACCCGCAAAACGTTGGGCCAGCATCGACTTGCCCGAACCCGGAGGGCCGACCATCAAGAGCGAGTGCCCACCAGCGGCCGCGATCTCGAGCACCCGTTTCACGCCCGCTTGGCCTTTGACATCTGCCAGATTGGCGTAAAGCGGTGGCGAAGACGGTGTGCTGGGAGCCATTCGCGCCCAGCCGTCACTGGGGTCGAGCGGGGGCTCGTTCGACGGTGGCAGAAACTGTTGCACCACATCCAACAGATGCCGCGCCCGGAAAACTTCGGCATCGGGCACCAAAGCCGCTTCTTCGGCGCTGCCCGGCGGCAACACCAAACGGGTGCGCACCTGCTGCTGGCGCAGCACCAGGCTCATGGCCAGCGCACCGCGAATGGGCCGCAGCTCGCCCGACAAAGACAATTCACCAGCAAACTCGTAGTCGGACAGTTTGCTGGCGTCTATTTGTCCACTGGCCGCCAGGATGCCCAATGCAATGGGCAAATCCAAGCGGCCTGAGTCTTTGGGCAAGTCGGCCGGGGCCAGGTTGACGGTGATGCGTTTGTTGTGGGGAAAGTCGAGGCCGCTGTTTTGCAAGGCCGAACGCACCCGTTCGCGCGCTTCCTTGACCTCGACATCGGCCAGCCCCACCAAGGAGAAGCTGGGCAGGCCATTGGCCAGATGCACCTCAACGGTGACTGGCGGCGCCTGCAGACCAATCAAGGCGCGACTGCGCACCAAACTGAGACTCATATTTCCTCCATGCCCCATGCTGGTGCATGGTGGGTGTTCTTGCACGCAGACACGCCATACAGAACTTGTTTGAATGCCATTCAACCATGCACAGAGTCATAAAGCACTGGTAAATGCCCGCAGAGGCGGTGTGAACGCATGGTTGGCACGCTCTCTGCTTAAGTGGCTTGTCCTTTCTTCACTTTATTGGAGTTACTCATGAAAAAAATCCTCGTTCCTTCCCTGATCGCCCTGGCTTTGGGTTCCGTGAGCGGTTTGGCACAAGCCCAAGCAGCAGCCCCTGAGAGCAGCCTGTCTTTCAACGTAGGTGCTGTGAGCGATTACCGTTACCGCGGTTTGTCCCAGTCACGTTTGCAGCCAGCTTTGCAAGGCGGCGTGGATTACGCTGACAAGAGCGGTTTTTATGTGGGTGCTTGGGGTTCTTCGATCAAGTTCATCAAAGATTCTGGTGCTTCTAAAGGTGGCGTCGAACTGGACTTGTACGGTGGTTATAAAGGTGCTGTGGGTGATGTGGCTTATGACGTAGGTTTCTTGCGTTATGAGTACATTGGCAACAAGCTTGGCGAAGTCACAGGCTTCGCAAATGCCAATACGAGCGAGGTTTATGGTGCTGCAACCTTTGGCTTGGTGACTGCCAAATATTCCCATTCTTTGACCAATGTGTTTGGAACCCCCAACAGCAAAAACAGCTACTACCTTGACCTGAGTGCCGCATTTGATCTGGGCAATGGATTTACTTTGGTGCCGCATGTGGGCCACCAGATGGTCAAAAACACCGATGCAGGCACATACACAGATTACGCACTGACACTGAACAAAGATTTGGGTAATGGCCTGTCTGCTTCAGCCGCAGTCGTTGGCACAGACGCTGACAAAGTGTTCTACACCTTGAAAGACAAGTTCAACGGCAAGTCCGGCGTGACAGTTGGCCTGAAATACGCCTTCTGATTCCCACACAACAACACAAGGAGCCATCATGAAACTGGTGACCGCCATCATCAAACCCTTCAAGCTGGACGAAGTGCGTGAAGCACTTTCGGGCATCGGCGTTCAGGGCATTACCGTGACCGAAGTCAAAGGCTTTGGTCGTCAAAAGGGCCACACCGAGCTGTACCGTGGCGCTGAATACGTGGTCGATTTTTTGCCCAAAGTGAAGATCGAAGCGGCCGTGTCTGACGACCTGGTCGAGCGCGTGATCGAAGCCATCGAATCCGGTGCCCGCACCGGCAAGATCGGCGACGGCAAGATCTTTGTGTACGACCTCGAGCAAGTGGTTCGCATCCGCACCGGTGAAACCGGCGGCGAAGCCCTTTGACAGACAAGAAAGAGAGTCAAAAAATGAAAAAGCTACTCGCTACTTTGGCCTTGGGCCTGAGTCTGGGTTGGGGTGTGTTCGGAGCGGCTTCTGTCGCCACCGCGCAAACCGCGCCCGCCGCCGTGACGGCACCTGCTGCCGAAGCCAAACCAGCCGATGCAGCCGCTCCGGCTACGGCCCCTGCGGCCGCAGCCCCTGCTGCGGCAGAAGCAGCTCCAGCGCCCGTGCCCAACAAGGCCGACACCGGCTGGATGATGCTGTCCACCATCTTGGTCATCTTGATGGTGATTCCGGGCCTGGCCTTGTTCTACGGCGGTTTGGTGCGCAGCAAAAACATGCTGTCGGTGCTGATGCAAGTCGTGGTCACGTTCTCGCTGATCACTGTGTTGTGGTTCGTTTACGGCTACAGCCTGGCGTTCACCGAAGGCAATGCCTACATCGGTGGTTTTGACCGCTTGTTCATGAAGGGCATCTGGGACAACGTCGCGGGCACTTTTGCCAACGCCGCCACCTTCAGCAAGGGTGTTTACATCCCTGAGATCTCGTTCGCAGCCTTCCAGGCCACGTTCGCAGGCATCACTTGCGCCCTGATCGTCGGTGCTTTTGCTGAGCGCATCAAGTTCTCTGCCGTGCTCGCCTTCATGGTGCTGTGGTTCACCTTCAGCTACCTGCCTGTGGCGCACATGGTCTGGTTCTGGATGGGTCCTGACGCTTACGCCTCGAAAGAAGTGGCCGATGAGATGACCAGCAAAGCCGGTTTGTTGTGGCAGTGGGGCGCGCTGGACTTCGCTGGCGGTACCGTGGTGCACATCAACGCCGCTGTGGCTGGCTTGGTCGGTGCTTTCATGGTCGGCAAGCGTGTGGGCTATGGCCGTGAATCGATGGCCCCTCACAGCCTGACGTTGACCATGGTGGGTGCCTCCTTGCTGTGGGTGGGTTGGTTCGGTTTCAACGCCGGTTCTGCGCTCGAAGCCAACGGTTTCGCTGCACTGGCCTTCATCAACACCTTGATCGCGACAGCCGGTGCTGTGTTGGCCTGGTGTGTGGGTGAAGCGCTGATGCGTGGCAAAGCTTCCATGCTGGGTGCCGCTTCGGGTGCTGTGGCAGGCTTGGTCGCCATCACGCCAGCGGCGGGCAACGTGGGTCTGGGTGGTGCTTTGATCATCGGCTTCATCGGCGGCTTCGCTTGCCTGTGGGGTGTGAATGGCCTGAAGAAAATGCTCGGCGCGGACGACTCGCTGGATGTGTTCGGTGTGCACGGTGTTGGCGGTATCGTCGGTGCCTTGTTGACCGGCGTGTTCAACTCGCCTGCCTTGGGTGGCCCCAGCGCCGTCGGCGACTGGGTGACTGTGACCATGATCACACCTGATGCGTACTCCATCGCAACACAAGTGTGGACCCAGGCCAAGGCCGTGTTGCTGACCATTGTGTGGTCGGGCGTGGTCTCGGTGGTCGCCTTCAAGATCGTTGACCTGACCATCGGTCTGCGTGTCACCGAAGAAGAAGAGCGCGAAGGTCTGGACATCTCCTCGCACGGCGAGTCGGCCTACCACGGTTGATCCCATGTGATCGCTGGGTGGTGATGAAAATCACCACCCACAAAAAACCCCGCAGTGTGAAAACACTGCGGGGTTTTTCTTTGGGAGCGAATGTGTGCTCAGCCCAAGGCGCAAGCCGTCACACGCAAGTCGCCGATGTCCAGAGTTTCCATCTGAAAATCCGCGCGTTCAGGCTGCGCGCAAAGCGTCGGCGGTGATGGGCAGACGGCGTACGCGCTTGCCGGTCAGTGCCGCCACAGCGTTGGCAATCGCAGGTGCGGCCACCGCGGTGCCTGGCTCGCCAATGCCGCCGGGCTTTTCGGTGCTCTTGACCAGCACGATGTCGATTTGCGGCGACTCGTGCATGCGCACAGGCTCGTAGCTGTTGTAGTTGGTCTCTTGCACGCGGCCATTCTTCATGGTGATCTGGTGCTTGAGCACAGCGCCCACACCGAAGACGATGCTCGACTGCAACTGGGCCTCGACAGTGTCAGGGTTGACCATGTGGCCCACGTCTGCCGCCACGGTGACCTTGTGCACCTTGACGCTGCCGTCAGGATTCAGACTGACCTCGGCCACCTGGGCCAAGTAACTGTCGTAACCCTCCATCAGCGCGATGCCATGGGCACGGCCTTTGGGCAATGCCTTGCCCCAACCGGCCTTGTCGGCTGCGAGCTTGAGCACATTGGCAAAACGGGGTTTGCCCGCCAGCATCTTCATGCGGTAGGCGTATGGGTCTTGCCCTGCTGCCTTGGCCAACTCGTCCACAAAACTTTCGTTGGCGAAGGCGTTCATGCTGTGGCTCACAGCACGCCAGTAACCCACACGCACGCCGGTGTCGTGAATCACCAGATCGTGTTGGGTGTTGGGGATGTTGTAGCCCATCACGGCGGCTTCGGCCATGAAGGGGTCCAGCGTGTCTTTGGGCAAGCCGAATGCGCGTTGCGTGACCGATTGCGAAGCCACCTTGAAGTGCAGGGCGGTCGGCATGCCGTTGGCATCCAGTCCGGCTTTGAGCTGGTTGACGCCGGCAGGACGGTAGTAGTCATGCATCATGTCTTCTTCGCGTGTCCACAACAGCTTGACGGGTTTGCCCACGGCTTTGGAAATTTCGGCCGCTTGCACAATGAAATCCAGCTCCAGGCGACGACCAAAACCACCGCCGAGGTACGTGGTTTTCAGGGTGATGTCTTCGGGCTTGACCTTCAGGGCGGCAGCCACGGCACCTTGAGCGCCTTGCTGAAACTGCGTTGGCCCGATCAGCAGCACCTTGTTGCCTTGCACATGGGCGGTGAAGTTCATGGGCTCCAAAGGTGAATGCGACTGCATGGGCGAGACGTATTCGGCTTCGAGTACTTTGGCGGCCCCTTTGAGTGCCGCGGCCACATCGCCTTGCGGTTTGATGATCTCGATCACTTTGCCGGACTTGGCGGCTTGGCGCGTGCCCTCGATGACGCCGGCATCGCTCAAAGCGGCACCAGCCCCTTCGTCCCACTGCACCTTGACGGTCTCGCTGGCCTTCTTGGCGCGCCACCACGAGTCGGCCACCACGGCCACGCCGTCGCTGATCTGCACCACCGCCTGCACACCGGGCATGCCCTTGGCTTGTGCGGCATCAAAGCTCTTGACCTTGCCGCCAATCACCGGGCACTGCTGAACGGTGGCGTAAACCATGCCCGGCAACTTGACGTCGATGCCGAATTCAGCGGTGCCGTTGGTTTTGGCCGGCGTGTCGACGCGCTTGGTGCGTTTGCCAACGATGCGGAAATTCTTGGGGTCTTTGATCGGTGGCTTTTCGGGCATGGGCATGCGTGTGGCCGCCTCGGCGAAATAGCCGTATGTGGCTTTTTTGCCTTTGGGCCCCAGCAGCATGCCTTTATCGGCCTTGATCAGATCAGGGTCCACATCCCAATGTGTGGCGGCGGCGGTGATCAGCATTTCGCGCACTTGGGCACCGGCGATGCGGAGCTTTTCCCAGCCGCCACGCACCGAGGTCGAACCGCCCGTGATTTGTGCGCCCAGCAAGGCGTTCACATACGCCGCGCCTGGAGGGGCGTCCACCACTTTCACCTGGTTGAGGTCGACGTTGAGCTCTTCGGCCACCAGCATGGGCAAAGCGGTGTGGACACCTTGGCCCATTTCGGAATGGGAGCTGTAAATCGTGATGCTGTTGTCTTCACCAATGTGCACCCAGGCGTTGGGGCTGTGCACTGCGCCAGCGGCCATGGCTTGACCCAAGGAGCCGGGCAAATGCAGCGCCATCAGCAAGCCGCCAGAAGCCGCTGCACTGGTTTTGAGGAAGGAACGGCGGGAGGTTTGGATTTCGTTCATGTGTGTTCTCCGGCGGATCAGGCTTTGCGCATCACGGTGGCGGCATCTTTGATGGCCGCACGGATACGGGGATAGGTGCCACAACGGCAGATGTTGCCGCTCATGGCGTTGTCAATGTCGGTGTCGCTCGGGTTTTTATTTTTGCTCAGCAAGGCCGCAGCGCTCATGAGCTGGCCCGACTGGCAATAGCCGCACTGAGGCACGTCGTGTTTGATCCAGGCCACTTGCAAGGGGTGGGTGTTGTTCTTGGACAACCCTTCAACGGTGGCCACTTTTTTGCCGGCGACCGCATTCAGGGGCGTTTGGCAAGAGCGCACAGCCTCACCGTTGACGTGCACGGTGCAGGCGCCGCACAAGGCCGCGCCGCAGCCAAATTTGGTGCCGGTCATGCCGAGTTCATCGCGCAAGACCCACAACAGGGGGGTATCGGTTTCGGCGTTGGCCTGTGCAGGCTTGCCATTGACTTGGAAATTCACGCTCATCAAAGTCTCCTCAAAGCGGGTTTGTAACGGATACGCATACCTTCGGCGAAAGGCCCTTATTCCGTGCTTCGTGTAAACCCTGATGTGATCGGTTTCGCGCCCTCTTTTTCTTGAAATCTGTCACCTGTGTGCCAACCGTCAACGCCTGAAAACGCAGCGCGGGTCATGCAAGCGAAAACGACGGGTTCTTTCGGGTTACCAATTGGCGCATTTCGAACCATGGACATCACCTGCGGGGGCACAATCCAAGACATCTTTTTCAGCCCGAGTTCCGCATGACCCACACCCTGGCCCCTGAGTGGCAAGCCTTGACCACCGAACCCGACGGCCTGAGCGAATCGCCCTTTTGGCACCCCGAAGAAAACCGGCTGTACTGGGTCGACATTCCGGGGCGACGCATCGGGCGCGTGCGGGTGCAAGGCGTGCAGCCCCAAGGGGCGGTTGAATACTGGCCCCTCACGCAAGAGCCGGGCTGCATCGCGCCTGTGCAAGGCGGTGGTTTGGTCATGGCCTTGCGCGACGGCATCTACCTGGCGCGTGAATGGGGCGGGCCTTTGCAAGCGCTGGCAGCCGCGCCCTACGACACCAGCAAACTGCGCTTTAACGATGGCAAATGCGATGCGCAAGGGCGCTTTTGGGCGGGCAGCATGTACGAGCCCCGCGATCAGGCGCTGGGCGTTTTGTATGCGTTGCAGGACCAAGCTTTGCAGGACAAAGCCCACGCCGCCACCACCGCCAATGGCCTGGCGTGGTCACCCGATGGCCACACACTTTATTGGTCTGACACCGCGTCGCACTGCGTGCGCGCCTGGAACTTTGACCCGGCCACGGCCCGTTTGTCGCACGAGCGCGTGTTCCAGCAGTTTCCGATCAAACCCGCAGACTGGGTCTGGGGCGATGCGGCGGCCCCCGCCTATGGCGGACGCCCCGACGGCGCCACGGTGGACAGTGAAGGCGCTTACTGGTCGGCCCAATACGAAGGCAAGCGCCTGGTGCGCTTGTCGCCTGCGGGCGAGGTGCTGGCCGTGGTCGAAACGCCTGTGCAATGCCCGACCATGCCCTGTTTTGGGGGCGCAGACCTCAAAACCCTGTTCATCACCAGCTCGCGCCAAGGGCGCAGTGCCGCAGAGCTGGGGCTGTACCCGCTGTCAGGCTGCATCTTTGCGGTACGGGTAGAAGTAGCAGGGTTGCCTGTGAACTTTTACCGTTGACCGTTCGCGAATTTCCCACAACCCCCCCGTTCAAAAAATTCACGCAGCCGCCAAAGGGTGGGGGTTACCATCCTTTCCCATGGAAGTTCAACTCAATACCCTGATCGACGCCGTACGCCAGGCGGGTGCAGATGGCCGCGTGCTGCGCTTGCGCGGCGGTGGCACCAAAGACTTTTGGGGCCAAAGCCTCACAGGCGATGTGCTCGACACCCGCGCTTACCGGGGCATCGTGAGCTACGAGCCCAGTGAACTGGTCGTCACCGTGCGCGGTGGCACGCCACTGGCCGAGCTGGAAGCCGCATTGGCAGAAAAAGGCCAATGCCTGGCGTTTGAGCCGCCGCACTTTGGCCAAGATACGGCCACTGGGGCCACTGTCGGCGGCATGGTCGCCGCGGGCCTGAGCGGCCCGGCCCGCGCCACCGCAGGCGCTGTGCGCGACTATGTGCTGGGCGCACGTTTCATCAACGGCTTGGGCGAACACCTGACTTTTGGAGGTCAGGTCATGAAAAACGTAGCCGGGTACGACGTGAGCCGCCTGATGGCGGGCAGCTGGGGCACGCTGGGCTTGATCACCGAGGTCAGCCT
>Ga0208916_10000535_pt1 | contig 17729 bp, 14 predicted proteins | sample DEB19_08_DNA_5_FD_184523 | JGI IMG/M metagenome (GOLD analysis project Ga0208916, IMG submission 184523) | Aqueous microbial communities from the Delaware River and Bay under freshwater to marine salinity gradient to study organic matter... | ecosystem: Environmental > Aquatic > Marine >... | reverse complement strand
TCTGGGTGACAGCAGCGAGTTGCTACAAGAGTTGCAGGCTTTGACCGTGACGCTTGGCTATGAGTTGCCAATTGTCTGCAGAGTCGATCGGCGGCACCTGGAGTTGGTGGTGGCGGCCATGCGCCAAGGCGCACTGCATGTGTTGCCTGCGGATGATTGGTCTGCCGAGGCTTGGCAGAGCGTGTTGGCACTGCGTGATGCTACACAGCCGATGGCACGGACTGCGCCCAAAGTCGCGCGGGCCCCCCGCAGCGTGGTCTACGTTGACCCGGTCAGCCAGCATTTGTTTGCATTGGCTCAACGTGTGGCCATGGCCAATGTGACGGCCTTGATTGAAGGCCCGACCGGCGCCGGTAAAGAAGTGCTGGCTCGGGTGCTGCATGAGTCCTCAGCGCGAGCCCGTGGCCCCTTTGTTGCACTGAACTGCGCGGCCTTGCCAGAGCACTTGATTGAAGACATGTTGTTTGGCCATGAAAAGGGGGCTTTCACTGGCGCTCACAAAGAGCATCACGGCGTCTTTGAGCAGGCCCAGGGCGGCACGCTTTTCTTGGATGAAATTGGCGAGATGCCGATTCACCTGCAGGCCAAGTTGTTGCGCATTTTGCAAGAGCGACAAGTCGTGCGATTGGGTGGCGAGCGTCCGATTGACCTCGACGTGCGCTTGGTCGTGGCGACCAACAAAGATTTGCGCGTCGCCATTGCCGCGCGTGAGTTCCGTGAAGACCTGTACTTTCGGATCAGCACCTTCAAACTGCGCGTGCCACCTTTGCGCGAACGCCCCGGCGATATTTTGCCGCTGGTCGCGCGTCTGCTGGCCCGTCATGTCAACAGCAACCGCGGTCTGAGCATCAGCACGCAAGCCCAAGCCTGCTTGCAAGCCTATGGCTGGCCGGGCAATGTCCGTGAACTTGAAAACGTGGTGCTGCGCGCTTTGGTGCTGTGCACAGATGACGTGATCACGCCAGCGCACCTGATGTTTGACGATGCCTTGCCATCACCCATGCAAGCGGTGATGCAGCCCGTGATGAATCCGGCCCCGGTGGCGTCTGCGCTGCAAAGTGCGGAGGTTTTTTATTCAGCACCGGTGCCTGCATTCTTAAAGTCAGACACGGTCTGGAACGCCGAAGCAATGTTGGCGACAACACCCGCTGCAGATGGCGCAAGTTTGCAAGACGCCGTCAAGTCAAACGAACACCAGCTGATCATGGCTGCCATCCAGACCACGTTCAGCCGCATGGAGGCTGCCCGCAAGTTGGGTATCAGCCCGCGCACGCTGCGCTACAAGCTGGCCAAACTCAAGGGGCAAGCGCTCACGAGCACGGCCGACTGACACCACAGACAGAGCAAGGGAACACCCAATGATCGAAAAAGCCACTTCCAGCGCCAACATTCAAGCCATGTTGCAAACACTGCGCACGCACTCGAGTCAAGCTGCCGGCAACATCCAGGGCCTCAGCACTGATGCGCCCGAAAAAACCGGCTTTTCAGACGCCGTCAAGCAGATGTTCAACCAGGTCAATGCGACGCAGCAAAAGTCGCAGGCGATGACTGAGGCCTACGAGCGCGGCGATGACATCCCGCTGACCGACGTGGTGCTGGGGATGCAGAAGTCTTCGCTTTCTTTTGAGGCGACCTTGCAGGTTCGCAACAAAGTGCTGAAGGCCTATGAAGACATCATGAACATGCCGGTTTGAGACCTGCCTGAAAGACCCTGACCATGGCCACCAGTACAACTACGCTGTCCCCGAACGCCTTTGGCGCGGGCTCGGCATCGGGCACGATGCCGGCGCTCGCCAGCGGCGGCGGCTTGCGCGCCAACCCCGCTGACGCTGCCAACCCCAGCGCAGGCGGTGGCGGCGCCATGGTCACCACCGGCTCTGGCCCCTTCGCCATCATCAACCAGACCATGATGCACCCCAGCATCAAAAAGGCGCTGCCTTTCATGGTGCTGGCCATCGTGTTGCTGCTGTTTGTCGCCGTCTACACCGCGGTCAATGCGCCGACTTACCGGCCTATCGTGGCGGGCATGACGGAGGCGGATCAACAACTGGCTTTCGACGCGCTCAAAACAGCCGCCTTCAATCCGATTCTGGACACCGCCAACGGGCAGATCACAGTGCCGTCTAAGCGTTACCACGAGGCGCGTATTTTTCTGGCCTCCAAAGGCTTGCCAAAAACCGGTCAGAGCGGTCTGGATGCCTTGAAGGACCAGTCCTCCATGACCACCAGTCAGTTCATGGAGCAGGTGCGCTACACCGCCGCGATTGAACAGGAACTGGTGCGCAGCATCTTGCAGATTGATTCGATTGCGTCGGCACGGGTTCACTTGGCCTTGGCCAAGCAATCAGCCTTTGTGCGCGACCGCACGCCGCCCAAAGCATCGGTGGTGGTGACACCGCAACCCGGCCGCATGATGACGCCTTCGCAGGTGCAGGCGGTGGTGCATTTGGTCGCCTCTAGCGTGCCATTGCTGACGCCAGACAACGTCACCGTGGTCGACAACTTGGGCAAGCTCATCACCGATTCGTCGACCGATTCGGCGCTGGGCTTGACGGCCGCGCAAACCCAACACAAGCAAAAAATGGAAGAGGTTTATCGCCAACGGGTGAACCAAATTCTGATGCCAATTGCGGGCGAAACCAACGTGCGCTCGCAGGTCAATTTGTCGCTCGATTTCAGCCAGACGGAAGTGACCACCGAAGATTTTGACCCGCGTGAAAAAGGTTCTAAAACCCGCTCCGAAGTGCTCAGCGAAGACCGCAACACACTCAAGGACGCGGGGGGCGTTCCGGGTGCGTTGTCGAACACCCCGCCAGCAGCACCGACCGCCACGCCCAACGTTGCGGCAGTCAAGCCCCCGACGGCGGATGACCGCGCCACCTTGACCAACCGCACCACCCGCAACTACGAACTCGACCGCTCCGTTCGCCATGTCACCAGCGCCACCGGAACCGTCGAGCGGCTGAGTGTGGCGGTGGTGATCAACGAGCGACAGCCGACGCCGCAGCCTAAGAACGACAAAGGCGAAACGCCTGAAGCCAAAGCCAACCCCTACACGCCTGAAGAGATGGAGCGTATGCAAAGCTTGGTGCGCAGCGTGGTCGGCTTCAACGAAGCCCGTGGTGACGTGGTGACCGTGATTCCGGCACGCTTTGAAGCCGAGCCCGTGTACGACACCAGCGTGGTTTGGTACAAGGACGAAGTCCTGATGAACCAGATCAAGAGCGGTGTGATCGGGCTGGTGTTTGTGGCCTTCTTGCTGCTGGTGGTTCGCCCGGCCGTGATGCACTTGTTGGGTCGAGAGCAGGCTGCTGCCGATGCTGCCGCCATGTTACTGATTGAACAAACCAAGCCGTTGCCGGATGGCGAGTTGAGTGCCGCTGACATGAACGCCATTCAGTTGGGCGAGGGCGAAACGCTGGAACAGCTCAAAGCCAAGCTGAAGCCAAAGAAATCGAATATCTCCCTGGAAATGCTCGACACCGCCAACTCTTACGACGACAAGGTGGCCTTGGTGCGCATGATCGTGGCCGAAGATTCCGCCCGCGTTGCCAGCGTGCTGAAAAACATGATCAAGGTCGGCTGAGGCTGACAGGAGAACGCTATGGCTGAAAAGGAATTATTGGTCCTGACCGACGCGGAAATTGCGGCCAACGAAGCTCTGGAGCGCGAACTCGCTCAGATGACCGGGGTGCAACGTGCCGCGGTGCTGATGCTGTTGCTCGGTGAGCAACAAGCCGCCGAGATCATTCGGTTTTTGAATCCCAAGGAAGTCCAGGCGCTGGGTGGCGCGATGGTGTCGGTGGCCGACCTGTCGCAAGAGGCTGTCAACGCCGTGCTCGACGAATTCGTGGCGACGATTAAAAAGCAAACCAATCTGGGTCTGGGCACGACGGACTATGTCGAAAAAGTCTTCAAGCGCGCGCTGGGTGACGACAAGGCGGCCTCTGTGCTGGGCCGTATCATGCCGGGTCAGGGCAGCAAAGGACTGGACATTCTGAGCTGGATGGACGCTCGTTCGATTGCCGAAATGATCCGTGGCGAACACCCGCAGGTCACCGCCATTATTTTGTCAGTGTTGGAACATTCGGTGGCGGCTGACGTGCTGAATTTTTTGCCGTCGGAGACGCGTGCGGAGATCATCCAGCGCGTCGCCAACTTGGAGACGGTGCAGCCTTCTGCGATGGAAGAGCTGGAAGCCATCATGAAGAAGCAGTTCTCCAACAACTCGTCGGCCAAGTCGTCAAGCTTTGGCGGTCTGAAGGCTGCGGCCAAGATCATGAACTTCACCAAGACCGAGCTCGAAGCCTCGGTCATGGGCGGACTGTCTGAACTCGACCCCGAGCTGATGCAGAAAATCCAGGACAACATGTTCACCTTCGAGAACCTGACGGGCGTGGACAACCGCGGTATTCAAGTGCTGATGCGCAATGTTGAGCCTGACTTGTTGATGATCGGACTGAAAGGCGCCAGCGACGTTGTCAAAGAAAAGTTCTTTGGCAACATGTCTGAACGAGCGCGCGGCATGTTCCGTGACGACATGGAGGCCAAGGGCCCCTTGCGGCTGGCCGATGTTGAGGATGCGCAGAAAACCATCATGCGGATTGCCCGCAAACTGTCTGATGCGGGCGACCTGGTGCTAGGCGGAGGCGATGACTTTGTCTGATCATCCCGCCTTGGGCGAGTCGGGTCCTCGCACCGCGCGGGTCTGGCAGCCTCTGGACTTACTGCACCCGTCCGCCGGTCACGGCGGCTTTGTGCGCAAGGCTTGGTCAGACCGACCGCTGCAGTCCTTCGGATTACAGCCGATCAAGACCTGGTCGCCACCGGGTGAAGAAGACGCTGATGGCGCTGCGGCAAGCCCAACGGAAGCCGCCTTGCCGGATGAATCCATCGTGCCTGAGCCAGACTCCGCCGCGGCCACCCTGGCGCTGACTGAAGCGGCTCTTGAAAATGTTCGCCAAACGGCTTACGCAGAAGGCTTGGCTGAAGGTCAAAGGCAAGTCCGTGAAGAATGGCTGCTCGACCAAAAATCGAGGCAGTCGAACAGCCAGAACCTTTTGCGTGAACTGGACCTGTCTGTCCGCAGGCTGATCAGCTCACCCGAAGCCTTGTTTGAGCCTTTAAAGCGGCTGGCTTTGCATTTGGCGGAGCAATTGGTGCTGGCTGAATTAACACTCTCTCCGCAGGCCATTGAACGGCTGATACGGCGCAGCGTCGATGAGCTGGCGCCGCAGCGTTCAGCCCCGATCACGGTAGAACTGAGCCCCGCCGATCTGGCCGTGTTGCAACCGCATGGGGATGAGCCCAGCGGTGCACCGACGGCCGACGGCGACAAACCCAAAACGGTGAAAGCTGAACGGCCTTGGCAGTTACGAGCCAATGACGCGTTGATGCCCGGCAGCGTACGAGCCAGCGCCAGCGACGCTGTCGTCAGTGACTTGATTGAGCATCGGCTCGAAGCCATTGCCCGCAGCTTGCTGCTGGACACCGGCCGCAGTTCGGCGCAATCGGCTTTTCAGCCTTCCCGTTTAGCCGCCCGCATGGCCAGCGAGCAGGTGGTGGACGCGCAGCCGCGCATGTCGACGGGGACTGCACCCGCGCCTGAACCTCCGCGTTCATTCGAAGCATCTGACACCACTGACGCGCTGGACGGCGACCTGTCCGAGCCGTTCACCTGGGATGCGTCAGAAAACTTTGCGCCGACAAATCTCAAAGACATGAGCCTCGACGCCTTGGACTTACCCGACCTGAGTCTGGACGATAGCCACCCCGACCCAGCCAATCCACACAATGTCTGATTTCGCACAAGTCGTTGAGCGCAGCGTGGCCCAAGTTCGTGGCCCCAGGCCAGAGCGATCGGGCACCTTGGTCCGACTGGTCGGTCTGCGCCTTGAAGCGCGCGGCATCATGGCGCCGATTGGTACTTGCTGTGAAGTCTTGGGCCAATCGGGCCAGCGGATTGAGGCCGAGATCGTCGGCTTCAGCGACAAAACACTGTATTTGATGCCCTTCACCGAGCCGGTTGGCATTGGCCCAGGCGCCTTGGTGCGCGTGCTGCCAGACACCGGCAACGCCACACTCGGCCCTGAGTTGCTAGGCCGCGTGATTGATGGACGCGGTGAGCCGCTGGACGGCAAACCGAGACCACAAGGCCAAACCCGCCTGAGCCTGCACGGCCTGCCGATCAACCCGATGGAACGCGGCCCGATTAACCGCGTGCTGGACGTCGGCGTCAAAGCCATCAACGGGCTGTTGACGCTCGGCCGCGGCCAGCGGATTGGCCTGATCGCCGGCTCTGGTGTTGGCAAAAGCGTGTTGTTAGGCATGCTGACCCGTTTCACCAAGGCCGATGTCGTGGTGATTGGACTGGTCGGCGAACGCGGCCGTGAAGTACAAGCGTTCATCAGTGAATCTCTGGGCCCAGAAGGCTTGGCTAAATCTGTGGTGGTGGCGGCACCGGCCAATGTGTCACCCGTGTTGCGGCTCAAAGCCGCGCACATGACGCACTTGATCGCCGAGTATTTTCGCGACCAGGGCAAGGACGTTTTGATGTTGGTCGACAGCCTGACGCGCGTCGCCCATGCGCAGCGTGAGATCGGCCTGGCGATTGGTGAGCCGCCGACGGCCAAGGGTTATCCGCCGTCGGTTTTTGCCTTGCTGCCCAACTTGATTGAGCGCGCTGGTGTGGGTCGGCATGGGTATGGCTCCATCACCGCGATTTACACCGTGCTGGCCGAAGGTGACGATGTTAACGACCCGATTGTGGACATCGCCCGCGCTTCGCTGGACGGCCAAGTGATGTTGTCACGCAAGCTCGCCGATGCCGCCCATTACCCGGCGATCGACCTGACCGGTTCGATCTCGCGTTTGTCGCAAACCTTGCTGGACCCGCAAGACATGAAACTCGCCAACCGCTTTCGCAGGCTGTGGTCGCTGTACCAACAAAACGTCGACTTGATCCAGGTCGGCGCTTACGAAGCGGGCTCGAACCCGGAGGTTGATGAAGCCATTGTGTTGCGCCCGGCGATGGAGGCTTTTTTGCAACAAGACATGCACATTGGCGAACTTGAAACCGACACCCGCGAGCAGCTGCGCCGGCTGATGCAGGTCTGAGTGATGAATCGCGACGCACCCACACCATGAACGGAATCACCCCATGAACGCACCCAGAGCTTGTTGGTCTGTACTGGCAAACAAAGCCCAAGAACAGGTGAGCCTGATTCAAGGGCAATTGGCCGAGGGCCGCGTTCGTGCTGTCGCCTTGCAGGCCAGCCGAGACCGCTTGCAAAAACTCTACAGCGACTACCTGAAACCACCTGAAACCGGCAGCGCCAGCCAGGGCATGCAAGAGACCTTGAACCAGCGCCAGTTCAGCACGCAATTGCTGACCCTGTTGTTGCGCGTCGACCAAGACCTGGCGCAACTCAAGGGCGCTATGACGGAGTCGCGCCGCGAACTGGCCAAAGCCGAGCGTGAACGCCTGAAGATGCAGGCGCTGGTGGAGCAAGACTTGCTGGCTTTTCGTGCCCACACCCGTCATCGCGATCAACAGCAGATGGACGCGATGGGAGTCCTGCAATTTAACCTTCAGGCCGGCGCGTGAACCCCTCTGGCGGTTTGTGCTGGCACTTGCGCGCTTGGCGATCGGCTGCGCTGTGGTCGCCCACATCAGCGCAAATTGCCAGCTGGTTAGCCGGTGTTCAACCCAGCGCTAAAAAGTTACTCTTGCTCGGCCCGAGTGCGGGTTGGATGTTGCCAACCGAGTGGCTGCTGCGGTTTGACAGCATCCATGCCGTGGACATCGATCCCTTGGCGCGCTGGCTTTTTGCTTGGCGTCACGGCGCTGCCCTCAAAACTGCGGGCGTCCGCTGGCACTACCAAACCGGGGACGCCTTGGCTGACTTACCGCGCTTGTTGAGTGCCCATCCGAAAGCTTGCGTGCTGTTGGACAACCTGCTTGGGCAGCTGCGTTTTCATGCGCCGGCTTGGCAAGACCCGGCTGTTTACACGGCCTACCAGTTGGCCGAAATCAAGCGCATGTTGCATGGCCGTGAGTGGGGCAGTGTGCACGATTTGCTGTCTGGACCCGCGGCTGGTTTGTCAGCTGATGTCGGTTTTCCTGTCGCGCAAAGCTCTGTGTCGTCGCCAACCGCCGAGCATCCGGTCGATGTGGCTTGGTTAGCGGCCGCCCAGCCACGCGGTGAATGGCTCGATCACCTGACGGGTCAGGTGTTTCCGGCGACTACACCGGTGCAAGGCATCGCTTGGGCTTTTCGTGCGAAATACTGGCACTGGCTTCAAGCCGGTTGGGTCCATGCATCTCAAGTTTCAAGCTGTCGTGTCGATACAAAATCGTGACACAACCCGGGTCACCTTGTCTCGACCCGTGGGCCCCATGACCTATTTCGCAAGCCGCGTGAACGATGGCGTTGCAGGACCCGATTCATGAAAAGAACACTGTTGGAAATTGTGCTGGCAGCCGGTTTGGCCGGAGCCGGATTTTTTGGCTGGACCAACTGGAATGCCAGCCAGGCCAACGTTGCCAAGCTCACGGAGCTGACCGCGGAGTCGGAGTCGTCCGTCAAAAAGCTGGAAACCGCAGAGGCTGAAGTCAAAGCCAATGCCACAGAACTTGAGACGATGAAGGCCAAGACGCAAGAGCTGGACGCCGTGAAAGCGGCACTGGCCAGCGGCGAAACCCTCAAAGACTTGGAAGCTGCCTACAAAAAAGAAAAGACGCTGTCGGCGGATCGTCAGGTCGGCTTGGGGGCGCTGCGTTTACTCACCAAAGGCAGCAAAGACCCGTCCACCATTGAAGCCTTTCGAAAGGCATTGGTCACCGCTGACTGGGGTAGTCGCAAAAAAGTGATTTGCGCGGCGCAGTTTGCGCTGGCAGCTGCCGGTGAAAAGGTGGAAGTTCTGGGCGACTGCGCCACACCTGCTGAAAAAGCCGAGCAAGCCGACAAGGACAAAGTGGGTGGCCCGGCGAAAGCGGCGGAGGCTGACAAAGGCAAAGTCGAAAAACACGCAGTCCACTGGGGTTACGAAGGCGCGATGGGGCCAGACCGTTGGGGCGACGAGTTTCCAACTTGCGCCAAAGGCAAGTCGCAATCACCGCTGAACATCACTGGGCCGTTTGAAAAAGCGCAATTTGGCGTTGCCCCAGACTACAAACCGGGTCAGTTGAAAATTATCAACAACGGCCACACGATTCAAGTGAATGTGCCGCCCGGCAGCAAGCTGCGCATCGACAGCAAGCCATTTGAACTGGTTCAGTTTCACTTTCACCGGCCGAGTGAAGAGCAGATTGACGGTAAACCTGCAGCCATGGTGGTCCACTTTGTTCACAAGAACGACGCTGGTCGCTTGGCCGTGCTGGGCGTCTTGCTCAAAGAAGGCAATGAGAACCCAGGCATCAAAACGCTTTGGGCCAATGCCCCGCAAACTGAAGGACCGGAGGTCGAGCCCGAAGGCGTGATGTTCAACCCGGCTAACTTGTTGCCGCGAGAGTATGAGTTCTACAGCTACGAAGGTTCGTTGACGACGCCACCCTGCACGGAAGGCGTGCGTTTCTTCATCCTGAAAGCCCAGGTGAACATCGCCAAAGAGCAGGTCGAGCAATTCCCTTTTAAGAAAAATGCACGACCTGTGCAGCCGCAAAACGGCCGGGCTATTGCCGGCTGAAATGGCCGCCTGAGATCAGGCCGTGGCGGTCTCGATCTGATCGGTCAGCTCTAACCAGCGCTCTTCGAGTTGCTGCAACTCAGCGTCGACAGCTTTGAGGCGCTTACCGGTTTGAGCCATGTCTGCAGCAACTGTGGTGGCGGCCATCTTGGCTTCCAAGGGTTGACGTTCGGCCGTCAAGGCTTTCATTTGCTGGTCAACTTTGTCGAGTTCCTTTTTCAGGGGCTTGACGGTGTCTGAACTCTTGGGCGTTGCGGCAGCTGTTTTGACGGCAGTTGCCGCTTGAGTGGCCGCTGCGTTGGCTGATTTTTTGGCTTCGTCGCGCTGGCGCTTGGCTTCGTCGAGCAAGTAGCGCTGGTAGTCGTCCAAGTCGCCGTCGAACGGTGACACACCGCCGCGTGAAACCATCCAGAATTCGTCGCAGACGGCGCGCAGCAATGCTCGGTCGTGGCTGACCAGCATGACGGTGCCTTCAAATTCGTTGAGGGCCATTGACAAGGCTTCGCGGGTGGCCAAGTCCAAGTGATTGGTTGGCTCATCGAGTAGCAACAGGTTAGGGCGCTGCCAGACGATCATGCACAACACCAAACGGGCTTTTTCGCCGCCGCTCATGCTGCCGACGGTCTGCTTGACCATGTCGCCACCAAAATTGAACTGGCCCAAAAAGCTGCGCAGGTCTTGTTCGCGGGTTTGCTGGCCGCTGATCTTGCCGGCTGCGGTGACTTCTTTCACCAGACGAATCATGTGCTCCAGCGGGTTGTCGGCGGGCCGCAGCACGTCGAGTTCTTGCTGCGCAAAGTAGCCGATGTTCAGGCCTTTGCCTTCCAACATCTCACCTTCAATAGGTGCCAGCGCCCGCGCCACGGTTTTCACCAGGGTCGATTTACCTTGGCCGTTGGCGCCCAAAATACCGATGCGCTGACCGGCCAGCACCGACTTGCTGACGTTTTGAACGATGACGGTGGGCGGTGTGCCTGCCGGCGCGTCTTCAGGGGCAGGGTAGCCAAAGTAGGCGTTCTGCATAGACAACATGGGGTTGGGCAGGTTGGCCGGCTCTTTGAACTCAAAGGTGAAGTCAGCCTCGGCAAGCAGGGGCGCGATTTTCTCCATGCGGTCGAGGGCTTTGACACGACTTTGCGCTTGCTTGGCTTTGCTGGCCTTGGCCTTGAAGCGGGCAATGAACTTTTGCAAGTGTGCAATTTTGTCTTGCTGCTTGTTGAAAGCGCCTTGTTGCAAGGCCATTTGCTCGGCGCGCAAGTCTTCAAACTTGCTGTAGTTGCCGCCGTAGCGCGTGAGCTTGGAACTTTCAATGTGCACGGTGACGTCGGTCACAGCGTCCAAAAATTCGCGGTCATGGCTGATGACCAGCATCGTGCCTTGGTAGCGCTTGAGCCAAGCCTCCAGCCAGACCAAAGCGTCCAAGTCCAAGTGATTGGTCGGTTCGTCGAGCAGCAGCAAGTCAGACGGGCACATCAGCGCGCGCGCCAATTGCAGGCGCATGCGCCAGCCGCCTGAAAAGCTGTTGACCGGGTTGTCGAGTTCACTGAGCTTGAAGCCAAGACCGAGAATCAAGGCCTGTGCGCGAGCCGGGGCGTCATGGGCGCCAGAGTCGTACAGGTTCATGTAGGCGTTGGCCATGCGGTCGCCGTCGCCGCTGGCGTCAGCGGCATCGACTTCAGCCTGTGCTGCGAGCAACACGATGTCGCCTTCAATCACATAGATTGTGGCGCTTTGTTCCGTCTCGGGCATGTCCTGAGCGACCTGCGCCATGCGCCATTGCGCAGGAATGTAGTATTCGCCGCCGTCTTCATGCAGGGTGCCGTTGAGCATTGCAAACAGCGATGACTTGCCCGCGCCATTGCGGCCGACCAAGCCGATTTTTTCGCTCGGGTTCAGGCTGATCGACGCGCTGTCGAGAATCACTTTGGCGCCACGGCGCAGCACCACATTTTTAAGGGTAATCATTGAAGAGCAGACAAAAGATAAGGGAAAGGCGCTTCCACCGGGAGGTGTTAGCGCTGCCGTCAAAGCCTGTGGGCCTCCTAAAGACGGCGATTCAAAAAATTCAAGCCAGTTGCTGGCGGGTGATCAACATCACCTGGTCGCTGCCTGCGCTGGTCTCAAACCAGAGCGGCTGCAACTGTGGAAAGGCGCGTTCAAAATTTTCGCGCTCGTTGCCTATTTCCAGCACCAACACGGCATTTTCGCTCAAATGCTGCACTGCGTCATTAAAAAATGCGCGGATGAAGTCCATACCGTCTTCGCCACCGGCCAGCGCCAGTGACGGTTCGGCCCTGAATTCAGCCGGTAAAGCCGCCATGCTGCCAGCATTGACATAGGGCGGATTGCACAAAATCAGGTCGTATTTGCCTTGGCAGGCGGCCAATCCGTCGGACTCAATCAGCGTGATTCGATCCGTCAGCGCATGGCGCTCAACGTTGATGCGGGCCACGGCCAAGGCGTCTGGGCTGATGTCAGCGGCGTCGACCGCTACGTCGGGGTAGGTCATGGCGGCCAGCACGGCCAGGCTGCCGTTGCCGGTGCACAGGTCCAGCACGCGGGCGGTGTCTTCACTCAGCCAAGGGTCGATGCTGCCATCGGCCAACAATTCAGCGATGAAGCTGCGCGGAATGATGACGCGCTCGTCGACATAAAACGGCACGCCTTGCAGCCAAGCTTCTTTGGTGAGGTAAGCGGCGGGCTGGCGGGTGCTGATGCGTTGCTCGATCAAGGCTTCGACTTGGGTGGTTTCGTCGTCAGTGACTAGGCGTTCGGCTACGTTGTCGAGGTCATCCAGCGGCAAGCCCAAGCGCCACAAAACCAGCCAAGCGGCTTCGTCGAAGGCGCTTTGCGTGCCGTGGCCGAAGCCGTCGAGGGCCGTCAAGCCAGCGGCTTCAAGCCGAGCTGCCATGCTCTCAATCAGCGTTTCTACGTTGACAGAACTCATGCCGCAGCCAGACGCTCAAGCACGCCTTTGTAGATATTTTTCAGCGGGCCCAGCGAGCTCACCAACACGTGTTCGTCAATCTTGTGGATAGATGCGTTGATGGGGCCGAACTCGATCAGCTGCGAACAAATTTTGGCAATGAAGCGACCATCCGAGGTGCCGCCGGTGGTGGAGAGTTCGGTTTGCAGGCCGGTTTCGGCTTGAATCGCGTCGCGCACGGCTTGCACTAGTTCGCCGGGCGTGGTCAAAAATGGCTCACCGTTCAAGGTCCATTGCAAGCTGTAGTCAAGCTCGAACTTTTTTAGCACGGCTTCGAGGCGCTGTTTCAAACCTTCTGCGGTCGACTCCGTCGAAAAGCGAAAGTTGAAGTCCACCACCAACTCACCCGGGATGATGTTGGTGGCGCCGGTACCGCCATGAATATTAGAGACTTGCCAGCTGGTGGCCGGGAAGAATTCGTTGCCTTGGTCCCATTCGGTGGCGACGAGTTCAGACAGTGCCGGCGCAAACAGGTGCACCGGGTTTTTGGCCAAGTGCGGGTAGGCGATATGGCCTTGCAAGCCTTTGACGTTGAGCTTGCCGCCCAGTGTGCCGCGGCGACCGTTTTTGATCATGTCGCCGAGTTGGTCGACGGAGGTTGGCTCACCGACGATGCAGTAGTCCAGCACCTCACCGCGCGCTTTTAGTTGATTGCAGACCACCAGCGTGCCGTCGCGTGACGGGCCTTCTTCGTCGCTGGTGATGAGAAAGGCAATCGACAAGTCTGGGTTGGGGTTGACCGCCAAAAACTCTTCAACCGCGACCACCATGGCGGCGATCGAGCCTTTCATGTCAGCCGCACCGCGGCCGTACAACACGCCGTTGCGGTGGCTGGGCGTGAAGGGCGGTGTGGTCCATTGGTCGAGCGGGCCGGTCGGCACCACGTCGGTATGACCGGCGAAGACCAGCGTTGGCGCCGCACCTTGGGCGCTGGATTGGCCGGTGAACTTGGCCCACAGATTGGTCACTCGAAAATCGTCCGGGCCGCTGACGATGGTTTCGCAGACGAAACCCAGCGGCTGCAAGCGCGCCGCAATGATCGCCTGACAGCCTGCGTCTTCCGGGGTGACCGAGGCACGGGAAATCAGTTGCTCTGTCAGTTGCAGGGTGGCGCTCATGCGGGTTCCAGTTTGATTTTTGTTCAGTCGCGCAGCAAGTCGTTCAAGCTGGTGGTGGCGCGGGTTTTAGCGTCGACCTTCTTGACGATGACGGCGCAGTACAAGCTGTACTTGCCACCGGCTTTGGGCATGTTGCCGGAGATCACCACCGAGCCGGCCGGAATCCGGCCGTAGCTCACGGTGTCGGCTTCGCGGTCATAAATCGGGGTGCTTTGGCCGAGGTAAACGCCCATTGAAATGACCGAGTTTTCTTCAACGATGACGCCTTCAACCACTTCAGAACGGGCGCCAATAAAGCAGTTGTCTTCAATGATGGTGGGGTTGGCTTGCAGGGGTTCCAGCACGCCGCCCAGGCCGACGCCGCCGGACAAATGAACGTTGTTGCCGACTTGAGCGCAGCTGCCGACCGTGGCCCAGGTGTCGACCATCGTGCCTTCGCCGACCCAGGCGCCGATGTTCACGTAGCTCGGCATCAAGATGGCGCCCTTGGCAATGAAGCTGCCGCGACGCGCCACTGCGGGTGGTACCACGCGCACGCCCGTGGCGCGCATTTCGTCTTCGCTCAGGTGGGCGAATTTGGTTTTCACTTTGTCAAAAAAGCCGAGGTCACCGGCGCGCATCATTTCGTTGTCTTTCAGACGAAAGCTCAGCAAAACAGCTTTTTTGATCCACTGGTGCGTGGTCCAGACGCCAACGCTTTCGCGGGTGGCGACGCGCAAGCTGCCGTTGTTCAGCTGAGAAATGGTGTGTTCGACAGCATCCATCACTTCTTTGGACGCCGATTTTGGCGACAGATTGGCGCGGTCTTCCCAGGCGGCGTCGATGGTGCTTTGCAGGTTGTCTTGTGTCATGTCGGTTTTTATTTCAGGAAAAGTTTAAAAAGAATCAAAAAATACAAAAGAAGGTTCAAGCTGCTTTGGCGTTGAAAGACTGGCAAAACTGCACGATGCGTTCAGCCGCCTCTCGGCATTCGGCGGTCTCGGCCACCAAAGCCATGCGAATACGGCCAGCGCCGGGATTAGAAGGCTTGCCGTCAGCGCCCGGCGCTTCGCGCGCCAAGTAGCTGCCGGGTAGAACCACCACATTGTATTGAGCCAGCAATTGACTTGAAAAGTCGGTGTCAGTGCCGACAAAATTGGCCGGGATTTCGGCCCACAAATAAAAACCGGCGTCCGGCAGTGCGACATTCAACACAGTCGCCAGCAGCGGTGTGACTTCAGCGAATTTTTTTCGGTACAGCTCGCGGTTCAAGACCACATGGGCTTCGTCGTCCCAGGCGGCGCGGCTGGCGGCTTGAACCACCGGGCTCATGGCGCTGCCGTGGTAGGTGCGGAAGAGCAAAAACGCCTTCATGATGTCAGCGTCACCCGCCACAAAACCACTGCGCAGGCCCGGCACGTTGCTGCGTTTGGACAGGCTGGTGAGCGCAATCAAGTTTTTGAAGTCGTGCCGGCCCAAGGTCGTGGCCGCTTCAAGGCTGCCGAGGGGCGCTTCTTCGCGGAAATAAATTTCGCTGTAACACTCGTCCGAGGCGATCACAAAACCATATTGGTCGCTCAAGGCAAACAACTGCTTCCATTCAGCCAAGCCAATCACCGAGCCGGTCGGGTTGCCCGGCGAGCAGACGATGAGCAACTGCGTTTTGGCCCAGACGGCCGCCGGCACGGCAGACCAGTCAATGCCAAAGTTGCGCGCCGGGTCACTGGACGCATAAAAAACCTCGGCGCCAGCCAACAAAGCCGCACCCTCGTAAATTTGATAAAAAGGGTTCGGCGACACCACCGTGGCCCCGACCCGCGTCGGGTCAATGATGGTTTGCGTCAGCGCAAAGAGGGCCTCGCGTGAGCCATTGACGGGCAGCAACTGCTTGGCCGGGTCTACCGTGACGCCATAGCGACGCTGCAACCAGTCGGCCATTGATTGACGCAGCGTTGGCTCGCCCAACGTGCCCGGATAACTGGCCAAACCGGCCAGACTGGCGGTCAGCGCAGTTTTAATCAGTTCCGGCGTGGCATGGCGCGGCTCGCCAATACCCAGACTGATGGGACGATAAGCCGGGTTGGGTGTGACCTTGGCGTGGAGTTGGCGCAGCCGCTCAAAAGGGTAGGGCTGCAAGCGTGAGAGCAGAGGATTCATCTGGGCATTATCGAGGATGGGAGGTAGACTCCTACGCTGATAGTCCTGCCGTGGCGGTCAAAATCTTACTTTGACGGTTTTGATGCGCAGAATGCCTCGGTCATCTTGGACTTTCTTCACTTTGACGCAGTCACTTATTCCTTGAAAAAAACTTCATTTTTACCGGACAGCTCTAACAACGCTGAGCCCGCAGAAAAAACCGGTCTGCGCTATGGCATCTGGGTGGTATTGGCTGTGCACGTTTTGGTTTGGTGTGCCGCCTACTCTATCGCCACCGCTAATTTAGACAGCTACGCCGATATGCTGGAAACCTACGCTTGGGGCCAGCATTTGGCCTGGGGCAGCGCCAAGCATCCACCTCTTTTTGCCTGGGTTGCCGGCCTTTGGTTTGCTGTTTTCCCGACCCGCGACGGCGCTTATTTTCTGCTGTCCTACCTGAATGTGGCGCTCGGGCTGTTGGGGGTTTACCGCTTGGCGCAAGCATTGCGAATGCACAGTTTGGCGTTGCCGGCGGTGATGCTGTTGTGCATGGCTTTTCCTTACAGTACCTTGGCAGCCAAGTTCAATGCCAATTCGATCTTGCTCAGCGTCTGGCCTTGGGTCGCCGTGGCTTGGGTGCACAGTCTGCGTCATGCCGGCCGTTCGGGCTGGCTTTGGTCTGTGGCCTTGGGACTTTTGAGTGCGCTGGCTATGCTCGGCAAGTATTACAGCGGGGTTTTTTTATTGAGTATTTTTTTGACGACCTTGCTGAGCCGGGAAGGTCGGCAATGGTTTGTCACCCTCAAACCTTGGATCGCTTTGTTGGTGTTTGGTTTGGCTCTGCTGCCGCATCTGCTGTGGCTGCGTGAGCATGCCTTTGTCACGGCCCACTATGTCGACGAACAAAGAAGCCAAGATGGCAGCGACCTGAAGCAGTTGTACCGGTTTGCCATTGCGCCTTTTCTGTACTGGTTGTTGCCGTGGCTTTTGTCTGCATGGCTGCTGGTGCCGGGCCAGCCCAGCGTGCTTCAGCGTTTACGGGCTTGGCCGACAAGGCTGCTGCATAGCTGGTTGCCGCAGCGCTGGGACGACACCTTGTTTTGGCTGGCGGTGCTGCCTTGGTTGATCTCTTTGGTGTTTGGCTTGACTGGTTTTGTGACCATGTCCTTGCCTTGGGCGATTCCGATTGGCTTTGCTTTTCCTTTGCTTTGGCTGCGCAACTTGACGGCAGACCAATCGCCACCCCTGCTGAGGCAGCTTTTGCCGAGGCTGCAGAAAAAATGGTTGATTTGGTGCATTTTGGCCCTTCTCGCCAGCCCATTGTTGGCTTTCAACCGAGCCGAAACGGGTTCGCTGCTTTACTATTTACCGCGCCGTGAGGCGGCCATTGAACTCCTCAAAGGCTGGCACGAGCGGCATCCTGCGCAAGCGCTGCGCTGGGTCGGTGGGGCATGGGCTGAAGACGCGTTGCTGGCCTTCTACGGCGATGCGTCGATTCAAGTCGTGCCTGGCGTGCCTGACCAGTTTCCGGCCACGGTCAGCCCTTTGGTGCAATGGCCGCAGCAAGCCGGTTTGTTGTTGTGCCCTTTGGGACCTGTGCATCAACCAGATGTGACCGATTGCCCGCAACAAATGCAAGTTTGGCTGAAAGCGCATGGTCAGTCGGCAGAGCCGATTCGCATCACGGTTCAAAAGCGCGGTCTGTGGTTTCCAAAACAGATCCCCTATGCCTATGTGGCGTTTGACTATTTGCCCGCTCAGCCCTGAAAAAGCGCGCTGATTTGGCACTTTTTTCGCCGATCATCGCTCGGGTAATAATCATG
>Ga0208916_10000534_pt1 | contig 17734 bp, 37 predicted proteins | sample DEB19_08_DNA_5_FD_184523 | JGI IMG/M metagenome (GOLD analysis project Ga0208916, IMG submission 184523) | Aqueous microbial communities from the Delaware River and Bay under freshwater to marine salinity gradient to study organic matter... | ecosystem: Environmental > Aquatic > Marine >... | reverse complement strand
GGTGGTCAATTTCGGCGCGGGAGGCCTGCAACTCCTCCCACAGTTCCGCCTTGCTGCTGTGCTTTGTTACTGCCGGCGGCAGGTCGCTTTTGTCCTTCATGCTTTTCCTCGCTCCGGCCAAATGCGGCCTAACCCGGCGCTCAACCGGAGCGCCAACGGCTTGTGTCTCGCTTCGGCTACCTTGGCGCGGGGCGGGCCGGCTTAGCTCGAACGTTGGTGCCATTTTCCACCATCCCCTAGGCGTGCGTCTTTATCAGGTTCGCAAACATTCGCAGCCCGCGCAGGTGTCGCTCCTGGCACATCACTCGGGGAATTCGCTTGATGCGAATTTGGGCCTCTATGGGCAGGCGCTGGGGGATGTAGAGCATTTGCAATACATCGCGCTCCGGGGCGGGGACGCGCTGCAATGCCCGGTGCGCGGCCATGGCGTCGGGCGTTGACATAAGCACTTCCCGGGGCTCGCGGCGTGCGTCGTCTTCGACGGTTTCGTCGGGCGGTGGCCTGTAGCGGCCCTCGGCCGACCCGCAGCGGTGGATTTTGAGGCGGTCCCGCGCCCACTGACCGTATCTGTGTAGAGTTTCATCGCTCGTGCGTAGATCGTGGGGGATGTCGGCTGCGTAGTTCACTCGATTGCGCATGTGGTGTCCTAGATGGCGCAGGCGCCGAGCTGGGCGCCAGAGTTCGGAGAGGGTTTGGCAAGGGCTCGGGCCTTGGCCCGGTACTCATCGCGGATGGCGATGAGTTCTGTGCGGGTCCACTTGTGCGGGGCGTTGTCGGCCTCTAGTGCGGCGAGCCGTTCATCGCCGATTCGGCCAGCGAGTCCAAGACGAAAACAAGCGACGTTTCCAGACAAGCGGCGGTTGCATCGCTTGCACTGTCCATGGGCGTTGTCCTCATGAAAGCGCAGATGACCAGCGGCGCCTCTGGATCGGTAGTGGCCGCAGTCAAAACCGCCTCCCACTCCCCCGCTTTGGAGATTTGCTCCGCAGCTAATGCAGCCTCGTCCTGCGTCGCGCAGGCGCACATAACGATTGAAATCATGTTGTGTCTCCGCGATGAGTTGGGGGATGGTCTTCATGGCCTGGCGCTTGGCTCTGTCCTGCCTGGCCTCGGCGGCCTTCTCTTTTGAACGCTTCTTTTCTGCTCGGGCCTTTACGAGCAGTCCGGCGCAGAGCGGGGAGCACACCTTTTGAAGCGCCCTGGCCGGGGTGTAGGGTTCCCGGCACCATTGGCAGGTTTTCGGTTTCACTTTGCGTCGTCCCCGGGGATCGCGTCGCCGTGGTATCGCATCGGTTCCGCCACCAAGCGTTCGGCGGCGACGAAGAACCTTGGCCCCATACCTGTTAGGGGGTGCCTTGGGTCGATTCGGCGCACCAGCACTTGCCCCCGTGCGGCGTCTTCGAGCGCGAGGACGGGGTAGCCCTCGTAGCTGTAGCGGCGGCCGGCGTGAATCACGCTGCCACCTTCGCCGCTTCCCACGGCTGGCCGATCAACGTCACGAACCGCGTCCATGCCATCTTGTCGGTGTCCAGTTCTCGGCGGGACTCCTTGCAGCCCGTTAGCACGAGGATGCAGTGCTTGGCGTAGGCCTTATCACGCGCCTCTGCGGTCGTGCCGGCGAAGATTTCGGGGTGAACGTCGCCCCACCCCGTCCCGTCGCCGCCGAGCTGCCGGTCGTACAAGGCGCGCAGCCAGTCCCTGAAATCCGGGTCTTCGCACAACATCACGGCGACCTTTGCCTTTGGGTGGGTCGTCGGGCCGGCGCGGCGCGGTTGCTTGGCCTCGGGGGCTTTCTTCGGCTCGGGCAGGGGCTGCGGGGTTTCGTCGTCACCCAGCAAGGCAAATGCCGCCATGAAGCGCTGGCCGCCCTTGCCGTTCTTGGCAGCGGTCAGGGCCTTGAACACTTCCAGCCCTTCGGCGTCGATTGCCAGGGTGATTGATGCGCCGCCGCTGCTGGACTCGCGCCAGGACAGCAGCATCATTTCGGCGTTGATGGTCTGGATGGTCATGGCTTTTGCTCCCACTGAGAGGCATCCGGTCCGCACGCGGCGCCCGGCAATCGCTGCGCGCTGCAAACGTTCCGCAGTGACTTGCAGTGCATGACCCTTGTTCTGCCGCCCCCGTTTTCGACGGAGTGCGTGACCAGCAAGTGCCGGCACGACTCGCACTTGGCGCGCTGCTCGTGGAAACGAAACACCGGTAGCTCGTATGCAAACGGCGACACATAGACGCGCTGCCATGTCATAGCGACACCACCTGAGCACTCCCAGACGCTTGCGCCTGGGCGACCAGCTTGTGCGTGGTCCTGATGATCGAGAGCATGTCGGCCGCCGTGATGACGTTCATCGCCTCTGCGTAGATTTCAAGCACGAACCGCACAGCACCTAGGCCCATCGCATCAAGCCTTAAGCCGAGGCCACGCTGATACCGCGACTGCGCCGCCTGCATCGCGTCCCGCACCTGCTCAAGCGCCGGCACGATGGGTCCGGGCGTCAGATGGCCGGTGTGCAGGGCCATCGTCTCGACAATGTTCAGCACGTCGGCGATGTCGCGCCAGTCGTTCGGCTCGGCCTTCGCGCCCTGCGTCATCGAGTTGAGCGCTGAGTAGCAGCGCAGCAGCAGGGCCTGTTGCTGGTCCTTGTTCAGCGGCTCAAGCAGCGTCAGCGGGTTCACCAACGCGGCGCGCGGCTTGTATGCACTGCGCTTCCTCATGCTGCTGGCCTCCAGAGAAAAACCGACGAATTTGCGGCGGGCTCTTGCTCCCCAGGCTCTCGCCATGATTTGCCGGCCAGCAGCTTGTGAATGGTGGTCGTCTTGACGCCGTGGGTACTAGCCAGCGACTGAACGGGGGCGCCGCTGGCATGCGCGGCCCGGATCTCTCGGGCGATCTCCAGCGTCAACTTTCCCCATCCGATTGACAGCGCATGTGCCCGATTCCGCAGCCGTGTCTCTGGGCTTCGCACCAACAAGTGTTTTTTGCGCCCCAGTGCTTCGCGGTTGCGCGCCGAAATCTTCCCGACTTCGACGCAGTGCGGACTGACGCAGCCCTCACCACCGCACGTCAGGCGGGCGTACTGCCCTCGCGCCAGCGGGCGGCCAATGCGCTGCTCAAGCACCCACTTCCGCACGCTTACCGAGCGCTTGTCGATTGCCACCATGGGCGTTTTGCCCGGCGCGAATTTGCCGGTCCACACCCAGCATTCGTCGGCGACCTCGCATCGGCTCTTGACGCGATCCAGCGTCCACACCACCGCCACCGGGCCGGGGCGGGAAGCCACTTCCTTGCCGACCACGGCCGGGTCTTTTTTTCGCTTGCGTGCCATCAGGCCACTTCCTTTCGTTCGTTCATTTGTTTCGACGTTTAAGCGGTATTCGACTGCCACCCAGCAGCCAATGCACCTTTCACCACCCCGAATACCCCCCCCTACCCCCACGCATGGAAGTCGAGAGGGATTCGGGCACCACCCCCGCACTGCGGGTAACTCGCCTTGCTGTCCTTCAGACAGCCCCCGGCCGCGAGTCGAGATACCAGCCGGCAGGAACGTTCGGGAACTGCCCCCTAGCCCTTGCGGGCCGTCCTGCTGTCGCTTGTTGGCGGGGCGGCGACTACCCCCGATCTTTCTGGCGCTGCTGGGCGACTTAACCCCGATGCTTGTTCCCTGGCGCGAAGGGTGTTGTCTTTCAGGGCGGCCGAGCGACCCCCGCCGCGACATAGCGCGCCGCCCCCTGGATCTGTCTCTCAAGCCGCTTGTGCGCTCCGTCGCCCCATTCCTTGATCGCGTCGGCCGCGTCGGTGCCCTCGATGTCCTTCGGCCACCACACGCCGGCCTCAATCAGCGAGGCGGCGTTGGTCGCTTTCTCAATGCCTGGGTTCACTCCACGTCGCTCCTGCGTTCCGTGGTCGTTGTCGGCGATGAAGCACACGTTTCCTGTGGGCGCCATCGCTTGCACAACCGGCAGCAAGTTGCCGCAGTCGAACGCCACCATGACGCGCGCATGCTTCATGGCTTGGAACACAGCCAGTCCCGTCGCAAAGCCCTCGCAGATGGCCGTCAGCGCGGCGTGCGGCCGGTCGATGAGGTAGCACCCGCCTTGCACGGGTGCGCCCTTCCAAAACAGCTTCCGGCCCTGGCTGTTGATGAGTTGGACATTCATCAGCCGGCCGGCCTTGTCGGTGATGGGCACCACGATCTGCCCGCGCCACATGCGAACCCCGCCGCAGCCTTGGGCGGTCAGCAGCTTGTTCGCAAGGTAGGGCGGCAATGCCTGCATCGGACCCAGTACCGCCCAGAACCGGCGAACGGCATGGATGGCGGCCAGCCGGTCGCGGCGCTCCTGCTCGCGCTGGCGGTTGATCCGATCCCAGTCCACCGGGGCGATGCGCGTGTCCCCGTCCGCCCTCCAGGTGTTGAGGTCGTCGGACAAGGCCCAATCACGGAACCAGCCGATGCGACCGTCAAGGGCCAACTTGTAGGCGCCGTTTCGTTTACGCGGCTTGTCATCGGTCGCGCAGCGGCGCCACTTGCCATCGGCCAGGATCGTGCGCGGCCTCAGCCCAGCGCAGCGCAGCGCCTGCTCAAACTGCATGCGCGGCCTCCTTCTGCTTGCCGTAGGCGCGGCGGATGTTGTTGGCGCGGATGCGGTTGCGCACCTCCGGCCCGCACTCCACCGGCTCGGTGTATTCGATGCGCGCCCTGGCGAAGTCTCCGGTCAAGGTCTTGTAGATGGCCTGGGCCTTGCGCTGGTCGGCCAGTTGGTCGCCGGTCGAGCGCTCCAGCACATAGCCCACCACCTGGGGCCAGATGCTCCTGAGCTTGATGTCCTGATGGCCAGTGCTGGCCAGCAGTTCCTTGAGAGTTCCCGGCACATGCTGCACCGTGACGCGCTTGGGGTACTCAAAACCGCATGAAGGGCAGTACGACATCGGGGCGTGCAAGGCCCGGCACTGCGGGCACTTGACCGGCTCAACCTCAGTCTTTTCGGGCTTCTTCTTCTCCTTCTTGGGCTTGCCGTCGTCCAGCTCGTCAAGCCCAACGTCAAAGAACGTCTCGGTCTGCTCGAAGAACCGAGCAGCGTTCCCAGAGTGGTCGAGGACAAGGCAGTCCTCTTTGCCGTCAGCGATGCGCAGGCCGCGCCCGAACAGTTGGATGTGCTCGGCCAGGCTCTTGCGCAGCGGCCGGGCCATGATCACGCACGACACGTCGGGTATGTCGAAGCCACGACTGGCAGCGGTGACGGTGACCAGGCCTCGGATCGCGCTGTCGGGCTTGCGGAATTCCTCCGTCACCTCGGCGCGGTCGTCTTCGCTGTCCTTGTAGGTGTAGGTCGCCACGTTCACGCCGGCTGCCAGGAACTGGCGAGCCAGCTCGTCAACGTGGGCCGTGTCCACCGCGCTGCAGATGAACTTGCGCGGGTGGCCGTGCTTCAGGTACTCGGCCACCACGTCGCCAACAACCTGCAAGGCCTTGCTGCTGGCCTCCTTCTCGTCCCATTCGCCCGTGCTCTTGACGGTCACGCCTTCCATGTCGGGCTCGGCGCAACTGAAGATGCGATAGGGAGCGAGCCAGCCCTGCTCAATCAGTGCGCGCGTCGTGGTGACGTTGATCACCGCGTCGAAATACTTGCCCAAGCCCTTGCTGAATGGGGTCGCCGTGAGGCCGATCACCACGCCCGCCTGGTCAAGCCGGGCCTTGTGCGACTGGTGCAGAACGTGGGCCTCGTCGAACACGTCCACCTGAGATTCCGGCCAGCCGCGCCGCGCCACGGTCTGCACGCTGCAAATCTGGATGGACTGGCTTGGCCGGTACAGCGGGTGACTGCCCTGCACGACGCCATGCTCCAAGCCGTAGCGCATGAACGTCCGGCTGGTCTGGTCAATCAGGCTCAGCCGGTCAACCACGAAGTTGGCGCGGTTGCCTTTGTCGCGGGTCAGTTCCATGATGGCCGATGCCAGCACGGTCTTGCCCGAGCCGGTCGGTGCCACGATCAGGATGCGCCGCTTTCCCTCGCGGATGTGATGGCGCGCTGCATCGAAGGCGGCAGCTTGGTAGTCCCGCAGATCAATCAGCATGGCCGACCTCCTCGGTCTGCTTGCGTGCGAAGCCCTGCACGGCTCGGGCCACCTTGTCGATGTCGGTTTCTCCAACCGCCTTGCCGCAGGCCTTCAGGTCACGCAGGTAGCGGTCGCGCTGCTTCATGGCCTGAGCAGCACGCTCGTCAGCCAGCGCCTTCTCGCGCTCGGCGTGCTCGTAGCGCTTGATGGCCGTCACGAGGGCCGACTTGCCTTCGGACTGCATGACCCGCTCCCAATCGGCGAGGCGGCGCGCGTAGGACTCGCACTCGCGCTGCATGTCCAGCAGCATTTCCTTCAGGTCTTCGTCGGGGGGCGGGTAGGCGGGTTCGGCGGGCTCTGCAGCCTTGGGCTTGCTGGCCGACATCGGCTTGCCAATCGCCTCGGCCTGTTGCTCCTTTGGGAGCTTGGCAATAGCGGCCGCTTTCGGCAGCCCAATTTCGCCCCGCTTGACCGCCTCCACCACCTCAGGAGAGGCCTTGCGCTCAACCTCTCGGAATTGCTCCACCGTGCGAACGCTTGCACCCGTCTTGTCCGCGACTTGCTTGCTGCTGGTGCAGTCCGCACTGAGTGCGGACTGGTCCCCGCCGTTCGGTCGCCAATTGAATACGGCACTCGCACAGGCCACTAGCTGCGCCTGCGTGATGTGGCGGCGAGCTTTGTTTTGAGCTAGCACGAAATCGCGCGGGTCAACCTCGCCAAGCTCCACAGTCGGGCAATCCATGCCCAGCTCCATAGCTGCGCTGTAGCGGTGCCAGCCGTCAATCACCATGCACTCAAACAGCGTCACCGGGTTCTGCACTCCGATGTTTTCAATGCTGTCCTTGAGCGACTGGAAATCCTCCGCGCACATGGCGGGGAATGCTGCGGAAAGCGGATGCTGGGCGTAAGTCATGCGGGGGTCTGCCACGCGAACAGCGGGCACCGCTGAGGGGTCGAGATGAGGAACAGCCCACGCTTGGCGCAAGTGCGGCTGTGCTGGTAGTGCTTGCACTCGATGCACACGCGCCGGTCGTCCTTGTCGGCGTCGCGGGTGGCGAGGTCGTGCGCCAGGTCGGCGGCTTGCTCGGGAGGAAGGCCACGGCGCTTGAACAGGCCAAAGCGGTAGTCCATACGCTTCAGTTCGGCAGGTGTCATGCAAAGAGGTCCATCTGCGCCGCCAGCCAAAAAGGGGGGAAGCTGTTGGCCATGAACACACAGCTCCCGTCCATGTCAGGCAGCGACCTTGCTGGGCTTCGGAACCTTCCAGCCCGGCAAAAACAGGTCCGGGCGATCCAGCTTGACTTCGGGCGGAATGCCGCGCTTGGTCCAGTTGAAAACCCGCTGTGTCCCGTACTCACCAAGGCCGAGCAGGCGGGAAACCGCAGCCGGCCCCCCAAGCGATTCAATAAGCGCGGCGTCTGCGTGCTGTGTGTTCATGGCCATATTAAACACCACGGCTAACCACTGTGTCAACACGCAGTGGCTAAGGTTTGTGCGGTGTGGGCAGACACTGCCGACCATGCATGACACAGCGCAAAGGCTCTATGAGGCCGCCGCCGAGCTGGCCCCGGTGCCAGCAAGCGCGCCGCCGCAATAGTTGCGACCGATCAACACACAGCCCGCCGCGTGCGGGCTTTTTTGCGTCTGGGTGTTTCCCCTCTCCGTTTACAAAAGAAAAATTAGCCGCCCTGTTGACACCGGCTTAGCCGTGCTGTTTAATTCGTCCATCGCAACACGAAGGGGACGAGATGGCAACCGCGCAACAGTTCGACAGTGCCGAAATCGGCTGGGAGGCCGCCTGGCTGACCCGGGAAGACAACGAGTTTGACCGCCTGGCCGATGCCGCAAACGACGAGGCCGAGGCCGAGAAGTCCCAGCCGATCTACCGCACGCCGGCCAGCGCCGACAGCATCTTGGACGCCGCCGAGGCCGCCGCAAGGGCCTACCAGGAGCGCACCGGCTGCACTTTGGCCGAGATGTACGCATTCGAGGCCGGGCACGTTCGAGGCCTGCTGCGCCGCGAACTGCACCGCGCCGCCGCTTTGGAGCGCGAACTGCTCCGGGAGCTTCAGCTTGCGCTGAACGAAACCTGCAACCAGTACCACAACGACGGTCACGCGGCCCGCGTGAAAGAGCGATTCGGGCTTGTGATGGAGGAAGCATGAGCACCAAAACCGGAACCGTTAGCGTGTGGCTCACCGACGCCGAACGAGCCAATCAGATTCGCCAGCTTCCGCTGCATGCGTTCTGGATTGGGCCGACCAACAGCACCATGGACTCCGTGGGCTGGATCAAGGTTGGCACGGCAGAAATTACGGTCACTTACCTGCCCACCGAGCAGCAGATTGAGAAGGCCGCAGAGCAGATTCGAGAGCAAATGGCCGAGGCCGCCGCGAAGTACCAAGCCATGCAAACAGAGCTTCAGCGCAGGCTGAATGACTTGCTCGCCATCACGAACGAGGTGGACGCATGAACGCCCGCATGCCCAAGGGCCTTGACTACCAAGGTCGCCACCCCGAGGCCGCCGAGTCCTGCACCGAACTGGGCTTCGAGTCTGACGAGCCGGCCAAGCCGGGATTGTTTTACCGCTTGTGGCGCCGTGCCATGGACGCCCTGCACGACAAGGCGGAACGCATTGCACTCGAAAACCGCGTCATCGCTCTGGACGAACTGGAGTTCGAGGTGCGCGCCGAGATTAAGGAAATCAAGGGCGTGATGTTCACCGGCTCGGCCCACGCTGCGCGGCAAGGCGCCCTGCAGATCAGGGCGAAGGGCGAGGAACTGGACCGCTACCGGGCCGAGCGCCTGCGTATGGCCGCAAAGCTGGCGGCGCTGGATAGCTGACATGGACAAGTTCCGCGAGTTCCTGGCCGTGTACCGGCTGTATGCACAAAACCACCCGCGCCGCTACGCGCTGCGCATCGCCTATGGCTGCGCGTTTCGCGGCCTGCCCTTCTGAGGATCATCATGAAGTTCACCACCGCCGTCCGCAAGAAAGCCAAGGCCCGCATCGGGCTGTCCGGCCCCTCGGGCTCTGGCAAGACCTATTCCGCCCTGCTGCTGGCCTCTGGCCTGGGTCAGCGACTCGCTGTAATCGACACCGAGAAGGGCTCCGCAAGCCTGTACGCCGGCCTGCCGGGCATCCCCTCTTTCGACACCTTGGAACTGGCCGCCCCCTACACCCCTGAGCGCTTCATCGAGGCCCTGGCCGCGTCGGCTGGTGCTGGGTATGACGTGACCATCATCGACGGCATTACGCCGGAATGGTCCGGGGTCGGCGGGTGCCTGGAGTTGGTCGATCAGATCGCAAACAGCAAGTACCGTGGCAACTCCTGGAGCGCGTGGAACGACATCACGCCGCGTCATCGCAAGTTCATTGACGCCATGCTGAACCACCCTGGGCACTTGATTGCCACGATGCGCAGCAAGACCGAGACGGCGCAGGAAGAACGCAACGGCAAGAAAGTCGTCGTCAAGATGGGCATGAAGGCCGAGCAGCGCGACGGCATTGAGTACGAGTTCACCGCCGTGCTGGACATTGCACACGGCGGCCACTACGCCACTGCCAGCAAGGATCGCACGCGCCTTTGGGTTGACCATGACCCCAAGGCCATTACCACCGACGATGGCGCGCGGCTGCTGAACTGGCTGGAAGGCGGGGCAGAAGAAGACCCGTCCGAGCGCCTGCTGGCCGACATCAAGAACGCCGCCACTGAGGCCGATCTGCTGGAGGCCTACGGTCGCGCCACCGCCGCAGCCAAGGCGAGCCAGGACAGCAGGCTGATGGCCGAAGCCAAGGCCGAGACGAAGGCGCGCAAGGCCGCGCTTGAAGCCGAAGCCGCTGCCGCCATGGCCGGGAGCGACGCATGAGCAGCGTTTCTCTCTACAAACTGGCCGACGAGTTCTTGGCCGCCGCCAACCAGCTCGCCGACCTGGATCTGCCGCCCGAAGCCATCAAGGACACGCTGGAAAGCCTGTCCGGCGACCTGGAAGTCAAGGCCGTCAACGTGGCGATGTTCGTTCGCGGACTGGACGCCACCATTGACGCGATGAAGACCGCCGAGAAGGACATGGCCGCCCGTCGCAAGGCCGCCGAGTCGCGGCAGAAAGCCGTCACCGAGTACCTGCTGGAGCAGATGAAGCGCACGGGCATTGACCGTATCGACGCGCCGCAATTGACCCTGAGCATCCGCGCCAACCCGGCAGCGGTCGAGGTGTTCGACGCTGCCCAGGTGCCTGCCGATTACATGGCGCCGCCGAAGCCGCAGGAGCCGACGCCCGACAAGACGCGCATCAAGGACGCGCTCAAGCTGGGCCTTGAGGTGCCGGGCTGCCGCCTTGTCACTGGCACGCGCTTGCATATCGCCTGATTTCCCCGCCGCACCGGCAAGCGCGCTTTCCTCCCTGTGCGCACAAGGCTTTTCCGGTTGCCCGAAAGGGGCGGCGCTTTTCTTCAAGGACAGAACCATGAACCTTTGGGACGCAGCGCAGTGTGCGCAGCACATGGGCATCAGCCGGCAGCACTTTGTTGACCGGGTGAGCAAGCTGCCGAGCTTTCCGAGGCCGGTGGTTGATTTCTCGCCGAGGTCGCGGCAGTGGCGGGCGGGGGATGTGATGAGCTGGGCGGGGAAGCGGCAGAGGGCGGCAGCATGAACGGGCCGGATGAGCGCGCCCGGAACGGGTCCGCTCGATCCGGGGGTTAGCCGGCCGGTGGACGAGCGCGCCGAATGACTGCACGAAGCCACTCCAGGCCGTGGGCGTCGATCTTGGCCCACAGGTCTGGCGGCAGGCGGATGGACCGCTGCACCAGACGCTCGGCTTCAGGCTTTGGCGGGCGACCGCCCTTGTTCTTGGCTTGTTCCATGCGGCGCAGTATACGTGATGCAAATACTTGTTGACCGCCTGACGTTTGCGTGATTCAATAACACCCATCGACACACCAACCGGAGCAAGCAATGAACACCCTTACCGCAAACGAACAAGCCCTCGAAAAGCTGATGCACGAAGCCGCCGACCTGCCGCGCACTCGCGGCGCCTGCAAGTGGGCGACCATCAACGGACGCGAAATCAGGTGCTCCCCGACCTACCGCGCAGATGGCACGTTCCTGGCTGTCCGGTTTGTGGTTGACGGACAGGGCATGAAGACCCGTGAAGTCTGGCGGGCGGTGCGCGCGTGAGCAAGCGCGAGCGCGATGAGGCAATGGTCCGCGCCAGAGAGCGCGGGGCCAAAGCGCGGCGGGATGCGTTCGGCGGATGGACCCTGGCAGCGCCGCAGAAGTGGTGGGGGCACAAGGCCGAAAAGGAAACGTGGTTCTACGTGGTGGGCTGCGAACCCCGCGACCAACCGGACTTGCCGCTGGTGCTTGGAGAAGCCGCCTATGTCGTGCAGAGCCGGAAGCGCCAGGACTACCGCCCGCACATCACCAAGGCCGAGCGCGAGCACACGCCGCCCGAGCTGGCCGAATGGCTTGTCGAACTTGCGCGCCGCTGCGCTCGTCAACAGCAGAGGAATGCAGCATGACCCTACCCGCAGACGTAGCCCGCTGCCCTGGCGTTGGCTCTGACGCCGAGGGGTGGCGCGAGGGCTGTGAAACCTGCTTGCGCAGGACGAGCCCACCGGCTGACCCTGATCGCGTTGGGATGATGAGCCCGCCCGCAGTGGTGGCGTTTTGGTGTGAGTACCTGATTGAGCCGGAGGCAGCATGACCCAGACCCCCACCAAGGCCGAATCCCTGGCCGCCCGTGCCGAAACGCTGGCAATCGCCGAGGCACTAGAGCGCCGGTTTGGATGCTCTGCGCTGGTGCTGACGGCAGACATAGAGCGAGCAGCGGCTGAACTGCGCCGCCTGTCGGCAGAGAACACCGCTGCCGTGTCGTCGTTCCTTGCCGCTGACGACGAGCGTCGCGAGCTGCGGGCAGAGCGCGATGCGCTGCGGGCCGATGCGGAGCGGTATCGGTGGCTTCGTCAGGGCGACAACGACGAGCAAGTGATGCGATTCCATGAATGGGCCACAGAAGTGTGTGTTGACCCGACACCGATGTATCTCCCCAGGCTTGAGCGCCTGGACAAGCTAATCGACGCAGCAATGAAAGGCACCAAATGAGCATCAAAGACGGCGAGCTTCCCGCCTACCCATTCGCCAGCGACATTTGCGGGCACCACGGAGGCATGACCCTGCGCGACTACTTCGCGGCAATGGCGATGCAGGCCGCCGCGACCAATTCAGTCGGCGCTGCCAGTCTCACGTTTGCCGAGCGCGCGAATTGGGCCTACAGACAGGCCGACGCCATGCTGGTAGAAAGGAGCAAGCAATGAACACCACCGACAAGTTGGCCGAGGCGCTGCGCCTTGCCCGCGAATGGTTCCGGCACGAAGAAGCCGGCGAAGGGCCGCAGGCTTATGACGTAATAAAGGCCGCCGACGAAGCCATCGCCGCCTACGATGCCGAGCAGGCGCAGGAGCCTGTGGCGTGGCGCGTGTGGCGTGGCGACTCCTACGAGCTGTTCTTCAATGAGGAAGCCGCAAAACGCCGCTGCGAGTGCTTCATTCGCAAGGGCAAGCCTGAGCCCCTTTACGCCGCTCCCGTCGAGCAGGCCGCCAAGGCTGTGCCGGCTGGGTTCGTACTGGTGCCGATTGATGTTCTGGAGGATGCGGCTACAGCCATCGGGCACTTCGTCAGCGACCACGGCTGGAGTGCTGAAGACATGCAGGCGATGGACAACCTTGATGCATACCTCGCGCGGCCCAACGTTGCCGGTAACCGGCTTGCCGAAGGCAAGTCCGAGTTGACCGGCCTGTTGGGCGGCCCTGCCCGAAGCGAGAAGGACTGAGCATGGAAGCGAAGTGGGACGAGATGAGGCAGATGCTGGCGCTGCCTGAGCACGGCATACCGCGCGCCGAATGGCGCCGCCGCTTCTTGGACGAGATGGTGCGCCTTACTGGCTGCAGCGAACTTGTAGCCGAAAGCGAAATTGAGACGTGGCCCGAGCAGGACGGCGACGCTTACCCCGACTGGCTGACCACCACGCCGGAGGATGCTGTAGCGGAGAACCTGAGCTACTGGACGGACGACGAATGAACCCGCTGAAACCATGCCCGTTCTGCCTGACCGATGGCGATGAACGGCTGATTGAACTGTGGGACACGTTCGATGCTGGACACATCGCGCACATCCACTGCACCCACTGCGGCGCCGATGGCCCGAGTGTCTACGGCGAGATGGGGGCGGCGCCGACGATTGCACGCGCACGCTCGATGTGGAACGGGCGGGCCGAGTACCTGAAGACGCCCAACGAAAAGGGTAACCGGCCTGCGTAGGCCGAAGGCCGTAGCGGGTCCGGTTGACCCGCCTGTTAGGCCGCTGTGGCCGGAGCGAAAAGACATGAGCATGTTTGGAAGCATTCGCGGGAGCGCCTACCTTGTGTGGTGCCCTGACCGTGGCGCAACCAGGGAAGACGCGCGCCGCATCGTTGCCTACAACCCTGAAAGCGCCGCGACGGCCTGGGCCGAGTGGGACGACGCCAGCAGCGCGGACTACACCATCGTTGGCGGCACCGACACTGAGGTTGTGGTGGCAGAAGATCGGGAAGGCTCTGCTGAGTGGCGATTCACCGTCAGCGGCGAATCCGTGCCGAGTTATCGGGCGCGGAAAGCGGCCTAACGAACAGAATTAAGCGGCCCAGCACCGCTCGAAACATAAACCTGCGAGGCCCTTGCTGCTGGGTCCGCTTCAATGGAAGGTTAGGCGTCATGCAAATTACCGAATTGGTTGCCCGACAAGCGAAGCAGCTTGAAGAACTGAAGGACGAAAACAAGGAACTAAAAGAACGCGCCAGGAAGGCAAGGCTGCACATCACCTGCATTGGTGGCCCGCTGAACGACAACAAGCTCGGGTACACACGAGAGCAGATGGGCACCTTTCAGCGAATCTTGGATGCGCTTGAGGCCTAACGTTGGAGCTAAGGCGCCGACGTAGGGCCGCAGGCCCGGAGGAGGTCGCCCTTGAGCGACCAGTTAGGCCACCTTTAACCGAAGCGAGGAAACGATGGAAATGCAAGCAACTGCGAACGGGCGCAACCCGTACTTTGAAGGCCAACACCCGGCCGAGGATGCTGAGGACACAGCTAACCGCTTGGCGCTGGTGGCCGAGCGAGACGCGCTGCGCCACATGGTGACGTGGGCCTACAGCAAGTTGCACAGCCGCACGTTCAACAGCATGGACGATGCCCTGGAGCTTGACCGCCTGAAGCTCTACACCGAGCACGGCGTGGTGGCCTAACGCAAAGGTAACCGGCTGAGGCCGAAAGGAGCATCGAATGACCACTGCAGTGCCGGCCGAAGTCCGGGTTGACCGACCTGTTAGGCGCCACCCGCTGGAGGTGGAGTGCCTGTACACCGACGACACGAAGACGCTGATGAGCAAGGGCCACCACGACCCGGCAGAGTTCATGAAGGCGTGCGAGTTCTGGAACGGCGGCCCGTTGACCGGGTGGGGCGGAAAGATTCGCCACGCCTGGGGCCGCACGGTGCCCGACAGCAGCGGCGACTACGAGTTTCTGATGCTGCCGGCCAAGCCCCACGCACGCGGCGCGTACCCGGTGACGACGATCATTGACGACGCAGCCTATGACCACGACGACGACCCATGCACGCGCGTGGGTGCGGACGGCAAGGCTTGCGGGCTGAAGCCGCCGTGCCCTGACTGTGGGCGGGCCTGCCACGATGTTGGGCCTGGCGCCTAACGCAGAGTTAACCGGCCCGGCACGCAGTGACGGGTCCGGTTGGACGACGGGTTAGCCCGGCCCCGGCCGAAGCGCGCAGATGTAACAGTGCAAATAGTGCTTGCGTGAGTGCTCACGATGGCCTAGTATTCATACATCGCAACACGCAACCCGGAGCAAGCAACATGAACGGCAACAAACTCTCCCTCGGTCGTAACCACTCCACCGCTGATTCCATCAGCATGACCGAGTTCGGCGGGTTTGACCCGTGCTTCCGGGTTGACATTCGTTGGAACGATGGCGGTCACGTTTATGTGATCTACGACACCAAGGCCGAGGCCCTGGCGCATGTGCGCCGGCTGGGGTGGGCGTGATCCCATTCCGCAGGCTCCTAGCGCGGCTACACAGGCACCGCTGGGAGCCGACCAAGATAAACCGCTGGTACTGGTGCTTTGAGCGCAAGTGCCGCAAGTGCGGCGCGGTTCAGCACACAAGGATGGATGACTTCAAATGGGACACGTTGGAGACAACCTGGCGCGAAGGCCCGCACCCTTGAACGTGATGAGCCACGACGACTGGGCAACCATAGAACTAGACCCGCAACTAGGGGAGTACGTTTACATGAACGCCAAAACCGACGCCCAGCGCCAGGCCGACCGCAAAGCCCGAGAGCTTGCCGCAGGCCGCGTGCAGTGGAAGCGCTGGGTTCACCCTGACGACGTGCCAGCGCTGACGGAGTACGCCGACAAGCTGGCGAGGAAGCGAACCCGTGCCGAACAGAAGGCGGGCTAACGCTAGGTTAACTTGCCCGCAAGGGCGCGAAAGGAAAGACGATGAACGCTGAGACGTTGCCCGCCCTTGCGGGTCAAGTTGAACCGTCAGTTAGGCCCGACGACGAAGCGTGCGAATGCCGCGAGTGCGACGGCCAAGGCGGATATGACGCATGGAAGGCGGTTGCCGGCCACTACGAAGGCGGCGAATACTTCCGCGTGGAGTGCGACCACTGCGACGGCACGGGGAAGGTTGACGACTACGGCAACCCTTTCAGCGGCGACCGCATCATTTACTGCTGCTTCCCGGACTGCGGGTGCGATGGCGCGCGACTGTGCCAAGCCGAAAACGGGGCCAGCGGGTGCGCGCGTTCGCTGAACATCGAGCGCGGGCCTTTGGGGCCTAACGTGTTGTAGGGCGCACTCGCCGCGCCCTAACTCCGCAGCCCCTCGCGCAACTCCTTGTCCCGCGCGGGTCATGTCAATAAAGCATCGGCAAAAGCGGCGCGCTGCAGGCAGCTGTAGCGCGTCAGCATCTCGGCCTCTTCGCGCAGGGTCAGGGTGCGGGTCCCGGCGAGCATGTGGGCGGCGGTCAGCGGCGCTGCACCTGCAGCAGCAGGGCCTCGGCCTCGCGGCGCTTCACCAGCCCAGGCAGCACGCGGCCGCCGCCGCGAGTCCACTTGAGCAGCTCTGTGCAGGCGCCTGTCCAGTCGGCGGCGTCCACGCGGCGGCGCAGGGTGCTGGCGCGGTAGCGGGCGGCGCCGAGGTTGAAGACGAAGCTGGTGATGGCCGCCAGGCGGCGCGGGTGGGCGGCCAGGCCGGGGCTGGCCTTCAGGGCGTCGGCCAGGTAGCGGGGCAGCTCGCGGGCCAGCACGGCGTCGGCCATGGCCTGGGTGATGGGCGGCACGTCCATGCTGGGCACCACGATGCCCCAGCCCTGCGTGGGGTAGCCGGCCGGGCACAAGTAGGGGGCAATGCGGCCGTCGCTCATGCGGCGGTGGCAGCCCTCGAAGCGCTGCACCAGGGCCGTGGCCATCTCAAGCGCCTCGCGCACGTTCCCACACCCGGCCAACAAACCAGAAGGTGAGGATCATGCTCAGGATGGCCATGTCCTCGGCGGTCCAGGTGCTCAGCAGCACATCGCGCCAGTTGCCAACCTGATCGCGCGCCATGCTCATGCCGGCCAGCTTGTGCAGGCTGTAGAGCCCGACGAACCAGTACGTGACGAGCGGCCGCACCAGGGCCGAGATGCCGGCCACCCAGCGCCCCGCCGCCTGGGCGGTGGCGCCTTGCTCGCGCAGGGCCTGGCCCATGGCGTCGAGCTCGGCAATGCTCATCGCGGCCTCGGTCTGCCGCATGGTGATCTCGCCGCGCAGGCGGGCGAACTCCATCTCGCGGCTGAGCATGGCCAGCTCGTGCGCGCGCTCGCCCTTGCGGTCGAAGAACTTGAGCAGCTCGGGCGCAATGCGCAGCACGCCGCCCAGGGCCGATCCCATCAGGCTCTCGAGAATCATGGCTTGCCTCCGCCTTTGAAGAACGCGGCCACGGCCGTCCAGCCGCCGAGTGCATAGATGCCGGCCACGATGGCCAGTGCCCAGGCCGCCCGGGTGAGCAGCGCATGCACGCCGCCCAGCAGCCAGCCCCCGGCCGCGCTCTGCGCCTGGTTGCGCATGGCCTTGCCGGCGGCCTCCCACAGCGCGGGGTCGCTCACGGCGTCGCGGATGCCCTCGGCCACGGCGGCGCGGATGGCGTCGTGAACGGGGGCGCGGCGGTCGGGGCCGGTGTAGGTCGGGTCGATCATGGGGCAAACGCCGCCGCGCGGACCATGGCGCCGATTTCTCGGTGCGCTGCCTCGCAGGGGTGGTGGTCGGTGGGGTGGCAGAGCCAGTCCGAGCGGCTGGCTGTGTAGGCGTCAACGAACCGGGCGCCGCGAGCAGCAGCCAGGGCGCGCAGATCGGAGGCCCAGGCCGCGAGCCATGGAGCGGCGGCGGCGTCCCAGTAGGGCGGGGCCACGAGCAACAGCCGCGCCTTGGGCCATGTGTTGGCAATGGCGCCGACGTTGGCCAGGGCTTGGGCGCGGTCGAGCTTCAGGACGGCGTCGTTCGTGCCGAGCATGATGACGAGGACATCGGCCGGCAGGCTGCGCAGCCAGGGCACCTGGGTGCCGAGCGCGGCCTGGGTGCTGGCGCCG
>Ga0208916_10000533_pt1 | contig 17736 bp, 17 predicted proteins | sample DEB19_08_DNA_5_FD_184523 | JGI IMG/M metagenome (GOLD analysis project Ga0208916, IMG submission 184523) | Aqueous microbial communities from the Delaware River and Bay under freshwater to marine salinity gradient to study organic matter... | ecosystem: Environmental > Aquatic > Marine >... | reverse complement strand
TTACGGTGAGGGTGCTATTCAGATCCTTGAAGGTCTGGAAGCGGTTCGTAAACGCCCTGGTATGTACATTGGCGACACATCAGACGGGACTGGTTTGCACCATCTTGTGTTTGAGGTTGTTGACAATTCGATTGATGAATCTTTGGCGGGTCATTGTGATGACATCATGGTCACGATCCACACTGACAATTCGGTCAGTGTTGTTGACAATGGGCGTGGTATTCCGACCGGTGTGAAGATGGATGATAAGCACGAGCCTAAACGTTCCGCAGCCGAAATTGCATTGACTGAACTTCATGCAGGTGGAAAATTCAATCAGAACAGCTACAAGGTTTCTGGTGGTTTGCACGGCGTGGGTGTGAGCTGTGTGAATGCGCTTTCCAAAATGCTGCGCTTGACGATTCGCCGTGATGGAAAAGTTCACGCGATGGAATTTTCCAGAGGTTTTGTCCAAAATCGGATCACCAATTCAGTGAATGGTGTCGAAATTTCACCCATGAAAATCATCGGTGATACCGACAAGCGCGGTACAGAAGTACATTTCTTGCCCGATACCGACATCTTCAAAGAGAACAACGATTTTCATTACGAGATTTTGAGTAAGCGATTGCGTGAGCTGAGCTTTTTGAACAACGGTGTGAAGATTCGTTTGAAAGACGAACGCACGGGTAAGGAAGATGACTTTGCGGGTGCCGGTGGCGTCAAGGGTTTTGTTAATTTTGCCAATAAGGGCAAGACGGTCTTGCATCCAAACATTTTTCACGCCATGGGTGATCGCCAAAGCGATCAAGCCACCAATATTGGCGTTGAAGTAGCGATGCAGTGGAACAGCGGCTACAGCGAACAAGTGCTTTGCTTCACTAACAATATCCCGCAACGTGATGGCGGTACGCACCTCACGGGTTTGCGCGCTGCCATGACCCGCGTTATCAATAAATACATTGATGACAGCGAGTTGGCTAAAAAAGCCAAAGTTGAGGTCACTGGTGACGACATGCGCGAAGGTTTGTGCTGTGTTTTGTCCGTCAAGGTGCCGGAACCCAAGTTCTCAAGTCAGACCAAAGATAAATTGGTCTCGAGTGAGGTGCGCGGTCCGGTTGAAGATATTGTCAGCAAGCTGCTATTTGATTATTTGCAAGAGCGCCCGAACGATGCCAAGATCATCGTCGGCAAGATCATTGAGGCCGCTCGTGCTCGCGAAGCGGCGCGCAAAGCGCGTGATATGACTCGCCGCAAAGGCGTACTGGATGGTATGGGCTTGCCCGGCAAGTTGGCAGACTGCCAAGAAAAAGACCCTGCACTTTGTGAAATTTACATCGTCGAGGGTGATTCCGCTGGTGGTTCTGCGAAACAGGGTCGTGATCGTAAGTTTCAAGCGATCTTGCCCCTGCGAGGAAAGATTCTTAACGTAGAAAAAGCACGCTACGAAAAGCTGCTGACCAGCAATGAAATTCTGACGTTGATCACGGCATTGGGTACTGGTATCGGCAAAGCCGGCGGCACCACGGGCAACGATGATTTCAACGTCGCCAAGCTTCGCTACCACCGCATCATCATCATGACCGATGCAGACGTTGACGGCGCCCACATTCGTACACTGCTGCTTACTTTTTTCTATCGTCAGATGCCAGAGCTGGTTGAGCGCGGTCATATTTACATCGCTCAGCCGCCTTTGTACAAAGTCAAAGCAGGCAAGGAAGAACTTTACCTCAAAGATGCTAGCGCCTTAGATGGCTTCTTGTTGCGCATCGCCATGAAAGATGCCAGCATTTTTACGGGCGGCCCGAATGGCACGACGGTCAATGGCGAGACACTGGCCGAACTAGCGCGCAAGCATCAACTGGCAGAGGCCGTTATAGCCCGTCTTGGCGGTTTTATGGACGCCGAGGCATTGCGATCCCTCGCCGACGGCGTCGCGCTTGATCTGGACACCCTGCCTAGCGCAGAAGCTTCTGCGTCTGCTCTGCAAGCCCGTTTGCCTGATGCGGAAGTGGCTGGCGAGTTTGATGTACGCACGGATAAACCGATTTTGCGCATCAGCCGCCGTCATCATGGCAACATCAAAAGCAGCGTTATCACGCAGGACTTTGTGCATGGTTCAGACTATGCGGCGCTAGCGGAAGCGGCGTTAACCTTTAAATCTTTACTTGGCGAGGGTGCTCGTGTCATGCGAGGAGAGGGCGAGCGACAGAAGGAAGAAAAAGTCAGCGACTTCCGCCAAGCGATGCGTTGGTTGCTCACACAAGCCGAAAACGCAACGTCGCGTCAGCGCTACAAGGGGTTAGGTGAAATGAACCCGGCACAGCTTTGGGAAACCACGATGGACCCGACCGTCCGTCGCCTGTTGCGCGTACAAATTGACGACGCGATTGAGGCTGATCACGTTTTCACCATGCTGATGGGCGACGATGTCGAGCCACGCCGCGAGTTCATCGAGGCAAATGCACTCAGGGCCGGCAATATCGATGTCTGAAGCGACGATAGCTTCCGCGTGTCCGCAATGCGGACTTGAAAACACATACCCGGACGGCATTAACTTTGTTTGCCCGGATTGCAGTTTTGAGTGGCCCATGGCAGAACAAGTCGATGATGCCGGGGCAGAAGCTGATGGTGTCATTCGTGACGCCAATGGCAATGTGTTGGCCGATGGAGATGCTGTCATCCTCATCAAGGACTTGAGGGTCAAGGGTTCATCCATCGTGCTCAAGAAAGGCACGAAGGTCAAAAGCATCCGTCTTCCGGACGGTGCTGGAGACCACGAGGTGGACTGTAAAACCGATCAAGGTGGTTTTATGCTCAAGGCCTGCTTTCTCAAGAAGGCTTGAGCGTCCGATTTACTTGCCGTCTGGCAGTTCTATCTTGACTTCCAGGACATCCAAATTGTCTTGACGTTCAAGGTTAACCTTGATGTCATTTGGATTGATGTTGATGTACTTGGAAATAACGGCAATCAGGTCACGTTGCAGCGCGGGCAAATAGTCGGGCTTGTGGTTACCGCCCGAGCGCTCGTGCGCCAAGATGATTTGCAAACGCTCTTTGGCGACGCTGGCAGTTTTCTTTTTCTCGCCGAGCAAGAAGGAGAGGAAAGACGTCATGGCTTACTTGCCTCCGAAGAGGCGCTTGAGAAAGCCGGGTTTTTGCGCATCGATGAAGCGCAGCGGTTTGTCTTCGCCAAGAAAGCGGTCGATGACATCTTTATAGGCCTCAGAAACGTCGGTGCCGGCCATGTGCACAGCGGGCACGCCTTGGTTGGAGGCTTGCAGCACAGATTCAGATTCAGGAATGACGCCGATGAGCTTGATGCGCAGGATGTCAGTGATGTCTTCGAGCGATAGCATTTGACCTTGGTCCACGCGATTGGGGTTGTAGCGCGTGATCAGCAGGTGCTCCTTGATGGGCTCGCTGCCTTCTATGCCCCGCTTGGTCTTGCTCGACAGCATCCCCAAAATGCGGTCTGAATCTCGTACGGATGAAACTTCAGGATTGGTCACGATCAGCGCTTCATCTGCAAAGTGCATGGCCATCAGCGCACCGGTTTCGATGCCGGCTGGAGAGTCGCAAATGATGTATTCGAAGTCCATGGCCGACAAGTCTTTGAGAACTTTCTCAACGCCGTCTTTTGTTAGCGCCTCTTTGTCGCGCGTTTGTGATGCGGCGAGCACATACAAGTTTTCGCACTGCTTGTCTTTGATGAGGGCTTGGTTCAGGTTCGCCTCGCCTTGAATGACGTTGATCAGGTCATACACCACGCGGCGTTCGCAACCCATGATGAGGTCTAGGTTGCGCAGGCCCACGTCGAAGTCGATGACGGCTGTTTTGTGACCGCGCAGGGCCAAGCCGGTTGCAAAGCTGGCGCTGGTGGTGGTTTTACCCACGCCACCCTTGCCGGAAGTCACCACAATGATTTTGGCCATGACTGAAAGTCCTTTATTTGAAAACGTGGGCTCTGATGGGTGCGACTGTGAATGACGTTCGAAGGCGTTATTTTCACATTGCATCCATGACTAATTTGTCGCCATCGGGTCCCGCCACAAGCCGGACTTGTGCCGGCTTGCCTTGGATGTTGGCGGGCAAGGGGTTCTCGCTTGTCCGGTAAATACCTGCAATAGAGATGAGCTCGGCTTCCAGGCTGAGGGCGAAGATGCGTGCGTCGGTGTTGCCGCGGGCGCCGGCCATGGCTTTGCCGCGAAGCGGGGCGTAAACATGGATGTGGCCGTCGGCAATGATTTCTGCGCCGACGTTGACCATTGCCAACACGACTAGATCTCGGCCGCGGGCATAGATTTGCTGGCCCGAGCGAAGCGGCTTATGGATAACAAGCGCACCCAGAGGCGCTTCGGGGATAGGCTGCACCGTGACTGGGGCGGCTGCGGGCGGTGCCTTGATGTCTGCTGCGGTTTTGGGGGTGGTTGTCTGGCGTTCGGGTTCTGGTGTTGGTGGGCTCGTGGCGACCACTCGGGCATCAGGCGCAGGCAACAAGCCGGCGGCCAGGCCAGCGGCCATCTGTGCCGGGCTACCCCCTTTGATGGCAATTGGCACCACGCCGTATTGACGCAGCAGGGTCAATAGAACCGGGAAATCAAGGGCTTCAACATCGGCACCATTGCGACGTGCCGCCGCATTCAACTGCGTGAGGTCGATCACCAGTGGGTCATGGTCAAAAAAGTCGGGAATATCGCCGAAGCGGGCCTTGAAGTCACTCGCTAAGGTTTTGAGATCGGTAGATCTGAGCAGCAAGGCGACCAACGGCAGGTTGGCACTCTTGATCTCAAATGAGGCAGGAGTCGGTGATGAAGTAGCCGGAGGGGCAACGGTCATGGGTGATGGGCGGAGCGTGGCCGAAAGTAAGCAAAAACAGGGGAGAGAAACCAGCGGTCAAGCACGGCGTCTTGCAGATGGACTTAAACCGCTAAAGATTTTAACAGCGGTACCGGCGGGCGGTGAGGCAGCTTAGAAAGCAATCTCTGCGGCGAGCGGCGCATGGTCAGAGAGGTGTGACCAAGGTTTGCGAGGCAACACCATCGGTGCGTGTGCGACGGCATTGCGCACATAAATACGGTCCAGCCTGAGTAGCGGGAAGCGCGCCGGGAAAGTGCGTGCTGCTCGACCGTGTGTTTGTACAAACACCTCACGCAGGTTCGCACCTTTTTCGAGCGGCGTGTGCGCATGCACACGCCAGTCATTGAAGTCGCCGGCGACAACCACCGGTGCGTCAGGGGGGATGTCGTTGCGCACCATGTCGCAGATCACGTCTATCTGTTGCTTGCGGTGCGACTCGAGCAGGCCAAGGTGAACGCAAATCGTGTGCACGTTGGGCCTTTGGTTGGGCATTTGCAGTACGCAATGCAGCAGGCCCCGCCGCTCAGGGCCACTGATAGAGACATCGCGATTTTCGTAATGGATGATCGGGAACTTGGACATCACGGCATTGCCATGGTGTCCTTTGGTATACACCGCGTTGCGCCCGTAAGCGAACTCCGGCCAAATGCTGTCGGCAAGGAATTCGTAATGCGGCGCGTCAGGGTAGTTGTCGAATTTGTCGGCGTGCGTGGTGTGCGTGCCGGCAACTTCTTGCATGAAAACCACGTCTGCCCCGACTTGCCGCACTGCATCACGCAACTCATGGAGGATGAACTTACGGTTAAAAAAGGTGAACCCCTTGTGGATGTTCACCGTCATGACTTTGATTGAAAAAGCCGGCAAGCGGCTGGCTGAAGACGAGTTGACTTTGGTATTCTGGAGGGCGAATCGCGGAGCAAGCATGAGGGGGTAACAAACGAATTATCAAAAAGGTCAAAAGGGACTTTTACCGCGGTTTTCGGTGTTGGCGCTGTAGGACAGTGCGCACAGCGCCGCAGGGTGATGTCGTCGACCTTACTCCAAAGCTGTACTCGGCTAAGTTTCTATACTCGCGCCATGAACGATTTTGTGGCTTGAGCTGCCTTTACAAGACCCGTTTTACGGGCTTGTTGATGTAACTGGAGAAATGTGATGTTGACTTACTTGGTGCTCGGACTGCTGGTATTTCTGGGTGTGCACTCCGTTCGGATCGTCGCCGATGATTGGCGTTGCCGCTGCATTGAACGATTTGGCGAAATGGTTTGGAAGGGTATTTATAGCGCGGTATCGCTGGTCGGCTTACTCGTGATCATCTGGGGCTATGGCGTGGCCCGGCAGCAACCGGTACAGCTGTGGAGCCCGCCCGCAGGCATGCCGCATTTGGCGGCGCTGCTGACTTGGTTTGCGTTCGTGCTCTTGGCCGCCACCTATATTCCGTGCAACCATTTCAAGGCGCGTTGGCATCACCCGATGCTGCTCGCCACCAAGCTTTGGGCATTCGGACATTTGTTGGCTAACGGCACACTGGCAGGAGTGGTGCTGTTTGGTAGTTTTTTGGTGTGGGCGATGGTGCTTTTTGTGAGTGCGCAGCGTCGAGATCGACGTGATGGTGTGCACCATGAGCTTGGCCTGCTGAGTCGCAGCGTGGCTAGCGTGCTGGTCGGCACGCTAGCTTGGGCCGCGGTTGCATTTTGGTTGCACGGTCTTTTGATCGGCATCTTGCCGTTGAGTTAAAGACTCAACCGGGGTGCTGGTGGCGTCCGTTGTGGTCGTCCATCGGCCCCGCGCGATGGCCACGGCCACCCCCGGTTTGACGGCTGAATTGGTCGTCAAAAACCTTCTTTTGATCGGCACTTAAAACCGCATAAAAGGTTTTGGTGGCATCGGCTCGTTGGTCCATCCGCGTTGTCATGGCGGCCATGTGCTCAGTGTGCAGCGCGCGCATGCGGTCCAGACGTTCGGGTGTTGGCAGTTTGCTGAAGTCTGCGTGCGTGGTCGTCATAGAGACAGAGGCGCGAGACGTTGGCTTCACTGCGTCGGTGTAGGTTGTCCATGCGGCTTCTTGCGCTGGTGTGATTTGCAGTTTGGCCTTTAATTCGGTCAGACGCTGGGTCATTCGGGCTTGTATCTTGGCCTGATCTTGTTTGCCCATGCCCATGCCTTGACCATGTGCTGCCTGGCTAGCGCTAGGGCCTGAACTTGGTTGGGCCATGCTGTAACCAGCCAAGGTACTGAGGGCGCCCGCCAAGAGGAGTGTGTGAATTGGTTTGAAATACGTACGCATGATGTTTTTCCCTTTGAGTGAAGCTGACAAAAGAACAAGGAAGGAGGCATTGGGTGTCAGCTTGAGGGTGAGTCTGGGTGCGTCCTGTATCGCCACCATGACACGCCTGTATGGCTTTGTAAAGTTTGTCGAAGATAAGTGTCTTGAGGGGGGGGGGTAACCGTCAGCCGCTCCGGCTTCCCCGGCGGGCACACCATAACCTTCTGGAGACCGTCATGGCCAAAATTTCTCTTCCGTTGATGGAGTAGATCTGACCTGCCGCATCATCCGCACACCTTTGCCGGGCTCTCGTAAGATTTGCCAACAAGACAACGGGCGGTCACTGGTCCGCTAGGTTGTCGAGGATCGGACAGTCTGGTCGGCCGTCTCCGTTGCAACCGTGGATGAGGTGGGTCAGCGTGCGCTGCATTTCTTGCAGGGCGGCGATGCGCTGCGACAACTCATCGGCATGTTTTTGCGCAATGCGCTTGACGCTGGCACTGGTGCGCCGACGGTTGTTCCACAGGCTCACCAGTTCTGCGATCTCGGCCATCGAAAAGCCGAGGTCGCGAGCCCGCTTGATGAAGCGCAGCACGTGCACCTCGGCTTGGCTGTACTGCCGGTAGCCGCTGTCGGTGCGGCGCACCTTGCCCAGCAGTCCTAGCGACTCGTAGTAACGGATCATCTTCGCAGACACCCCGCACTGTTTGGCGGCGCTGCCAATGTTGACCGGTGTGGATGCTATCGCCGTGGTGCTCATGCGTGTGGGCGCATCAGTCGGCGACGCCATAGCCTTCTTCAGCGATGGCCTTGGCCAAGGCTTCGCGGGGTAGCGCGCTGTCGACGTCAACGCGGTTGGCGGCACGGTCGATGCTCACGAGTGCTTGTGGATCGATCTGTAGGACGGCATTTTTCACTGCGCGTTCGCAGTGGCCGCAGGTCATGCCTGTGACGGTGAGTGTGAGGTTCATGGCTGTTCCTTTGTGTTGATGAGTGCATAGTCTGAAGTTTCCCATGGTGGCAAGGTCAAGCGTTTTATATCCCTTGACCTTGCCACTATGGCAGGGTTTATGCTCCGATCATGAACACTCCCCTTGTCGCTGACCCCACCACCTTAACCTCAACCCTAGACCTTGGCATTGAGGGCATGACCTGTGCCTCTTGTGTTTCTCGGGTTGAAAAAGCTTTGAAGAAAGTACCGGGCGTGCAAGATGCCACGGTGAATTTGGCAACTGAGTCGGCGCGCATTGTTTTTGGGCAGTCGGATCAGGCCGAAGCCATGCTGCGGCGAGCTGTCCGGGAGGCCGGTTATGGCGTACGCGAAACCGACCTGATGAACGATGCCCAAGACGGATCACCGTGGGCCGGTTTTGCGCCGGTAGCGGTGGCGCTGGCACTGGCAACGCCGTTGGTGCTGCCGATGTTGGCAGATTTGTTTGGCCGACATTGGATGTTACCGGCGTGGCAGCAGTTCTTGTTGGCCACGCCAGTTCAGTTTATTTTGGGGGCACGTTTTTATAGGGCCGGTTGGCATGCGTTGAAGGCGCTGACCGGCAACATGGATTTACTCGTTGCCATTGGCACCAGCGCAGGTTGGGGTTTGTCGGTGTGGCTGTGGTTGAGCGCTGAGCCTGGAAGCATGCCGCACTTGTACTTTGAGGCTTCGGCAGTGGTGATTTCGCTGGTGATGCTTGGAAAGTGGTTGGAGACCCGGGCGAAGCGGCAGACCACCGCAGCTATTCGCGCCTTGCATGCGTTGCGGCCGGCGCTGGCGCACGTGATCCTGCGCACTGGCGAGCAGATCGATGTGCCGGTGGCTGAGTTGTTGGTGAATGACCGCGTGGTGGTTTTGCCCGGCGAACGTGTGCCGGTTGACGGTGTGCTCAAAGAGGGCCGCACGCAGGTTGATGAATCCATGCTCACGGGTGAGCCGCTTCCAGTGACCAAGGCGGTTGAGACGACGCTCACCGGTGGCAGTATCAATGGCGATGGTCGTGTGATCATGCTCGTCAGTGCGGTGGGGCGTGACACGGTGCTTTCCAAAATCATCGGCCTGGTGGAGGACGCCCAAGCTGCCAAGGCGCCGATTCAGCGCTTGGTCGACAAGGTCTCTGCGGTGTTTGTGCCTGTGGTGTTGTTGATCGGCTTGGCCACCTTGCTCGGTTGGCTGGTCATGGGCGAGCCGCTGGAGGTGGCGTTGATTCGTGCGGTGGCGGTGCTGGTGATTGCTTGTCCTTGCGCGTTGGGCTTGGCCACGCCTGTGGCCATCATGGCAGGGACTGGTGTGGCAGCGCGTGCGGGCATATTGATCAAGGACGCGCAGGCGCTGGAGCTGGCGCACCGCGCCGACACCGTGGCGTTTGACAAGACAGGGACATTGACGGTGGGTCAGCCGCGGTTGGTGGCGTGTGTGGCGGCTGGTGATGCGGATGAGTCAGTTCAGTTGCGCGTGGCGGGCAGTTTGCAAAGCGGCAGTGAACATCCACTCGCTCGAGCCGTTGTGAATGCCGCCAAAGAGCGCGGGCTGGACGTGCTTGCGCCCGATGATGTGCGTGCCGTGGCAGGCCGCGGCACCGAAGGCAGCGTAGAGGGTTCCGCGTATTTGATTGGTAGCCTGCGCTGGGTCGACGAGCTGGGTGTGAGCCTGGGTGGTTTGGCGACTGACGCAGAGCGTTTGCAAAAAGAGGGTGCGACTTTGTCGGCCTTGCTTCAGCGCACGCCACAAGGGTTGGAGATGCGCGCGTTGATGGGTTTTGCCGACGAACCCAAGCCGGGTGCTCGCGAAGCCTTAGCGGCCCTGCGCGCTCGCGGTCTGCGCATCATGATGATATCTGGCGACAACCGTGGTGCTGCACTGGCCATGGGTGCACGGCTGGGTCTCAGCCCCAATGAAGTGATGGCGGAGGTTTTGCCTGGTGACAAAGCGGCCAAGGTCGCGCAGCTCAAGCAAGGTGGGGAAGGTTTCCACGCAGGGCCACCCCAAGTGGAAATGCGCCCCCTTGGTGGGCAGCGCAGTACGCGCAGCGACAAGCGAGGGGGCCATGTTGTCGTGATGGTGGGCGATGGCGTTAATGATGCACCCGCTTTGGCCGCGGCAGATATCGGTATGGCCATGGGCACCGGCACGGATGTGGCGATGCATGCGGCCGGTGTGACGTTGATGCGCGGCGATGTGTCGTTGGTTGAGGGGGCACTCGATATCTCGCACCGCACGGTGATGAAAATCCGGCAAAACTTGTTCTGGGCTTTTGCGTACAACGTGGCCGGCATTCCGCTGGCGGCGTTGGGTTACCTGAATCCCGTGCTTGCTGGCGCGGCCATGGCGCTGTCTAGTGTCAGCGTCATGGCCAATGCGTTGCTGCTAAAGCGTTGGCGGCTTAAGCATCCTTGAAGCGGCGTTGATCAAGCCAGCGTCGGGTAGTCTGTGTAACCTTTGGCGCCACCACCGTAAAAGGTGGCTTGATCTGGCGTGTTCATCGGCCCGTTTTCACGCAGGCGGCGCACGAGGTCGGGATTGGCGATGAACGGCCGGCCGAACGCGACCAGGTCGGCGTCATTGGAGACGGCCTTTTCGGCCAAATCTTTGTCGTAGCCGTTGTTCACCATCCACGCCCCCTTGCCACCGGCGATGCGGTAGGCGCGCTTGAGTGCCGCGTAGTCAATCGGCCGATCGGGTAACTCCCGCGGTCCGCCAGTGGCGCCTTCAATGAGGTGTACATAGGCGAGGTTGAATGGCGCCAGTTGACGCAGCACGTATTCGAACAGTGGCTGCGGATGGGTGTCGTGCACATCGTTCGCGGGTGTCACGGGTGACAAGCGGATGCCTGTCCGACCACCGCCAATGGCATCTGTCACTGCGCGCACAATTTCGAGCAGAAGACGGGCGCGGTTCTCGATGCTGCCGCCGTAATCATCGGTTCGTTGGTTGGTGCCATTTTTCAAAAATTGGTCGAGCAGGTAGCCATTGGCTGCGTGTATTTCTACGCCATCAAAGCCCGCTGTTTCTACCGCGTTGCGCGCGGCTGCTTGGAATGTGTGCACGATGCCCGGTAACTCCTCTGCGGCGAGCGCGCGCGGCGCGGACGTGTCGACGAAAACCGGCAGACCTTCTTTGATGAGCACGGTTTTGGTCTTGGCTGTGATGGCGGATGGTGCAACTGGCGCCCCATTGTCAGGTTGTAGGTCTGTGTGGGAAACGCGGCCGACATGCCATAGTTGAACAGCGATTTTGCCGCCGGCCTTGTGCACGCTGTCTGTGATTTTTTTCCAACCATCGAGTTGCTCGGTCCCATACAGGCCTGGCACATCTGAATAGCCTTGGCCCTGCTGGCTGATGGCGGTGGCTTCAGAAATGAGCAGCCCGGCGGTAGCACGCTGAGTGTAGTACTCGATCATGAGTGGCGTGGGTGTTGCATCGGGAGCGCGGTTGCGCGTTAATGGCGCCATCACGATGCGGTTCGCGAGGCTGATGTCGCCGACTTGGATGGGCGTGAAAAGAGTGGTCATGAAAGGGCCTTGTTGTTGAAAGAAAGTGGGGCTGCGCAGCGGTCACCGCGGCCTGAAAAATAGACCCGTTTGAAGCCATTGATGCTATCGGGTTCTGTATAGGTCTGCTCGCGACGGGACAGCCTTGCGTGGTTGTCGGCCTGGTCCTACAAGGCCAGTGGTGAGCTCCTGATGCGTGTCTGTGGCTGCATCTTTTAACATTCGTTCACTTCGCTTCATTCACGCTGACGTCATGCCCTTCGCCCTGCCTTTACCCTTTCGTCTTCACCGCCGTTAGCCTGCGCGCATGTCTGAAATTTACCACCGTCGACGCGCCAGTTTGCAAGCCAGTTTGGCCGAGATGGTGTTGCTGAACCGGCTGCGGGGGCGCACGCGCACTGACCTTGATTTGGACATATTGCGGCGCGGTGCCTCGGTCATTGAGCGAACTGCAAAGCACTGGTTTACAGATGCCACCGCGGGCCGTGACGATCGTTTGAAAGTGTGCATACCAGCGGTTTTTATTTGACCGCTGTTAGCGTGTTTGATTTTTAACGCGGGCTTTTGAGCACATGAAAATGATCCGACCTTTATTGAACTTCGCCGAGAGGTTTCCCTTGGCGCATCGCTACTTCGGTGGCATGGCCAGCATCATTGCCCTGCACCGTGTGGGCGAAGCGGATCCGTCCCGTCTGGCGGTTAATGAGGAGATGAAAATCAGCCCGCTCGTGCTGGAAAATTTGATCCTTGGCTTAAAAGCCCGTGGTCATCAGTTCATCAGCATAGAAACGCTTTGGCGTCACTTGGTGGAAGGCCGCCCAGTAGAAAAAGCGGTGCTCTTTTCGTTGGATGACGGCTATCTGGACAACTACACCCAAGCGTATCCGCTGTTTAAAAAACATAGCGTTCCGTTCACGCTCTATTTGACTTCTTCTTTCCCAGACCAGACCGCCAAAATGTGGTGGTTTGCGCTGGAAGACCTTCTCTTGTCGAATGATGAGATCCGCTTGTCGAGCGGTCAGGTGTTTGACGCTTCTACGCAGCAAGACAAGATGGACACTTTTTTGGCTATCCGGCGACTGATGGTGAGTCCTTCTACCGAAGGGCGGCAGTCTGATGTGGCTAAGCTGTTCAATGACCACTCGGTTGATTGGCTGGCTTACAGCCGGCAGCATGCCTTGGGCTGGGAGCAGGTTTGGGCCTTGTCAGAAGACCCACTGGTTACCATTGGCGGCCACACGGTAAGCCACGCCAGCTTGGCCCAGTTGACAGAAGTGGCGCTGGTGGAGGACGTGTCGGGCGCGCATGAACGCATCAAGGCGGTCACGGGCAAGAAGGTTGAGCATTTTGCGTATCCTTTTGGGGGGCGCAATGAAGCCCGTGCGCGCGAGTTTTCGCTGCTAAAAAGCCTGGGTTTGAAAACGGCTGTCACCACTCGTCGTGGCAATATTTTGCCCGCCCACAAAGATCATCTGACGTCTTTGCCGCGTATTAGCTTTGACAACTCGGTTGACCTGAGCATTTTGGGGCGTCCGTCGTTTCCGCGTCTGGTGACCGCCTGAGCGAGGTGACATGCTGAGGTGCGCTGGCAGTAGCGCACCTCAGTGGTCTCACCTTTCACATGCGTTCAAAAATAGCCGCAATCCCTTGGCCACCGCCGATGCACATGGTGACTAAGGCGTAGCGGCCTTTGATGCGTTGCAGCTCGTACAAAGCCTTGACAGTGATCAGTGCACCGGTGGCGCCAATTGGGTGGCCCAGCGAGATGCCTGAACCATTTGGATTCACCTTGGCGGGGTCGAGGCCGAGGTCGCGCGTGACGGCACAGGCTTGGGCTGCAAACGCTTCATTGGCTTCGATGACGTCCAAGTCGTTGACTGTGAGGCCGGCTTTTTTGAGTGCCATTTGTGTAGCGGGCACCGGGCCGATGCCCATGAACCTAGGATCAACGCCTGCGTGTGCGTAGGCCACTAAGCGGGCCAGTGGTTGGATGCCGCGGGCCTTGGCGGTGCTGGCTTCCATCATCACCAGAGCCGCTGCGGCGTCGTTGATCCCAGAGGCGTTGCCGGCCGTCACGGTACCGTTTTCTTTGATGAAGACGGGTTTCAGTTTGGCCATGTCGGCCAGCGTGCAGTTCGGGCGGAAGTGTTCGTCGGTGTCGTAGGCAACATCGCCTTTGCGGCTTTTGAGCATCACCGGCACGATTTGTTCTTTGAAGCGGCCGCCTTCGATGGCGCGCTGGGCCCGGTTGTGGCTCTCAACTGCGATGGCATCCTGGTCGGCGCGCGTGATGCCCCATTTCGCGGCGATGTTTTCGGCGGTCACGCCCATGTGGATGGTGTGGAAAGGGTCGTGCAGGGCGCCGACCATCATGTCGATCATCTTGGTGTCTCCCATGCGCGCACCAAAGCGTGTCGACAGGCTGACATAGGGTGCGCGGCTCATGTTTTCGGCGCCCCCGCCAATGGCGATGTCGGTGTCGCCCAGCAAGATGCTCTGGCTGGCTGAGATGATGGCTTGCAGGCCCGAGCCGCACAGTCGGTTGACGTTGAAGGCGGGCGTGCCTTCAGCGCAGCCACCGTTGATGGCGGCGACGCGCGACAAATACATGTCTTTGGCCTCGGTGTTGACGACATGGCCGAAGACCACGTGGCCAACGTCTTTGCCTTCGACGCCTGCGCGCGCGAGGGACTCGCGGACAACGAGTGCGCCCAACTCAGTGGGCGGGACATCTTTCAAGCTTCCGCCAAACGTTCCAATGGCGGTGCGCACACCGCTGGCAATCACGACTTCACGACTCATCATCATCTCCGGTAGTTTAAATTTCCAATCGTCAAATATTACGCCTCTAGGCGACAGGGGGCTGACAGATGGATTGGAACTGGCGTAGATTAAAATGTACAAACTAAATACTTTTGTACAAAACAATGATTGAGAACGATTGAGCCATGCAAAACATCCCTTTGAGTGAATTCCGTGCAAATGCCTCGGCCTTGATTGATCTGGTCGAGCGCGGTGAAACCGTGCGTATCTTGCGGCACGGCAAGCCCGTTGCAGAGTTGGTCCCGGTGACAAGCTCGGTGACGCCTCGCGTACCAAGTTGGAAGCGCGCCATTGAGCCGCTGCACATCGTTAGGCCAGACAATAAGACTGGTGCTCAGATCATCATTGAAGAGCGTGAGGCAGGCTGGTGATGCGTATCCTGATGGATACTTCTGCGCTGTACAAGCGTTACAACGACGAGGCCGGGAGGGCCCAAGTCATGGCGGCAGGAGAGCGAGCCAGCGAGCTTGTGGTGGCCGCACATTGCAAGACAGAGATCGCCTCAGCCTTGAACCGCCAGCGTTATGACGGGCTGGTGAGTGCCGATGACTACGCTCGCATCATGACGATCGTGCACGACGACTTTGCCGATTTTACGCGGGTCGCGCTGGATGAACGTGTCGAGGCGCATGCAGCCCAAGCCATGGAGGGCACCTTGCTGGGTGCTGCGGATGCTCTGCACATTGGCGCCGCTCGCGTAGCACGTGTTGACCTTTTTGTGACGGCTGACCTCCGGCAGGCGCAAGCGGCTAAGGCACTGGGCCTGAAAACTGAACTGATAGAAGTCTGAACTATGTTTTATCCTGAAGAATTTGACGTGATCGTCGTCGGTGGCGGACATGCCGGCACCGAAGCTGCGCTGGCCTCGGCCCGTATGGGCTGCAAGACTTTGCTGCTCAGCCACAACATTGAGACCCTCGGGCAGATGAGCTGCAACCCCTCGATTGGCGGTATCGGCAAGGGCCACTTGGTCAAGGAAGTCGATGCGATGGGTGGCGCCATGGCGCTGGCCACTGATGAGGGGGGTATTCAGTTCCGCATCCTCAACTCCAGTAAGGGTCCGGCCGTGCGTGCGACTCGGGCGCAGGCCGACCGTATTTTGTACAAAGCGGCGATCCGTCGGATGCTGGAGAACCAGCCGAACTTGTGGTTGTTTCAGCAAGCCGTTGACGACCTGCTGGTTGAAGGTGAGCGGGTGGTCGGCGCTGTGACGCAGGTGGGCATCAAGTTCCGCAGTCGCACCGTCGTGCTAACGGCAGGGACTTTTCTGGACGGCAAGATCCACGTCGGTATGAATAATTATGCCGCCGGTCGCGCCGGTGATCCGCCTGCTGTGTCGCTCAGTGCGCGCTTGAAAGAACTCAAGCTCCCGCAGGGCAGGCTGAAAACCGGCACACCACCGCGCCTAGATGGCCGCAGCATCGACTTCAGCAAGTGCACAGTTCAGCCGGGTGACGGCATGCCGGGCGGCGAGGGCAACACCGTGCCGGTGTTCAGCTTCATGGGTGCGGGCATTGCCCATCCGCAGCAAATGCCGTGCTGGATCACGCACACCAACGAGCGCACGCATGACATTATTCGCTCTGGCTTTGACAGAAGCCCCATGTTCACCGGCAAAATTGACGGCGTTGGTCCGCGTTATTGCCCGAGTGTGGAAGACAAGATCAACCGCTTTGCAGACAAAACCAGTCACCAGATTTTTCTGGAGCCGGAAGGCTTGACGACGCACGAGATTTACCCTAACGGCATCTCAACCAGCCTGCCTTTTGACATTCAGTACGCCCTGGTTCGCTCCATGGCCGGCATGGAGAACGCCCACATCTTGCGTCCCGGCTACGCCATTGAGTACGACTACTTTGACCCGCGCGCATTGAAAAGCAGCTTTGAAACCCGGGCGATTGGCGGCCTGTTCTTCGCAGGTCAGATCAATGGCACGACGGGTTACGAGGAGGCTGCGGCGCAAGGCATGTTCGCTGGTATCAATGCGGCCTTGCAATGCCAAGGCAAAGACGCTTGGTTGCCGCGACGCGACGCGGCCTATTTGGGCGTGTTGGTTGATGACCTCATCACCAAGGGCGTGACCGAGCCATACCGCATGTTCACCAGTCGTGCCGAGTACAGATTGATGTTGCGTGAAGACAATGCCGACATGCGCCTGACCGAAAAGGGCAGGGAGCTTGGCTTGGTCGATGACGCCCGCTGGGACGCCTTCAACCGCAAGCGTGATGCTGTTTCACGTGAAACACAGCGGCTTCGGGCGTTGTGGGTTCATCCGAATAACCTGCCCGTAGCTGAGGCTGAGCGGGTATTGGGTAAGGCCATTGAGCGCGAGTACAACTTGTTGGACTTGCTGCGCCGCCCTGATGTTGATTACGCTAGTTTGATGTCTTTGGATGGCGGGCGTTTTGCAAGTGCCGAATTGCCGAACCTTGGTGTCGATGCGGTTGGTGCTAACCCTGCTGTGTCACGCGACGCCAAAATGCCTACCGACATGCTCAAAGCGGTGATTGAACAGATTGAAATCGTGGCCAAGTACTCGGGGTACATCGACCTGCAAAAGACCGAGGTCGAGCGCTCTGCGCATTACGAGGGCTTAAGGTTGCCGCCTGAGTTGGATTACTTGCAGGTCGCCGCGCTCAGTTTTGAGGCTCGACAAAAACTGGCGAAGCACCGTCCTGAGACCCTGGGATTGGCGTCGCGCATCTCCGGCATCACGCCGGCGACCATTTCGCTCTTGTTGGTCCATTTGAAAAAGAACCTTTGGAAGGGTGTGGGCAAGGCGGAGGCTGGTCAAGTTGTTCGGTCGGATGGAGCTGATGCATGACGGGTACAAATGAGGTTGTTCTTCGTGCGGGGCTGAAGGTTTTGGCGCTGGACCTCACGGATGCGCAAGTCCGCAGCCTGCTTGACTATCAAGATTTGATCGGCAAATGGGGCAAAGTCTACAACCTCACCGCTGTGCGTGATCCGGCGGAGATGTTGACGCACCACCTACTAGACAGTCTCGCGGCTGTTTTGCCTCTGCAGAAGCACTTGCTGGGCAGGGGCTTCGAAAATACGGTGTCGAGCAACGCGAGGGTTCTGGATGTGGGCTCCGGCGCGGGTTTGCCCGGCATTGTTTTTGCCATTTGTTGCCCGACTTTGTCGGTGACTTGTGTCGATACTGTGGGCAAGAAGGCGGCCTTTATCAAGCAGGCGGCACTGTCTTTGGGTTTGACCAATTTGACAGGCTTGCACGCCCGCGTTGAAACCATCATCGAGCCATTCGATGTGATTTGTTCCAGGGCCTTTGCGTCCTTGGTTGATTTCACCGCCTGGTCTGTGCG
>Ga0208916_10000531_pt1 | contig 17749 bp, 17 predicted proteins | sample DEB19_08_DNA_5_FD_184523 | JGI IMG/M metagenome (GOLD analysis project Ga0208916, IMG submission 184523) | Aqueous microbial communities from the Delaware River and Bay under freshwater to marine salinity gradient to study organic matter... | ecosystem: Environmental > Aquatic > Marine >... | reverse complement strand
GGCGGCGCCGACATGCTGCGCCGTGCCATGGGTAAAAAAGATGCGGATGAGATGGCGCAACACCGCCAGATTTTCCGCGACGGCGCTGCCAAGAATGACATCGTCGAAGCCAAGGCCGACGAAGTTTTTGACTTGATGGAGAAGTTCGCCGGCTACGGTTTCAACAAGTCGCACGCCGCCGCGTACTCGCTGCTGGCGTATCACACGGCTTGGCTCAAGGTGCATTACACGGCCGAATTTTTCTGCGCCAACATGACGGTGGAGATGGATGACACCGACAAGCTGAAAATTCTGTTTGGGGATGCCGTGAAGATGGGCATCAGCTTCGAGTCGCCTGACGTCAATCGCGGCCATTACCGTTTTGAGCCGATCACCGACAAAAGCATCCGCTACGGCTTGGGCGCCATCAAAGGCACGGGAGAGCAAGCGGTTGCGGCGATGGTCGCCGCGCGCGAAGAGGGCGGCCCCTTCACCTCGCTCTATGATTTTTGCGTGCGTGTCGACAAGTCCAAACTCAACAAGCGCACGGTGGAAGCGCTCATCAAGGCTGGCGCGTTTGACAACCTGCACCTGAACCGCGCTGAACTGCTGGCGTCGGTAGACCGCGCCTTTGAATTCTCTGCCGCTACGCAAGCCAATGCCAACCAAGGCGGGCTGTTCGACATGTCGGATTCGCATGCCGCCAGCACGCAAGAACCACCGCTGGTTGAGGCCATGCCTTGGGGCGTGAAAACGCGGCTGACCTACGAAAAAACGGCGGTTGGTTTTTATTTGTCGGGGCATTTGTTTGACGCTGTCGAGCTCGAAGTGCGCAAGTTTGCCAAGCGCAAGATCGAAGACCTGATCGATTCACGCGAACCGCAACTCATCGCGGCCATCGTCAATGACCTGCGCGTCATCAACGGTCAGCGCGGCAAACTGGCCTTGTTCAAGCTCGACGACAAGACGGCCGTGATTGAAGCCACGGCCGATGAAAACGTCCTCAACGCACACCGCAATCAACTCAAAGACGACGAGCTCGTCATTGTGCAGGCCAGCTTGCAGCCGGACCGTTTTGCCGGTGGTTTTCGCCTCAAAGTCACGCAGGTTTGGGACTTGGAAGAAGCGCGTTGCCGCTTCGGCAAATACCTGCGTGTGGCCGTCAACGGCAACGCTCCCGACATTCCACGCATGATCAAAGACTTCCCGCCTAGGCGAGAAATCTCAGCCTTGGATGAGAGCGAGGTCTTGCGCGGTTTGTCGGTGCGTCTGAGTCTGCGCCGCGATGGCGCGACGGCTGAACTGCAACTCGGTGACGCCGCGAAGTTCTACCCGACCGATGCCGCACTGGCCAGTTGGATGGCGCAGGCGGACAAGGGTTTGGCGCAAGTGGTCTACGAGTAGCCGTTATGCGGCCTACTCAGGCAAGATGCCGATTTCTTTGGTGATCTGAGCCCAGCGCTGGTGCTCGTTTTTGAGGAAAGCGCCGACTTGATCGACCGACATACCGGATTCTGGCAGGGGGCCGGCGGCGGTGATTTTGGCGGCGACTTCCTTGTCCGCTGTGGCTGCATTGAACTCACGGTTCATGCGTTCGATCACTGGCTTCGGTGTCCCTGTCGGCGCGACCAGCGCAAACCAGCCGCTCATGTCAAAGCCGGGAAACGTTTCTGCCAGCGCGGGCACTTGCTCCCAGCCGGGTACGCGCGTGGCGGAGGTCACCGCGAGCATGCGCAGACGGCCTTGGCGCACCAATTGCGCGGTTGACGCTATGTCTGCTACCACAGCGTCAATGTGCCCCCCAATCGCATCTTGAACCGCCACGCTCACTGAGGCATAGGACGCCAAGTTGAGCTCGGCTTGGGAGCGGGCATTCAAAAAGCGGGCGATCATACCGCTGAAGGTTCGTGGCCCTTCATTGCCCAAAGAGACTTTGCCAGCACCGGCCTTAGCGCGGGCCAACAGGTCTGGCAAATTCTGGATCGGAGATTCCGCGCGCACCAGCACGGCAAAAGGGCTTTTGCCCACAAATGCGACAGGCACAAAATCTTTTTGTGGGTCGTAAGGCATCGACTTGAACAGGTAGGCGTTGGTCACCAAGGCCGCCGTGGTGGCGAAGTAAAAGGTGTAGCCGTCGGCCGTTGCGCGAGCCGCGGTTTGCGCCCCAATGACGTTCTGGCCACCCGGTTTGTTGTCCATGACCACCGCTTGACCAAGCGACTTGGAGAGTCGCTCGCTGATGATGCGTGCCACGTTGTCGGGGCCTGAGCCAGCAGGTTGCGACAAGACGAAACGGACGGGTTTTTCCGGCCAAGCTTGCGCCCAGGCTGTCGATGTCAGCAGCGACGGAAAAGCGGCCACGCTGACAGCAGCTTGAAGCAGTTGTCTGCGCCCCAGAGCTGATGTTGCTGTCGTCGAAAGCGTCTTGAAATTTTTCATTTTTGTCTCCTTGGTGCTTGTTTTAATTTAAAAATTTAGGTTGCAGCTTGGGCGATTCCAAATGCGGTACTGATTGCGCTGAGTTGTTCGCTCAGTTCTACGGCTGTGTGGCAAACCCCGTAAACGTAATGGTCTGGGCGCACGATGGCCGCAGCCGTGGTGTGTGCCTTGAACCATTGCGAAAGCAGGCTGTCAGCCTCCGTCAACTCCGGTGTGCCCAGTTGCAGAACCCGTGCAGCTAACTCGTTTGAAGTCGCTGTTTGTTGCAGCGCCACGCTGGCATGGGCCGCCAGCACAACACGCCAACCCGTGCCTATGGCATCGTCCATGCGGCGGCGCTCGCCGCGGGCCGTCAAGAGCCATGGTTGGGGAAAAATCGTGCCGCGCCTTGGGTGAGGCAGGGCGCTCAGCAGACCTTCTTGCAAGGGCGGTTGCACATCTTGGCGCGGCACGGGTTTGACCACGCCGCCGCACTCGTCTAGCAAGTGGGCGTCACGCGCGCGTGCTTTTTTAACATCGCGTTCGCCGATGATCTTGCCAATTGCTTTGATCCGGGTGGTGAGCGCGGTCACGTGACCTTTGCGCTCGGGGGTGTAGCTGTCGAGCAAGCTGTCAGGTGCTTCGCTCTTCAATACCGCGGCCAGCTTCCAGCAGAGGTTGCTCACATCGCGCAGGCCTTGGCACATGCCTTGTCCTAGGAACGGTGGTTGCTGGTGCGCCGCGTCACCGGCAATGAAGATCTTCCCCTTGCGCCAGTCTTCGGCGACCAAGGCGTGGAATCTGTAGCTGGCTTGCCGCCAAAGTTCGCCGTCAGCCGGACTGATCCAAGGTGCCAGCAACTTCCAAGTGCCTTCGGGGGTGGCGAGCTGTTCGGGGTCTTCACTCGGGTTGATGGAAATCTCCCAGCGCCGGTGACGTCCGGGGCCAATCACCATCGTCGCGGGTCGTTCTGGGTGGCAGTACTGAACGCTGGTGGTCGGCAGTTTCGCCAGACCTTGGTCGTTGACCAGCACGTCCACGACCAGCCAAGGTTCGTCAAATCCCAAGTCTTCTAATGCGATGCCCGCCAATGTGCGGACGGTGCTGCTGGCGCCATCGCAGCCGATCAAGTAGCGCGCCTGAACCGTCGACGGCTGGCCTTCATCGTCTAACAGTGCCAAGGTGACGCCGCTCTCGTTTTGCGACAGATTGTGTAGTTTCAAGCCGAGCGCGATGCTGACTGATGGAAAGCTCGCCGCGTGCGCACGCAGAATTCTCTCCACCGGTGGTTGAGTGAACACCACCGACGGCGTGTGCGCAAGAGGAAAGGGCTCGGCCACGGTCGACATGCGCTTGATGATCTGGTCATCGACACCGTAAAAAACAGAGTCGGTGAAAGGTTCCAGAAAGGGTTTTATTTGCTGGGCCACACCCATGTTCTGGAACAAGCGAATGATCTCGTGGTCCAGCGCAATCGCTCGTGGTTTGTCGTAAACATCATGCGCACGGTCGCACACAAAAGTCCGAATACCGCGTGCGCCTAGCAAGCCTGCTGCAACGGCGCCGCTGGGGCCAAAGCCCACAATGGCGACGTCATAGGGCGCGTCGACGTTCGCGGTTGGATCGTTGGCGCAAGTGTTCATGCAGCTTCGTCTTCAATGGTGTTGCGCAAGATGCCAATGTTTTCGATCTCGATTTCGACGGTGTCACCTTGCTTCATCCAAACCGGCGGCGTGCGTGCCTGACCTACGCCTGCTGGTGTTCCCATGATGATCAAGTCGCCCGGTTCCAGGGTCATGCATTCAGTGACGAGTTGGATGGTTTCCGCCACGCCCCAGATCATGTCGCGGGTGTTGGCGTCTTGCATGATCTGACCGTTCAGGCGGGACTGAATGCGCAGCTCTGAAGCACCGGCCGGGAGCTCGTCAGCCGTCACCAGCACCGGGCCAAAACCACCAGTGCGGTCGAAGTTTTTACCGATACTCCACTGCGGCGTTTTCTTTTGGTAGTCCCGCACCGAGATGTCGTTGAAGCAGCTGTAGCCGAAGACGGCGTCCAGCGCGTTGTCCATCGTGGCGTGCTTGACAGTCTTGCCGATGATGACGGCGACTTCGGCTTCATAGTCAAAACGGACCGAGACTTTCGGACGCAAGGCTTTCGCATTTGGCGCGAGCAGCGAGGTGGCTGTGCGCATGAAGAACCACGGGTACTCGGGCTTGTCACGGCCGCCTTCTTTGGCGTGGTCAAAGTAGTTCAGTCCTAAGCAGATGATCTTGCCAGGCTCGGGGAGCAGTGGTGACAGTGTCAAGCTGGCCAGTGGCATGCGCGGGGCTGTAGATTGAATCGCGGCCTTGGCGGCTGCGACCATGTCGACGCCGTTGCGCAGGTTGGTGCGCAGGTCACTGCTCAAGTTGGGCAAAGCTTGCTGCAGGTCAATGACGTCGGACCCGGTGACCACGCCGAGGCGGTCTTGGTTCTGCTGGCGGAAAGTGGTGAAACGCATGGAAAGTCCTGAAGAAAAAAAGATGGCTTAAATTGCGGAATAAATTAAAAATCAGGTTGGGGCAAATAGCACAGCGCGCTGGGCCACCTTGAGTACGGCGCTTGGCGGTGCTGAGATGCCCCATTGGTCGACGCGGCCGGGTGGCCAGGTCCAGTCGCCGGGTTGTCCGGTTGCGTAGCTGTCATCGATTTGCTGAACATCTGAGGTGTACTCAATGACGATGTCGAAGGGCCCGACGAAGTAGTTGAAAACGTTGTTGCCCGGTCCGTGCCGGCCCGGCCCCCACTCGATGCCGAAGCCGGCGTCTTTCATGCGGCCACCGCCGCGCATCACGGCGTCCGCATCAGCCACCACAAAGGCCACATGATTGAGTGCATCGTTGTCAGTGTCGCCCAGCGCAATGCTGTGGTGGTCGCTGTTGCAGCGCATGAACGCCATGATGCGAGTCCGGTCTGACAACGAGAAGTCCAGCACCTGTTCCATGAATGCGCGGGTGGCTTCGACGTCGTGGCTGTTGAGAACGGCATGCGCCAAACGGATGGGTGAGTCGGGCTTCACCGAGGTGTCCGAGTGCAAGGCATCGCCAAAGACCAGCTGAAACACACGGCCGTCGGGGTCGGCGATGGTTACGGCCATGCCACCACCGGGACTCTTCAGTTCAGTCAGCAGCTGCACCACACGACCGCCTGCTGAATGTGCCGCAGTGGCTGCCTGTTCTAAGGCTTGCAAGCTGCGAGCCCTGAGCGTGACGTAGCGTATCTGCGCGGGCCCGTCGTGTTGGTGCAAAGCCAGCACATGGTGGTCAGCGCCAGTGGCGCGCAGGTACAGCGCACCGGGCTCGCGAGCGGCCACGCTCAGGCCCCAAACACGGGTGTAAAAATCTTCAGCCAATGCCAAGTCGGGCACATTGAAGGCCACGCTGCGCAAGGCGCTGATGAGAGAAGATGCATGGGTCATGTTGCGGCTGGCCTTAGGTTGGACGAGGGGGTTGTAGATGCAGAACAGGGCAGACCTAAAAATCGTCTGGCATTGCCTTCAACCATTCTTTGCAGCCCGCCCGGCTCCAACACCGCTGCTTCAAGCCGTGTCACGGGCTGGTCATCGTGAAAGTTGAACGGGTAGTCGGTGCCGATCATCAGTTGGCTGTCGCCGTAGCAGTGCAGCAGATGCTTGAGCGTGGTTTCGTCGAAGACCAAGGTGTCGTAGAAAAATTTTCGCGCTTGCGCTGTGGGCGACTGCTGCACTGATTCGCGCAGCGCTGGAAACACGCTCATGGCTTGCTCCAGTCGCGGCAGCAACATCGGCAAGGTGCCGCCGCCGTGGCTGAAGGCCATGCGCAGACGGGGCCGACGCAAGATCAAGTTGCTGGTCAACACGGAGGCCGCAGCCAAGCCGACATCCGTCGGGTAGGCCAGCACCTGTTGAAGCGGTGCCGGTCCAATCAAGCGATCCATCCCCGTCGGCCGCAAAGCATGCACAAAAACTGCCATGTCGAGCGCTTCGCAAGCTTCAAAGAAAGGGTCTAGCCGAAGGTCGCCAATCACCATGCCGTTGATGTTGCTGCCGATTTCCACGCCCGCGAAACCAGGGGTTTGGCGCAGGTAGTCGAGTTCTTTGATCGCCAGATCAATGTCTTGCAGCGGCACGGCACCTAGGCCGATCAACTGGCCGCCGGACTCCGTCACCATGGCGGCGATTTGCTCATTCAGGTAGCGCACTAAAACGGCTGCATCGGCTGCTTTGAGCCAGTACGACAGCAATTCAGGCATGGGTGAAATGGCCTGTAAAGCCAAGCCCATGTCGGCAAAGTCAGCTAAGCGGCGCGACGTGCTCCAGCATTTGTCGGACACCGTCCGGTAGTTTTTCCCATCGATAACCACTTGCCGGTGGCAGGCGTCTACCGGTGCCATGCTGGGCCAGCCGGAGGGTGCGGCTGAGCCTAGAAATGATGGGAATTCGAACGGAATCACATGGGCGTGCGTGTCAACACCGCAGGCGCAATGTGAACGGAGTGTGCGGTTCAAGAGCGCGTCACTGCGGCTGGTGGGTTGGACTGTCGGCAGGTGCTGGTCATCTCTTGTCTCCTGTATTGATCAACGACGCTTGACTGCGTGCCGACGCTATTTTTTAGCAGTTTAAAAGGGCTCAAATCATTTATCCAGTCGATTCTCTGGATAAATACAATCCATCCCATGGATATAAAAGCTGTTGACCTGAACCTGCTGTTGGTGTTCGCCGCCATGATGAAACACCGCAGTGTGACCCGGGCTGCCGAGGCCTTGAGCTTGAGTCAACCCGCCATGAGCGCGGCGTTGGCGCGGCTGCGGGTCTTGCTGAACGATCCCTTGTTTGTGCGCTCGGGCTGGCAGATGCAGCCGACGCCGCGTGCGATCGAACTGGACGGGCCTGTGCGTCAAGTCGTCGAGATCATTCGGGCGGACATACTCCAACCGCTGACTTTTGACCCCGCCACGGCCCATCGCAGCTTCACACTGCTGATGCCGGACATTGGCGAGGTCAATTTTTTGCCGCGTATCTTGACGCTGTTGGCTGAGCAAGCACCGAACATTGACTTGCGCACCTTGGCCATGCCGCGTCATGCAGCAGCTGGTGCGCTTGAATCGGGCGCTGCCGAGCTGGCGATTGGCTACTACCCCGACTTAGAAAAACCCGGTTTTTATCGGCAGAAGTTAATTGATAACAGCCATGTTTGCGTTGTCCGTCAAAGTCATCCGGTCATCGGCTCGCGGATGACGCAGGCGCAGTTTTTGGCGGCCTCACATGCCGTCGCCAAACCTGATGGCCGGGAGCATGTCTTTGAGAAGTTCTTGCAACAAAAGGGGTTGAAGCGCCGCGTCGTTGTCGAGTTGTCGCACTTCATGAGCTTGCTGCCGATTGTTGAAAACTCTGATCTGGTGGCCACTGTGCCACGCGATTTAGCGCAGTTTTTCGTCTCCCACGGAAAAATTAAACTGGTCGAAATACCAATCAAGCCACCCGTGATTGACGTGCACTTGATCTGGCATCAGCGTTTCCAGAAAGACCCGGCGCATGTCTGGTTGCGGTCTTCGATTCACGAGGTGCTGGGCTGACATTATTCAAACCATGGATGGGATCTATTTGCCCAATCCACTTTCAAGCCCTTGTCTGAGCATTTACGATGCGGAAAAATCAAGAGGCAAGGCCATCCGATGACGCACGCTATTTCGTTGATCCCTCCGGTTCCAAATTTGGCTCTGTCGCGACGGCACCTGATCGCTGCCGCCAGCGGCTTAGCGCTTGCGCCTTTGAGCTTTGCGCAGAGGACATACCCTGATCATGCGGTGAAAGTCGTTGTGCCCAACGCGCCTGGCAGTTCGGTGGACACGATCGGCCGCGTTGTGTGCATTGAACTGTCGAGGCTTCTTGCGCAGCCTGTGGTGATTGACAACCGCGCGGGCGCAGCGGGTGCGATTGGCGTCGAGGCTGTTCGCAACGCGCCCGCTGACGGCTACAGCTTGCTGGTCGGTTCAAGCAGTGCCCTGTCGGTGGCGCCGTTGTTGCAAAAAGCCGTGACCTACAGCGCCTTGCGCGACTTCGAACTCATTTCTTTGATGGCCCTGTTGCCCAACGTGCTTGTATGCAATACCCAGTTGCCAGTGCAAAGTCTGGCGCAATTGAGCGCGTACGCAAAGTCCAAAGGCAGCGCCTCCAACATGGCGTCGGCGGGTGTGGGTTCGGTCAGTCATTTGGCTGGCATGGCGCTGCAGAACGCTGCCGGGTTCAAGTCGCTGCATGTGCCATACAAGGGCGGCGCCCAAGGCGTGGCGTCGGTGGTGTCTGGCGAAACAGACTGGGTGCTAACCCCCGCGCCGGCGGCCATGTCTCTGGTAGCTGCCGGCCGTTTGAGGCTGCTGGGCCACAGCATGCCCCCGACCAGTCAGCCCTTGGGTAATGTGCCCTCATTGGCAGTGACCTTGCCGGGGTTTGAGTTTTCCAGCTGGATTGGCATGATGGCCCCCAAAGGCGTGCCTGTGGCGGTCATTGAACTTTTGTCCAAGGCCATGGCGCTAGCGCTACAACGTCCGGAAGTACTGAAGGCGTTCGAGTCCAATGGGGCGGTGGCTCAGGCCTCATCTCCCGATGGTTTTCGCGCTTACTTGACCCGGGACATCGAGATCAATCGAAGGGCTGTTGCAACTGCAGGTCTGCAGCCTGAGTGAGTATCAATGGGTTGGTGCGTACGGCTGAAATGGCTATCGGAAATGCATTCCAATAGCCATTGACTAACTTGCGGATGCGTAAATTGAACCGACATAAGGGTTTGCAAAGCGCATCATCAAGGGTAGGCAGCGCTCAGCTGCGCAGATCAAAAAGAAGCCACCCATGTCTAACCCCGTCAGTATCCCCACTTGGTCTCAGTTGATTCAAGCCCACGCCCGCACCCATCCCAAGGTGTTGGTCGGTTTCGGTATTTCCGTGTTGGGTGTGCTGGCGCTGTTGCTGCAGGGCGAAGTCTGGCTCAACGCCTCGGAAAACGACACTGTTCGGTGGGCCTTGTGGGGCGGCATGGCGGGTTTTCTAGCCACCACCTTGGGGGCCATGCCGGTGCTTTTTTTGAATGGCTTGAAGCAAAAAACCGAAGACGTGATGCTCGGGGCGGCAGCCGGCATGATGCTGGCCGCGGCGGCTTTTTCTTTGCTGTTGCCCGGCTTGGCGGCCGGTGAAAAATTCACGGGCAATGCGGTGGGCGGTGCTGTGTTGGTGGTCGCGGGTATGGCGCTCGGCGTCATGCTGATGCTCGGTCTGGACCAGTTCACTCCGCACGAGCACGATAAAAGCGGTCCCTGCGGCCCTGGCAATGAGCGCTGTAATCGGGTTTGGTTGTTTGTGATGGCCGTGGCCATTCACAACTTGCCCGAAGGTATGGCGGTGGGCGTTAGTTTTGCGCAAGGCGACTTGAGCGTCGGTTTGCCCTTGGCCACAGCCATCGCTCTGCAAGACATTCCTGAAGGATTGGCCGTCGCCATGACACTGCGCTCCATCGGCACCAGCGCCTGGAAGTCAATTGGGGTCGCCGCGCTAGGCGGTTTGTTGGAACCCATCGGTGCCCTGATCGGTGTCAGTCTGGTCGGCAGTTCGGCCATGGCTTACCCGATTGGTCTGGGCCTAGCCGCTGGCGCCATGCTGTTTGTGGTGTCGCACGAAGTGATTCCCGAGACCCACCGCAACGGCCACCAAACATCCGCCACGATTGGCTTGATGGTTGGCTTTGCCATCATGATGGTGCTGGATACGACGCTGGGTTGAGGTTCTGCTGATGCTGGGGCCAACTCAATCGCGATAGCGCGTCATCACATACTCCCCCGGCGCAGGCGCGACTGAATCCAGCGGCGAGACTGGCCGAGCTGGTGCCATGCCGCTGCCGTGTGCCACCAACCACTCATGCCAAGCTGGCCACCACGACCCTTTGAAATGCGGCGCACGTTGCTTCCACGCTTCAGGCGACAGGCGTCGGTCGGTGGCTTTGGTGAGCAGCATTTGGTAGTCGCGGCCCGCATGGCCGGGCTCTGACACTACGCCGGCGTTATGGCCGCCACTGGTCAAGACAAAGGTCACGTCGGCATGCACCAAGCGTTTGACTTTGTAGGCTGAGCGCCACGGCGTCACGTGGTCTTTCAAGGTGCCCACAGCGAATATCGGCATATGCAGGTCGCCCAACGAAATGGGTGCGCCCAGTACTTCATAGCGTCCTTCGGCCAGCTCGTTATGCAGGTACAGACTGTGCAAGTAGTTGGTGTGCATAACGGCTGGCATGCGCGTCACGTCGGCGTTCCACGCCATCAGGTCGTTGGGCACGTCTGGTTCGCCCAGCAAGTACTCGCGCATGCGGGCCGACCAAACCAAGTCGCGTGCTCTCAAGAACTGAAACGAGCCCGCCATCTGATGGCCGGTGAGGAAACCACGCTCTGCCATGATGTCTTCGAGCAAGGCGACCTGCGCTTCGTCCAGCAGCACGCCCATCTCGCCGGCGTCACGAAAGTCCAGCTGGGCTGCCAGCAGCGTCATGGAGGCCAGTGGCGCAATCGGTGGGCTCTGCGCGGCGTCGGTGTTGGCCAGCGCTGCTGCGGCCATGGCCAACAGCGTGCCGCCTAGGCAATAGCCGGTGGTGTGGATAGGGATGCCGCCGCATCTTTCGGTGATGACGGCCAGCGAGTCCAGTACGCCTAGCTGCAAGTAGTCCTGCATGTCGAGCAGCGCGTCCGACTCATCTGGGTTGCGCCAAGACAGCATGAACACAGTGTGGCCTTGATCGACCATGTAACGGACCATGGAGTTGTGCGGTGAGAGGTCCAGTATGTAGTATTTCATGATCCACGAGGGCACGATGAACAGCGGTTCGCGTTGCACCTTTTGCGTGGTCGGTGTGTACTGAATCAGCTCCACCAGATGGTTTCGGTAAACCACCTCGCCGGGGGTGCACGCGACTTCCAATCCCGGACGGTAAAGATGTTCTTCTGGCTTCAGTGGCGCCATGCCCTGACTTTGCCGCCAGTCGTCATAGGCATGAGCCGCACCGCGCAACAGGTTGGCCCCTTGGGTCTCAATCGTGGTTTTGATCACTTTGGGATTCGACCAGGGCCAATTGCTGGGTGCCAGCATGTCTAACCACTGCCGCGACAACAATTGCATCAAGTCTTCATGGTGATGCTCCATGCCGCGCAGCACCGTGGCTTCTTTCCACCACGTTTCAGCGACGCCGTGTGTGCTGGCCAGCGCGCAAAAGGGCCACGAGGCCCACTCCTTGTCGGTGTACCTCGGGTCAGCTGTCGGCACGCTTTGGCAGGTGATCGCGTGCTGCATGGCCAGCATCCAAGCCAAGTAGCCTTGGGTCGACAAGCGCGACAAGGTGCCCGGCGAAGACGCCAGATGGCCGGCCCAGTCAGCCACCGCCAAGCCCAGCGACACCGGAGACAAACCGCCCGACAAGGACGCCAAGCCCATGCGCACGCTGTGGTCAAGGGCTGCGGCAGCTTCAATCGCTGAGTTGGGATGTGCCGTTCTTTCAAAAAAAGAACGGACATCGCCGCGTCGTCGCAAGCCTTTGGCCGAGATACGCTCAATTGCGCTGTTTCGAGGGGTCACTTCATGGCGTCCATTTTCATTGCGAACTTCAGGCATCTGGAAGGGACTTTCTCTGTCGAGAGTTGAGCTGGCAATGAATGTGTGGACCGGATGGCCACCGTTGTCCCAGCAAACCAGAAGCTTCGTCGGCGCTCATATTGATCATTGCCGGGCGTGCTCTGTGATCTGTGTAGGTCTGAGACTGATTTATGCACTTGGAAGCCAGAGCGCCATGTGCTTGATTTCACTACACTTGAGCTCTTTTTTCGAAGCCTCATCCGCTCATACTCACTTTGTCCATGCGTCAAGACCTTCCGGCCACGCCCGATGATTCGCCAGTTGACATTGTTTATCTTTGGGTCGACGGGCAAGACTTGGGCTGGCGCGCCAAACGCCGCCACGCGCTGCGGCAACTCAGCGCCGACGGCAGCAATGCTATCGCCCGATTTGGCAACGTCGAAGGGCGCTTTCGCGACAACGATGAGCTTCTTTACAGTTTGCGGGCACTCGAAAAATTCTTTCCAGAGCATGGTCACATTTATCTTGTCACAGATGGACAAAGCCCCGATTGGCTGAAAGAGTCGGATCGCATGACGCTTGTGGACCACCGGGAACTGATCCCCGAAGCCTCCTTGCCGACCTTCGACTCTAGCAATATCGAGTCGTATATTCACCGCATTCCCGGTCTCTCCGAGCGTTATTTTTATTTCAACGACGACGTTTTTTTTGGCGCTCCCGTCAATCTTGATGACTGGTTCTGGCCCGGTGGCTTTTATGTGACTTGGTCTGACGATCCAGAAGTCTCCGATGAAGACTTGCAAACCGATGCGACAGCACCGGAGAATGCCTGCCGCTTGTCGAATCAATGGCTGGCCAACAAAGCCGCCGACCAGTCTCTACCCGTGATGGACAGTGTCGCCAAGCCGATGCGGGCCATGGACCCGCTCTACCAAAGTTGCTTTCGGACCTTTGCTCATTCCCCCCGGCCCATGCTCAAGTCGCTGTTGTGGGAGCTTGAAGAGGAAGCTGTCGAACTCTTCGATGGTGTGCGCTCGACGGTGTTCAGGATTTGGGACAAGCCGACCATCGTCTCTGACTTTGTGTTGCGCTGGGCGCTGGCTCACGGTTTGGCCCGCGTCAAAGACTACCGGCACCGCTACGTGTCCACAGGCGATAAGGATCAAGCCACAGAGCTCAAGCTGCTGGCCGAGCAGTTTGGCACGCTTGATTTTTTCTGCATCAACGACACCACCGACGATGCACACGCCGAAGATCCACGGCTTGAAAATGTCCGTGCGTCTTTGCGACTGATGCTGTTTAAGCCCTCGGAGTTCGAGCGACATGTCAGCGCTGAGGATTCAGTTGAAGCTTGTCCAGCGGCCCTTGCTTGAGCGCAGGGCCAGACCGATTTCTTGCGTACTTCGTGTCAGCAAGGTCGACAGTGTTTTGATGCGTCCCGGCGTCATGCGCTCGTTGATGGCGGCCACGCTGAATGACGCGATCGGTCGCCCCGCGGCGTCGGTGAAATGCCGGCCCATCGCGCTGACGCCAGCGTTCACCCGGTTCCTGATCAAGGTGTAGCCTTTGCGCTGAGCCTCTTCAATAGACGCAATCAGAAAGTCCCGTGACATGCCCCAGTCTGTGTCAAGTTGCGGCTGGATCGTGTCAAGAACGTTGTCCCGTTCAGTTGCCGGCAGAGCGGCCAGAAGCGCCATGCCACCGGCCCCCACACCCAGTGGCCTGCGACTGCCCACTTGAAGCGTGATCACGCGGACTGGCGTGGGTCCTTCTTGAAGGTCGACGCAGACGGCCTCAGGGCCGCTGCGCAGCACCAGATAAGCGGTGTCGCCGGCCTCCAGCGCCAAGCGCTGAAGTATCGGCCGGCACAGACTGCGAATGTCGAATTGCTGCGCTGCTGACAGCCCAAGTTCAAAGGCCAGCGAACCCAGCGCGTAACGTCGCTCGTTGTCGAGCTGCGTGACCATCCCTTCAGCGATGAGTTGATGCAGAAGCCGGTGGGTGGTCGGGTGCGGCAGTTCGACATGCCTAGCGATTTCTGTGAGGGCTCCGCCGCGGCCGCCTTTGGTGGCCAGAAAACGCAAGATGGTGAAGGCCCGGTGCAACAGGCCCGGGCGTTCAACAGAAGATTCAGAGGGCATGGCCTTGTGGGTACAAATTTCAATGTTTGATTTTGGAGTAATTGTATGTCCGCTGAATGAACATCTTGGCCCATGCCACAACGGTCGCGCCAAAATCGCCATTAGCGAGACACACAATAAACGGAGACATTCTGATGATTCGACGCGCCCTGATTTCAATCGCCTTAGCTTTTCCGGCCCTGTCTTATGCTGCCTATCCAGACAAACCGATCACCCTGATTCAGGGTTTTGCTGCCGGTGGCAATGCCGATGTGATCGCGCGCATTGTGGCGGCCGGGTTGGCCAAGGAGTTGGGACAGCCGGTTGTTGTCGAAGCCAAGCTGGGCGCTGGCGGTAATGTTGCTTCTGGCTTGGTGGCCAAGGCCGCAGCCGATGGCTACACGCTGATTTTGCTCACCGGTGGACATGCGGTGTCCAGCGCTGTTTACAAAAAACTGCCGTTTGATCCGGTCGAAGACTTTGAATGGTTGTCTGTGGTGAGCAAGTTTCCGTTCGTTATTTCGGTGAGCTCCGCGAGCAAGTTGAACAACGTGCGTGATGTCATTGCGGCGGCTAAAGCTGCGCCGGGCACGGTCTCGTACAGCTCGGTCGGCATTGGCTCTACACAGCATTTGTCTGGGGAGTTGTTTCAGGCCATGTCGGGCACCCAGCTTATTCATGTACCTTACAAAGGCGGCGCTGGTCCGTTGCAGGACGTTCTAGGTGGCCGCGTCGACATGATGTTTGACTCCGTCACCGTCACCCGTTCTCAGGTCGAGGGTGGCAAGCTGCGGGCGCTGGGCGTGACTGCTACGCAGCCTGTGCCTTTGCTACCCGGCGTCCCGCCGGTTGCTGATGCTGTGCCGGGTTTTGAAGTCACTTCATGGACGGGTATCGCGGCGCCGAAAGGGCTACCGCCGGCCATCGCACAGCGGCTTCATGCCGCCATCGTGGCTGCTTTGGCCGACCCTGAAATCAAGCGACGGCTTGAAGCTACCGGCGGCGCAGTGACGCCTTCCGCGTCATCTGCCGAGATGAAAAACTATGTTGCCAATCAGGTTCTCAAGTGGAAGAAGGTCGTGGCCGATTCCGCCATTCCACAGCAGTAATCGATTTGACGGAAAGACTTTCATGCTCTGCAAAAAACTACACCATGCGGCATTCCGTTGCAAAGACGCTCAAGAGACAGTGACTTTTTACACCCAGGTGCTGGGACTCAAGTTCTCGCATGCGATGGGCGAAGACCATGTGCCATCCACCGGTAAATACAGCCCGCACATCCATATTTTTCTGCAAATGGAAGACGGCAGTTCTATCGCATTTTTCGAATGTCCGAACGATCCCGGCAACATGAAAGACCTGACGTCGCCCGACTGGATACAGCACTTCGCTTTTGAGGTGGACAGTGTGGAGACGGTGTTGCAGGCCAAGGTTGATTTGCTCGCCAAAGGTGTCAGCGTGGTGGGGCCGACCAACCATGATGATTTCATCACCTCGATCTATTTCTTTGATCCGTCTGGCCACCGGCTGGAGTTGACTGCGCGGACTTGTCCACCTGAGCGCTACCAAATTTTTGAAGCTGAGGCCCAAGGCGTACTGGATCTCTGGGACCAAACCCACGACTGGTCACAGCGCCAAAAACTGTATGGCGCGCAGACCGGCTATGCCCGTCAGGCTGACAAGCTGTAAGGCGAGATCTGCTCGACGCTCAAACCTTGATCAGAGTGGTTTCCAAGTCGGCTCAAAAAACGGCGCGGGCACCATGATTTTTGACGTCTGGCTTTGCAGCAATGGCAGCATTTTGACGACATAGGCCTGCCAGTTCGCGTCCTTCCCTAGTTCTGCACGACGGTGGGTGCGGTCGGCCAGATCTTCATAAGCCCACATGTGGACGATCTGGTTCAGCTCGCCTATGTCGGTGTAGTAATAACCCACCATGCGGCCCAGTATGCGCAACTGAATCTGCATGCCTTCTTTTTCATACAAGCTCAGATAGTCCCGCCATTTGCCGGGATGGGTGGTGTAAGTGCGTTGTTCGACGAGCATGGGTTTGAATCTTTCGCTGAGTTGTCATGGAGGGTGAACGTTCACGGGGGTAGATTGACTTGATCTTGAAGCCAGTCGCGGTCAAAGGTGTTGGCCACCATCAATGATGATACGGGTGCCTGTGGCCGTGCGCAGGTGCGTGACGCAGGCTAGTACTGCCTGCGCCACGTCTTCTGGGGTGACGGCGCGGCCGATGGGTGTTGATGCGCCTTTTTTTTGTACTTCGTCGGGTGAGCGACCAGGCACAAAACCGGTGTCCACCGAAGCCGGTGAGACGCACAGAAATCGCACCGTCGGACCGAAAACGCGGGCCAGCGACACGGTCATGGTGTCTAGCGCCGCCTTGGCTGCGCAATAGGCAATGTTGCTGCCAGAGCCGGTGAAGGCTGAAATAGAAGAGACGGAAACGACAGTTGCATCGCCGGACTTTTGAAGCAAGGGCATTAGCGCGCGGGTGATGGAAAAAGTGCCTCCGGCGTTGGCCAACAAAATGTCGTTGAAAAGTGCGCTGTCGAGTGTGGCCAGATCTGCGTGCGGAATGCGACGGGTGTAGCCGGCTGAATTGACAAGAATGTCGATAGATCCGACCGCGCTTTCCAATTGAGTGGCCAGCACTGCGTGCAACGCCGAATCCCCGAGAGGAAGGTGCACGGCCAGATGCCCCGTACCTGGCAAGCTTGCCCGCAATGTCTCTGCCCGATCAGCACCTTGGTTGAAACCGATGATCACCCGCGCGCCTTTTGCGGCGAGCGATTGGACAACCGCTGCACCGATGCCGCTGCTGCCACCTGTGACAACAGCTGTTTTGCCTTGCAGGGGAAGTTTTTCAGAGGCTGAATGCATAGTTGATCTTTGCGTCCGGTACGGCTGCAAAAGGCAACCGTTTATTGACGATTATTGGCCGGCGAATATTCTCCGGATGATGGGTTGTCCGCTGAGTGAACATGGTCTTCAAGCGCATCAGCTCTGACCTCTAGAGTCTTGGGCTGCGAGACAGTACCGTATTTGATTGGCCTAGAATTCTGTTTTCCAATCATTTCAAAAGAGCAAGCCATGCTAAACACAAACCGCCGAGTATTCATGATGCAAGTCGCTGTGGGTTCCACCGCAGTGATCGCATCTCAAGCCATGGCTCAATCCATGGTCAACGAAAAAGACCCACAGGCCGCAGCGCTGGCTTACGTTGCAGACACCACCAAGGTGGATGCCAAGAAATACCCGAAGCACGCAGCAGCCCAAAAGTGCTTGAACTGCCAGCTGTACACCGGCAAGCCAGCTGACGCGAGCGGCGGTTGCGCACTGTTTGCCGGCAAGCTGGTGGCTGCTAACGGTTGGTGCAGTGCCTACGTCAAAAAGGCCTGATCACAAAGCTGGGCTGAACGGCCCGTTGAGTTGCACGGTGGCGTAGTTGATCGCGATCGCGAAAGACACCCACAACAGATAGGGCAACAACAGGGCGCTGGCTCGGCGTGAGTAGCTTTTCATTGTCCACATCAGTGCGGCGATGGAGAGCCACAAAAAGCCAACTTCAAGCAGCGCCCAATCGGGGCGTTGCAGCTTG
>Ga0208916_10000530_pt1 | contig 17750 bp, 18 predicted proteins | sample DEB19_08_DNA_5_FD_184523 | JGI IMG/M metagenome (GOLD analysis project Ga0208916, IMG submission 184523) | Aqueous microbial communities from the Delaware River and Bay under freshwater to marine salinity gradient to study organic matter... | ecosystem: Environmental > Aquatic > Marine >... | reverse complement strand
CGTAGGCTCCGATCGTCGCGATGATCCGATCAGCTTCTCCGGCCATGATTGCTCCCGTCTCTCCGAACCAGTCGGAGACGTCGTCCTCGAACACGGTCAGGATTGACGCGTGTCCGTGCTTCTCGTGTGGGTTGCTCCCCGAGTAGGAGCGCCAGTAGGGAGCGATCGACGGATTCCAGATCCGGCGAAGGTGGATGAGGTACTTCACGCGCCGATCGCCTCGAGCGACCATCCCTCCGAAGAGGGCCCAGACGTCACAGCCGGCCGGAGGGTCCGTCGTCAGATCCGCCGCGTGACAGATCCCTCGGGAGTCGGGCTCGTGATCGCTCGTCGGGTTCTGTGCAGAGTGAGCCGAGCTAGCACAGAGACCGTCCGAGGCCCGGTTCCGGTTCGGCCATCGACTCGAGGCCTGATCGAGAACCGCTCGGCTCGCTCTGCATGGTGTCCCCACGAGGCCCGACGATAGCGAAGGCCGAGCCGTCGTCCGTGGCCAACGTCGACGGCTCTCGAGCTCGAGGAGCTACCGGGCCTCGAAATGCATCGCGAACTGGAGCAACTGAGGAGTCCTCGTCCCCCCGCTGTTTTGCCAGACCTGAACCTCGACGTAGTCGTTCGCGGCGAGGACGAGCATCTTCTGAACGTTCTGCACCACCCCGGCCGAGGCTCCCATGACGGAGACGACGTGCTGAGTCGAGCCGTTCACGAGGAACCGGACCTCGCGCCGGCCGGTCGTGTCCGAGTCCCATTGCACTATCGCGCTTGCTCGGTACTTGCCCGCGGTGACGGCCCTCCCTCGGCCCGTGTTCGTTACCGTCGAGTGCATCCCGTCCGTGTCGTAGTCCTCGGCCGGAGCGGTGAGGACCGTATCGGTCGACGTCGAGACGTTCTGGGTCGCGGTGGCTCGAGCCGCGAACTGAGGAGGAGCGACGAGGAACTCGAGATCGTCTCGGACCGTGTCTCCCCACGAGGCCGGAGCGACCGTCGCGGTAGCCGGGTTGTGAACCGTGTTGGGATCGACGTAGGGCATCCCTCGACGGTAGCCCTCGAGGCCGACCGGATCCGTCGTCCCGAGATCTCCCCGCTACGCGTAGCCCTCGAGCTCGAGCTCGAGCTATCCCCAGACGGTCGAGGAGCCCCAGAGGGCCGAGCCCCAGATCCAGAAATCGACGTCGTCCGCGGCCACGAGCCAGAGCGTCGCGCCGGCCTCCTCGATCCCGCGGCCGGCCCGGATCTCGATCCCGTCGACGAGAGCCTCGACCTCGATCGGGCTCCCGACGTCTCCGGGAGTCCAGACGACTCGGATCCGATCTCCGAGCTCGAGATCGAGGACCGGCTCCCAGAGGATCGGCTCCGCGGCCATGTTCAGCCGGAGCGACGAGATCCGGACCCTCGGCTCCGCGTAGCGGGAGAGCACGAACTGAGCCAGAGACCGGGCCTGAGCCGCGGTCGTGAGGATCGTCTCGATCGAGTGCTCTCGAGCTCCGTAGGCGTCGATCGAGGCCTCGTCCTCGACCGTGACCGAGCCGCCTCCGAGGTAGGAGACCGTGACTCGGTTCCGGATCCAATCGCCCTGTCCCGGGAGCTCGATCTCCTCGAACCGGAACCGATCCGAGCCGGCCTGATCGGTGAACGTGTACCGGGCCCGAGTGCTCCGCTCGTCGGTCGCGGTCGCGTATCTCGAGAGAAACCTCATCGTGTAGTCGGCCTGCTGATAGAACGCTCCGGCCTCGGACCGCTCGAGGGTCCGAGCATCGGAGAGAGCGTCCGTCCCGACCGCTCCGAGGCCGAGGGTCCCGGCCTCGGACGCGTCGAGATTCCTCTCCGAGCTCGACCATCCGGCCAGATCGAGGAGCCGGCCGAGCCGAGCGTCGATCGTGTCTCCGACCCATCCGGCCGAGGAGTCCGACAGAGCGAGGGACTCGTCCGACGTGAGCACGCGATCGAACAGCGCGACGTGTTGGATCGTGCCCTTGTAGCCGGCCTCTCCGGAGACCGAGTCGTCGAGCGGGTTCGCTGTCCACCCGAGAACAGAATTGACCGGGTAGTTCCTCCGCAGCATCCCTCCGAACGAGCTCGAGGAGACCGCGGCTCCGTCTATCTCGAACGTGTAGGTCCCGGCTCCGGTCCTCCGTATGACCACGAGCCGCGAGATCCCGTCGTCGACCGGATCCGCCGTCCGGTCTCCATCGGACGCCAGAGGGCTCGAGGCCTCGTGAGCCACGAGATAGCCGGCCGTCGAGATCCAGACAACGCGGTTCGGGTCTCCGGGAGTCCCGGACCTCGTCTCGAGGATCACTCCCTCTTTCGCTCCGGCCGCGTCTGCCTTCATGAGCATGACGAGCGTCGACCAGTTAGCTCCGGCGATCCCCGAGCCGAGCTCAAACCGGCCGTCCGTCTGGTAGCCGTCGAGCACGAGAGCCGTAGCGTCCGAGGCCGGATCGAGCCCGGAGTCCGTCGTCCCGAGAGCGTCCGCTCCTCCTCCGATAGCGATCCCCTCGGCCGGACTCGAGCCCGAGTCGGTGATCCGCTCGCTCCCGGTCGGCTCGTCGAGCTTCCAGTAGTTGACCGGACCGAGAGCCCGAATCGTTGCCTCGAGCGGAGAGCCGTCCGGGATCTCCGCTCCGGCGAGGAGCCCGAATCCGTCGACGAGCGAGACCGGAGCCCGACCGAGCTCTCGGCTCGGGACCGGCCATCCCTCCGCGAATCCTCCGAACACGGACCGGACTCGAGCCGTGAGAGCCGCGGCTCCGTTCAGAGTCCAGACGTTCCCGGCCGAGTCGGTCCCGGACGAGGCTCCTCCGATGAACGATTGACCATCGGTGAACCGGATCGACGCGTTCACGGTCCCGATCGAGACGACTCCGAGCTCGACGTTGTAGACCGTGCCGGCGATCGGAAAACCGGCGAGGCTCGAGCCGATCGTGTAGGCCTGAGTGCTGTTCCTCGGGACGGCCGTAGCCGGCCCGGTGACCGTGCTCCCGATCTGGACCCATGAGGCTCCGTCGTCGAACGTCTCGTAGAACTTGACCGCGAAGAGGCCTCCTCCGGCGTTCACGTCGAGAGTCGCTCGGACGTAGTGAACCGAGCCGTCGACGAATCCATGAGCCGAGCTCGTCGCGCTCCCGACCGCTCCGGCCGCGGTGAACCAAGTCAGAGAGAACTCTCCGGCCGACGTCACTCCCCAGAACACGGAGGCCTGAGCAAACGTCGCGTCCGTCTGAGCGAAGATCACTCCGGCCGCGGCCGGAGTCCAGTCCGTGAGCTTGAGCCGAGCCCGAAGGTCGAGCTCTTGTCCCGGGACCCATCCGCTATCGGGCGTCGACGCGTAGTCCGAGGCTCCTCCCGGGAGGACGAGGCCCTCGGCTCCGTAGGTGGCTCGGATCCGGACGCGCCGGCCCGGGAGGAGGTTCCCGAAGTACGGTCCCGCGGCGTTGTTCGGATCGAACCGGCGCGCGCTGTTGTCGAGCTCGACGGTCGCGGTCCCGGGCTGAACGACGTCGAGCTCTTGCTGACGTCCTCGAAACGTCGACAGAGCTCGAGCTCGAGCCGTCTCCGCTACCCAAGTCGGCACCGCGAACGGTCCGGTCGTCGGAGAGAACTCGACCGCCCAAGTAGGCCTAACGGAGCTCATGTTCGGACGAGACCCTTCCGGCGAGCGCGCTCGAGCGCGGCGACGAGGAGCCGCTCGACCTCGGCCGGCGCGGATCCGATAACCGGCCCGTCGACGTGTACGTGAACGTGCATCGCTCGATCCTCCGCTCCGGTCGAGACCCTCTCCGGCCGGCCGGTCCCGTTGTAGGCCAACGTGAGCCCGGGCTCGAGCCATCCTCCCTGATCGAACATCCCCCAGTGAATGTGATCCCAGTGATCGCCTCGAGTCGGCTCTCCGTAGAGGTGCGGCGAGCCGCGGTAGATCTGTCGTCCTCCGGCCGGCGAGAAAATGAGCTCTCCCGAGGCCGGCCACGTCTGAGCGAGCCAATCGAAAACGTCCATCCGAGGAGGAATGTCGATCGCTCGGCCGAGGGAGTGCAGACTCCGGTTCCCGGTCGCGGTGATCGCTCCGGGCCGGAGCCCGGAGAGGAGAGGGAGGCCCGGGAACTGAGTCCGGACCGCGGCGAGGAGCTTCTCCCAGATCGGGCCCGGTCCCCAGAGCATCGAGCCGACGACCTTCTTCGGGCCCTCGGTCCCGACGAAATCCCGGATCGCCTCGAGAGGCCGGCTCGTGACGCGGAACGAGCGACGGAGGAAATCGCTCGGGATCATGCTCGTGATCTGCCCGATGAGCCCGTTCATCCCGGAGAGGACCGCGTCGAGCGCGGCCTGAGTGAGGGAGCCATCGGAGGCCGGAGTCGGCCCTCCGGCGAGGATCGGCCCGGTCCCGTAGCCCTCGCCGCGGTTGAGCGCGTCGAGCCCTCGAGGGCCGAGCTCGCGCATCGCCTCGCGGTTGAGGACTCCCTCTCCTCCGAGGAGGAGGGCCGGGACCTCACCCGAGCCCGGGACCGTGCCTCCGGAGTGAAAGGCCGGGAGCGAGAACGAGTGAGGGACCGAGAGGCCGACGACGTCCGCGATGTCGTCGAGGAATCCGAGGAACGGGTTCACGACCACGCGGAGCACGGCTGAGACCGGAGCGCGGAACAGTCCCTTGATCCGATCCCAGACGTCCCCGATCACGCTCTTCGCTGTCCGGATCCCGGCCTTGATCCCGTCGAGAGCTCCGGTAACCGAGCTCTTGATCCCTTGCCAGACTCGAGACGTCGTGTCGCGGATCGCGTTCCACGCGCCAGAGACGACCCTCTTCACGGTCTCGACCGAGCCTCGGACGGCTCCCTTGATCCCGTCCCAGATCCCGAGCATGACCGCTCGGATCCCGCGCCACGCGTAGCCCCACGCGGCAGAGAGCGCGGCCATCCCGGCTCCGATGATCCCGGAGATCGCGTTCACAGCCAGACGGAGGAGCCCGAGGATCGCGTCCCAGATCCCCCCGAAGATCTGCTTCACTCCCTCCCAAGCGCGCGACCAGTCTCCGGTGAAGATCCCGACGAACAGATCGAGGACTCCCTTGATCGTTTGGAGGACTCCTCGGAACACGGAGACGATCGCGGAGAACGCGGTCTGAACGTGCCCGAGCCATTGCTGACCGAACCGATCCCAGAGGTTCGAGATCACTCCGAGGACCCTCTCGACGATCAGCCGGATCGCGTCGAACGCGGCCTTCCACGTATCTCCGAGCTCGGAGAGAGTGTCCATGATCGCGGGACCGTTGTCGTCCCACCATGACGAGACCGCGTCGACCGCGGAGAGGAACGCGTCGCGGACCTTCGGCCAGACCTCCTCGAACACGGTCCGGACCCTCTCGACGGCCGGAGGGATCGCCTCGCGGAACCAAGCGACGAGCTCCTCGACCTTCGGGCCGAGCGTGTCCATCGCGTTCCCGACCGAGTCGAATACGCGCGTCGCGACCGGCTCGAGAGCGAGGAGGACTCGGTTCTTGAGGAGCGTCCACTTCTCTCCGAAATCGGCCGTGTCCTCCGATGCCGCGGCGATCGTGTCGGAGCCGTTCGAGATCTGATCGACGAGATCTCCGAGCTCGAACCGGCCCTCCCGGATCGCCGCGGCCATGTCCGGGCCGGCCCTCGAGCCGAAGATCTCGAGAGCGGTACTGTTCGCCTCGGCCACGGAGCCGGCGTTCTTGATCTCGTCGACGGCTCGAGCGAGGGCCTCGGCCGGAGCCTCTCCGGCCTGAGCGAACGTAGCGAGGCCTCGCCTCATACCGGAGAGCACGGTCGACGTGTTGACTCCCTCGGCCTCGAACTTTCCGAACAGAGCGAGGGACTCCTCGAGGGAGAAACCCATCTGTCGGAGAGGAGCTCCGAACTGAACCGCGGACTGAGCTAGCTGATCGACTCCGGTCCCGGTCTGCTGGCTCGCTCGGAATACCTCGTCGAGGACGTCTGGCATCGACTCCGCGGCGACTCCCCAATCTCCGAAGAGTCGGCTCATGCTCTGGACGTTCGTCGCGGTGTCGCCTCCGGTGAGCCGCGTCAGATCGAGGAGAGGTTCGGCCACGCGCTCGAGGCCCGGTCCGGTGAGATCGAGCCTCTGATTCAGACCGGCGATCGCGGTCGACGCGTCTCCGAACGAGGTAGGGACGTCCGCGACGACTCCTCGGAAAACGTCCTGTAGCCCTCCGAGGGCCTGCCCGGTCGCTCCGGTCTGAACTCGGATCGTGTCGTAAGCGTCATCGAACGAGGAGCCGACGTCGAAGAGGCCCTTCGCGACGAGCCCGACCGCGGCCACGGTCGCGGCCGCGGCCGCGGCTCCGACCGCGAATCCGGCCTTCATCGCGCCACCCATCCGGCCGGCCTTGCTCGAGACGTCACTCATCGCGGCCGACGCGCCTCGGGCGTCTCCCGCGATGACGATCTCTAGCTTCCTCTGTGGTGCCACTCGATCGGCCTCCGAGCTCGGTCGGGCCCTATCTTGACCGATCCGGGAGCCGATCGAGTGAGACCGCGGCTAGTCGTCTCGCTTGATCAGCCGGCGAGCCGTCTCGAGGAACGCGTCGAGCTCTCCCTCTGGCATGAGGACGACGTCCTCCCACGAGAGCCCGAAGTAGTAGCGGAGGGCTACGAGGCCGGACCGGCGTTCTCGTCGGGAGAGCTCGAGGAGGAGGCCTCGTCGGCGCGCGACCCATCGGCCGCGCTCGTAGGGTCCTCGGGCTCCGGGCCGGCCGACTCGAGGAGCGAGGCTCGCTCCTCGGCCCGGGCCCGGGCCTCCTCGAGATCGTCCTCGTCCGGGAGAACCGGATCGTCGTCGCGCTCGAGGCCTCGGGTCTGAGGCTCCTCGATGTTCGAGCCGTAGGTGATCCGCTCCGCGACCTCTTGGAACGAGCGCGGGTTCTGTCCGCTCTGTAGCGCACAGAGGTACGCGAACCGAGCGAACATCGTGAGCGACCGGCCTCCCTCGGCCCTCGAGTCGAGGGAGTAGATCATCCCCTCGACGGAGATCCCGGTCTCGGCCTCGAACGTCGCGGTCTGCCACGCGTTGAGCTCGCGCGGTCGGAGCGTGTAGGGGTGACCGTCGATCTTGACCGTGATCGAGGGAGAGTCGTCGTCGAGCATCGGAGGAGCCTTTCGTCGGGTTCGTGTTCGCTCGGGATCGTAGCCCTCGAGGCCGAGCTCGAGGAGCTCCTCGAGGAGAGCCGTCGTCCCGAGCTCGAGGACTACGCGTCGCGCTCGCCGGCCAGAGCGACGGCTCGAGCTCAGTCGGGAAAGGCCCTCGACGCGAGCCGGTCGATCTCTTTCCCGACCTCGTCGAGCATCGCGTCCATCCGGTCCGCGAGGCCTTGATTCACGAGGTAGGGACCCTCTCCGGGCTGACCCACGGCCCAAGTGTTCCCGACCCACGGCTCGAACTGAGGCCAAGCGAGAGCACCCATGAACGCGCCGACCGCGTAGGGGAGAGCCGCAGAGCCGAACGAGACCTTCGCGGCGCGTTGCTCGGCCTGAGCCTTGATCGACGCGGCCGCGGCCGCTTGCATCCGGTTACCGGATCCGGCCCGGGCCCGGGCTCCCTCGGCTCCGACCTCCGCGGCCCTCTTGAGTCCCTGACGGAGCTCGGTCCCGAGCTTCTTGTCGAGGGCTCGGAGCTCGCGCTGAAAGTCGCGGAGCCCGACGATCTCGGTTCGGCCGGCTCCTACCTTTGCCACGGCCTCGAGGGTAGACCGGGAGCTCGAGCTCGGAGCCGTCGTCCGTATACGAGCGACGGCTCGAGCTCGAGGAGGGCCTCGAGCTCGAGCCGTTCGTCGGCCGTGCTGGATCAGGCTCGAGCTAGGGAGCCGAGTCCGTGTTCGTCGTGACGATCGTCAGAGCGTCCGAGTCGGAGCCGTCTCCGACGAACACGAACGGGATCTTCTGCATGAGCTTGCCGCGGCCCTCGACGACCGGAGCCGCCCCGTCAAGTCGGGTGTTCCCGGAGATCGCGAGCGAGGCCGACCCTCGGGTGAGCGTCAGAGCGACGTCGGCCTCCGTCCCGGCCCAGAACGCATCGAACAAGGTCTCGGACGAGAACTCGACCTCGGCCTCTCCGGTGTATTCGCGGAGCTCGACCTCGTCCTGCTCCTCGATCGTGTTCGAGCCGAGGAAGAGCCGATCGTCCTCGATCCCGTTCGTCCCCTTGATCGTCAGGCTCTTGATCTTCGGGCTCGAGCCGTGGATGGTCGCGACGGTCGCGTGACTCCACTTGAGCCGAGCGAGGGCCGCGGGAGGAGCGAACGCTTGGAGGGCCGGCGTCCCGTCCTTGTCGAGATCCTTCGCGGAGTAGTCGAGCTTGAGCTTGGCCGCGGAGCCGGCGTCGACGGAGAGCTCGAATCCCTTCGTCTTGCACCCGACGAAGTTCCACGGCCGGACCGTGCCTCCGCGGTCGGGCTTCCCGATCTGGATCGTGAGCCCGAGGCCGTCGAGATTCCCGGGCGTGTAGGTCTGGACGTAGGGACCGGAGCCGGTCGTCGCGACCGAGCCGAGCGCGTGCTTCCAGAGGAGGCCCATCCCGAACGTGTAGACGTCGAGCTCGATCGACCCTCCGGCCTCGATCGCTCCCTCGTCCCATTGCTCGGAGTCACGGACGAGCCGGTTCGCGTAGATCGAATCCGAGTCGAGCCGACCCTTCTTCGCGTCCATCGACTCGGAGAGGATCGGGAGGAAACGGTCGACCGTGACTCCCGTCCCCCAAGTCGTCTCGGCCTTGAATCCCATCTGAGCCGCGAGGCCCGATCGGTACGCCATAGCTAGCCCTCCTCGGAGCTCGTGTCGGTGCTGCTCGAGCCGGTCTCGGCCGGCTCCTCGGTCTCGTCGGGCTCGAGCTCGTCGTCCTCGGAGCCGTCGTCGGAGCCGTCGTCGAGGACCTGAGCGGACGGCTCTCGAGACGTCGGGAGGCCCTTCCCTCGAGCCTTGCTCCACGAGTCGGACTCGAGGAGCACGGCCGCGAACTCGGCCTCGACCGAGATCGTCTCGCCGCGCTCGACGAGGTAGGCCGGCCGGTCGTCGTCCTCGGGTCGCTCGACGAGCATCCCGACCGGGAGCCGGATCGCCTCGTGAGGGCCCTTGTACGTGATCGCTTTCCGCGGCATCGGCACAGTATGACCTACTCGAGCGCGAGCCGAGCGGAGCACGCGACCTCCGCGACGACTCGAGCCATAAATCCGGACGAGTCCGGGAGATAGCCGGCCTGCCAATCCGGAGCCCGGAGGATGATCTCGATCCCGTCCTCGGAGGGATCGTCGGCTCCTCCGTCGACGTTCGGCGCGCCGGCCAGAGCTCCGACGACCTCTCCCCAGATCTCCTCGAGGGCCTCGTTCGTCGCGGCGTAGGTCGAGCTCGAGCCGCGCCTGATCGTCTGGATCACGACCGAGAGCCGAACCGTCTCGTCGTAGTCGACCGGGCTCGCCGCGGTGAAAACCTCGATCTCGAGATCGCTCGCTCGTGGCGCGTCCTGAATCCAGAGGAGATCGAGGGAGCCTCCCTCGTCGGCCACGAGATCGGCCCGGTCGAGAGGCCCGGGAGGATCGTGGATCGTGAGCGTCCCCGCGGTCACCCGAGCCGCGAGCTCGGCCCGGGCCCGGAGCGTTGTCGTGATCGCGGCCATCGCGACCGAGCGGACCGAGCCTCTCTGAGGAGCCACGGTCTACGCGATCCCGAGACGTTGCTTCTCGTCTCCCTGCCAGACGTCGGAGAGGAGGCCCTTCACGGAGCCCGGGATCGCGAACGTCGGGAACGGGTAGCGAGGGACGTCGTAGCCGTCGAGGGTCCCGCGGCCGATGAGCACGCGCTGAAAGAGGTTCGAGACGAGGAGCCTCACGGCCTCTTTGTATCGCTCGTCCACCGCGGCCGTGTTCGTGAACCGGCCGGCGACGTAAGTCACGAGGACCGACTCATCGAACAGAGCATCGCGGCCGGAGGCTCGTCGGGTGAGGATCGGCCCGAAGAGCCCGAGCTCGGTCTCGGCCTGAGTCGGCTCGAGCCGGACTCCGTCCGAGGGCCGGCTCGAGGGAGTCTCTACGGCGAGGACGAGCTCGGTCCCGGATCTCGAGAACTCGGAGCACGAGGAAACCGAGACGACCGGCCAACGTCGGAGCTCGAGCTCGGGCCGGCCGAACTTGTCCTCGTGTCGCTCGTTCGTGATCGTCCTCCGGACGACCGGCCCGACGTAGGTATCGAGCGCGAGGCTCGCCGCGGTGACGACCTTCGCGAGCTTGACCGAGGAGAGTCCGGGAGCGTCGATCGACTCCGCGGCCTCGGCCGAGCTCAGAACGTCGAGGGTCGCCACCGCGCGCCGGCTTCTAGGCCTCGGCCGCGGGAGCCGCGGGAGCCGGGTTCGAGCCTCCGGTCGGATCGGTGACGCGGTGCTTCGGGCCCGTACCGTGACCCTTCCCGGCCTTCGTGATCTCGGCCTTCACGTCCGCGATCCGCGTCTTGAGCCGGTCGGCCTCGGGACCCTCCGCGACCTTCGCTCGGGCCTCGTAGCCGGCGAGCTCGTGCTTGAGAGCGTCGACGTGCTGATCCTTCCGGACCTCACGCGCCGACTCGGCCCGGTCGGCCGATTCGTTCCTCTGACGTCGTGCCATTGCTGATCCTCCTCGGATCGGGTTCTCGGGCTCTGCCCTCGGGTTCATCGGGACGGTACTACGGGAGAGGCCCGGTCCTCACGGACCGGGCCTCTCTGCCGAGCTCGTATCCGGCGCGCGCGCCGGTCCGACGTCCTAGAACGTCGGAGCGATGAGGCCCGTCCCGGCGATCGTGGTCTGACCCTCGGGCCGGCGATCTCCGGTGAAGGCCGAGTAGCCGTAGACGAGGAGCTTCACGGTCAGGCTCGCGGAGCCGACGTCGTCGAACCGGAGCTCGCGCGGCATCCCGTTGCCCTCCTCCCAGAGGATCTGATCGGACGGCCGGAGCGCGAAGATCCGATCCTCGTCGGTCCCGGAGCCGAGGTTCGTCGGGATGTTGTTGTCGATGATGACCGGGAGACCTTGCAAGGTCCCGACGATCTGACCCTCCCCGAACTCGGCCGCGCGGCTCATCCCGAGGATGTTCATCGCGACGGACGCGTCCTGGTTGATCCCGACGAGCGGACGGCCGGCCGAGTCGAGGGCCGAAATGAACCAGCCCCAGCGCCGGCCGTGCATGAGCCACGCGAGCGCGGGTCGCTTCCGGTTGTTCGCGATCTGGGTCACCGCGTTGGCGAGCTTCGGCCACGCTTCCGCGACGGTCGGGCTCGCGTCCGTGTAGGTGACCGTGTTCTCCCCGGTCACGTTGAGGAGCCCGACGTGAGTCCCGGACGTCCCGTCGTCCGCGATCGCGGACGCGTCGACGGTCTCGGCGTAGTCGGCCACGAGATCGGCGTAGACGAGCCGGTCGATCCCGGGCGTCCCGCGCTCGAGGGTCTGACGCGAGACGTCCTCCTGACCGGCGAAGGTCCGGACGTTCACGGTCAGATCGTTGTCGAAGTCGACGTTCGTCTCCGAGACCGCGCTGTTCTGGGTCGCCTGTGCCGCGGTGCTCGAGCCGGTCTGGCCGCGCGGGATGACGATCGTCATCCCCTCATCCGGGAGCGGGAGCCGGCGAACGCTGTTGAGGTACGCGCGGCCGTTGCGGAGGACGTCCGCGAACTCGTCGACGAGGTACTGAGGGACCACGAGCCCACCGAAGGCCGACGTCGCGACGTCGCGCGCCTCGAGCCGTTCGCGCTGCTCGTGAGCGGAGAGCCGCTCGAGGGTCGCGCCGTTGGCTCGGCCCTCGCGTCGAGCGAGAGCGTCCGCGAAGAACGACGCGCGGACGTCGGGACGGTAGATCCCGGGCTCCTCCCCGACGCGCACGATCGGCGTCCGACCCTCGGGAGCGTTGTCGAGCTCGGCCCTCGCGGCATCGGCCGCGGAGGCTCGGGCGTCGAGCTCCTCGAGCTCCGCGATCCGGGCCTCGAGCTCGGGTCGCTCGGCGTCGATCTCGGAGAGCCTCTCCGTGATCGACCGGAACTCGGTCTCCTCGGCCTCGGTCAGGCTCGACCGGGCCTCCGTCTCGACGGTCTCGAGGACCGCGTCGAGCGCGGCCTGTCGCTCGGCTCGCTCGTCGAGGAGCCCCTTCAGCTTGTCGCGTAGTGCCTTGAGCATGATCCCTCCCGGGAATGTTGGTCTCGGACTGAGGAGCTCGGTCGAGCTCTCTCTACCGTTCCGGCCCGGGTGACTCTGGGAAGGTGGCTCTCGGGTGATCCTCGAGGGATCGGCGCGAGGCCGGCGTTCTCGGTCGGCGCGTTAGTGGATCGGCGCGCGTGATCTTGCCGCGTCCGCCATAGCGCGAGCAAGGACCAATGAGGTTCGGCCCTCGAGCCGGCCCTCCTCGAGCTCGCGCTCGCGCTCGGCTCGGGCCTGAATCACGGTCGCGGGATTCGCTCCGGACTCGACCGAACTCACGTCGTAGAGACGCGCCTCGAGGATCCTCCGCTCCGTGTAGTCGTCGTTCCACTCCTGCCGAATCGCGCGGAACGCGAGGCTCATCTCGTCCGCGTCTCCGCGCTCGATCATCGCGACGACGTCCGCGGCGAACTGCATCTTCGGGTTCGGGTGTGCCTCGACGCGGAGGCCGTTGTCGTCCGACTCGAGGATCAGCGTCCGGGCCCGGATCGAGGCCATGACGAGGCCTTGATGGTTGTAGAGGAATGAGACGTCGTCGCGCTCCGCGACACTCTTCCGACAAGAGCCCGCGGCGAACGTCTCGGTCCATCCGTAGGGAGGGCCTCCGGCGACGTCGTAGGGGTGTTCGTAGACGGTCGCGTAGCCGTCGAGGATCGGGTTCCCCTCCTCGTCGGCTCGGAGCTCGAGTGGACGTCGGCGCGCCTCGAGGAGGTTCCCGGCCTGTCGGACCGTGATCCCGGCCTCGGTCAGATCGAGGCCTCCCTCGGAGAGTCGGGCCCGGACCTCGTCGGGTAGCCGCGTGAGATCGCGACCGGCCGGAGCTCGGCCCTCGATCGTTCCCGTCGTGCTCGTGCTCATCGGTCCTCCTCGGATCGGGTCAATCCTCGCGCATCGACTCCGTCCGGGAGCGGAGTCGTCCTCATCGGAGGCCAGAGGAACTCATCCCCGAAGGCCGGATCCGGATCGTCCGGGATCGGAGGCTCGTCCTCGATCGCCCGGGCCTCGTTCCTCGACCGGATCCCGGTCTGAATCCCGATCTGGTGAGCCCTCATCCGATCGAGGAGGCTCGAGCGGAGGAGGGAGTCGACGTTCAGCTTCACGTACTGCCCTCGAGGGAGTAGCGCGGTGAGGCTCTTCTCGAGCCGGAGGACCCATGCCGAGATCGTGTAGGTCAACAGATCGAGAGCTCTCTGCTCGACGTTGGCGTAGGTGAGGGACCCTCCGCTCTCTCCTCCGATGAGCTCGGGAGGCATCCCGAAATAGCGAGCGACGTCCGCGACGTTCGCTCGAGTCGTCTCGAGGAACTGGCTCTCCTCCGGGCTGATCTGAATCGGCTTGTATTCGAGGCCGGCTCCGAGGACGGCCGGCTCGCGCCGGCCGCGTGTCGCGTCGAGGAACCGCTTCTTGATGAGCGCGGCGAGATCGGGCCCGACCTCTTGCTCGGTCGAGAGGATCGCGGTCGGGTGTCCACCATCGGAGAACCATTCCGAGCCGAACCTCCGGACCGCGAGCCCGAGCCCGATCGACTCCGCGGCGTAGGAGATCGGAGAGAGCCCGATCCGGGATCCTGGCATCGTGAACGCGGGAACGTGCCAGAGATCTCCCTCGGGATAGAGGAACCGCTCGCGGCCGGCGAGCCGGTAGCGCCACTTGCCGCGGTCCTTCCAGATCGCGAGCTCGTCGGGATGAGCGAGCTCGATCCCGAGCGGGTAGCCGAGCGAGCTCGTGCTCGAGACGATCCCGGCCGCGTTCCCTCGGAGGAGCCACGAGACCATGACCGTCCGTCGCCAGTCGAGATCGAGCATCCCGGGAGACGGATCGGAGAGGAGGAGCGGAGCCGGCTCGATCGGGATCCGGATCCCGGCCTGTCGACGAAACGCGTCGACCGGGAATCCGGCCGTGAGATCCGCGATCAGGTTCACGGAGCGCCAGACGGCTCCGAGCCGGAGAGCCGAGTCGGGCCCGACCGAGATCCCGGTCGAGCTCATCCTCGAGCCGCCCGTCGCCTCGAGGATCTGAGAGAGGGTCGCCTCTCGAGCCTCTCCTCGAGCTCGGCCTCGGCCCTCGAAGAGGTTCCGGAGGAGGCTCATCTCAGAGGGAGATCCCGATCACGACCAGCGCGAGCCCTCCGAAGATCACTCCCAGAGGGAGCCAGACGAGCCCGAGCCCGACCGTGAGAGCGACGAGGCCGAGGATCTCGAGGGCCGAGGAGAGGAGCGTCCGCATCGGCATTACCATACGTTGTCCGCTAGATCGGGAGGGTCCTCCTCCTCGTCGTCCTCGGCTAGGTCGAGGACGTAGGTCGCGAGGATCCCTCCGATCAGAGCGTCGATCGGTCCGCTCTTGCTCTTGGAAATGATCCGGCCGCGGTCCCCCTCGCGCCATACCGCGGCCTCGACGTGAGCCGTTAGGACCGGATCTCCGTCGTGAACGAGATCGCCTCCGACGATCTGCCGAAAGACGTGTTCCGCGGCGCGACCCATCCGCTCGGGTGACTGAGGGACCTCGACGACCGGCCATCCCTCCTCCTCGAGGATCTGAGCCGGGAGCTCGAAGAACCGAGGATCGTAGGCCAGAGCCCGGACCGAGAACCGCTCCGAGATCTTCCGAAGGTGAGTCCGGAGCGCGACCTGATCGACGCGTCCCTTCTCCGCGGCGAACACTCGGCTCGACCATGAGCGACGGACGTCGTCGATCGGGTGAACGATCGTCACTGAGGCCGTGTCGTGACGGAGAGCCGAGTCGACTCCGACCCATACCTCCGCACCCTTCCGGACCTTCGCGGCCTTCGGGTCCTCGAGATCGCGCCACGCGTCCGGTATGTCCTCGAGCCAAGATCCGACTCCGGCCTTCGGCCAGACGTTCAGGAAGTACCGGAGGAAATCGACGTGTCGGAACTCCGGATCGTTCCACTTGTCGAGCCGACTCTCGACGTCCCAGACTTTCCCGGCCACGGTCCCGGAGGCCTCGAGGAGAGACTCCCTCCTCTGATCCCGGTCGTTCAGATCTCGCTCTCGAGTCGGCTCTCCCCAGCGGAACAGGAACCTCGGATAGAGGCCCGGGTTCGCTCTCTGCTCGAGACCCTTCGCGTACAGCCTCCAAGCGATCCCGTCGTGTGAGGCCGGAGGGAGATCTCCTCGTCGAGGGCCGGCCGTCGTGATCCCGATCTCTCGAGCTCCTCGTCTCTTCTCGAGGGCCGACGAGATCACAGAATGAACGCGCTCCCGTCTCCCGGTCCACTCGTGGAGCTCGTCCGCGAGGAAGAGCGTCGTCTTTCCTCCCTGATTCGTTCCGGCCTCCGCGGCGATCCGCTCGATGTATCCGGGCCGGCCGTCCCGGTATTCGATCTTCGTGTCATAGACGTTAAACCGGCCGCGGAGAGGAGCCTCCGCGACCGAGTCTCCCTGCCCTCCGAGCATGATCTGAATCTGACCGAAGAGCTCTCCGGCGTTGTCCCGGGATGCCGCGGCTACGTGAATGATCGGAGTCGTCCGGACGAACCGGCTCGGGCCGGCGAACTCGAGACACGCGATCGCCGCGAGGAACTCGGTCTTTACCGCTCCTCGCGGTTGCCCGATGTAGGCCTGTTTCGCCCACCATTCCCAACCGCGAGGATCGTCGGGAGCGTCGACGTACTCGTACCACGACCAGAGAAATTCTCGATGCCAGTCGAGGAGCCGAAACGGCTTCCCGTAGAGATCTCCCTCTCCGTGGATCAGCGCGGTCTCGATCCATCGCTCGGCCATAGCTCCGGAGGACGGCCGGAGAGTCGAGCTCATGGGAAGAGGGAGCGGACGAACCGAATCGGGTCGAGGAGCCTCGAGGGCCGACCGGCCCGGACGAGCTCGAGCTCGCGCTCCGGCTCGGGCCGGCGTGCCTCCTCGAGCTCGGCCGTGAGCCTGTCGACCTCGGCCTCGAGCTCGACGATCCGGGCCCGGAGATCTCGCTTCCGGGCCGGCCTCGAGGAGCCGTCGTCTCCGGATCCAGAACGGCTCGAGCTCGAGGAGCCGTCTCGAGGGCCCTCGCGACGGGAGCTCATCCGGCCTCCTCGTCGACGTCGACGGCCGTCGTCTCGACCGCTCGGAGGAGCCGAGGGTCCTCGACCTCGTCGATCTGATCGTCCGAGAACGCTTCCTCGATCCTCCGCTCGAGCTCGGAGAGTCCGTCGTGAGCGTCCGAGTAGACGACTCCGAGGTTCAGCCGTGCCGCGGGAGTGAGCCCGAACCGATCCTCGAGCGTCGAGATCCGGCCGTCGAGCGACGCGATCTCCCGCGCGAACGGGTTCACGACTAGCTGTCCGGTCGAGCCGGTCGAGCTCCTCCGTCGCTTGTACGCGGAGAGGGCCCGGTCGCGCTCGTCGTAGAGGAGAGCCAGACGGGAGAGGGCCCGGAGATCGGACCGTCGATCGACAAGTTTCGAGATCGGGCTCTCCCAGAACTCGACCCACCATTCTTCGGTTGCCTTGAGGAGCCGGCCTCCTCCGGGAGGACGAGGAGGACGAGGAGCCGGCTCCGGGCTCGAGCTCGAGACGGCCTCGAGCTCTCCCGCGTCCGGAGTGTTCGTCCTCTGGCGCGCCTCCGGGCTCTTTCGCCTCGTCATCGCGTCGAGCCGTCGTCGGTCGGCCTCATCGGTTCCTCTTCCTCGTGTTGCAAGAGCGGTGTATCGCTCGGAGGTTAGATCGGTCGAGGGTCGCTCCTCCGCGCTCCGGCGAAATGATGTGATCCGCGGCGAACGGATCCGACCTCGTCTCCGGCCGGCCGCACGCGGGACAGACCGCGCCGGCCGCGCGAGCCTCGGCCACGACTCGAGCGTTCATCTTCGCTTCCGCGTTCCTCCGGGCCTTGAGCCTCGCGCGGCATCGCTCACAGCGCGAGAGGCCCGGGAGGGCCTGAAACCGGCGACCGCATCCGAGACAGATCCGAGGAGCCATGCTCCCGATTCTCGTCGGTGCCGGCGAAACGCGACGGCTTCTCGGGTTATGGCATAGATCCGCGAGGGCCGGCCGGCGAGAACAAGTCGGCCATATCCGCTGCCTCGAGCTCGAGCTCCTCGAGGCAGAGCACGACCGGCGCGCCGGCCCGGACCCAATGAACCGGAGCTCGGAGCCGGCTCGGCTCGAACGTCTCCGAGAACTCGGCCTCGTCCCGGCCGGCCTCGAGCTCTCGTCTCCTCCTCTGGGAGCACGAGGAGCAACGCGGCCGACGAGGACGAGGAGCCCTCGCTCCGTTGTCCGAGCTCATCCCTGGCTCTCGACGAGCCGGAACTGAATCGGCTCCGGCCGAGCCTCGAGCATCGGAGCGCGCCGATACTCGAGAACCTCGGCCGAGTCCGGCCGGTAGACCGGGACGAGCACGGCCAGAGGACAGCCGACGAGCTCGATCTGAGCTCCGTCGACGATCCTTCCGACGAGCTCGGCCCTCACGGCTCGAGCTCCTCGAGCGCCACTGGACAAGGCGCGCACCCGAACCGCTCCCGATACGAATCCGACCGGCCCGGGACGAGGAGCCTCGACGCGCGCTCGACCTCGATCACGTCGTCGGCCACGAACCGAACCGACAGAGCCCGGAGC
>Ga0208916_10000529_pt1 | contig 17758 bp, 37 predicted proteins | sample DEB19_08_DNA_5_FD_184523 | JGI IMG/M metagenome (GOLD analysis project Ga0208916, IMG submission 184523) | Aqueous microbial communities from the Delaware River and Bay under freshwater to marine salinity gradient to study organic matter... | ecosystem: Environmental > Aquatic > Marine >... | reverse complement strand
AGGATTGCACGCAGCACAAAAGATTATTTAATATTCAGTCCGACTGTCTTGAGGAAGTTTACGATCTTTTCCAAGAACGTATCGTCCGCTGGGGTCGGTGTGAGTTTAACAATGATGCGAGCTGCGAGAACGATGCCACCAACAGCGGCTACGATCTCTTGCCAATTTGAAGTAATCCAATTCCAGATATTCATAGTGTTTATCCTCCTGCGTCAAATCCAGACATGACGGGATCGTGGGATACCATCATTTCTTGAAGTGACTTCCAAGTTGGACGCTCTATCTGAAATGTCAAGTCAAGACCGACATTTGTGCTACTGAGGCACAAGGCCAGCGCGTCAGCCCTATCGGGTGAGGCTATGCCTCTGGCACGCATTGAGTCCTTAGACTCCACGCCAAGCTTACCCTTGCTGTTGGTGATTGTACGCCTGCAAGTCAACTGCGCCGTCAAGTCCTCATCCTCTGGCAATATGATCTCGGCATCCTCAATCTTCTTTGCCATCCCATACCACATCTCAGCAGACCGATTGGTGTAGGCGTTGTTATCGTATGCCGTAGCCCCAAAGTTCACCCTATTGACTATCCAGCCAGACTCAGCCAAGGCATCGCACATAACCATCCCCATGCCGCTTGCGTCAGCGTAGATGTTGTTGGCTTCTAGCCCAGCCTTCTTAAACTCGACTATAAATCTTCCTACGGCTGCCATCGTATCTTTCTCGCGCCAAGCGATCATAGGCAGAATCTTGTTGCCATCACTTATGCAGATCACGTTCTGATCGCCACCCGCTGCAAAGTCTACGCCTGCTATGCGTACACCTGGTCTGAATCTGGGTGGTGCGTTGTAGCAGTTTTGTAGTTGGTTTAGGTTGATGACTAGACTCTCCGCACCTATGTCAACAAACTCGCCGTAGATCATAGATCGGGTTAGCGGGTGCTTCTCGCCGTAACGCTGAATTACCTCATCAATCTGAGTCTGGGTTATGTGGGGGCAGTCAAACGCTGTGACTGCGTGCTTCTGCCACATATTGGCTTCCTTTGTAAACGCTCGATAGAACGCACCGCTAGTCCCGCCTGGGCTGGATGCGATTAGCAAGCGGGTTGGTTGACATCGGCTGATAGCCTCGAACAGCGGGTCGGCTACGGTCTTGGCTTCGTCGACCACCATTAGCAATGGATGGTATTCGTGGTCTTCAGCGTGCCAGCCTTCAGCACGCCCAGGATCAGTCGCTGAATAGCCGATAATGCGTGATGTGTTGCCGTTGGGATGGAGGTAGCGGATCTCGCCAGATGTGACCTCCCAAGCACCACCAAGCTTGGCAATGTGATTGCGCAGGCTAGGCCAGAGTTGGCTTTCAACTTGGCGAAAAACGCCTGCCGTGGTTACAGCAATTGAGCGCGGGTAAACGAGCGCGTGCCATATCAAAATAGCCGAAATGACGGTGCTGGTCTTGCCAGAGCCGTTGGCTGCACGCAGGGCTACGCGACAGTCTCTAGGCTCTAAATCGCGTAATACCTTCCTTTGCCAATCATATAGATTGATGCCCAATACATTAGATGCGAATGCGGAGGGTTTAGAGAGGTCTTCAAGTATCTCCTCTTGCGTGCGCTTGGGAGGCTTTGGCATAGGTGTATGTTAAGACCTCTTTTTGTTTTGAGCCAGAATAATTTGGGGGGGTTTATGCGTATTAAATGGGGGCTGGGGGGTTGGCGGGTGGTGTGGTGGTGTACTTGGCCAGGCTCTCTTTCCTTGGCTTGCGTCTTCTCATTGCTCTATGCCTAGTCTTTACAGATTTTTCTAGCGTTGTAGTGACAATAGTTTGCGTGCCATCTGTCGCACAATAGCTATTGTCTCGAATTGTATGCAATGTTTTAGGGGTAACATCCTTACACTCAATCACTTGTGCTTTCTTTCTGCCCGCTATGCCTGCGAGAAGTTGGGCGAGATTCCCGCTTATGCCGTGGGTGACATCTTGGCTAACCTGCAGGCGGGCAGAGGGTTGTGCCCAGTTGTAACCACGCTCCAAAATCCATGCTTTCGCTTGCCATGATTTCTCCCCCGCAAGCTGAACATCCCGCAATAGAGACAGTTCATGCTTTTTGCGAGCCGTCTCCACTCGCTTGCCGAAATCGGGTTTCCTTTGCGACCAAGTGCGGATGGTAGATGGATTCACGCCAACCAATGCTCCCGCTTTCTCCAATGTGAAACCAGACCCACACGCCGAGATTATTTCCTCGGCAATCTTCTCGGTAAATACTTCACGGCCATTCTTGGCTTTCTCTATCGGTGCGTCTGGAGTAACGCTTTTTTCATCCATAATAAGAAAGACTAATAACATACGGCGAGCCAAAAGAAAGTGAAAATACTTCTTGTGTTTATAGGCAATCCGCTTTACTTTGATTTTATGGAAACACAACTGACACACGCCGAAGCGACCACGGCTCAAGATGTTCGCATTGCCGAATTGCTGGAAACCATCTCCACTCTCAAGGCCACGCTGGAAGAATGCTTGGACTTTGTGACAGAGAAACACGACTTCGACAAACCCAAAAATAAAACGGCTTGTCTTATCTCCTCCATTGATGAAGCAATCTACCAAGCAGACGAAGCAACGAAATAAACACAAACCAAGAAAGGAAACACATAATGAAACACAAGCTAGTAAAAGAAATAATTGATGAGGCGAAGGGCAATATCTCCGAAGCCATGAAAGAGTTAACTTGGGCTTTTGACCGAGTAAATTCTGTCGTGTCAATGGATGGATACGAAAAAACTGGATATAGAAAGGAGCAGCCCCAACAAATGCTAAAAGAAATCACGAACGATTTCTCGCACGCGCTTTTTGAGGTTTCGTTCCTACACAACTTGCTCTCGCGTTTAGATGGTCAAATTAGATTGGATAATAGAGAGAGAAATAGCTAGGCGATCAGACCCCGAACACATCCGCAAGGGTGTGTTTCGGTCTGGCCGATAGGCTGGAACAAAAGAAACCAAACGAAAGGAAACGACACACTATGACAACAGCAACAAAAAAACCTAGTCTCAAGGCTCTAATCGAATCCACCAACATTCCAGAAACTCTTGTGCGGGCAGTAGTCCGCCAGATGGGAGGATGGGAATCCTTTACGCAATCCGCCCCCGACATCACACGCCACGGAATCGGAGGGGGTTATGGTGGGTTCATTTACTACTCTGACACAATGAAGTTTGCCAAAAAATACAAAGAGGAAATCCGAACGCTTGCTTTGGAGCAAGCCGAAAATCTTGGGATTGGATTCATTGAAATGATCCGAGGTTTCGGATGCTTCAAAGACAATAGGCCAACAGAAGCAGAAACTTTTGATGGCTTGAATGGCATCCAGAATCCTACTGCTCCAAATGTTTTGAATGGTTTGGCTTGGTATGCTGGCGAAGAAGTGGCAAGGGCTTACTGCGATATGACGGAGGAGGTTTAATGATCTGCTTCTCCATCTACTCACGAAATGGCTCTTTCGTCTGCCGTTTTGTGGAACGCAGCAAAGCCGAAATGTGGAGGAAGTTTCACGGCATCCAAGATTATGTAATCAGAAAGGAGGTATGGCGATGAACTCACCGCAAATCTACTCGCTCGGACTATTGCACGGAGGACTCCTATTGGGATTCGTCTGGCTAGTCTGGCCGAAACGGAAATAAGTTTTCCCTCGTCCATCCTCTTGACCGAGGGTGGGAGAGGTCAAACTCGATAGAGATGACCTAAAGAAAAGTAAAAGAAAGGACACGCAAATGAAGAAAATATGGTTTGGAAATATCCCCGATATATTTGGTTACGGCATCAGTTGCCTAGGCAATTCCAAAAAGGAAGTGATGGATACGATGAAGAAAGAATACAAACAATGGAAGGCTGGACGAGCAAAGCACGGATTCGGAGACGAGTCTACAAACTTTGAAACTTCATACGAATATTATGGAGGATGGGTTGAGCAAGTTGAGATTGGAAAAGGATATTACGAAGGATTGAGGGGTTAGTCCCTCCTCGTTTCCCCTCGTCAATGAGGGGAACGGAGGATGGATTCCGGCTCTCGCCAGGGCATCCTACAAACGGCAGCGCAGCCTATAAGGAGCATATGAAAACTAAAAAAAGAATTAGCAAAAAAATAAAAAGGATAGGATGTTTTGAATATGGTTATATTAGAAAGCCATCCGAAATGCTTGGAGCGATGTACCCACACCGCCCGCATTGGTGGATTCAGCATCTTGGAAATGGATTGGATGCAATATATAAAACCAAGCGGGAATGTTTTGAGTGGATGAAATTATGGGATTTAAGATGAACGAAGATGAAATTATCAAAGCCTACCTTTCGCGCCTAGGTAAGAAAGGCGGGAGCGTCAAAGGTCCCCAGAAGGTGCGACCCAAAGAACACTATCAGAAGGCGGTGAACATCCGCTGGGCTAAGTATCGGGAGCGTCAAACGGAAGCGCAGGCATCCAAGCGGTAGCGTAGCCTTTCGCGGGAGCGTTAGCCCTATAAGGGGTGTGTAGAATAGCTCTATAAGGGTGCTATAAACGGCAGCCTAGCGACCTATACGGCAACAGCAGGCTCGGTTTCCTAGCTGCTCAACCCTGAACTTGACGTTTAAACTCGATTCTTGGGGTTTTGTTTTACTTCCGCATCTTTTACCATTTTGCCTATCCCGACCCCGTAGCGAGGCTGCTGGGGGGCAAGGAATCGATTTTAAAGCCTTTTTGCTTTTCATGTAACTACCAATTTCGGCAACTCCAAAAACGTGGGGTCAGCTTGCTTGGTGGCTTGCTGTCACACCCGTGCCTAGCCCTAAAGCTACGCCTGCGGTCTGGATTGCTCTTCTTGATGGTCATTTTGGGATCGCCATAGCGGATAACCTTGCTTTGCCCATCCTTACATGCGCGGACTACGAATTTACGCGCCTCACCAGGTGTGCGCCTCGGACTATTGCATGGCAGTTCTCTAGGATTCATCATCTACCTCATCGGTATCCCAGACCTCGGGGCAGGCATCGTGAAGCGATTGTAGTGCCTTCTGGTGACTCTCAAAAAAGCCTGACAGCCTCTTGACCTGCTCGGTAAGGCTGTTCCATTGCACCTCAAAGACCTCATAGGAGCAGTTGGCATTCATATCGTCCACCAACTGGCCTAGCAAACGCAGCACGCCATGCAACTGTGCATTCTCACGTTGAAGCAGAGCAATGAACTTGTGCGCTACCTTCAACTGCTCTCTATCGTGATTCAAACCCGCCCTTCTTGGCCTTCATTAGCCTCCACACCTTGGGGCTGATGGTGCTTTTAGACTTAGGACGGCTAGTGCCAGCCTTACGGCGAGCGTTAATGTTTGCGTACAAACCAGGCTTACTCTTGTTCATTTCACGATTGTACCACACCCACCACCTGATAACCAACTTCGTTCCTCGGCAGGTGCGAGCGTGTCCAGCCAACCCAGCCAGCCCAGCCCAGCCCAGCCCAGCCAGCCCTGTTTGTTCATTTAGGAGAACGCTACGGAAATAGCGTAGCGTAGTAGGGACAGGACGGACTAAGGAGTCCTGTTCCTACTTTTCCTTCGCGAATTATTCCTTATATATATAAGGAGTCTGACTGCTCAAGGAATGATAGTGTTTTGAAAGTGGATTAGAAAGTGGTCTGATTGGCAATATACAAGCCGCTGTCAGACAATATCTTGTTAGCTTTATGGAGGCGTTTTAGATACCTATAAAACGTGCTTTCCGATACTTCCAACTTTTCGATGATATGACGACATAAATCACCCGCTTGCCACTGCTTGCTACCCATCTCAGTTAAGAACCTTTTATCGTCAACCGCCTTGTGCGCCCCTGGTTTCTTTAGCTTGTCTGGGTTGAGCGCAAAGTTGGCCTGGAACAGCGGATAATGCCACTGAACGACAAAGCTATCGACTGGCGGGAAGTTACGCAGTGTGATGTCACAAGTGTAAGTCTTCTCATCCTCCTCGTGGGCAGTCAGAACGACCAACGTATCTGGATTACGGGCGAACACGCCCGACCCACTGAAGCGGTCAATCGACTCTGCACCCGACTTGTTACCCTTGCTGAAGTGATGTGACAGGATGATCGACAAGTTGTGGCGTGTCGCTAGGTACTCAAACTCGTTCATAAGGCTTGACATATCGCCCGCGCTGTTCTCATCCCTCTCACCCATCAGCATATAGTTTGGGTCAAGAATGATCGCTTGGTAGCCCTTACCTTCAATCTGCTTCTCGATCATGGGGCGGATGAGAGTCAAGTCGGCAGCGTGGCCTCGGAGCGTCCACACATCAAAGTCATCTGCCTTATCTTCTAGCCCTTTGGCTTTGATAACATCAGCTAAACGATTGCGGAAACTCCACTCTTGAATCTCGAAATTGATAAACAACACCCGCGACATCTTGCACTGTTGCCCCCACCAAGGCACGCCAGCGTGTAGCGAAAGGGCTAGGTCGATTAGACTCCAACTCTTAAACGCCTTGCTTCCTCCACCCAGCAACATCTTCCCGCCTCTGTGCAGCATTCCCTCAATTAGCGTCTCTGGTGCGGGTAAGTCTTCCTTAACAAGTTGTGCATAAGATTTGATCGGCGGCCACTCGTCCGTCTTCGGTTTGATACCAAGTGCTACTGCTGGCTCTATCATTTTCCTCCTTTGCAAAACCATAATAGGCTTTGCATTTTGTCTTCTCTCTTTGCCCCAGGAATCCTAACGGGTTGGCTGGGTTTGAATGTTGCAGGGTCGCATCCTAACGGAATAAGAAAAGCTTTTAACTGTTCCACCCATTCGTTCTTAGGTGGCATCTCAAACCAACCATGCAAGCTCTTTCCGCCAGTATCCACGACAGCGTGTAGTTTCATGCTGAACAAATCACGCATCAATTGGAACACCGCGCCCATCTGTGGCTTGCTGAGTACGTCCGACTCGACAACCAAGAACACCCTATGCTCAACCGTATCGTTGGATCGGCTGACTGTACCCTGCTTGTAGCTCGCACCAGTTGTGTACTGTCCAATCGGCTCATCCAGCTTCTTCCACTCGTAAGCTATGCGGAAGTTCTGTGGATGCTTACCGCTATCCGTTACGTTGCCTATCCAGATATTGTCAAGAGCGTTGAACAGCGATAGGAACAACTGATAGTCCTGCGCTGGATCGCCAAGCTTGGTCGGACTTTCCTCATACATATCCGCTGGGTCCCAATTGTAGTGCGTCAAGTATCTTTGCTTGTTCGATTCAGCAATCGTCTTAATCCTATCCAACACCTCGGAGTGCGGGTCTTTCTTGATGACCAGCTTGGGTGCGGCTGTACCGCCAGACATAATGTTGACTGGCTTATAAAGAACATCGCTGGATATAGCTCGGCGCAGCTTGCGATTAGCCTCATCCCGATACGGCGTGCAGGAAGTATGCCAGCAGAAGATAGTCGGCGCGCCATCTACGAACACCGTTGTATCTCTGATGCGAGTGTGGCTGGTATGTGCAGTCTCGCCTGGACACTTGCACAGCCCGTGATTCTCGGACTGCCAATCCACTTGGCCTACGATCTCTTCAGCTTGTCGTTGTGCTGTTGTCATAGAAATTCAAACTGGCTCTGATTCAAGGGGTAGACACACTGAGGAAACGCCCGATGCAGGATCTCCCTGCATACCACAACGCCAGTTAGGTTTATATCAATTCAATCCTCTCCTCTTCTGCTCCGCTTGGATAGCGGCCTCAATCTTCTCGCATTCTGACATAAAGAAGAACTCATCCTTACACACAGGGCATCTTGTCCTAGTAATGTTTGGCACAACAAAAGGTTCTAGGTTGAGTTTCTGAACGCACTGCAACTTGTAGTCACCAGTAATTTCGATTGTATTTGCTTTGTTACAAGTAGGGCATAGTTCTTTCGGCGGTAGCATCCCATTCTCCAAAGCAAACTCCTCGCCAGCTCGCATCATCCGTTCCGACATATCCCCAACCTCCTCAATCCACCAATCATCCTTCGTGACGCAGATGGTGTAGGTTTCCTCGCCGTAATAAAACTTATGCTTTGTTCCTTCAGTGTCACTCATAGTTTCTCTAAATTATCTAGTTCTATCTCTACAAATTCTCCAGCAAGATTTTTAATTTTTGCCACATCGAAAGCAGGACGATATGGAAACCATTTTTTTCTGGAAATACTTATGATGACCCCTTGATCATTCCAACTATAACTACACCCAACAAGTCGACTAACCTTGCTACCAATCTTTAATTTTTGTTTTTTACCAAATGAATTGGTTACCGCATAAACCCTAGTCTTTTTATTTAGCTGTGTGTTTTTCATATTTGAGTTTTGGCATTTACCCAAAACCAATGCAAGCATTATTTTTTAAGCCCCCAACTCAATCGCCTTTTGCGATGCAAGCACAATATCCTGCGCCGTTATATTACGCAGAGCATTGCACCAGTATTGAGTTTTCGGCGTGCGATTACTCGCATCCTTACACTTAGCCTGGGGCAACCCAGCGTGTGGACGGCAAGGTGCGTGTGGGCAGGTATCGGGCTTGAATATCGATACGTTCTTCGGATAGTAGGTCATACGATCCGCTGGGTCATAGCTACCCCACAGCGACACACACGGAGTATCCAATCCAGCAGCCATGTGATTGACTGAGCTATCTGGTGCGACAACGAAGTCAGCCCCGCTGATAATCGGGAACAGCGAGCGCACAGCCTTGGTGCAGTTGAATAGGTCAATGACCCTTGGATGATCCACCTTAAAGTTGTTTGAGTTATCCAGCCCGATAATCACAGCGTGATGTTTGGGGTAGGCTTCTAGCAACGCCAGCACTGCCTCCTGCCCCATCGTTGGCGGGTAGGTGCGGGTAGGACCAGAACTGCTGACATGGTAGGCAAAGAACGGACTAGGCAACGGCCACTTGCCCATCGCCTTCAACTCTTCGTGGTCTGGCTCGATGAGATGCAGAACTGGCTTACAATACTTCGCCATAGTCTTCTCATCCCAAACACCCATCCACTCGTAGATCCGCTGGTAGCAGTTGCCAGGACCAGTGCCTAGCTTCGTGTTACCTACCTGACCGCTGAACAAATCGTCAGTAGGTAGGTGTGCGTCAAAAGAATCCCACGCTTCCAGCGATGCAGGCAACGGCCACAGCTTTGCACCCAGCCCAGCGTAGAGAGGCAGGTTGCGAGCAGGTGCGTATACTTCCACAACCCCACCCGACTCCTGCACCAAGTAGTTGACGAAGGCAGTAGCGATGATCGCGTCACCAATTGCACCAGCGCGGTAGACGGCTGTTGCACCACCAGCAGCTCGGCCTTTGTAGTACGGCTTGATCTTGTGTGGGCAAGGAATTGAATCGTCCCAGGTTGGTCCAGTTAGCTCATCGGGCAATACATAGGTAGTGCGTGGATAGAGCATATTGTCATCGACTTTGTGAATTGCGTTTGTGTTATTTGTCCATAGTTTCATTTGGTTTTCTCCTCTATAATAAAGAACACAGCAAGAATCGCTGTGACTACTGTGATAACCGCAATGGCAACAAGAAGCCTTCCTATTGCCAATCCTGCTCCGACAATAATCCAATCGTATAGTGCGCTCATTTGGCCTGCCTTTCTATTTAGTTTTTTCTACTGCGTCAATCCTTTTCCCAATCCAAGCCATGCACGGCACAGCCATTGAATTACCAAGAGCCTTGTAGCGCGGCCCGTCTGGGCATTGATCGGCTGGCTTATTACGCCAAGGGATCATCGTGTGGTCATCGTTAAAGCCTTGGAGTCGTTCACATTCTCTTGGAGATAGCCTGCGTACTGCCATCCGATCCTCTGGATTGATGACTCCGCCAGTATGATTGATGTCGGATGCTGAAGATGAAATTGACTGCGACTTATCTCCGATTGTTTTGTTGTAGCAATCGACTGCAACCGCCACCTGATTGTCTCCCATCTCCTTCCGCAATGTCGGAGATAGTTCTTTAACAAATCTGCTCTCGTTCCCCTCTCTCGTTGCGATGCCAGGTTCAAAGGCAATCGCCTCCTGCACTAAAGGAACATTACCACCACCCGTTCCGTATCGTGATACGCAACTAGGAGCGACATCGTGCGGACCAGTTACTCGGCTGTCGTTGGGATGGTTTTCGTAGAGGACAACTTTAACTTCCGTATCGCCCGCTTTTGTATTCGCCTTGAGAGTTGGGCAAACAGATTTCTCGGTAAGCTTTCCTGTAAGTCGAAGCTCGGAAGTTTGAAAAGCAATTGCGTGCTTGTCTCCTTTAGTTAGGGTAGGAGCAGGATCACCTGGCTTACCCACTCCGAGTCCATTGCCCTTTCCGTCTTGCTTGCCTCCACGCTTACCAGAGAAGCGAGTGGCTTGATCGTGAATTGGGATAGTGACCAAATCAGTAGCATCTTTGTAATCCCTAGCTTTCATTGCTGATGCAGTTCCGTCATCGGAGTATTCCCCGAACGCTTGCATCCTGTAGGTCGTGGCCTCTAACACCGCATTAACTTGCTGGGTTACTTCGCTGGATTGGGGGCTTCGGCTTGGGTCGTTACTAGCTGTAAGGCTTGGTGCAACATTGGCGGCAACTCCTTGCCTCGCTTCTCGGCTCGGCGGAGTATCCCTGCGCACGCTTTCGGACTCAAATAAAACCTTTGCGGCAAGGTTCCCTTTTCCAAGATGTGCGACAACGAACACACGTCTGCGTCTTTGGGCCACTCCGAACCATTGAGCGTCCAGCACTCGGTATGCCCACTCATACCCCAGCTCCCCCAACGCTCCGAGGAAGGAACCAAAATCTTTTCCTCCGTTAGATGACAAGACACCAGGGACATTTTCCCAGACAAGCCATTGAGGTTTGAGACGTTCAGCGATTGCAAGATATGTAAGCATAAGGTTACCTCTTGGGTCTTTGAGTCCCTGCCTAAGTCCTGCGACTGAGAAAGATTGGCAGGGTGTGCCTCCGACCAGAAGGTCAACTGATCCGCTTTGTATATTCCATTGTTCATATTTACTCATATCTCCTAGGTTTGGTACTTTCGGCCAATGATGCTTCAGCACCGCTGACGGAAATGGCTCTATTTCTGAAAACGCAACTGGCTCCCATCCGATAGGCTCCCAAGCCTTGGAAGCTGCTTCAATACCAGAACATACGGATAGGTACTTCATACGCTCTGCATCTGGTAAGCGTGGTCAACCAATTCCCTGACGCATTTGGAATACTCTTCCTCGGCACTACTGTAACAAAATATCTCAGTCCTAAATCCACCAGCCTCAAGCCAAAGCTTCCATCTCAAGTTCTTCTCATCCCACTCCTTCTTCACCTGCATCGCCAACTCATCCTTGCTTTTCATTCCTCACCCACCACTTCCTTGCACACCAGGCTGGCTGCATCCACCATCGTGATGATTTGGATCATATCTATCGCGTGTCCGTGAGTCGCGCGATCCCTCTCAACTACAAGCTTATTGCGTGCAATGAGAAGGATCTCGCGCGCCCACTTGAGGCGATCTTTAGCCTCGACTTGCATTACGAACCAGACCGCATCCGAAACTTACGAGGCGATTTGTTGCTCTTGCCTGCTGCTGACAGAGCAATAGCAATCATCTGCTCGCGTGAGCGCGGCTTACCGCCTGCTCCACGCTTGCTTCCCTTCTTGCGGTTATCCCTAGCCAACTCACTCATATTCTTCGATACGTCTTTACCTAGTGGCATTGTGACCTCCTATGCTGTTTCTTCACCAACAACGTCATCCCACGTTGCTTCTTCTCCGTGCCAGACCTGCGGTTGCGAGCGCAACCATTTAGGCTTGTCACCTGGAGTGGTGAAACTTGATTCATTCCAAAGAACATTATTACCTGGAACAGCCGTGATTCGTCCATTGTTAAGTGCGATGAAGTGGTGTGACTTGGTTTGTTGTGGAGACATTGAGAACCCATCTCCGTAAGGCTCGGCTGTGAATAGGTAGCGACCAACTTCCCAAGTCTTTCTATTGGCGATCCAAACTTTGCAAGACAAGCCCATCAAATAGTCGTACTCAATCGTTGTAAAGTTCCAGCCAAAACAATCCCAGCGTTGTGCATCATTGATGTCCCAATCCATAATTGCAATCTCTCCGTGAGCCAAAGCGTGTAGTGGTAAGCCTCGGTACAGCGCACCGCACTTGAGCATAATTGTGCATCCCCAAGCTCGGCCAGGAACTGCGGTTAGGCCAAACCAGACAGCGTCTTCTATGCCTTGCTTCTCGCCATCAGACACAAACTCCATATCGCACTTGACGTACAAGTGGCGGGGCAGATTGGCAACGTGGGTCATTTCCAACTAGGTCCAGTAAACCAAGCCACCAACACCCAGCGTGTTCCCCATATTGGCGCACGCGCACGATGCTCGATGTAAGATGGAAACCAGCAACCTGCTCCTTGATCTCGAATAAACCTTCCGCCGACCAAGTCAGCCTTAACTTGCAACCCGCCACCAAGGTACTCGGAAGGATCGGACAGATTTACTACCATCGTCATCTTGCGATCTGATCCAGTAAACGTATCGTAGTGCCACCAAAACTGCTGGAGTGGATTGTACTTTAGGATCTGTAACTGTTGCACGCCCGTAATATCAAAGCGGTAATGCTCGGCGTTGACAGCCGTTGTCAACTCATTGACTATCGAATAAAGCCACTTGTAGTGCGGAGCCATCGGAACCCAGCAAGATGAACAGCTACGCGCAAACGATCTCCTAGTCGTGCCATCCTTCTTCATCACAGTTGCACGCTTCATCCCGATCACTTCCGCATCCTGGCGCAGCATCTCGCACTGCGTCTTGGTTAGGACGTAGCGATCTACTGAAGCGGTCAATACCTTCTGCTTAAACTCGCTCATTTGAGTTCCTCGCATAGTTCCAGCAACGCCTTATTCAGTGCGTATTCAAAGCAAGCCATCTTATCTTTAGCGAAGTGCTGACGGCCAGCCCTTGCCAACGCCTCGTAGAGATCATCGTCAACATCAAGCATTACCCTTACGGCTTTTTGCTCTAATGTTTTTACCAGAGTTATCTTTCTGTTTTTCTTTCTCATCTGTCTAGTTCCTTTCTTATGATTTCGATTAACTTGAAGATCAAGTAACCAGCGCAGTAGACTGCCGATAAAGTCAGCGAACTGTAAAGCACAAACCAACCGATTACCCAAACAACTCCAGCTAGATCAAGTAGGCAAAACATAGTCGTTTTCCTTTAGTTTCCTTAGCAACGTGCGGTTATCGATCTGCACCCCGCTTGCTCTGCACCACCAGGAGACAACGCCCGTCTTAAAGTCACGCAGTAGCTTCTGTACTTCGTGCGAGTTCTTATACTCCAGCGCATCGTTGAGTGGCACGCCAGTGTGATCCTTGACAATCTTCATGCCCTTAACCATCCCTCGCTTGCGCAGCATCCGTAGGTCGCGGATAGCTTGGAGAGCAACCTCCCCAGCCAACTGCTGCACCCTGTCATCGTAATCACCGCGACATAGTTGGGTTGACCTCACCGACCCAGCTCCACCAGCTTCGCTTCGTCAGCTTTGATCTGGTTAGATAATCTAGTTAGATCGTTCGACTGCCCAGCGTAATGAATAATCATCGCATCCTTGTAGCGGTCCAATCCAAAATGCGACTCAACGCTGGTCATGCAATTGAATGACGGGTCAAGCTCGGTTAGCGGTATGTTCCACAAGTGCGCCATCACGTTGAGCCAGGTCTGCTCGGCAAAGTGGTTTGGGTGCAGGCCGATTGGCGGCATTGACAGGATACCAACGGCCTTGGTATGAACTACGAACACGCCAGTGTTGACGTAGAACTTAGGCTCGATCATTCCTCCGAAAGCTCCAGCCAGCTTGACCATCTCTGGCTTGCGATCCAAATAAGCTCCCTCGTCAAAGGCACAGAACACGCCTGCGTCCTCGGATAGCTTGGGGCAATCGGCTGCAATCAGAACATCAGCGTCAACGAAAGTTACCTGGCTATAGCCCTTAGTAGCCATGATGTTTCCTATAGCAGACTTCGAGTATTGCGCTGGGTGGGTAAGAGGCTTGTCAATCAGAATAAAGTCACAGCTATGGCGTTTGCAGTACGCCTCCATCCTTGGCCTAGTCAGATCAATAATCTTCTGCCAATCCTCACCAAACGATTGTGTTACTAATGCTTGTTTCATTTTACGTCCTTCCATATTTTGCCGTGTTTATCAAGTGCAGATGACCAGATCATCATTCGATTGTAAAAACCGTATCCGTGACCCAATCGCATCAGCGTTAAGCTTGTGATATTGCCAATGTGATAAAAGATCCAAGACAACGCCAGCTTCATTTCTCAATCCTAACCCAAGCATCCAGCGGTAGGTTCTCGCCGCAGAATCCAACTTGGATCTCTTTCTTTTCCTTTTCGGATATGCCGTAAAGCTCCCAGCCTCCGTCAATCTTAACTACGCGAGTGATCTTCATTTGTCGTTACAGTCGTAGTCTTCCCAGGTAAACTTCCAGCAGGCTTCTACTGCTTCATCCCTGGAAGGATAGGTATCAAAGTGCGACCAATCCTCTTCGTTGCCTTCACCAGCTTCGTCAATGTAAACCGCCCACTCTGGCTTGCCGTCTTCGTCCAACTCTTTCTTAATCCATCTCATAATCTTGTTACCTCTTTCTTTATTTGTGCTAACACGAATAGCGACCTTACCAGCGCACGCTCAAGATGGTCAACACTTGTTTCGCCGTTATTATCTGGACAAGGCGAGGACTTATGTAGTTGCATCTGGGCTGTGGCTAGATGACGAATCGCTCTGGCAATATGGTAATCGTGAGTCGGCCTATCTTTCACCAGCCAATCCCCGTAGGCAGACTTATCCGATCCCTTGCCCATCACTCGCCAAACGATTTCCTGCGCGGCATTGCCCATCTCTTGAATTGTTGGTGCAGTCATTTTGCTAAACTCCTATAGAATTGGTCCAGTAATCCTTCTAGCCATAAGACATCTGCTGGGTCGATCACAACTTCATCCCAGGAGGTGTGTAGCCCTTGACCCAAGACCATACTTTCTGCATCGCGCAGAATGCAATGCCAGCCTGGTAGAGTTCGTCTTCGTCCCACACCTTCGTTGTCAGCTTGGTAGCATCATTTGACGCTAGGACCACCGACACGCAGGCGCATTTAGGATTCTCGCTTGCTGCGCGGTATGCCCATAGCTGGGCGCAGTCTGTATCGTAGAATGGATCGTACTTAGGGTTAACCTTACGGTTCTTCAGGTCGATGATAGCGTCACCAATACCCCGTAGCTTGACGTAGGCATCACACCTTCCCGCATAGCCTGCGCCGACAAGACCCTTTTCGCACCAGTAGGTTTTCTCGACATTTTTACTTGCCCATTCTCTAAAGGTTTCGATGTAAGGTTTAAGGATTTCATCTGTGGAGCAAGCGCGTTCCAGAAGGATGTTTTCCATTTCGGTATGCATCCTCGTGCCGTGTTCCGCTGCCTTGGTTGTTGACTCTCTTGAGTCCTTGACGATCCTTTTCGCATAAGCTTCGAGCGTTTCATCTGCCTCCTTCGGAAGTGTGAGCGAGGACATAATTGCCTGCTCTATCTTCCATGCCGTTAGTTGCGGCTTATCCATAATGCCAAGCACGCTGGTTACGGATGGGTACAATCCCATCTGGCGCGCATCGGCTACGGTTGTGTTTCTTTCTTTTCCGTTCTTGCCAATCACAACGTGGGCGGATTCACCCTCGGCTGTGTACCAATGTCCCGCCTGGTCAGTAGCGACCAGACGGGAATTGGTAGGCTCTTTCGCTGTGATTGTAAGAGCCATTTGATTTAGAACGGCACTTGGTTGCCGTCTGCATCAAGTTCTGACTTGATTGCAGTAGACTTCCCAGCACTTGTAGCAAACTCCTTGGAAGCGCGGATCTTCTCCTGCAACCAATCGGGCATATCGTTGAACTGCCCAGCCTCACCCTGTTCGATCTCGTAGTACAACTGATCGTTGGTGGTGGTAGCTGGTGCTTTCATGCCCTTGGGGAGTTTGGATGCACCCGCGATGGCGCAGTATTGCCGACCCTGCTGGCTGGTCTTGTGGATCAAGGTCAGCATAGCTGGCTTGCCAAGGAGGTTCTTCAAGCTGAACGCTTGGAGTTCCTTGGATGTGAAGGTCTGACCGCGCCATTGTTCCAGAAGCTTGCGAAGGCTTGCTTTCTCGCCAAGGCTGCGGGTCTGTTCAATGCTAACGACCATCGGCTTTTGGACTGTGGTGCGTTTGCCATTCTCCTCGACCTCAAACTCATCGGTTTGATCGGGCAACTCAAAGGTCAAGCGGACTTTAGGTGTCCACTTCTCTTGGTTGTCCCAATTAGTTTTCTGGTGGCCTAGGTCAACTAGGCTATAAAGAACGCCAACAGTTGCGCCTGCTTCGGGCAACTTGCGTTCCATCTTCTGCGATTCACTTATGGTTAGTGCCATTGTAGTATCTCCTTTATTTATTTGTTTGGGTTTATTGTTGTTGGGGTAAGGTCTTCAAAAGCTGGTGACTTGACGTAAAAGCCCTGCGCGATGGTTGCGGTCTTTGCATACTCAATAGTGACATTTGCAGGCGCAATCTGTCGAGCTAAATCACACACGCTGTCGGCGGTCAATATGACTAGCCATTCCTTGCGACCATTACGGCGAAAGAATACAGATGGGATCTTGCCCTTCGGACAATCCCGCTTGGCCTGCGCCATCCAATCCTCTGGCTTGAGTGCTTGGCAACGCTTGCCTTCAATATGAAATGGGAAGTTCTCGCAGACTACGTCACCGCTACCGCCCTCTGGATTGCCTGCGTATTGGGCGGTTCTTCTGGCCTTCTGCCAGCCCTGCTCTCGTAGATAGTTTGCTAACTCTCTCTCACCCGCTGCGCCTTTAGCCCGACTATTGATTTTGCCCATCCATCGGGTTTAGCTGTCAACCCACGATGGTGTCGATATATATTTTAATCTATTTCAGTTCCGCCAAGTCTTATTAGCGTGGCTAATATCCTCATTAAATCGTCTAATCATTGCCATCATAGTCAGTTTCTCTACGATCTTCTTGTTCTTCTTGACCCAAGCCACAGCCTCATCGAAGGATTCCATGTCCTTTAACCCAGCCTCAAACTTAGCCCAAGCTTCTTTCTCGTTCACAGATTCTTAAATACACGCCAGCCACCGCCTGTCGATGGGCAAAGCTTAGTTGTTACTGATCTGCACTTGGCAATCGGCAACAGCCAGAATAGATCATCGTTCATGCCCCAGCACGCCACATAGTCCACGCCACTGATAGCTTTCTTGGGGATATTGAAACCATTGCCAGTGCTGGTAGTGAAGCGATACTTGGTTCGACCAGGCTCTATGGCTTGGGCGGTCTTAACTTGGATGCGGTAAAACTTATTATTCTTCTCTGCCACCACATCGTAGCCAGCAAAGTCCTCGTAAGGCGTAAGCACGTTGTACCCGCACCGCAACAACGCGCTAGTAACGCGAGCTACTCCTACCGCACCAACTTGGCGTGATGTTAATTTCATGCTTGACGGCTTTCGGTTTGTCCTAGAGACTTTTTCCTATGAAAGCAATAATAATGGCAACACTGACGGCGATGCTGATGGCATCGGGAATGGCTGATGACTTTGATGGCGGAGTATATGACTCTGGATACGCCGTGTTTAGCGGTGGGAAAGGATTGGCCATAACATCCAATGGATTGATAGTAGATAATGGCATACTCAAGCAAACTCCTAATGGATGTTATT
>Ga0208916_10000528_pt1 | contig 17846 bp, 13 predicted proteins | sample DEB19_08_DNA_5_FD_184523 | JGI IMG/M metagenome (GOLD analysis project Ga0208916, IMG submission 184523) | Aqueous microbial communities from the Delaware River and Bay under freshwater to marine salinity gradient to study organic matter... | ecosystem: Environmental > Aquatic > Marine >... | reverse complement strand
GCGCTCGCCGCGCTGCGACAAAAAACATCGGCACTCGGTTTGCATCTGGACATCCGCTTCATGGGCAGCGTCGACGCCATTGCCGCGCTGAATGCCGGACGCTGCCTGATGGCTGGTTTTCACACCTTGGAGCGGCCGGCTGCCGACTCTTTGGCCGCGCAAGCTTACCGGCGCCAACTCAAACCCGGACTGCACAAGCTGATTGGTTTTGCCCACCGCATGCAAGGCCTGATGGTGGCCAAAGGCAACCCGCAAGGCATCACCAGCCTGAAAGACCTCAGCCGACCCGGGCTGCGTTACATCAACCGCGCCAGTGGCACCGGCACGCGGGTGCTGCTCGACGAGTTGTTGGCCGACAGCGGCATAGCCCCGAGCACGATCAAGGGCTACGCCACGCAAGAACCGTCACACGCTGCAGTGGCGCAAGCCGTGGCCAGCGGCTCAGCCGACTTTGGCTTGGGCATTGAAGCGGCGGCCCTTGAAAAAGGACTCGACTTCATTCCCTTGGTGCGTGAGCGTTACCACTTGGTTTGCTTGAAATCAGCGTTGTCGCAAGCCCCCGTGCAAGCCTTGTTGCAGGTCTTGCAAAGCCCGGCTTGGCAAGCCACCATGGCGCAACTGCCCGGCTACAGCGTGGCCGATGCGCAAAGCGGTCAAGTGTTGTCTATGCGCGCTCACCTGCCGTGGTGGAGTTACCGGCGCGACAAGGCCGCAGCGGATCACAGCGAGCAGGAGCGAAATCCGCAAAACACGTCGTCGCGTTCCGGCTGATAAAAATTACGGAACTTGAGCGACTTCATGCGCGCCCGCGCGGCAAACGAGCCGCCACGCAAGACCTTGTGAGTGCCAAACCAAGGCTGTGAATAGTCCGCATACGGACCTGGTACAAAACCGGGGTAGGGTTTGAACGTGCTACCGGTCCATTCCCACACATCGCCCCACTGAAAACCCCGTCGAGCAGCGGTGTGCGCCGCAATTTCCCACTCGACTTCATACGGCAACCGACGCCCGGCCCAGCGGCACCAAGCGTCGGCTTCCCACCAACTCATGTGCATGGCCGGCTGGTGGCCCAACATGCGCAGCGGTTGACCAAAGCGGTTCTGCATCACCGCGCCACTGGCAACACCGATTTGATCGACATAGCGCGGGCCGCGACGGCCCTCACGCAGGCTGATGGTTTGCAGCCAGCGCCAGCCTTCGTCGCTCCACAGCGCTTGGCGGTCATAGCCGCCGTCGCCCACAAATTCGACAAACTGCGCCCAACTCACCGGCTGTGCATCGATCTCAAACTCCGGCACGCGCACCGCATGCGGGCCCACCTCGTTGTCAAACACAAAGCCCGCACCGCCCGCTCGGCTGCCCAACTGCCAATCGCAAGCGGGCACCAACAGCGGTTCGCGCAGCGTCATGGGCTTGGGCGTGAAGGCGTGCAACAGCGGCGGGTCCAACGTCATCCCTAAGGTTTGCGCCGTCATCACCATCGCTTCAGCGTGCATGTCTTCGTGGAACAAGCAGAGGCGGTAAAAGTACAGGGCGTCGTCGGTCTCGTCAGCGCGCTCGAGCAACTCCAGCGTGCTTTCCAGCGTGTTCAGCAAGTAGGCACGGCAGCCATGGACGTCGGGCAGGTCAAGCGACCAGCGCGCGTCGTGCGGCACGTGCGACGAATCCCACCAGCGGTCGGCGCCAGCCTCCATGGACGGCAGGCGCGGCCCGGCAGGATCGCAGCGGGCGCCCTGACTGCGCTGCAAGTTGCGGCCAATCCAGTGCTCTTGGAACCACGCCAGGTGGCCCAGCTCCCACAACGGGGGATTCAGCGTCGGCAACTGCGGCACCACAAAGTCAGCCGCTTCCAAGGCACTTTGAAACTGCGTGAATACATGCAAAGTGTGGTTGCGTGCATCCATCAAAGCGAGTGACAACACGTCACGGCCGGCTTCCCGGATCTTGAAAGAATCTAACAAGCCAAGTCTCACAGTTGAAATACCCAGTAGGAACAAATTCGAAAGATCATAGTGTGGACACTGCGAAAGCAGGACAATGTGGCAATTCCGAATTCAAGAAAGTTACCCGATGACCGCCAGCCTCACACCTTTGACACCTTCCGCACCGCCACGCTTGACCAGCCTTTCGCATGGTGGCGGTTGCGGCTGCAAGATAGCACCGGGCGTGCTCAGCGAGATTCTTAAAAACACCAGCCAGATGGTGATTCCCCCTCAGCTCTTGGTGGGCATTGAGACCGCTGACGATGCCGCCGTCTACCTGCTCAATGACGAGCAGGCGCTGATTGCCACCACCGACTTCTTCATGCCGATCGTCGACGACCCGTATGACTTCGGTCGGATCGCCGCCACCAATGCCATCAGCGACGTTTATGCCATGGGCGGCACGCCGATCATGGCGCTGGCCCTGGTCGGCATGCCGATCAATGTGCTGCCGCTCGACACCATCGGCTCGATCCTGCTCGGCGGACAAGATGTTTGCCGTGATGCGGGCATCCCGATTGCCGGCGGTCACACGATTGATTCGGTCGAGCCGATTTACGGGCTGGTGGTGCTCGGTCTGGTGCACCCGTCGCGGGTCAAGAAAAATTCAGGCGCACGGGCCGGTGACGTGGTGATTTTGGGCAAGCCGCTGGGCGTGGGCATCTTGTCGGCAGCGCTTAAAAAAGAAGCACTGGACGCCGAGGGCTATGCCCGCATGATCGCCGTCACCACGCAACTGAACAAACCGGGTATTCAGCTGGCGCGCATGGACGGCGTGCATGCGCTGACCGACATCACCGGTTTTGGCCTGGCTGGTCATGGCCTTGAACTGGCCCGGGCGGCCAAACTGAAAATGCAGATTCATTTGGCGCAGATTCCGCTGCTGCCAGGCGTGCTGGCCTTGGCCGAAGCCGGCATGGTGACCGGCGCCTCGGGCCGCAACTGGGAAGGTTATGGCCATGATGTCGCCTTGCCCGCAGGCATCAGCGCGGCGCAACAGGCCTTGCTGTCTGACCCGCAAACCAGCGGCGGACTGCTGGTGACCTGCGCCCCTGAGTCGGCAGACCAAGTCTTGGCCTGCTTTCACAGCCAAGGCTTTGCCGATGCTCGCGTCATCGGCCAGATGACCGCAGGCAGCGGCGTTGAGGTCTTGTAAGGCGGTTTCTGACAGTCGTCCTATAAAATCTTGGGCACCAAAACGCATTCGCAACGCCTTGCGCCGAATGTCAGCCCACTTTTTCAGACCCCCTGATCCATTTCTCTGGACACACCCATGCGCGCCTTACTCCAATTTTCTCGAGCCGTGGACTGGCTCAATGCCCAGGTCGGCAAGTACGCGATCTGGCTGATTTTTGCAGCCGCTGCGATCAGCGCCGTCAACGCGATTGTGCGCAAGGTCTTTGACGTCAGCTCCAATGCCTATTTAGAAGCACAGTGGTATTTGTTCGCGTGGTCTTTCTTGGCTGCTGCGGGCTATACATTGCTGCACCGCGAGCATGTGCGCATTGACGTGCTGAACAGCCATCTGTCCAAGCGCGCGCAAGTGTGGGTCGACATCATTGGCTTCGCCTTTTTCCTAACGCCCTTGTGCATGGTTGTGCTGTACCTCGGCACGCCGCTGGCAATTCAGATGTACCAGACGGGTGAGACGTCCGGCAACTCGGGCGGCCTGATTCGCTGGCCGGTCTGGGCCGCCATGCCGGTCGGCTTCGCCCTGCTGATGCTGCAAGGCTGGTCGGAAATCATCAAGCGCATCGCCTTCCTGCAAGGCCAGGGGCCTGACCCGATGGGCCGTCTCGCCGACAAGACGGCTGAAGAAGACTTGGCTGAAGCCCTGCGCGCCCGCGCAGCTGACCCAAGCCCTGCCACCAGCGCCGCCAGCGACGCTGCTCCCCAACGCTAAGCGGCCGGATCGACTCACCATGGAATTCCTCATCACCAACTTCGCCCCGATCATGTTCGTGGGCTTGATACTTTTTCTGCTGCTGGGCTTCCCGGTCGCGTTCAGCTTGGGCGCCTGCGGCCTGTTCTTCGGCTTGATCGGCATCGAAATGGGGGTCTTCCCCGCGTCTGTGATCGCCTGGCTGCCGCAACGCCTGATCGGCATCATGGCCAACGACACCTTGCTGGCCGTGCCCTTCTTCACCTTGATGGGGCTGGTGCTGGAGCGCAGCGGCATGGCCGAGGACTTGCTCGACACCATCGGCCAAGTCTTCGGTCCTTTGCGCGGCGGTCTGGCCATCGCCGTGATTTTGGTCGGCGCCCTGCTGGCCGCCACCACCGGCGTGGTCGCCGCTTCAGTTATCTCCATGGGACTGATTTCTCTGCCCATCATGCTGCGTTACGGCTACGACCGGCGCCTCGCTTCCGGGGTGATTGCCGCGTCCGGCACCTTGGCGCAGATCATTCCGCCGTCACTGGTGCTGATCATCATGGCCGACCAATTGGGCCGCAGCGTGGGCGACATGTACAAAGGAGCCTTCCTGCCCGGCTTCATGCTGATGGGCATGTATGTCGCCTATGTCGTGTTCTTAGCTTTCTTCAAACCCGAACGCGTGCCAGCATTGCCACTGGAGGCGCGCACCTTCCGCGAACCAGACGGCAGCGGCGGCTACGGCTCGCTGGTCGCGCTGACCGCGTTGTCAGCCACCGTCTCCATTTTCCTGGCACGGCACATGGAAGCCTTGCACTCGTGGATTGAAGGCCAAGAAGTCACCTTCGTCGCCACTGACGAAAAAGTCGTGGTCGCCATGTGCGCCGGCGTGTTCTTGGCGCTGGTCATCGCATTGGTCAACAAAGGCGCCAAGCTGGGCCTGCTCTCACGTCTGGCCGAACGTGTGACCTTTGTGCTGATCCCGCCCCTGCTGTTGATCTTCTTGGTGCTGGGCACCATTTTTCTGGGCGTGGCCACACCGACCGAGGGCGGTGCCATGGGTGCGATGGGTGCTTTGCTCATGGGCTGGGCGCGCGGACGACTGGACATCAAGCTGCTCAAGCAGTCGCTGGCGACAACCACCCGGCTGTCCAGCTTCGTGATGTTCATCTTGGTCGGTGCCACCGTGTTCAGCTTGGTGTTCCAGGCCGCCGATGGACCGAAGTGGGTCGAGCACCTGCTGACAGACCTGCCCGGTGGCCAGATCGGCTTTCTGATCTTGGTCAACGTCATGATCTTCTTCCTGGCCTTTTTCCTCGACTACTTTGAGCTGTCTTTCATCGTCGTGCCCTTGCTGGCGCCGGTGGCCAACAAGCTGGGCATTGACCTGATCTGGTTCGGTGTGCTGCTGGCCGTGAACATGCAGACCTCCTTCATGCACCCGCCGTTTGGCTTTGCGCTGTTCTATCTGCGCTCGGTCGCCCCAGACAAACCTTTCCTTGACCGCGTCACCAAGAAAATCATGGAACCGGTCACCACCATGCAGATTTACAAGGGCGCGATTCCCTTCGTGCTGATCCAGATCGCCATGGTCGGTCTGCTGATCGCCTTCCCGCAGCTGGTCACTGGTGGCCTGGACAAGAAAGAGGTCTACAACCTAGAGAACATCGGCCAGCAAATGCGTGACACGCTGAGCGACACCGCGAACCCGTATGACTCGGCCCCTGACGCCAGTGAAGCGCCTGCCAGCACTGCCATGCCTGAGCCGCAGAGCGCAGCGCCTGAAGATGACCCAATGAAGGCGATGCAGGATGCGCTCAAGGGACAAGGCAAGAAATAGCCGGTTGATGAAATATGCGTTAAGTGTCATAATTAAATTAAAAATCGAAAGATTATGACGTGAAACGCATATTTTAATGAAGACTCTTTTCGAACTCGGCGAGCAGTACCAAGCGTTGCGTAAAGCCACTGGCAAGACGCAGCAGGAGGTGTGCTTGGCGGTTGGCATGCGCCAAGAGGCGCTTTCTCGATTCGAACGCGGCCGCGGCGCAGACTTCTCTGCAGACAAGCTGCTGCGCCTTTTGCAAGTGCTGGACTTGCAGATCGAATTCACACCGACCACCCGTCGGCCCACGCTGACCACGCTGCTGCAGGAGCGCCGCTCCAATACCAACGTGGGACCGGATTCACGATGATGACCGAAGACATCAACGCTGCCCCGAACAGCCTGAATGTCTTCGTCAACGGTCAGCACGTAGCCGTTCTGCAAAGCCCCGACGGCTTTGAGCACCACATGACCTACCTGCAAGGCTGCAGCCCCGAAAATTTTGTCTCGCTGGCCATGCCGGTGCAAGTGACCAGCTGGAGCTGGCCCACTTTGCACCCGTTTTTTCAGGTCAGCCTGCCTGAGGGATTTCTGCTGTCTGTGCTCAAAGAGCAACTCGGTCCGCATCTGGGCGCCAGCCCCCTAGACCTGCTTGCCGTGATCGGCCACAACATGATCGGGCGCGTGCAGGTCAGCGCCGGAACCACACCCAGCCCCCATGTTGCGGCCAATGAACTCAAGGGGTTGCTGCACGGCACGGCCTCGCGCGACGTCTTCCTGCAACTCATGAGCCAATACGCCGCCTCGGGCGTGTCCGGTATGGTGCCCAAGTTCCTGACCCCCGAGACGCAAGCACTGTTTCGCAAGGGCACCGTGGCCACCGAACGCCACATCGTCAAAGCCAGCTCCGAGCATCAGCCATTCGTCGCGCTCAACGAACACCTGTGCATGACAGCCGCACGTGCCACCGGCTTCAAGGTGGCCCAGACTACCGTATCAGACGATGGCCAGATTCTGGTGGTGGAGCGGTTCGACATTGACCCCCAGACCGGCCAACGCTTAGGCTTCGAGGACTTCTGCAGCCTCTTAGGTCTGTCGCCCGAGCAAAAGTACGACTCCACATGGGAGCGCGCCGCACGTCTGGTGCGCGACTATGTTTCAGGCGCTGACGTTCGCGCGGCCAACGAACAAATGGCCGTGACCCTGCTGCTGACCTATGCCTTGGGCAATGCCGACTGCCACACCAAAAACCTCGCCCTCCTCTACTCGGGGCTGAACGATGTGCGTGTGGCCCCGATTTACGACATGCTGACCATCTTGGCCTATGACCGGTACGCCGACAACCCGCCTGGCATGTACATCGACGGGCGCAAAAGCTGGGATGCCACCAAGGCCATCTGGCGCTACCTGCAGCAGCACCTTGGCATCGAGCCCCAGCGCCAGCGCGAACTGGTGGCGCTCGTCTGCACGGCCGTGGCCGGCACAGTGCCGCAACTGCTCCACCACATGCGCCACACCCCCGGCTTTGCCAACGTCGGCTCCCGCATGCTGTGGGAATGGAACGAAGGCATGAAGCGCATGACAGATCGCTTGGCCGTACCGATACCGGATTTCCGGCTAGCCGCCGAAAAAGAAGGTTTAGCAGCCCCCACACCACCTCAACGCTTCGCCTCCCAGCGCATCGGCGAATCTGAGCTGCTGGCGCCGCGCAGGCGCAAGCAGCCACCATGGCCCTCCTGATAGCGCTCCCCGTCACGATGCTCAGGCTTATGCTGGCCGCACGAACAAAAAAACCGCCCCAGTTCACACTCAGGGCGGTTTTTTTGCGACTGCCCATGAAGGGCAGAGCAGCTCAAACTCAGATCTTCACCGAACTCATGTACTGGTTGAACGGGTACTCGGAGAAGCGGTTCCAGAGGATCTGGTCACGCTGGAAAGCGCGCATGTCTTGGCTGATCTTCTTGAACTCAGGCGACTTGGCTTCGTGATCGGCGAAGACTTCCATCGACGCTTTGAAGCCGGCGTCCATGACAGCTTTGGGGAACGCCTTGAGCTGGGTCTTCTCGGCCACCAGTTTCTTCAACGCGATCGGGTTAAAGGCATCGTACTTGGCCGTCATGTCGCGGGCCGCCACAACAGTCGCTGCTTCAAGGATCGCCTTGTTCTCATCCGACAACTTGGCGTAGGCCTTGTTGTTGATGAAGAACTCCAGGTCGGCGCCGCCTTCCCACCAGCCTGGGTAGTAGTAAAACGGGGCGACTTTGTTGAAGCCCAACTTGGCGTCGTCGTAAGGACCGACGAACTCGGCCGCGTCCAGCGTGCCTTTTTCGAGGGCTTGGTAAACATCACCACCGGGCATGTTTTGCGCCACCACGCCCAGCTTGGCCATGGCCTCGCCGAACAAGCCGCCGCCGAGGCGCATTTTCAGCCCCTTGAGGTCAGCCACGGTTTTGATTTCTTTGCGGTACCAGCCACCCATTTGCGTGCCGGTGTTGCCAGCGCTGGCGGTGCGGAAGTTGTACTGGGCAAAAAAGGCATCCAGCAGCTTGCGGCCGTTGCCATACTGCTTCCAAGAATCATTCTGGCGAGCGGTCAAGCCGAAAGGCACTGCGCAGCTGAAAGCAAAAATCGGGTTCTTGCCGGTGAAGTAATACGACGCGGTCTGCGCCATTTCGATGGTGTCGGCCTGCAGCGCGTCAACCACGCCGAAAGCGGGCATCAACTCACCAGCAGGGTGAACCGAAATTTCAAACTTGCCGCCGGACAGTGCCTTGACGGTTTTCGACAGCATTTCGGCACTGCCAAAAATAGTGTCGAGGGACTTGGGGAAACTCGACGACAGGCGCCAGCGGACAGCGGCTTGCGCGTGCACGGCAGGTGCCACGCCAGCAGCGAGGACGCCAGCAATACCGGCATGCTTGATAAGTGAGCGACGATCCATGTTGAGATTCTCCTGAAAGTTGGTTTTTTAAAATACCCTGAAATACAACAGATAAAGCGGTCGAATTATTGCATTTTCTGCCCACAAACCCACCCGTCATTACCCCTAGGCAGCCTGTCGGCAAACAATCTAGCGGGTCTGCTCGATCACCGCGTGAACGTCATGCGCATGAATCGATTCGTGGTTCACCACTTCAACGCGGTAGCTGCCAATCCGCGCATCAGCGTCGACCGCAGCGGCGACATCACGAATCAGGTCTTCGACAAATTTGGGATTGGCATAGGCGTGTTCGGTCACCCATTTTTCGTCAGGCCGCTTGAGCAAACCCCACAACTCGCTGGAAGCATTGTCTTCAGCCAAGCGCACCAACTCCGTCCAATCAACACCCGCTGATGGCGCACGCAGCTCAGCCCGCACGGTGATGTGGGAACGCTGGTTGTGCGCGCCGTCGTCAGAGACTTCTTTGGAGCACGGGCACAAAGACTTGACCGGCACCACGGCCTGCATGGTCAGGCGGTTGACGCCGCTTTGGCGCTCCGCGATCCATGTGCCGTCGTACTCCATCAGGCTTTGCAAGCCAGAGACGGGCGCCGCCTTGCGCACAAAAAACGGAAAGCTCACTTCGATGCGTCCGGCGTCCGCTTCCAGCAGCGCCAGCAGTGCCATGATTTCAGAGCCCAGCGTGTCGGCCGTCAGCACCACGCCGGACAGGTCCAGCGCTTCCAGCCACGCAATCAGGCGCGACATGTGCGCGCCTTTTTGGTCCGCCGCCAAGGCCACGTCCAGCGTCCACGTGCCGACCGTCGGCTGCACCTTGCCGCCGACCATGATGCGCAGCGGGTAACGCAGCGACTTGACGCCGACGCGCTGAATCGGCATGGCGCGCAGATCGCGACGACCCTGCACATCGGGCATCGCATTCAGATCAAGCTTCATGTTTGAATTCATCCGCTTCAAGCCACCGACTTCAACATCTTGGCCGCACGGTTTTGCAACAGCGCGCCAAAGCGGGTGTTGATCGAGGCTTCGATGCCGGCCGCGTCAAGCCCCTGCATGGCCAGCAGCACAGCGGGGTCGCCATGCTCGGTGAAGTCGTCTGACAGACCGAGTTGCAACAACGGTTTCAACACGCCGGCTTGTTGCAGCGCTTCACTGACGGCGCTGCCAGCGCCACCCATCAGGCAACCTTCTTCCACAGTGACCAGCGCGTCATGCGCGGCCGCGACTTCAAGCAGCAAGGCCACATCCAGCGGCTTGGCCCAGCGCATGTTGACCACGGTGGCACCGAGCTTTTCTGCGGCGGCCAAGGCCGGGTGCAGCAGCGTGCCAAAAGCCAAGATAGCGATGCCCGAACCTTCACGGCGAATCTCACCCTGGCCAAACGGCAGCGACGCCAAACCGGCCTCTGTGGCCACGCCAGCACCGGCGCCGCGCGGGTAGCGCACGGCCACCGGATGGTCTTGTTCAAAAGCCGTCGTCAACAGCTTGCGGCATTCGTTTTCATCGGCTGGGCAGGCGATGCTCATGTTCGGGATGCAGCGCAAGAAAGCGATGTCATAGGCCCCGGCGTGGGTCGCACCGTCAGCGCCAACCAAACCGGCGCGGTCCAGCGCAAACACCACCGGCAGATTTTGCAAAGCCACGTCGTGAATCAACTGGTCGTAGCCACGCTGCAAAAACGTTGAGTAAATCGCCACCACGGGTTTCAGGCCTTCGCAGGCCATGCCGGCGGCAAAGGTGACCGCGTGTTGCTCGGCAATGCCAACGTCGTAATAACGCTCTGGAAAGCGCTGATGAAACTCCAGCATGCCCGAGCCTTCACGCATGGCCGGCGTGATGCCGACCAAGCGCTTGTCCTGCACGGCCATGTCGCACAGCCAGCGGCCAAAGACCTGCGTGAAGGTCTGCTTGGCGGGTGACGTGGCTTTTTGCAAACCCAATGCCGGGTCAAACTTACCGGGGCCGTGGTAGGCCACCGGGTCGGCTTCGGCCAGCTTGTAACCTTGGCCTTTTTTGGTCACCACGTGCAAAAACTGTGGTCCTTTGAGCTGCCGAATATTTTCCAGCGTGGGGATCAGTGACTCTAAGTCGTGGCCGTCAATCGGGCCAATGTAGTTGAAGCCAAAATTCTCGAACAGCGTGGCCGGCACGATCATGCCTTTGGCATGGGTTTCCAAGCGCTTGGCCAGCTCAAACAAGGGCGGCGCGCCTTTGAGCACTTGCTTGCCAACGTTCTTGGCAGCGGCGTAAAACTGGCCGCTCATGAGTTGCGCCAAATAGCGGTTCAGCGCACCCACGGGCGGGCTGATGCTCATGTCGTTGTCGTTCAAGATGACCAGCAAATTGCAATCACAAACGCCGGCGTTGTTCATCGCCTCAAAGGCCATGCCGGCGCTCATGGCACCGTCGCCAATGATCGCCACGGCGTGGCGGTCTTCGCCCTTTTGCTTGGCCGCCATGGCCATGCCGAGCGCGGCAGAAATCGAGGTCGACGAATGCGCTGTGCCGAAGGTGTCGTACTCGCTTTCGCTGCGCCGTGGAAAGCCAGACAAGCCATTCAGTTGGCGCAAACTGTCCATGCGCTCACGCCGACCGGTCAAAATTTTGTGCGGATAAGTCTGGTGGCCCACATCCCACACCAGCCGGTCGTCGGGCGTATTGAAAACATAGTGCAAAGCGACCGTGAGTTCGACCGTCCCCAAGTTCGAGCTCAAGTGGCCGCCGGTGCGCGACACACTGTCCAGCAGGTAGGCGCGCAGTTCGTCGGCAACGCGTGGGAGCTGCGTGCGCGGCAGTCGACGCAAGTCAGCCGGGCTGTTGATGGTTTCGAGCAATTGGTACATTTTGTGATCCTGTGACGGCGGCTGGTCAGAAACCGCGATTGACCAGCATGTCGGCCAGCGCCTGCAAGGCGACCGTGTTGTGGAGCCCGCCTGCGCGCAGGCTGGCCTGCGATTGCGAGAGCAGCTCTTGCGCATAATTTTGGGAGGCGCTCAGACCCATCAAAGAGACAAAGGTGGGTTTGTCTTGGGCAGCGTCTTTGCCCGCAGTCTTGCCCAAGGTGCCAGAGTCGGCGACCACATCCAGCACGTCATCGACCACCTGAAACGCCAAGCCAATGGACGCGCCGTACTCGCTCAAAGCCTGCAGCGCTGCCGCGCTAGGACTGCCGCAAGCGGCGCCCATCATGACGCTGATTTGCAGCAAGGCACCGGTTTTGAGACGGTGCATGTCATGCAGTTGGGCCGACGAAATCGGCTTGCCGACACTCGCCAGATCAATCGCCTGACCACCGGCCATGCCGCGAGAACCTGCAGCCTGCGCCAGCATGCGGCACAGCACCGCCTGCGTGGCCGCGCTGACGCTGGAATCTTCGGGCGTCAACAATTCAAAAGCCAGCGCCTGCAGCGCATCGCCGGCCAGCAGCGCTTGCGCTTCGCCAAACTGGACGTGCACGGTCGGCTTGCCGCGCCGCAGCACGTCGTTGTCCATGCAGGGCATGTCGTCATGCACCAGCGAATAAGCGTGGATCAATTCGACCGCGCAGGCAGCACGCAAGGCCGCTTCAGGATTGCCGCCAACGGCTTCGCAGGCGGCTAAGACCAGCAGCGGACGCAGCCGCTTGCCGCCGTCCAACACGGCGTAGCGCATGGCGTCACCCAAGCCAGCAGGCGCTGGGCGTGACTCTGGGCAGGCGACCCAGCGGGTCAAAGCAGCTTCAACCGTTTGGAGTTGCAACGCCGTCCAAGCGGACAGGTCGAAAGATGACGGGATCGATGGGGTCAACGGGGATTACTCCTGCGCCCAAGGCTTGAGCTCAGTGCCTTCCAGCACCTTGATCTGGTTTTCGACCGCTTCGAGCTTGTCGCGGCAAAATTTGAGCAACTGCGCGCCGCGTTGATAACCCGTCAACAACTGGTCCAGCGGCATTTGCCCGCCTTCGAGTTGCATCACCAGTTTCTCAAGTTCCTCCAGCGCAGACTCGTAATTCACGGGTGCGGCGGCGGTGAGTTCGGGACTGCTCTCGTCGGTCACAGTAGATGCGCTGGTTTTTCTCATGGATTCACGGCTCACGGTTCTGGGTTCTGATTTGGACTTGATTTTAGGCGCTTGCCACCCGGCCAGGCGACAGGCGCGCTGGAACCGCAGCAACACAAGGCTAATCGCCCTGCCGAAAGGTGCGGTAGGTACAATCAAATCGATCTTCTCAGCGCTCTTCGCTCCCTCTACCCCGGCTCCAAGCTCACCCCTCAATGTCCCCCTCGCGCCTGCCTGACACAAGCCTCCGACTGCTGCAGGCTACCAGCCAACTGCCCATTTCGAGCTATTTTGATCCGGGCATTTACCAGCGGGAGCAGCAAAAATTGTTCGCCAAAGGGCCGCGCTACCTCGGCCATGAGTTAGCCGTACCGAACCTGGGCGACTACTACACGCTGCCCCACGAGGGCGAAGGCCGGGCGCTGGTGCGCAACGCCTCGGGGATTGAACTGATCTCCAACGTCTGCCGGCATCGGCAAGCCACCCTGCTGCAAGGCCGTGGCAACACGGGCAGCAACATTGTTTGCCCGCTGCACCGCTGGACCTACAACATCGCTGGCGAGTTGATTGGTGCACCGCATTTTGAGATTGACCCCTGCCTGAACTTGAACCGCTACAAAACCACCACCTGGAACGGTTTGGTTTTTGAAGACAATGGCCGCGACATCGCCACCGAAATGGCCGGCCTGAGCTCGATGGCCGACCTCGACTTCAGCGGCTACCAGTTGGACAAAGTGCATCTGCACGTCTGCGACTACAACTGGAAAACCTTCATCGAGGTCTATTTAGAGGACTACCACGTCGGCCCCTACCATCCGGGCTTGGGTGGCTTTGTCACCACCGATGACTTGCGCTGGGAGCTGGCCCCCCATTACTCGGTGCAAACAGTGGGTGTGTCCGACAAGCTCGGCAAGCCCGGCACCGACGTGTATAAAAAATGGCACGACGTGGTACTGCAATACCGCGGCGGCGCAGCGCCCAAGTACGGTGCCATCTGGCTGACCTGCTACCCGCATGTGATGGTCGAGTGGTACCCGCATGTACTGGTGGTCAGCACGCTGCACCCGCAAGGGCCGGGCAAAACGCTGAACGTGGTGGAGTTTTTCTATCCCGACGAAATCTGTGCTTTTGAGCGCGAGTTCATTGAAGCGCAGCAGGCCGCCTACATGGAAACCTGTGTCGAAGACGATGAAATTGCGCTGCGCATGGACGCCGGCCGACTGGCCTTGATGCAGCGCGGCGACAACGAGTTTGGCCCCTACCAAAGCCCGATGGAAGACGGCATGCAGCACTTTCACGAGTGGTACCGCCGCGAAATGGGCGCCAGCAAAACTACGCAGATGATCTGAGCGGCGCCAAGGTCTTCAGCTGCGCCAACAAAGCGTCGCGCAGGCCGTGCAGTTCACCCACCCGTGCCCGCGCCTCTGGGCCATTGCCCTGTGCATGGATGTCCATCAGTGACTGCTCCAGCGCATGCAATTGTTTGTGCAAGGGCTCGATCTTCTGCAAGGCTGTTTGCAGCTGCGGACTCACCCCATCTTGGGCTTTCAGCCAGGCGCCGAAATGACAGGGCTGGTGATTCAGTGGCGGTAAATCTTTGAGCTCACCCTGCAAGACTTGCTCGACAGCCTCCACACGGGCGACGTGTTCAGCGCGGGCAAAGAGCAAAGGCAAGTCATCGCTGTCGACGACTGCCAGTCCGGCCCAAGCCGCATCCGGCCGCCAAGCGGCCGACCAGCCGGGCACGTCGGTAGCCGGCATGGGCGGCGCGATGCCGTTGCCTTGGGCTAAATCGCAACCGAGCTGCAACAGCATCTCGCCATGCGCCAAACTCTCCACACCCTCGGCGATCACTTGGCGCCGAAAGGCGTCGGCCAAGCCGACCACGCTGGTCAAAATGGCCAAGTCATCTGCGTCGTCCAGCATGTTGGCGACAAAGCTCTGGTCGATTTTGAGCAACGTGACCGGCAGCCGCTTGAGGTACGTCAGCGACGAATAGCCGGTGCCAAAGTCGTCCAAGGCAAAGCTCACCCCAAGTTGGCGACACGCTTCAATGACATCGGACACGCGGTTCAAATTTTCGAATGCGCAGGTTTCCAGCACTTCCATTTGCAGCTCACCCAGTTGGATGCTGGGGTAAGCCGCCAGAATCTCGCGCACGCGGTCGACAAAACTCGCCTGTTTGATCTGCCGCGCACCGATGTTGACGCTGACCGGAATCGTCAACCCAATGGCATGCCAGAGTGATATCTGGCTCAGCGCCGCATGGATCACCCACTCGCCAATCTCAATGGCCAGCGGATGGTCTTCGATGCTTGGCAAAAAATGGGCCGGCAGCAGCAGGCCACGCTCTGGGTGTTGCCAGCGGATCAGCGCCTCTGCGCCTACGAACTGGCCGGTACGCATGTTCACCTTGGGCTGGTAATACAGCACGAACTCGTTCTGGCTCAGCGCCCGTCGCAACTGCTTGAGATGTTCGTAATGCTCACGCACGCTGCGGTCTTGCACCGCGTCAAAAATGTGATACCGGTTCTTGCCGCTTTGCTTGGCCAAGTACATGGCTTGGTCGGCTTGGCGTATCAATTGCTCGGCATCCACGTCTTCGTCTTGCGGATAAAAAGTGATGCCCAGACTGGCGGTGAGTTGCAAGGTCAAGTCACCCAACTGCACCGGCTGGGACGCTGCAGCGAGCAGACGGGTGAGCATCGGCACGCTGGCCGCAACGTCCGCCAAGTCCAGCAACACGGCGACAAACTCGTCCCCGCCAATGCGCGACAGTGTGTCGCCCACGCGCAGTGTTTTTTGCATGCGCTCAGCCAGCGCAATCAGCAACTGGTCACCGACTTGGTGGCCGTGGTTGTCGTTGACGTTTTTGAAGGCGTCCAAGTCAATGAACACCACCGCCAGCAATTCACCGGCATGGCGCTTGACCTGCGCCATGCCAGAGGCCAAACGATCGGCCAGCAACACGCGGTTCGGCAGATTCGTCAGGCCGTCAAATTGAGCCAAATGCTGCAGTTGATCTTGGTGCGCCTTGAGCCGCGTGATGTCCGTGAACAAGGACACATATTGTTTGACCTGGCCCCGGGTGTCACGCACCGCGACGATGGTTTCCATCAGCGCGACCAGCTCGCCATTTTTGCGCCGGTCCCAGAGTTCACCAGACCAGTGGCTTTGTTCAGTCAGCAGTTGAAACATGGCCGCGTAGAAGGCTTTGTTCTGCACGCCTGCATTGAGAAAGCGCGGATTTTTCCCCAACACTTCATTTCGGCTGTAGCCGGTGATGTGGGTGAATGCCTCGTTGACGTTGATGATCGCGCCGTTGGCGTCGGTGATCATGATGCCTTCACGGGCAATGTTGAAAACGCTGGCGGCCTGAATTAATTCTTCGGCCTTGATGCGTTCGGTGATGTCGCGCGCCGCCGTGAAAATACCTTGCAGCTCGCCGTCGTGGTCATAAAAAACCGAGGCATTGCACGAGACCACTGTTTCTGTCCCGTCCTTGGCGCGGGCGATGAGCTCGTAGTTGCTGATTTTCTTTTCTTTCAGCACCTGCTGGATCGCCGCTTGGGCCCGCTCCGGATCGGTGAAGTAACGCGAGAAGAGACTGCCGATCAGCTCACTCCGGTCGAAACCCGTCAGTGTTTCCATCTGCACGTTGACGTCGGTGATGATGCCGGCAGCGCTGACGACCGTCAGCGCGTCAACGCTGGTCTCAACCAAAGAACGCGTGTAGATCTGCAAGTCCTGCAGTCGGTGAGCCACTTTCTCACGCTCGTCTTCAAGCGCTTTTCGCGCGGTGTTGTCCGTCCCGATCAGCAAGTAACCCATGATCTCGCCCGCGTCATCGCGCAACGCGGTGACCGACAGCTCAACCGGCAAGCGGCTGCCGTCTTGGCGGACGCAGGTCAGCGGGTAAATATCCTCAATCCCGCGCGAAGCCTTGTAGACCAAGGACTCAAAGCCTGGGGCAATCGGGGTGCCAAACTCGTCACTCAACTGCTGGGCGCGGTCGATCAACTCCTGCGGATCAGCCATCTCGCCGGGAAACATCTTGCCCACTACATCAGCAGCGGGGTAGCCCAACATGCGCTCGGCCCCGACATTGAAAATCTGGATCAGGCTCGTCGCATCGGTCGCGATGTAGGCAAAATTGACACTGCTGTAAATCGCTCGGTGCAGCGCGTCAGTCTGCATGAGCCGCTCCCTCAGGCCGGCCGTCATGAGCGCCTCGTTTTGGCTTGAATCGCGGGGGGGGGGTTAACCCGAACCACTACATCGCTGTGAGCCATCAAAAATCCTGTTGAGCGTCGTTGCGAACATCTGCAAAATCTGCATCTCAAACTCACTCTAAATAAAGCTGACAGCGGTCACAGGGGCCGCCAGCTGTTTGGGCTGTCGGCGCAATGCCCGACTTCGGCCTGAATCAATGCGAAGATCAGTTCCAACCGTCAGTGAAGAAAGAAATGGCCATGCACACCACCCTGATCTCCGTGAGCGATTTACAAGCCCTGCTGAAGAGCCCGCAGCGCTGCATGATTTTTGACTGCAGCCACGACTTGGCTCAGCCTGCTGCTGGCGCTCAGCAATACGCCGCCAGCCACATTCCCGGTGCGGTGTTCGCACACCTGGAAAGCGCGCTGAGCGCGATGCACGGCGCGCCCATCACGCCGTCACTGCGAGCGATGAATTCCCCGTCACTGCGAGCGCAGCGCGGCAGTCCAACACCGAGCGCTGCAGAGATGGATGGCCACGCTGCGCTCGCCATGACGGGTAATGTCCGTCTCTGCGAGCACAGCGCGGCAGTCCAGCAGCCCGAATTCGCAGAGATGGATGGCCGCGCTGCGCTCGCCATGACGGAAGTTGAACGTGATGCCGCGTCTGGCGGGCGCCATCCGCTACCGAGTCGGGAGCGCTTCGCGACGTGGCTGTCGAGCATTGGTTTTGCCAACGACATGCAAGCGGTGGTCTATGACCGCAACGGCGCGAACTACTGCGGCCGGCTGTGGTGGATGCTGAAATGGGTCGGCCACGACGCCGTGGCCGTGCTCGATGGCGGTTTGCAAGCTTGGCAGGCCGCTGGCGGCCCGGTTGCGTCAGGGGAAGAAGCGGCGCACTTTCAATCGAGTTTTTTACTCAGCGAACCCAAAGCGCGTTTGGTCGACACCGCTGCGGTGCTGCGGCATC
>Ga0208916_10000526_pt1 | contig 17886 bp, 29 predicted proteins | sample DEB19_08_DNA_5_FD_184523 | JGI IMG/M metagenome (GOLD analysis project Ga0208916, IMG submission 184523) | Aqueous microbial communities from the Delaware River and Bay under freshwater to marine salinity gradient to study organic matter... | ecosystem: Environmental > Aquatic > Marine >... | reverse complement strand
CGGTGGTGCATCTGGCAAGAGGAAGCCGAAGCGCGAATACCGCGCGCCATACATCCAGATTGACCCCTACGTTAGCAAGCCTAAGACGCTCACCATTGCGGGCGAGGCTGCGTTAGTGGAAAAGACTGATTCGATCTATTCAATGGGAACTCACACGCCTCCCAAGATTGACGGCATGGCAAACCTTTTTGCCAAGTCTCCAATCATCATGGCTAAAGGTTCGATGAACACCGACAGAATCGACTCAGAACTTGCAATCGCATTGCTATACTTATGACAAAGAAATCTATCCCATACATCGGCGGCAAGATCGATGTCGCCTTTGACAAGGCTGACGAATTGCCCGTCAGCATCCAGATTTACGACGACATCGGCAAAGACCCTTGGACGGGCGAAGGATTTAGCGCAAAGGATTTGTCCGCTGCGTTGAACGAAATCCCGAACAAGAATCGTGAGCTTCGCATCGCTGTCAACTCACGCGGCGGCGACGTGAACGAGGGCAAGACTATCCGATCCATGTTGGAAGATTGGCCGGGACGCATCGTTAACGTCATAGACGGCGTTGCCGCGTCAACCGCAAGCTGGATGATTCCCGCTGACGAGGTTCACGCCCGCAATCATTCTCAAATCTTCATTCATAAAAGCTGGGCAATGGTCATGGGAAATTCAAACGACATGACGAAGGCTGTGGCGATGCTAAATACCACAGACGAACAGATCGCAGACATTTACGCCAGCAAGACGGGCAAGAGCCGTGAGGCTATGATGAAGCTCATGTCTGACGAAACACTTTTGACGGGTCAAAATGCCCTAGAACTTGGCCTAGTGGACAAGATCATCGATGGCAATCCCGTCCATAATTTCAGCGCGACAGAATTGCAGAACATGAAGGGCAAGCTGGCCGCGATGAACTCACTCAAACTTTCCGCTCCCACGCAGGGCGCGGATTCAAACAAAAACAAAGAACAGGAAAAAATCATGGAAACCGAAAACAAAGCCCTGCTCACGGAGCAGGCAAACCGTATCGCAGAACTCGAAAACAAAGTGAAGGCCGAACGCTCTTCACGCATCGAGTCTGCCTTCAACACCCTTGCCGCAACTCGCCCTACGCTTAACCGAGAAGAGTGGTTGCCCAAATGCCAGGCGGACGAATCCGTCCTGAACCTCGCCGCCAAGTTCCCGGAAAGCCCAGTCGCCGGCAACATCGCTTCAGGCGTCACGGTTGGTCGCAACGTCCTCGTTGAAAAATACGAGAACCTCGCGCACGACAAAGTCGAACAGGCCAAGCTCGCCAAAGGTCTCTACAACGACGTGCGTAAGCAATTGTTGATTGCCAACGGCGTCAAGGATGCTGACATCCTGAACGGCAAGTTTGATCGCTTCGACTTCAGCAATCCGAAGATTGTCAACGCGAATACGGTTGATGCCGCGCTCGCTAACACCGTCTTGTCTGGTGAGTTTGTCACCACAATGCGGACATACATCGCTCCGTGGGCTGCGTTCACTCGCACCGTCAGCCTCTCGCCTGTGAGCCGTCGCCAAGTGCTTGAAGTGCCGCTGTATTCATCGGCTGGCAGCAAGCAACAGAACGCTACGAACTATGAATCTGGCGATTCCGTTCTCGCTCCTATCGCTGTGACTGTCGCGGAAGAGTCCAAGAGCTTCCATGTGTCACGCCCCGAATCCAACCTCGGCTTGCAACTCGCCGGACTCGTTCCGACGAATGCTAAAGTCTTGGCTGAAGGTATCCACGCGAAGATGACGGCATTGATGACAAACGCCAATTTCGGTGCGGATGTCATCATTGGCGCGGCGTCTAACTTCGACGCATCCTCTCTGCAACCGATCCTCGCGCTCGGAAAGAACTACGACAGCGTTCGATTGCTGCTTGATGGCGCGCACCTCGCGTATCTGCTCCCGACAACCCGTGAATCCTTCACCATCGGAGAACCCGGCGCATATGGATTCGACGGAGGCATCTACAAAAACAACCTCTGGACATCCGCTGCTACAGACATCGCTGGTTTCGTTTGCGGCCCAGACGCAATAGTCAACGCATGGGGCGTGGCCGACGGCCTGCCTGCTGGTGAGGCAATAAGCCAAACCACTATGGACGTTAACGGCATCCCGTTCACGATGTCGGTCTGGTTCAGCCGCTCGACTCGCGCGGTCTGGGCCAGCTTCCAAGTCATGCACGGCTGCGCCGTGGGTGATGCAACTCAAGCGGAAGTGTTGACCACTGCCTAATCAATCTGAGGGTGCGGACTAAACCCCGCACCCTCAATAATCAAAACTATGAGACAAGCGCTTATCATCAAAAATCCTAAATGGGAACTGTTCTCAACGGTTAGCGAGGAGTTCAAATCACTTTCTGGAAATGTGGTTCTTGTGGTGCGCGATCGCAGCAAGGAAAAGAAAGCGCCAAACCAAACTAAATCTGACGCAGAAAAACAAAAAGAAATCAAAAAATGAAAAAACAAATCATCATCGCGGCGATTGCCGCAATTACAGCAATTACAGCAAACGCTCAAACGCGCTACGTTGTTGGTGGAGCAATTAGCGGCGGCGACAAGACGTTCACAGTAGCGGCTACGGCTGGCACAAACGTCGGATACACGCTTGACGTTCGCAATCAGGCATCCGTCCCGATTCAAATCGAATTGATGGCCGATGCAACTGGCGCATACACGTTCACGCTTCCGATTCAATACAGCGTTGACGGGTCTGTCATCGCTGGAATGGGATCGCGAAGCATCTCCATTTCGTTCAATGGGGTCACAAAACAAACCATCGTTACGAACGTGCCTACATTAGGATGCTCAACGATCTACATCCCGTATCTAACAAACGCAACAGCCGCCATAGCGGTTACTAATGGCGTATTGAAAGCTCCGGTTAACTGGTCTGCTCCTGCACCTTAATGAGCCTCGCGGATTTGTCCATGCGTCGGTGTGCGGCGGCGTTTAACGTCGTTCACGCTGACGTGTGGACAATCCTTTCCGGCTCTCTGTCAGGTTCGACATTTGAAGGCGATGCACAAACAGAGTCCGCAATCGTCCTGGACGGCGACATGGGCAGCGATGCCCGCGAGAAAACGATTCTGTTTGTGGATAGGCCTGCACCACTACTTGAGCGCGGAATGGTGCTAAGTGGTAAGGGTGTGACATGGCGTGTCATAGGGGACAAGGACGATAACGCCGCAAACGACCGCGTGAGATTCGAGTTGGTTCAGATCAATTCCAAAGACACATGATAACCGCTGACGTGGACATGACGGGTTTCAATGCTGGCATCCAAGCTTTGATGCGCAGCGTTGGTGCTACGTCGCGTCAGATCGTGGAGAAAGAGACGGGCGAACTTATCAAGACGCTCGTCAAGCTGTCGCCGCCTCGCGACCCCGCACGATCTAAGTTCAAAGCGGAGACAGACGTTCGCAGCCGGTTTGCTATGGCATCAAATGGCGGATATAGAGATTTCAATTCCACAAGCGGAACGGTTGGTTCTGGTGGAGTTAAGTGGTATGCGGTTGATGAAAAGTTTTTGCGTGGAGTCATGCCAGAGAACGACATGACAAAGCAATCCACTGATGCGGTCTATAAAACTTTCCGCACCTACAACAAGAAAGGCCGGATGAATCTGGCTTTTAAGCATCCTCGCGCTCGACAGCGCGTTTTGATTTCACAGAAACTTCTAGCCACTCCGAAACAAATCAGCGAGATCGTTGGAAGAGTTAAAAAGAACTTTGGAAGGCTCAAAGCGGCATGGCTCGTCTCTACTAGGGCAGGAGCTATCAAGATTTCAGGCGGCAGTCTTCCGCCCGCATGGGTGTCAAAGCACGTCAGCGGAGCAAAAGGCCGATTTGAAAACGGATTATCAACGCCAGAGAATCCAAGCTTCACGATTGCGAACTTCGCAAAGGGCATAGGTCACAACGCAATCAATGGAATCGTGGCGTCGGCTGTGTCAATTCGCGCAAAGGCAATGATAAAAAACGCCGAGCTATACACACGCGGTAAAAAGAATCTTGCCGATTATGCCCGCTGATAACTTCGACCTGATCTATGACTTTGAAACGGCGATTGAAGCCGGGTTCAAGTCTTTCTTCACGTCTCAAGACATCGCGGCTTACGTCACAAACGATGCTGGCGAGACGCAGAAGCCAAGGCCGCGCGTTGAAATCATGTATGCCAACGGCGCGGAGGCAGGTCACAACTCCACAGCCTCTACCTATTATCGCCCGGACACATTCACCGGCTCACTTACCGTCGCAGTAGTCACCAATGCCAAGGATGAATCCATCGGCACGGCTGAACATGCCTTATTCCGCGCTCGCGTTCGTAATGCAATGGCTAAGTCTCGCAGCTTGCTCAAGGCCGACGCTGACGGCGCAAACACGCTCTTACCCTATCACTGCGTATTGGACGTTGTAGAGAGCGGCACAGCCCCGGCATACGCGCCGGAGGATGGTCACTTTGTTTCACGGTTAAACTACGAACTGAAAATCAACATCCGGCCTGACGCATGGCCGACAGAAGAATGAAAACGCTTTTACTCATATCGGCCTTTCTTGTCCATATCGCTCAAGGCGCACCGACCAACCTTGTATCGTTGGCATACATCAACGGCACGAACACCGGCAATATCTACTACGCGAGCAACATCTTTGTGCCTCGGCAGAAGTTCTTATTCCAGACGCTAGGCATAACAAACGGCGGTTATTCCGGCAACTACACAACCAACGGAATAACGAACGCTGTCAGGGTCAATATCCAACTATCCATTGACGGCTCAAATACGAATTGGGTCACGCTCACAACATGGACTCCAAACCACACAAACGCCGTCGTGGATAGCTTTGACGAGGAACTAGACCGAATCGCCTTACCGATTAGAGCGCAGGTCATCACAACGAACGCAATCGGGGTGTCAGTATTCAAACAATAACAAAACGATAGGAAAAAAATGAGCGCATTAAGAAATGATGGAACAGTCCAATACGGCAGTGCGGTGCTTGCCATCGGCGTAGTTACCGCTGGCAGTCCTCCGACAGTTGCGACCACCACAAACTACGTCGCAGACAACATCTCAATCAGCCGTCCGGGAAAAACGATTGAGCGAACGAACGAACTTGACGAACCGAGCGGGCAAGTCACCTACGCAGGCTTTGTGACCGGCAGCGCGACGATTCAACTTGCGACAAGCTCGACGCTTGTTCCTTTCCACGGCAAAGGATTCTCGCTGAACTCTGGCTTTGACCCGGACAACGACGCCGATACGGACGCGGAAGTTTTTTACATTGATTCAGTTGACCAACCCATCTCAAAGGGTGACGAGCGCAAGGTCAACATCACATTCCGCAAGTTCTACGCAACGACCTAAGCGCGATGACTCTGACAGATCAAATCCCCGGATTGGCGGAGGCGATTGAGAAAGAGCAGCACGCTAGGGATACAGCGTTTCTTGAATTGCCGGAGAGTGTTTGCGGTTTCGATTTGAAGCCGCTGACTCTCCGGCACATTCTGACGCTAGGCTCAATCGGCTCGCCATTCATGCGCGGTGGTCATCCGATGCCTCACGATGTCGGCGCGTTTATGTGCGTCGTAGGAGGCTGGCAAGGGTTCAACCGCTGGCGCAAACTTCGCAAGCTTGGCCGTGTGACGTTTCGGGATGCGATTGAACAGGTTGACGCCTTTGTCAAAGAATCGTTTCAGGATTCTCCATCTGGCAGCGAAGTGGAAAGCGTTAGCTATTACTCGTTCGCAGCCTCATTGGTTGACTTGTTTGGGCACGAATACGGATGGGCGGAGCGCGACATCCTTGACGCACCAGTCAAGCGGCTGTTTCAATATGTGAAAGCGATTTCACGCAGGAACGGGGAAAAGATTTTGTTTAATCCTTCCGACAGGGTTCGTAGGGAATGGATGGATGCGGTCAACAATCAGAACTAAATGCTTTCAAGAGAAGAAATTTCAATCCGGCTTGGCATTGATTCAAAAGCCATAAAAACAGGTCTTGCGTCTGTTGGATCACAGATTAAGAGCTTTGCGAAAAGCACCGCGGGACAGCTAGCGGCAGCGTTTAGTTTTAGCGCTGTAATCGCGCAGATTAAATCCACGATTGATTATGTTGAACAGCTTTCAAACACGGCAGGCAGCTTAGCCGTCTCGACTTCATTTCTTCAGGATGTCAACAACATCGGAATTGCGGCCGGAAAATCTCAAGAGAAAATGGAAAAGCTTCTCGCTCTTTTTGCTAAAGGGTTAGCTCCGGGGCAAGATTTAGAGACAGAGTTTATGAAGTTTCTTGATGAGCTAAACAACACAAAAGATCCAACGGAGCGTCTTGCAAAGGCATTTGATCGAGTCGGAAAAAGCGGCAAAGACCTGCTTGACGTTGCGAGAGATGGGAGCGCGGCTTTTAAGGAGTTGGCAAAAACATTCCAAAAGCTTTCAGAATCAGACATTGCAGCAATAAACAATCTTGATCAAAAGCTAGATTATTTTTGGAATAAAATAAAAATAGGAACGGGAAATGCAATTGGCTGGATTGATGATTTTAGACAGGTTATTTCAGACCCTCGTTTTTCAATGGGTGGAGAGTTTGAAGATATTGGACTTACCGCCCAGCTAGAAATGATTAGGTCGGAGCGCAGAATTAAAGAGATGCAGAAAAGGCTTGAAAATAAAAAAGCAAAAAACGCTTCCGAACAAGCCAGAATAACCCAAGAGCCTGGAATACTTCAAGGGCCGCTGCAACCAGATCAAGATCCGCGATATGGAAATCGTCAATTCTCTTTTGCTCAACCTCGCGCCGCCTCGCCGATGACAGGACAAGCCGCTGTTGATGATTACATGTCCAAAATCAAAGCCAGCCAAGACACCTACAAAGCAAAGACTGATTACTCTCAATTTGGCAAGGCCATTGTTCAGGCTCAAATAGAAGCATCTAACGAACTAGTCCAAAAAGTAGCCATCGTAGAAATAAAAGAATGAGCGCAATCAGAATAGACGGAGCATTGACGACCGCTCAAATCATGGGCGGTGCGCGGAAGTCATTCCCTTTCGAGGGCGACGTTTCATCGTTCATCGTCGAGCAAGACTACCAAGTAATGCTCGCAAGCTATTCACCGCTCGCACTAAGCACAGCCCACGGCACATACACAAACGCCTATCTTGTCCGCGAAAGCCAACTGGAAAACCTTGGCGGCGGCGTTGTCAAGTTCACTCGCTATTACGCGAAGATACCCGCGAGCCGATCAGATTACGAGACGTTCAATTTCAAGTTTCCAGGATTCTTAGCGACTACCGGGACAGTCACGCCGCCCTACGATCAATACTGGATAGCGACAGGCAACGGTCGAGACCCGTTTCTAGCAACGGCAAACTCAAGAATCTATTCTGAATACTTCCTTTGTGCGACAGGCCAGACATACGAGACACCGGATGAAATACCGATTCTTGAAGTCATCAAGTTCACGCTATCTCTAAACGATCAAGCGCGCATTGACTACCTGCTTTCCGATGCTGGCGGTTATTGGTCAGACTCACAGCCGACAAAAGAAGAGTGGGAAGATTTGATTGCGGGCGGAACAGGCATCGGCACAGGCGCAGCCGCAGGCGAGTTTATCGGCGAAGACTCAAGGCTCTTTAGGTGGCAAGGTGACATCTATTGCCGCCAGACAAGATACGTCAAAGCGTTATGAATAAGTCATCCAACGGATTCAGCATAGAGCCGTTTGGAAAAGGCAGGAACGCCATTCAATCGGCGTATGCCAACGAGCTTGTTGACGGACTAAACACACTTGGCAACATCACGATTGCTCGCGGCAAAGAAGACAAGGTGTTTTACTCTGATGCTGGCGTTTCGATTCAACTTAAAAACACAGCCGAGGCTGGCGGCTCTGGTGGAGTTGTTGGTGCTGTTAAGGCGGCAAAGATAACTGCCGTTAATACCAACAGCCTTACCGTTACGCTTTGGGATGACGGGGCATCAACCTACTCAGGAGAAAGCGTTCTTGTCGCAAAACCTTACCAATTAAGAAATGCTTCCGGTGAAACTATTTGGTCTGTGGTTTGGACATACTCCTACACAACATCACAAGAGAGAACTCGCACAGCCACCGGATTCGCCGCAACAAAGCAGCGCGTCTTCCCTGACTACCGAGTCAATGACGAGATTTACGTCGCAGACACAGGCGAAGACACTGGGGTGACAGACGCGACATACATCGACATAAACACAGACGCGCGACGATGGCTAACCGAGACTGAGGGCTGCGACTCAGGCGGCGATCCTATTTATGCTTTCGTTGACAGATCGCAATGGGTAATTGCGCCCGTGGGTTCAAACTTTTCTTAGTTATGGGTGGAAGATTCAATAGATGCTTTTGTCCAGAGCCTCCGCTTCATAGGTGGAGAAAGATTTGGACGGTGCGGCCCTTCGGCGGATTCCTCAAACCTTATGACACGGAGGGTTGGACAGCGACTTTGACGGATGTTTTCGGCGGGCCAACCGGCACGGATGTAGTCGGTGAAGCGGGAACGGTTGCACCCCAAGATTTCGATTACCCGGACACCTCAACAATTCTCTGGCAAGGGACTCGGTATGCCGGGACTGCTTATCATCGGCTCGCCACATACGATGACGGCGTCGATTCTTGGACGTGGGAGCGTTGGGAGTTCAACATCTACGACGTGAACACGCAGACGCTTCTTTCTGTGGCGTGCGGAAATACTGATGCCGAGTGGGATGCCTTGCCGCACAGCAGCGAAGGATACCTGGTCAGTTACGATGAAACTTTAAGTGCCACGGAGTATTCTTTTACTGGAACTTTTGAGAATTACTCGAACACAGAAACCACCACGCTCGTCATCCCCATCACCTATGCCGGGCAGGTCGCACGAGGTGAAGCGCACCTTGATTTCATATTCGCCGGAATGACCGACGCAGAGCTGACGGGATCAATGAACATTGATGGGCAGAATTGGCCGTGGTCAAACTTTCCAGATAACCCCGGCGGCGCAATGGTTTTGAACGCATCAAAACTACGAGTCTATCCGGTCACGGGAACGCTTTCCTGCGAAGACGGAACTTATACCTACACCGAATGGACGCCAGCATCCAATCATACGTTTGAGGAGAACACAACGATAGATGGCGGTGCTCAAATAGTGATCAAGGGAGCTGGCGGCTGGAGCACTGACAACGGCATCCCGTTTATAAGCTCGTTTGGATGGCCGTATCCAGTTGAAGCAGGTCACTTTGTGCCGGGCGGCATTGGCGACGATACTAAAGCAGTCGTGCAATATATCTGCCAAAGTTTTACAGAGGCATACAACTGCACCGAAATGGGCAACGATTCATTCATCGTTGAGGTAAATCAAGCCGGAGTTGCGCAGCCAACATGGGGCACAGAAGATTGCGCAGGCACAGCATTGCCCGCGGCTCACGATCTTCAGCCGGGGCATTATCTTCTTACCACATCTGGCATTGCAAAGAAGTTTCCAGCTTCCGTGTCCGCTACATTTGACATTCCAACAAGTCCATTTTTTAACATACAGCTTTATTTTGATTCCTGCTGTCCGCCATGAAAACAGCAAGATACAAAATACATACCATCAGGGAAGCAGCCAAGATAAGGCCGTCCGGTTATTTTGATGAGGTCATGTCACTGGCTGTCAAAATTGATGAAGAGACAATAGAGCTGGCGGCCAAAGACAGAGAATACATCTCAAAGATGTATCGCAACAAACCCGCTGGCGATTGGCCGATATGGGCGTTGATAGTCAGCATGTGGCGCGGCGATTCAGACAAGGGCATAGGCGACACGCTAAAGCGCGAGCTGGGATCAACTAGGAGAGAGCGGTTCAAGCGATGGGCTGAATCTGTTTTTGGCATCTGGAGTCCGCCTTGCGCTTGCGGAAAGGCAAGAGAGTGGAACGCGCTATATCCCTATAATTAACATTTGTCAAATCGCAAAAAAACGCTAATGTAACACGGCTTTGAAAAAATGAAAACGCTATTACTTTTGTTGGCTTTGTTTGTAACGACCGCACAGGCCGCAACCGTTCGTCTCTACTTCACCGACCCGCTCACTAACGATAAGGACACAAACGCATTTTACATCACCCCAATCGGCACGAACGTCTTGAGCAACGGCGGAGTGATTGGCCGAGGCGTCACCACTCGCTATGTGCCAGCGTCAAACGGCTATCGCACGAACACCCTTGCCGTCGGTCACTACTCAATCACGAATCGCAGCCTCGGCTCTGGCGTTGTTATCCGAGTGCCTGAAACGTCTAGCCTTTACGATTACACGAACCTGCTGATAAGCGGCTACAACACGTTCGTGACAATAAACAACTACACAAACTCAAACAGCGGCGCAGCGGTCAGCAACGTGTTTGGGTTAACATTCGCTCTTAATACGCGCTACACCAACAGCACTGCTTACTACGCTCAGATTTCAAGCTCGATGACGTTCACGCAACAGAACTCATCAGACTCAGCTTTCTACTTTTTCATCGATACAAACCTAGACGGCACGATTGATTTTAGGCGCACTAACTGGTTTCACGTCAACATCGGCACAACCTGGTCTAGGACAACATTCACCGAAACAGTTCCTCCTGGTGCGGCATATGGAGCAACCAACATCAGCAACGGAACGAGCACGATGGCGGCTGACGCGCTCGGCGGTGCGATAATTTATTTCTCTACAAACTCGGCGAGCGGAGCGGCTCAAACAAATATCAGTTATACGGCGGTAACTAATCTTGCCAGCTTTGGCGCACTCACCAACAACGACACGCGGAACGTAACCTTTTTAGGGACGGTGGCTTCAAGCGGATTTCAAGGCGACGGCAATGGACTGACAGAGCTTGACGCAGACAATTTAATCTACGGATCAATTCCAGTCGGCAGGATTCAAGACGGCCTAATAACTTCCAACAAGCTAGACGCGACCGCTTACGTTGCGTTCAAGAACGACGTCACCCAATCCGGCCTCGCGGCAGGGAGTTATGCGATTGCTGAAACCGCACTCACTGGCCTCCTGCGATTCAGCTCTACCAACACTGCTTTCATTGATGGTGCAGCGACCAATGCGATTACAGTTGTCAGCAATGCTTATGCTTGGCTGACGATTACACTGTCTGGCGCGAATGCAACGACACGCGGTGCGGCGAGGACATACTATCCGACAGCCAACTCTTTGGTGTTCACCAATGGAGCAACAAACGGACTCTATTTTGTCGGCAGTCTTGCTGGGAATTTAGCCGTCACGAACGCAGCTTATCCCGATTCGGTCGGGGACTTTTCAAATACGGCACTCATCGGAACTGGCGGAACTGCGTTGGCAATTATTGCATCCGGCGCGTGGAATGATAACGAGTCAGATTTTAACCCTCAGACAGTGACCATGACTGGCACTTATCTCTATCAGCCGTCTTACGCCTCCTTCAACGGCAAACACGTAGGCGACGGCAGCGCGTTGGTGAACATTCCCGCTCCGGGTGCAGGAGTTGTTGTTGAAACAAACGTAAGCTTTCCTGTTAGTGGGCGCGTAACGGTGGGGCATGATTTCACATGGAAAAGCACTAATGCCCAACCAGCGCAATTAGTTTTTAATTCGACTGCTCACGGGGCAAGTCATGGAATCGTTTTGCTTGGCGGCAACAGCGGAGATGTTGTTTTAAATCCCGGAGTGGATGATGGGATTCTGCAAATCGGAGTGACTGGAAACATGGGCAACCGAATCTATATGCAATACGGAATGTATCCGTGGGCATCTACGAATACCGTAGGCGTTTCTCATCCATTAGAGTTTAGATCGCGAGTATGGAACGGCGGCGCAGCAACATTTAAATACCCCGGCATCGTTGGGTTTTCAGAAGCTAACGATTCAAGCGAGCTTGGAAAACTAGTGTTTTACGCTCGCGCTCCTTTGTGGAACTCTGGAAACCTCAACGCCGCCGCACCAAACACGGCAGGAACGGAAGTGTTTTCGGCAGGAACAAACGGAGTCGTTGCGGCGAGCGGCATCAGATTTAAGGGAGACAACTTTACAGTTAGCACAGTGACTATCACTAGCGGTTCTGGCTCGCCTGAAAGTGTAGTGACTGCCCCGGTGGGTTCACTGTTTCTAAGGACTGATGGCAGCACCTCAACAACGCTTTACGTCAAAACTTCCGGTTCTGGAAACACTGGATGGACAGCGAAATGACCACCCCTCACAACATCATCCCGGCAGCCATCATTTTGTTGATATCAACAATATGCTCACACTCCGCGCAGGTTGTGCCGGGTGTTCAGATGGCAACCACATCCAGCCTGACACTGCCTGTGACGCCTGCGACGTTCAAACAGACCGTCCTCACATGGGACAACCCACTCGGCGCATCTAATCGGGTCGCATGGGGTGGAGCTAGGTATAGTTGGACTAACAGCGCGTCAGTCAGCACGAACCGATTCAACGTCACCAACGGCACGCACTACGCCGTCTATGCCATGCTGGGAGGAATTGAAAGCATCCCTGCACTCTGGCCTTCCAACCGCATCGGAGAACTCTGGCTGACTGGCATGGGCACAAACATACAAAAACTTTGTAGGTTCACGAATAATCCTCCAGGACAAATGAGGTTTTGGGGCGTGGCTAACATCACAACGGGTTGGGAATAATGCTTATGAGCGAACAGGAACAGCAGGGGTTACGAGAGCAGATCGCCAGCGACGTGAGGGAAATCAAGCAGGCCGTGCTTGGTGACAAGGCAATCGGTCTCAATGGCCTTGTTGATGACATGCGCGAGATGAAAACTTGGCGCAACTCCATCACCATAAAAGCGGCATTGGTCAGCGGTGCGGTTAGCAGCGTGATCCTTGGCGGAAAGGCGTTTCTCGTTAAAGTTTTTGGCAACCAGTGAAAAGAGTCGCTCAACGAGTTTGTGAATTTGTCCGTCGTATTGTGCGGCGGAGACTGAAAAGGAAAAACAAAAAATGAGTGCATCGTGGAGAACAACATTATTCGGAGTGGGCGGCATCGTGACCGTCGTAGCGGCAGCATGTAACGCACTTTTCGATGGCAACCCAGCTACCAGCCCTGACTGGACTAGCGTTATTGCATCAATCAGCGCCTGCGTCGGTTTGCTGTTCGCGCGTGACAACGTAGTGACCAGTGAACAATCGGGAGCAAAGTGACTTGGGGCTGGCTAAAACCATTACTAGAGGCGTTGCTGGCGTTCCTCGAAAAGAAGGCCAGCGCGCCTCGCACAATTGTAGATGCAAACACTCCTAAAACTATTAGGGATCGTTGGGCTGATTATCTGCGCGAACGGCTGCGCCCTGTTCCAGACAAGGACGGTAGTGATAGACAGTCAAAGTGATGTGGTGCGGCTAGGCAGGGGCGTGCGTGGCGAAATCTACACACAGCAGGCCAATGGACAATGGGTAAAGCAAGGCAAGGTGACGCTCCCGGAAGGGTGGTGGTCTGGACCAGGCCCGAAAGATTAAATATGCCATACAAAAACTTATCAGACAGAAGGGAAAACGACCGAAAGAGGCGATTAGATGCCGACTGGAAAGCCCGACGGAATAAACAAGTGATGGCGAACTATTACAGGGACAAGACCACAGTAAGAAACCGAGATAAGCGATGGCGCGAGAAGAATAAGAGCAAGCTTTTCCAATTAAAGCTTTCGGTGTGTTGTTCGCTGTGCGACGAAAAGCATCCGGCAGCATTGGACTTTCATCATCAAGACAAAGAAAAGAAATTTCTAGAAGTCGGCAGAATGGTTCGGCTTGGATATGGCGCGGAAAGAGTTAAATCAGAGATAGCCAAGTGCATCGTTCTTTGCGCCAACTGCCACCGAAAAGAAACATCGAAGCAATTAGGGTGGTATGCCGGACCTCCAAAATGAACGGCAAAGGATCAGCACCACGCAACCTCTCAGCCGAGTTTAGAAAAAACTACGACGGCATTGTTTGGGTCGGTGGCAATAAACAATCTCGCGCAATAATGTCCGCTCTTGCGGGCAGTGTTGTCTATCGTCCAAAAGGCAGGCGAAGAAAACACCTTTCCGAGTTTTGATTTATGTCCCTCACAAAATTCATCTTTGCATCTGACGTTCACGGCGACTGCCAAGAGCCATCAGCGAATGAGGCGCTTTTCAAATTCATCGACATTTGGAAGCCAAAGATACGGATATTTGGTGGCGACCTTTGGGACTTTAGGCCGTTAAGAAAAGCGGCTAACGAAGACGAACGCCGCGAAAGCATGGCAGTAGATTATGAGGCTGGGATACGTTGGCTGAAACGATTCCGGCCTCAAGTGTTTTTGCGAGGCAACCACGACGAGCGACTCTGGGAACTGGCAGCAGCGGACAAAGGCGTCCAGTCCGATTACGCCACAAGCGGAGTGGTTGAAATCACCAATCTCACGAAAAAGATGCACTGCAAGATGCTTCCTTACCATCATCGTGACGGCGTCTATCGTCTCGGATCGCTCAAGATGCTTCACGGATTCCACTCAGGAATAAACGCCGCGCGGCAGACCGCGCTGGTCTATGGCTCATCACTGCTCGGCCACGTTCACACCATCGACGAACATTCCATACCGGGACTGGAACGCCGAGTCGCTCGATCCGTTGGCTGTCTGTGCAAGTTGTCGATGGATTATCAGGTTCGCATTCCATCGCACCTGCGACACTCTCACGGGTTCGCCTACGGTGTAGTGAACGAAAAGAGCGGCCACTTCTTCGTGTGGCAAGCCGAGGAGGTGTCAGGAAAATGGGTGTTACCAAGTGACATCGTCGAATTATGACCAACTGGCTCGACAAACTCACCGGAGAAGCGATTGCTGAAAAAGCTCCAAAAGGATTCTATTCACTGCGAGAGATTGTAAAGATCAAAGGCTTTTCTCCCCGGCGCACAGCAGCCATTTTGAGGGACGAGATGGATGCAGGCCGAATTCGCGTCATAAAAGTGCGAATGAAATCGGGACAGCGACAATACCCCGTACCTCATTACGGTCCTGCAAAATGAAATTCTTACTGAGTAGTAAGAATGGCTGTTTCGAGTAAGCGATTAACATCGGTGAGCTATGCGGCTGCGGGTTGATGCGAATGATAGAATACTAATTAGCTGGCTTCGCCCATCGCAGTTTGCGAGCGCCTGCCAGACGTTGTTTCCGGCGGTTGATTTCCGCCTTCGTAAGTTTCTTCGGCACGCCTTTTGCCATGCGTCCGAGTTGTTGCGCGGCCTTGTTCATATCAGGCTCGCTTGTAGTTCCGGCAGGCGTCGCTCCGCCAGACAGATGGTGTCGTTGTGCGCCCCGCCGTGGCAACAGAGCATGATTTCGATTTGCTCGTATCCGTGACGCTTGCCCATTCCGACCGTGTTCCATCCGAATGACAGCACGATTGCATCCTCGGTTGCCACTGGCACGATTGCATCCCGGACGCGCTGATACAGCAGCGCAGATTGCGTTTCCTTCATCCCAACTTCCAAGCCGACCGATTTGTAGCACTCGCTGATTTGTCGCGGCGAGTATGGCGGGTCGAAGATTATCAGGTCAGATTTAACGCCTTGGGCGGCGAGCATCAGCAGGAACTTTTCAGCGTCCATGTGATGTTCAGCTTCCGTTGCTGGATTCAGGTCGTTGGTGTGTGTCGCCCACCGCTTGTTCCGTGCGAACGGGTCTATTGAGATTTTGGAGGCGGTCAGATACGACTGCACGAAGTCATTGATTGGCGGCACGCTGAACGTATCGCCATTCGGCATTGCCCATGTGCGAGAGAATTTCACGCTGCACCTCCGTTGTCTTTTATCATCATCACCTTCACATAGTCCGCCGACTTCTTGTTACCAGAGTAGTCCGCATCGCCGATTTGGTTTCCTTTCGGGTCGAGGACACGAGTGACCGACGATCGGGACGTGCGCTCGTAGAAGCGTTCCACCGTGTTTCCGTTCTTGCACTTTGTTTTCATGCGTCCAATTTCTCACAAAAGCGGTTTCGTGTCAAGCGTGTATTCGACCAGCCAGCTAACCAAGCGCTGGAGAGAATGCGCCGATTGCATCTCATTCGAGTTCGGGAGTCGCGGGCGGCGCATCTCTCAGCTTTTCGTTGTGTCCCGGGTGTGGCCACACTCAAGAAATTGAATAGGTAGGACATTAGCGTGTCCGAGGCTTCAGTATTAGCTTTCCTGCAAAGTTATTTTACCCATTGCAAATGATTTTTCCTCGTATAATGTCTGAATCGTCAGAGGCGAAGAGCCGCTGACCCGGAGTAAGACCCGGTCGGAAAAGAAAGAGCAATATGACAAATCAAAACTACAAATTTAGTCCCCCGTCAGGTGGAGGTCTTCAAGGCCAAGCCTAGTTGCTCGCCTCCCGTCTTAACTGGCGGGGGGCTTTTGACAAAACTAATAAAAATTATGATTTCTCTACAACACGACCTTGGAAACCTTCTCGACTCTGAGCGGCCACTGGTGGTTCTCAAGAAACACGGATTCCAAGAGGGCTTCGGCACGTTGCCGGGTCGGTGGCTTTACAACGTCGTCTCTGGCGATTACGCGCACGGCTCTACCGTGACCATCGAGAGCATGAAAATGCGCGGGTTCAGGGTGGAGGTCGTGTCATGACTGCGACCATGCCAGCGCGCGACAACAATTACTTCCGGGATGCTATGCAAAAGAGCCGAGCGAAGCGCATCAACCAACCCTGCGCGTGCAGCCAGAAGGCGTTCAAGCTCGACTCGGAAGGCGCTCCGGTTTGCTGGCGTTGTAACGAGATTGAGACTCATCGGTTCATCTGGCGGGAGAATTTGCACGCGCTCTCAATGATTAAACCCGAAGCAGCAAAGCCAGTCCCAGCCTTTGAACGGTTCTTCGTCAGCATCCGAGACACTGCCCATTTCATAATTATCAAAGCTCACGGCCTCTACGTTTACCATTTATGACCAACACACAAATCACAACCATGCTCGCAGAAGCTCCCGGCATTGTCGCCAGGGCTGAGGCTAAGGGCTGGATCAAGCGCCACTACGCAAACGCCGGAACGCAGATTCCCATAAAAGGCGTCAGGAAGTTTACTAAGGCGCACAAATCCAACGTGGCCACCGGCGTCCGCAAGGGCCACGCCGCGCGGCTCAAGGCGCTGGCTGCCATTATTACGCTCTGCGCTATTCAATCGTTCGGAGCAATCGACGACTCTAAAGCCATCCGCGCCATCGTTGGCGAGGCTGCGAATCAGGGGCGCGTCGGGATGCTCGCGGTCGCAGGCTCAATCCGAAATCGCGGGACGCTCAAGGGTGTTTATGGCGTGAAGAATCCTATCGCCGACAAGCAGCCAGCCTACGTGTGGCAGCGGGCGCGGGAGGCATGGGCGATGTCTGCTACGAACGACATAACCAAGGGCGCAACGCACTGGGAAGCGGTAAAGGCTTTTGGTGTTCCCTATTGGGCGGCATCGCTGACCGTCACGACCAACATCGGAAGCCACACGTTCTACCGATGAACACAAATACGCACATCGCAGTCGCAGGCTTTCGCTACAGCCGCAAAGAACGCGCCGATGCGGACTGGCTAGCGGGTCTTGAGATTGCCGAGCGAGAGTCGGCTCTTAAAGCAGCCAAGGCAGCTCTAATAAAGCCGACTCCAAGCTGGCTCAACCCAATGGGAGCGGATGATGTCATTAAGAGGCGCAGGTTGGTTGAGATGCCTTTGACCAGTGAGGAGAGAGACGACTTGTGCCGGAGAGCAGCGAGGCAGATTTGACGGACAAACACATAACACAACCACGATGACCTACCAACAACTAATCGAACGCAAGTCGATTAAGCAATGCGATCACGGACTAAAAGAAGTCCCTCCACTCGGAGATTACCTTTTTGAC
>Ga0208916_10000523_pt1 | contig 17937 bp, 19 predicted proteins | sample DEB19_08_DNA_5_FD_184523 | JGI IMG/M metagenome (GOLD analysis project Ga0208916, IMG submission 184523) | Aqueous microbial communities from the Delaware River and Bay under freshwater to marine salinity gradient to study organic matter... | ecosystem: Environmental > Aquatic > Marine >... | reverse complement strand
CTGATGACCATAGCAAGTTGGTACCACTCCTTCCCATACCGAACAGGACAGTGAAACGACTTAGCGCCGATGATAGTGCGGATTCCCGTGTGAAAGTAGGACATCGTCAGGCTCTTACAGCAAGAAACGCCCAGTTGATCTGATGATTGACTGGGCTTTTTCTTTTTCTGAATCATATATTGATGATGGCTTCATCTTCTCGTTTAGCCACCCCTGAATGTACGAGTTCTAAGATCATTTGATCAATCCAGTCACTCAGGGCTATCTGGCTAAAAAACTGCAATCGAACAAGTTCAAAATAGCTTGCTGTCAATGCCCATGATTTAAATTCTTGATATGCTTGCTTTTGAACTTCAAGCAGTTTGAATTTCAACAAGACTTTCGCCCCATGTCGTGCATGTTTGGTCGGATCGTCTGTAAATGCAGTCAAACGCTGCCTTGCTCTTTGATGTACCGCCTCAGAATAGGCAAAGACCGGTCCGTGTCCTGGAATGACGGTCTGTGGGTCGAGTTGTGCTATCAAATCAAGCGTTTCACCAACCGACGCGAATGCTTCTTGTCCTTCGAGTTCAGGAAATACAACGCCGAATCCATTTTCCCAAAGTGCATCAGCTGAAATCAGGGTCCGTGATTCAGCCTCAAAAAGTACAACAGAGTGCGGATCATGGCCTGATGCAGCATGTATTTCCCACACACCATCTCCCAACAAAATTTCTGTTCCTGGAATCAAAAGCCCATCGTACTTAAAACGTGGACATTGTTGACCCGTCGGCGCGTGAGTCAGCACCACAGGGTCCCAGTTTGCAACATAAGCAGCATGACCCGGCGGAATCAGTGTGTAAAGGTCTTTATAGGCCGTTTGCAAAGCGAGGTTACCGCCGCAATGGTCACTGTGTAGATGTGTGTTCAGCAACAAATTCAAGGGTGAATTATTCAGTGCGGTGCGGACCAAACTGATGGTTTGTTCCGCATGCGTGCAATACCCACTGTCAACCACGGCCGTGTTGTTACGCCCCTGTGCAATCACCATGTTGGCAGAGAGCCAACCTCTTTCAATCACGCTTACCCCTGATGGAAGATTCAACATCGGTCTTTACCTTGTTCGGTCATTTGCACCATAAATAATTAGAACATGGGTTGCTGAAGGACTGTCTAAGGCTGTGCGCAGAAGCAAACTCTTCTATGCGAAACTTAAAATATGAAAATTCAACGGCATACAAATCATCATGGCATACAAGTGATGCGTATGCAGCAGATTACCACCGCCTCTTTGGTGTCGTCTGTGACCATTTGGGCAGTGCACTTCTGGCCGTCATCCCCTTCGATGGCTATTGGCGGTAGTTTGATCTTTCTATTTGCATATTCAGGTGTCTTGGCGGTCGAATTTTTAGCATCGGCAAAGGTCAATCGACACGAGCCAACACCGATCGCCAATCGTCAAGAATGGTTAAAAGCGTGGTGGGGTGAAACCTGTCTTGTTCCGCAAATTTTCTGCTGGCGCCAGCCCTTCAGAGCTCATCATGTACGCGATGAACTAATTGGCAAACACTTGGTGGGGCAGCGTGGTGTTGTATTCGTCCACGGTTTGATCTGCAATCGGGGCTTTTGGACGCCGTGGCTCAAGCGTTTGAATGATAAGTCGCATATGTCGCATGCATTCATAGCGATTACATTGGAGCCTGTGTTCGGCAGCATTGACGCCTATGGCGATCAGATTGCTATGGCGGTGCAGCTTGTCACCAAGGCCACAGGGCAGCCGCCCATACTCGTTTGTCACAGCATGGGTGGTTTGGCGGTGCGTGCATGGCTCGTCCGTCAGCCAACATTTACCTGCGTCCACCATGTGGTGACGATTGGGACACCTCACCACGGCACTTGGCTGGCAAGATTTGCGCTTGGGGTGAATGGCCGGCAAATGCGCCAAGGCAGTGACTGGCTGCGGCAGCTGGAAACGCCGTCTACTGTCACCGGCCTGAAGCCTCCAAACCAGCCCCAAAGTCAGCAGGCTTCAGAACTTTTTACGTGCTGGTATTCCAATTGCGACAACATCGTTTTTCCGGCCTCAACCGCCATGTTGTCAGGTGCTGACAATCGATTTGTACAAGGCGCTGCTCATTTGCAACTGGCTTTCATGCCTGAGGTGATGGATACAACGTTGGACATGATCATTAGGGGTTCAAAAACGGATGAATCTCTTTGAAGACCTGATGACGGATCAAAACCAAATTGATGTGTTGATTGATCAGGAAAAAATTCAGCACGATCAAGGGAAAACCCTTATATTACAAGCATGATTTCCGCAAGCAAGCTCATCAAAGCGTCCTACTACGCAGGAAAAGATTTTTTTCGCCCGCCGCTTGTCGAGGACCCGCGAACCCCAGCAGCGGCAGTCATGGTTCCCATCCGTTCGTTAAGCCCAAGTCATACTGAACGCATCGTCCAGCATTTGCTGAGCTTAGCGCCTGCTGATCGATACCTGCGCTTTGGCTACTCCGCCAGCGACGAGCAAATAAAACGATACGTGGCTGGTCTTAATTTTGAACGTGATGAAATTTTCGGCATCTACAACCGCCGCCTTGAACTCATTGCCATGGCGCATTTAGCCTTTGCGGTAGAGGCTGACTTCACCAGTTGCGCTGAGTTTGGTGTGTCGGTGCTCGCGCACGCGCGAGGTCGTGGGTATGGTGCTCGCTTGTTTGACCGAGCTGTCATGCACGCACGTAACGAGGGCGTGCGCATGATGTTCATTCATGCCTTGAGTGAAAATACCAACATGCTCAACATCGCACGCGCTGCCGGTGCCAAGGTCGAACGCGACGGTTCTGAGAGCGATGCCTACCTGCGGCTTCCGCCCGCAGACTTGGACTCACGCATGACGGAAATGGTCGAAGAAGGATTGGCGCAAACCGACTACAAGTTGAAGGTGCAGGCGCATCATTTCTGGAGTTTATTGCGCATGATGCAAGACGTTCGAAGTGGCATGCGCGATGCCCGAGACCGCACATCCAGCTGACTCCAAAAAATCGGCTATCCTTGACAACTTATTAACTACCGAACACCGCAGTGTCCGACGCCCCCCCCAGTCGTTCCCTTAAAACGGAAGACAAACGCGGCTTTTTGCAAAAGCTCGCAGAAATGCTTCATCCCGGCCCCGACTCCAAAGACGAGTTGATAGAGACCCTGGTAGAAGCCCAAGAAAATGATGTCATCGGCGTGCAAAGCCGTGAAATGCTGGAAGGGGTCATCCGCATGGCGGACATGACGGCTGGCGATGTGATGGTGGCAGCACCGCGCATGGACATCATCAACATCGATTCCCCGTATGACGAACTGCTGCACGTGATCATCGACACGGCGCATTCACGTTTTCCAGTCTACGAAGACCAAAAAGAAAACATCATCGGCATCCTCCTCGCGAAAGACTTGCTCAAACTGCAGCGTGCGCCCGAGTTGAACATTCGTGCTTTGTTGCGTTCGGCCGTGTTTGTGCCCGAGAGCAAAGGCCTGAATGATTTGCTGCGTGAGTTCCGGGGCAACCGCAATCATCTGGCCATCGTCATCGACGAGTTCGGCCGCGTTGCCGGGCTCATCACAATTGAAGATGTTCTCGAACAAATCGTCGGCGAAATCGAAGACGAATTCGATGTGGCCGAAGACGATGGCGACATCTTTGGTTTGGGCGACCACACCTACCGAGTCAGCGGTGACACGGCCATTGAGCGCGTCAACGAGGCTTTTGGCGTCAGCTTGCCGGAATCCGATTTTGAAACCATTGGCGGCTTGGTGGCGCATGAGATGGGGCATGTGCCTAAGCGTGGCGAGATCGTCGCGCTGTCGGGTCTGCAGTTCATCGTGCTGCACACCAAGGGCGGCGCAGTGCGCTGGTTCAAGGTCTCGCCCGTCATCGCCGCCACAGCGTCTGCCGACGCGCCTGCTTGAGTCTTGTGGTGTCGCCGCGCGAGAGTGCTTCAACGCGCGCACTGAATAGCGCCGGGCGCCCACTCGGCTGGGTTGCTGCCCTGAGCGTGTTGGTGGCCGGCTATGCGCACGCGCTCGCCATGGCTTGGCCCTTCGCGTCGATCGGTGGTTTAGCCACCGGCCAAGCTTGGGGCGGCTTGCAATTGGCGTCGTTGGTTTTGCTGGTCTGGCAACTTCAGCGCAGCAGCCGGCCCGGTCAGGGCGCGCTGATCGGCTGGCTGTTTGCCACGGCCATGTTGTGCGGCACCTTCTGGTGGTTGTTCATTTCCATGCACCGCTACGGCGGCTTGCCGGCTGCGCTCACTGTGTTGGCGATTCTCGCGCTGGCTGCCGCATTGGCACTTTATTACGCGGCTGCAGCCGCCATGTACGTTTGGTTGGCACCACGTTCGTCGCTGGGTCGGGCCAGCGTGTTTGCGGCGCTGTGGCTGCTGGCCGAAGTGGCACGCGTGAAGCTGTTCACCGGCTTTCCTTGGGGCGAGGGCGGCTACGCACACATTGATGGTTGGGCCAGGCCGCTGGGTGGCTGGGTTGGCGTGCATGGGCTGACTTGGCTGGCGGCTTTCATGGCGGCTTGGTTTGCCGCACTGCTCCTGGATGCCCGCGCCAATCGCTGGGCGCTGAATCAAAAACCGGTCGTGGCATGTCTCGCCTTGCTCGCGATCGCCTTTGGCGTTTCGACCTTACCGCCCGCTGTGTTGGCGACTCCGGCAGACAAGCCGGTCCGGCCACCGCTGTCGGTCACCTTGTTGCAGGGCAATATCCCGCAAGATTTGAAATTTCAGCCGGGTACCGGCGTGAAAGACGCACTGCAGTTTTATGGCGAGCAACTTGAGCAGGTGCAAACCTCCTTGGTGGTCTTGCCTGAGACCGCGTTCCCTATGCTGCCAGAGCAGATCCCTCGCGATATCTGGAAATCGGTGACAAGCCGCTTTGCCAGCGGCGAGCAAGCAGCGCTGATCGGTATTCCGCTGGGCTCCAGCCGTGACGGTTACAGCAACTCGGTGCTGGGCCTGAAGCCAGGTGCGACCGATTACCGCTACGACAAACACCACCTCGTGCCCTTTGGTGAATTTGTGCCGCCGTTCTTCCACTGGTTCATCCGAATGATGGAGATTCCGCTGGGCGACTTCAACCGCGGCAGCTTGGCGCAAGCACCGTTTGAATGGCAAGGCGAAAGGCTCGCGCCAAACATCTGCTACGAAGACTTATTTGGTGAAGAGCTGGGTGCCAACTTCAAAGACGTGGCGACCGCACCGACGATCTTGGTCAACGTCAGCAATATCGCTTGGTTCGGTAACACGGTGGCAATAGACCAGCACTTACACATCTCCCGCATGCGCGCGCTTGAGTTCGCACGGCCCATGCTGCGCGCCACCAACACCGGTGCAACCGTGGTCATCGACGCCCAGGGCCGCGTCACGCACGCACTCGAGCGACACACCCGCGGCGCGCTGGTGGCAGACGTGCAAGGTGTCGATGGACTGACGCTGCATGCGCGTTGGGTTTCGCGCTTTGGCCTAGCACCTTGGTGGCTACTCGGAGTGGCCACCTTGCTGCTGGCGTTGTTGGCCCGCAGGCGCCGCCAAGCAACGGCTTTAGACTGATGGCTCAAGCGCCGGCTCAGCAACTGTGAGCCGCGTAAAATAACCACTTTGGCACTTCAGAACGCGTCACTGCTTTCGGCGCCGCATGGCGCGCTTCGCTTGGCTTCAAAACAACGGTTTTATGCTCACTTTCCAGCAAATCATTCTCACGCTGCAGTCCTACTGGGCTGACAAAGGCTGCGCCCTGCTGCAGCCTTACGACATGGAAGTCGGTGCGGGTACCTCGCACACCGCTACGTTTTTAAGAGCGCTTGGCCCTGAGCCTTGGAAAGCTGCTTACGTGCAGCCAAGCCGCCGCCCAAAAGACGGCCGATACGGTGAAAACCCAAACCGTCTGCAGCACTACTACCAATACCAAGTCGTACTGAAACCGGCACCTGCCAATATTCTGGAACTCTACCTCGGTTCGCTTGAGGTGCTCGGTTTTGATTTGAAGAAAAACGACATCCGCTTTGTCGAAGACGATTGGGAAAATCCCACGCTGGGTGCCTGGGGTCTGGGCTGGGAAGTCTGGCTGAACGGCATGGAAGTCACGCAGTTCACTTACTTCCAGCAAGTCGGCGGCATTGATTGTCGGCCCATCACCGGTGAGATCACTTACGGATTAGAGCGTCTGGCGATGTATCTGCAAGGCGTCGACAATGTCTATGACCTGGCGTGGACTGAAGGCCTGACTTACGGCGACGTTTACAAACAAAACGAGGTCGAGCAATCCACCTACAACTTCGAGCACAGTGACGCTGACTTCTTGTTCACCGCCTTCAATGCGCATGAAAAACAAGCCAAGCATTTGATCAGCGTACAGCTGGCACTTCCCGCTTACGAACAAGTCTTGAAAGCGGCACACAGCTTTAACTTGCTTGACGCCCGTGGTGCCATTTCTGTGACAGAACGGGCCGCCTACATTGGACGCATTCGCAACTTGGCGCGTGCCGTGGCGCAAAGCTATTACGAAAGCCGCGAACGACTAGGCTTCCCAATGGCTCCCCGTGAATGGGTCGCGCAAATGCAGTCAGCGTTGCCGACCTTGACGAAGAAAGCGACGTGAGCCTGATGACGATGAAGACCCAAAACCTGTTGCTCGAACTCTTTGTTGAAGAGCTGCCGCCCAAGGTGCTGAAAAAACTCGGCGACGCTTTTGCCGGCGTGCTGCATGAGCAGCTCAAGCAGCAAGGGCTGGCGGCTGCAGAGTCACAGCTCACCGCTTACGCCTCCCCGCGCCGGCTGGCCGCGCACATCACCGACGTGGCCGCACAAGCCGCTGACAAAGTGGTCTCGCAAAAGCTCATGCCTGTCAGCGTCGGCCTCGACGCCGCAGGCAATGCCACACCCGCCTTGCTGAAAAAACTGCAAGCACTGGGCGCAGATGCCTCAGTTGTCGCCGGTCTGAAGAAGGTCATGGACGGTAAAGCCGAAGCGCTGTTTTACGACAGCGTGGTCACCGGCGCGACGCTGGCCGACGGCTTGCAAAAAGCCTTGATAGAAGCCATCGCCAAACTGCCCATTCCTAAAGTCATGAGCTACCAGCTAGAAAGCGACTGCGAGTTGCCCGGTTGGAGCAGCGTCAGCTTTGTGCGTCCAGCACATGGCTTGATGGCGCTACACGGCTCAGCGGTGATTCCACTGCAAGCGCTGGGCTTGAAGTCTGGCAAGAGCACGCAAGGTCATCGCTTTGAAGCCGCTGTCTCACCAGTGGTAATCGCGCACGCCGATGAGTACGCTGCAACACTGAAAAAAGACGGCGCCGTGATTGCCAGTTTTGCCGAGCGCAAGGCTGAGATTGCGCGTCAATTGGCCGCTGCCGCAGCAAAGATCGGTGGCGGTGTATTGCCGATTGACGACGACGCTTTGCTGGACGAAGTCACGGCCTTGGTTGAACGTCCGAACGTGCTGGTCTGCAGCTTTGAAAAAGAATTTCTCGACGTGCCGCAGGAATGCCTGATCCTGACCATGAAGGCGAATCAGAAATACTTCCCGCTGCTCGACGCTGCCGGCAAGCTGACGCATCAGTTTTTGGTGGTCAGCAATATCAGCCCGGCAGATGCTTCTGCCGTCATTGGTGGCAACGAGCGCGTGGTGCGCCCACGGCTGGCCGACGCCAAATTCTTCTTTGACCAAGACCGTAAAAAGACACTGGCTTCCCGTGTCGCTGGTCTGGACAAGGTGGTTTATCACAACAAGCTTGGCACGCAAGGCGAGCGTGTCACACGCGTGCGGGCGATTGCCCGCGCCATCGGCCAACAACTCGGCGGCGATGCTTTGGCCGAGCAGGCGGATCAAGCCGCGCTGCTGGCCAAAACCGATCTGGTCACCGACATGGTCGGCGAATTTCCGGAGCTGCAGGGCACGATGGGGCGCTATTACGCGCTCAACGATGGCCTAAGCAGCGACGTCGCTGATGCGATTGAAGACCATTACAAACCGCGCTTTGCCGGCGACGCGCTGCCGAGCAATGCGGTGGGCTTGGCAGTGGCGCTGGCCGACAAACTGGAAACGCTGGCGGGCATGTTCGGCATTGGCAATCTGCCCACCGGCGATAAAGATCCGTTTGCCTTGCGCCGTCATGCCTTGGGCGTGGTTCGCATGCTGGCTGACAAAGAACTGCCCTTAGACCTTGATGTGTTGGTGCAAATCGCTGGCCAAGCGTTTGGCGAAAAAATTGAAGACACTTCGGCAGCTTTGCTGGATTTCGTCTATGACCGTTTTGCAGGCTCCCTGCGTGAGCAAGGCTACAGCGCGCAAGAGGTTGACGCCGTGCTGGCCTTGCGGCCACAGCGGCTGGGTGACGTGGCGCGTCGTCTGGTGGCCGTCAGGGTGTTTGCCGCCTTGCCTCAAGCGCCGGCCTTGGCCGCAGCCAACAAGCGCATCGGCAACATTCTGAAAAAAGTCGAAGAGGTCGATGCCCATGTCAGCCAAGTGTTGTTGAAAGAGCCGGCTGAAATCGCGCTGTTTTCCGCCATGAATTTGGTGTTGCCACAAGCCCAAACGCAGTTTGAAGCGGGTGACTACACCGACTCGCTGCAAACGCTGGCGGCCCTGCGTGAGCCCGTCGACGCCTTCTTTGATGGCGTGATGGTCAACGCCGAGGAGCTCGACTTGCGGCTAAATCGGCAGGGCCTTTTGAAGTCCTTGCATGCGGCCATGAACCGCGTCGCCGATCTGTCGCGTTTGGCGACCTGATCTATCCACCATCGCTATGGGGACCTCCATGAAACTCGTTATCTTGGACCGCGACGGCACCATCAACAGCGACAGCGAAGATTTCGTCAAGTCGCCAGAAGAGTGGATGCCTTTGCCGGGGGCACTGGAAGCGATTGCACGGCTCAACCATGGCGGCTGGCATGTGGTCATCGCTTCCAACCAGTCGGGCTTGGGGCGTGGCCTGTTTGATGTCGCCGCCCTGAACGCCATGCACGCCAAGATGCACAAAATGTTGGCCACTGTGGGCGGCCGTGTCGATGCAGTTTTTTATTGCCCGCACACCTCTGAAGAAGCCTGCGTCTGCCGCAAGCCCTTGCCCGGTCTTTTTGAACAAATCGGCCTGCGTTTTGGTGTGTCGCTCAAGAGCGTGGTCAGCTGTGGCGACTCGCTACGGGATGCCGTCGCTGCTGCGTCGGCTGGTTGCGAGCCGCATCTGGTGCTCACTGGCAAGTCGGCCCGCTATTCAGGTGGCGGCCACCCAGAAGGCCTGCCCGCAGGCACCCGACTGCACCGCGACCTCGGTGCCTTCGCTGACTTTTTGCTGGAGCGAAGCACACTTACCGTGATGCCTGTTCCCGCTCACTGAACCCTGCACCTCAAACCTCGATTTCCGATGTCTGCCGCGTCGTCACAAAGCGCGTGGCAGGTTCTGTCTGTCACTTCCTAAAGCTCACCATGCCCTTCATCCGCTCCGTCCTTCATCTGCTCTGGATGATTCTTACCGTGATTCCCTGGGCCATAGCCGTCATGGTGGCTGCGCCGTTTCTAAACAGTACCCAAATCTACACAATGTGTGCCGGTTGGCTACGCTTGACTGTCAACAGCGGTACCTTGCTGCTGGGCATTCAGAACCGCGTCACTGGCATGGAAAATTTGCCCACGGGTGAAACCAGTGCCTGTGTGCTCTTGGTCAAACACCAAAGCACCTGGGAAACTTTCTCGATGGTCGCGCTGATGCCGCATCCGCTGGCCTATGTGTTCAAAAAAGAGTTGTTGCGCGTGCCATTTTTTGGATGGGCCATGGCCCGCATGGACATGATTCACATTGACCGTAGCAAGCGCACAGAAGCATTTGCGAAAGTGGTGGAGCAGGGCCGCCGTCTGATGAAGCAAGGCGTTTGGGTCATCATGTTCCCGGAAGGCACACGCATCGCGCGCGGCCAGCAAGGCGTTTACAAAAGTGGCGGCACGCGTCTCGCCATCGAGACCGGCGCCCCAGTGATCCCTGTGGCCGTGACCTCGGCCAAATGCTGGCCGCGCAAGGCTTTCATCAAGCGGCCGGGCATTGTCGATATCTCTATTGGCAAGCCGATCAGCAGCGTCGGCCGCAAGCCAGACGAGCTCATGCGCGAGGTGCAAGACTGGATTGAAGCCGAGATGCGTCGCCTTGATCCGGAAGCCTATGCGCACGAAAACGCGTCGGCACCTGTCAAGGCTTGAGAACGTGCGCTTTGGCAGACGCATGACCGGTAAACTGAAAAAATGCTAAAGCTTTTCCAGCGAACCCTTGACTTGTTTGCCCCAGAGCCTGAACCGGCGCCCGTCGCCCGGCCGGCGCCCAGCTCGCAGCCACAGCGTCCAGAGCTTCCCGCGCAAACTTTGGAGCAGGCCCTGGCACCAGGCATTTCCCGCCACCCCGACGCCAGCCGTGAAGCCTTGGTGGCTGGCGTGCTGGTGGCGTTTGCCTTGAAGCGCGGCAAGCGCCGCACGATCGGTTTTTCAGTCGGGCCAGAAGGTTTGTCCGTGAGCGCTCCGAAATGGGTGCCGCTGGCTGAGATTGACCGCGCGGTGCAGGAGAAAGCCAGCTGGATATTGAAAAAATTGCGAGAAACGCGGGAGCGGCATAGCCGCATGGAATCGGCCAGAGTCGACTGGCAAGACGGCGCGGCAGTCCCCTTCATGGGCGGAGAGTTGCTGTTGTTGCTGGACCCACGCCAGCAACGGTCTGCTTTGGCTGAGCAGCTAAGCCATCAGACCAGCCAAGAAACCGATGCGCAACAGGGTGTTGTGCCGCGCCGAGTGCTCCATCTCGGTTTGGCCCACAACGCCTCGGCCACGCAAATCCGCGACGCCGCGCAGGCTTGGCTCATGCGGCACGCCAAGCATTTGTTTGAAGAACGCCTCAACCATTACGCGCCGCAGCTCGGTGTCAGCTGGAAGCGCCTGAGTTTGAGCAGCGCCGGCACGCGCTGGGGCAGCGCCAGCGCCGATGGTTCTATTCGGCTCAATTGGCGGCTGATTCACTTCAAGTTGTCAGTGATTGATTACGTCGTAGTGCACGAGCTCAGCCATTTGCGCGTGATGGACCATAGCCCGCGTTTTTGGGACACGGTTCGCGCCATCGTGCCCGACTACGCAGCGCTGCGTGGCCAGCTCAAGGATGAGCTTGTTCCCAAGTGGTGACCTCGCCCGCGACGGTGAAGCCAAGGTCGTGGTACAACGAAACCTCGCCAAGTGGGGTCTTAAACACTTCACCCTTATCTGTCTTGCGCCCTTTGACATTGCATGAACGATAAACAAATCCTCGTTGTTGAAGACAACCCAGACCATCTGGAATTGACCGTGCTGACCTTGCAAGAGCAAGGTGTCACGGCGGACATCGTTGTCGCCCGCGACGGCGCTGATGCGTTGGACTACCTCTGGGGCAAAGGTGCGTTTGCGGGTCGCAACACACAAAAGCAGCCGAACTTGGTGATGCTTGACTTGAAGCTGCCAAAGATTTCAGGCGTTGATGTGTTGCGCCGCATGCGCGACAACCCCATCACCGAGTTCGTGCCGGTGGTCGTGATGACGTCTTCCAGCGAACACTCCGACATGGTGGCTTGCTACCGCAGCGGTGCCAATGGCTTCGTCAAAAAAGCCGTTGACTTTCGGGCTTTCACCGAAAATCTCAACCACATGAAGGCCTATTGGCTGGGCGTCAACGAAGCTGTTCTCAGCAGCTGAAACGGTAAATACCGTCAGCGCCCAAGCGGCGCTGCAGCCGTCCTTCAAACCACAGCAAGTGCAAATGGGCAATCGCCTCACCCATGGCAAACGTGGTCTGGTGCAAATCCAGCGGGCGCTTGAACATCACCGGCAAGATGTCCGCCGCGCTGCAGGGACTGGCCGTGCAGGCCTCGATCACTTCGTCAAGGCGGTCACGGTGATGGTCCTGCAATTGCTGAATTCGCGTGTGCAGACCTTCAAACGGTTTGCCGTGGGACGGCAGCGTCAAGGTGCTGGGTTCGAGGGCTTTGAACTTATCAATCGACGCTAAAAACAGCGCCAGCGGATTCGACTCAGGCTCGATGTCATAGACACTGATGTTGGTTGAAATACGTGGCAGCATCATGTCCCCGCTGATCAACACCGGCGCTGGCAAAGAGGCGTCATCACAATACAGCGCGATGTGTTCAGGCGCATGGCCGTAGCCGCTGATGCAGCGCCAGCGTCGTCCAGCGATGCGCAGATCCAAGCCATCCATCAGTCGGGTAAAACTGCGCGGGACGTCAGGGACCATGCCCGCGTAGTAGCCAGTGCGAGCGCGAATTTTTTCAATCGAATCCGGGTCCGTCAAGCCGTGGGAGGCGAAAAAAAGCGCAGCGCTGTCGCCGCCAAAACCGGTTGTGCTGGTGCACGCCAAGCGAGCAGTGCTGTAGTCGGTGGCGCTGATCCAGAGCCGAACATTCCAGCGCTCGCACAGCCAGTGCGCCAACCCGATGTGGTCTGGGTGCATGTGCGTCACGACGACGCGCAGTACCGGCAGGCCTTCCAGCTGGGTCGCAAAAATGGCTTCCCACTGCGCTTTGGATTCATCCCGCGCAATGCAGCAGTCCACGATGGTCCAGCCGGCTTGGCCGTCGATCTCGTCACGCAGCAACCACAAGTTGATGTGGTTCAGCGCGAAAGGCAGACCCATGCGAATCCAGCGCACGCCCGGCGCGACCTCTAAGGCGGTCCCGCTGTCTGGCAGCGTTTCGCCAAGCGGGTAATGCAATTGCTGTTCAAGAAGGTTCATGGGTGGGCCTGACGTTGCGCTACATTTGACGTTGACGTTAACGTCAACAAGTCGAATTGTAGAGATCCATAGCACGGTACGTGCCATGCGCCTTCACCCAACACCATCCCAAAAGGGCTTTTCCTTCACCATGGCCACGACCTACACCATTGGCGACCTTGCCAAAGAGTTTGACCTGACCACCCGCGCCATGCGCTTTTACGAAGACATGGGCTTGTTGCAACCGCAGCGAGCAGGTCCGGGTGGGCGCAATAGAATCTACACCGCTCGCGACCGCACCCGGCTGAAACTGACGCTGCGAGCCAAGCGCTTGGGCCTGAGCCTGAGCGAGGCCAAAGACATCATCGACTCTTATGACAACCCGCGCGACACCGCGCCGCAGTTGAAAAAATTCCTTGAGGTTCTGGCTGGTCACCGGCTGCGCCTCGAAGAGCAAATGGCCGACCTGCAAGCCAACCTCGAAGAGATCAAGGGCCATGAAAAAGAAGCCCGGTCACTGCTGGCCAAAGCGGTTAAAAAAGCCGCCTGAAAACTCTGCCGTCATAATTGACGTTTACGTCAACGTCAACTCAAAGGCCCTTGCACATGACCGTCGCTGCTATCGTGGAAATCCCAAGCCCAGCCGAATTGTTCCAGCGCGTAGAAGCCAGCTTTGCGCGACAAGGCTTGATGCAGCACTGGGGCGCCCGCCTGTTGCGGGTCGAACATGGCTTGTGCGAAGTGGCGCTGCCGTACTCCGACCGGATCACCCAGCAGCAAGGCGGCTTTCATGGCGGTGCCATGGGCGCGTTGGCTGACATTGCGGCGGGCTATGCCGGCCTTACCGTGGCACCGGCGGGCATGGAAGTCACCACTGTTGAATTCAAAATCAATTTTTTGGCGGCATTTCAGGGCGGTGAGTTGCGCGCGGTGGGCCGCGTGCTCAAGAGCGGCAAGCGCCTCATCATCACCGCTGCTGACGTCCAACACGTGGCGGCCGACGGCAAGGTCACCGACTGCGCCGTGATGCAGCAAACGCTGATGCCTGTGCCAAAGACGTACTGACTTATTTCAAACTCCGAGGAGACGCTATGACACTGCCAGGACTCAATTTTCAGCTCGGTGAAGACATCGACGCCTTGCGCGATGCGGTGCGTGAATTTGCGCAAATAGAGATCGCGCCGCGCGCCGCCGAAATCGACCGCAACGACCAATTCCCGATGGACTTGTGGCGCAAGATGGGCGACTTGGGCGTGCTGGGGATCACCGTCAGTGAAGAGTTTGGCGGCGCCAACATGGGCTACCTCGCCCACATGATCGCGATGGAAGAAATCTCGCGTGCCTCAGCTTCTGTTGGTTTGAGCTATGGCGCCCACAGCAACTTGTGCGTGAACCAGATCAAACGCAATGGCACGCCTGAGCAGCGCCAAAAATACCTGCCCAATCTCATCAGCGGTGACCACATCGGCGCCTTGGCCATGAGCGAGCCCGGTGCCGGTTCTGACGTCATCAGCATGAAGCTAAAAGCCGAAGACAAGGGCGGTTACTACCTGCTCAATGGCAGCAAAATGTGGATCACCAACGGGCCGGACGCCGACACCCTGGTGGTTTACGCCAAGACAGAGCCTGAGTTGGGTGCGCGAGGCATTACCGCTTTCTTGATTGAAAAAAACATGGCCGGTTTTTCTGTCGCGCAAAAGCTCGACAAACTTGGCATGCGCGGCAGCCACACAGGGGAGCTCGTTTTCAACAACGTCGAAGTACCCGTTCAAAATATTCTGGGCGGCTTGAACAGTGGCGCCAAAGTGCTGATGAGCGGGCTTGATTACGAGCGCGCCGTGCTCACCGGCGGTCCCTTGGGCATCATGCAATCGGTCATGGACAGCGTCATCCCCTACATCCATGACCGCAAGCAGTTCGGCCAAAGCATTGGCGAATTTCAATTGATTCAAGGCAAAGTCGCGGACATGTACACCGTGATGCAAGCCGGACGCTCGTTTGCCTACACCGTGGCCAAAAACTTGGACCTGCTGGGTGTTGAGCATGTGCGTCAAGTGCGCAAAGACTGCGCCTCGGTCATATTGTGGTGTGCTGAAAAAGCCACCTGGATGGCCGGCGAAGGTGTGCAGATTTTTGGCGGTAACGGCTACATCAACGACTACCCGCTGGGGCGTTTGTGGCGCGATGCCAAGCTCTACGAAATCGGCGCCGGCACCAGCGAAATCCGCCGCATGCTGATCGGCCGTGAGCTGTTCGCCGAAACCTGTTGAGCCGCTTCCTTTGCGTCCAATTGACTAAGATCGACCCATGACCAATTCAATCCACAATCTTTTCGAACACAACCGTGCGTGGGCCGCGCAGATGGAGGCCGAGCGCCCCGGTTTTTTCACCAGCTTGGTTCAGCAGCAAACGCCCAAATACATGTGGATCGGCTGCTCTGACAGCCGAGTGCCGGCCAACCTGCTGACCGGACTGGAGCCGGGCGAAGTCTTCGTGCACCGCAACGTGGCCAACGTGGTGGTGCACTCAGACCTGAACGCGTTGTCGACCATTCAGTTTGCCGTTGAGCGACTCAAAGTGGAGCATGTGATGGTGGTCGGCCACTTCGGCTGCTCCGGCGTTCGTGCTGCGCTGGAAGGCGCGCGGATTGGTTTGGCCGACAACTGGCTGCGTCACATCCAAGATGTGCGTGACCGGCACCAATCGCTGATCAACGGGATTGCGGAAGAGCATCGCTGCGACGCGCTGGTGCAGCTCAATGTGATTGAGCAAGTCGTCAACGTGGCGCAGAGCACCGTGTTGCAAGACGCTTGGTCGCGCGGGCAAAACGTCTCGCTGCATGGCTGGGTGTACGGTATTCATGACGGCCTGCTGCAAGACATGCGTGTCACGGTCACGAGCAACAACGGCCTAGAGCCGATGTACCGTGCCGCTGTTGAGAGCGTGGCCAAGGCGCCGCGAAAAATTTCAATTTAACCCAGGAGAAAAAACATGTCTGACTCCATCGTGATCCTCGGTGCCGCTCGCACGCCCATGGGCGGTTTTCAGGGCGACTTTTCCTCTCTGGCCGCGCACGATCTCGGCGGCGCCGCGATCAAGGCAGCGATTGAGCGCGCCGGCATTTCTCCGGCCCTCGTTGACGAAGTGCTGTTCGGCAATTGCCTGATGGCTGGACAGGGCCAAGCGCCTGCGCGGCAAGCTGGTTTCAAGGGCGGCTTGCCGGCCAGCGCGGGCGCGGTGACGCTGTCCAAAATGTGCGGATCGGGCATGGAAGCGACGCTGCTCGCCAACGACCAGTTGATGGCCGGCAGCCGTGACGTGATGGTCACAGGCGGTATGGAAAGCATGACCAACGCGCCGCATTTGTTGCTCAAGGGCCGCAGCGGCATCCGTATCGGACACGACCGTATTTATGACCACATGATGCTCGACGGACTTGAAGACGCGTATGAGCCAGGCCGCGCCATGGGCACCTTTGGCGAGCAGTGCGCCGACAAATACCAGTTCACACGCGAGGCGCAAGACGCCTTCGCGACGGCCAGCGTTCAGCGCGCTCGGGCAGCAATTGAGACCGGCGCATTCCAAGCCGAGATCACACCGGTGACGGTGAAGGGCCGGGCCGGAGACACTGTGATTGCCATCGACGAAGGTCCGGGCAAGGTCAAGCTTGACAAGATGTCATCGCTGCGCCCGGCCTTCAAAAAGGACGGCACCATCACCGCCGCGTCCAGCTCGTCTATCAATGATGGCGCGGCCGCTTTGGTGCTGACACGTGCCTCCACAGCCAAGACCTTGGGTGCGACGCCGATCGCTCGTATCGTCGGCCACGCCACCTTTGCCCAAGCCCCCGAGTGGTTCACCACCGCACCGGTGGGTGCTGTGCAAAAGCTGCTGAAAAAAATCGGTTGGCAGGTGGCTGATGTCGACCTGTGGGAAATCAATGAGGCCTTCGCGGTGGTGCCGATGGCCGCCATGAAAGAGCTAGGCATTAGCCACGATATCGTGAACGTCAACGGCGGTGCGTGTGCCTTGGGTCACCCGATCGGTGCCAGCGGCGCCCGCATCATCGTCACCTTGCTGTATGCCCTGAAGGCCCGCGGCCTTAAAAAAGGCGTGGCGACTTTGTGCATTGGCGGTGGCGAAGGCACGGCGCTCGCGATCGAATTGCTGTAACCCGATTAACCAGGAAAATTCATGGCCATCACCAAAGGATTCCGCGCACTTGTAGATCAAGCCATGAGCGAGGTCACGACGTACAGTGTGGCCCAAATTCGTGAACGCTTGAGCGATCCGAAACTGCAGATTGTTGACATCCGTGACCCGCGTGAGCTTGAACGCGGCGGCACGCTACCGGGCGCACTGCTCGCACCGCGCGGCATGCTGGAGTTTTGGGTGGATCCGGACTCGCCGTATTTCAAACCTGTGTTTGGCGACGAGGCCCGCGAGTTCGTGTTGTTTTGCGGTGCCGGCTGGCGTAGTGCGCTGGCTGCCAAGGCCTTGCAAGACATGGGCATGACCAACGTCGCGCACATCGACGGCGGTTTTGCCGACTGGGCACAACAAGGCGGACCAGTGCAGACGCTCGACGAGCACAAAGCCGCCAGCCGGCCATCGGCCAAGGCTTGACGCTCCGTGGTCGATGATGACCCGTGTCCCTGCGGCCGCGAAACGAATCAAGGAATCGGCCCCCGCCGACCTTTGACCTTTGGGGCTTGCTGCGGTCGCTATCTGCAGCACTGGCTTGACTCACCCGCGCCCGACGCCGAGGCGCTGATGCGCTCGCGTTACAGCGCCTTTGTCTTGCAACAGGCCGAGTACCTGCGCGCCACATGGCATGTCAGCACGCGGCCCGATACGCTGGATTTTGAACCCGGTGCGCGCTGGCTGGGGCTGGAGGTTCGGCGCCATCAAGTGACCGGCATTGATACCGCAGAAGTCGAATTTGTGGCGCGATTCCGGCTGGGCGGCAAGGCCACGCGCTTGCATGAAAAAAGCCGCTTTGTGCGTGAAGACGGGCGTTGGTTTTATGTCGACGGGGATTCGATGTAGGCAGGGACGTCGTCGTGCGCCGTATCATCAGTAGATGAATTTCCAAGCTGTTTTATTTGATTGCGATGGCGTGCTGGTTGACAGCGAGTCCATCACCAACGGTGTGCTACGCGACATGCTGGA
>Ga0208916_10000522_pt1 | contig 17943 bp, 19 predicted proteins | sample DEB19_08_DNA_5_FD_184523 | JGI IMG/M metagenome (GOLD analysis project Ga0208916, IMG submission 184523) | Aqueous microbial communities from the Delaware River and Bay under freshwater to marine salinity gradient to study organic matter... | ecosystem: Environmental > Aquatic > Marine >... | reverse complement strand
ACAATACCGCTATAAGTTTTACCTGTCTTTGCTGATGCTGCTGCGATAAACTCGCATCCACCTGAACCAATTATTTTGCCTAAATCTGTCATTTTTATATTTGTTTAATTTTATTTATTTTATAGGTATTTGACACCTGTTTCTTTCTTGTGCTAATTCAAAAGTTAAATTCATTTCCCAACCATTTACCTTGTCTGCCAATGCTTCTCTTAAAGGTACTAAATTTGTCGCAAAACTTAATAAAAAGTAATCTTGGTATATTGGGTTGGTCAATGCAGAATAAACGTCTTGTGATATGCTTAAACAATCGCTTAATGTATCACGTTCATTTGTTTGGTCATCCTTTTGAATATCCATTACTTTTACGTTCATTACTAAACTTAAAGTGTTACTATCAATTGCGCTGTCTACTACATCAATCCAAAGTAAAGGGTACTGCTCTTGTTCACTCGCTGAAATATCTGATACTTCACCAAAATTAAATCCGTTTATCTGTGCGTGGTTTGTCGCTATTACTTCGAACAGATTTATTATTTGATTGAGGGTGTAAAATTGCATTTTCTTTTATAAATTTTTGTAACTTTTCTATGTTTCTAATCTTTGTTTTCATTAACAATATGTACAAGGTTGTGTTAATTCTCTTGGTTCTATTTTTATTCCTTGAAAGTTATATCTGCCACTGCAACAATCGTCACCATCTAATAACATTCCACTATTATAATTTGTTCTTTGTGGAAATATAGTGTCTATGCCTACACCAGTTTGCGTTAAATACAATGGGTAAGTAGTTGTGTTAGCTAATAAGAATTTAGTCAAACGTTCAGCATATACTTGCGCTTTGTTTCTTGCCTCATCCATTATATCACGAATTTCACTCATACTTGCAGGTTGCATATTATCCGCATTCTGAACACCAACACTTTTATTAAAGTATTTGTAATTCATTGCTAATGGTAACTCTACTTGCATGTACCAAATCATTGTATTAGTTATGTAGTTATCAATTAAATTCTTATTCGCATTCGTTACTGTACTTGCTGCAATTTGTGTTTTTAATTCGTTGTATAAACTTGTTCCTAATATCGGTAATATATAAAATTCTTGAACCTCAATAATAGTTGGGGTTACAATCTTCATATCAACATTATCCTGTAAAACAGAACGTTGCTTTAATGTTTGTTCGCTTAAAAATAAAACTTGTGCTGCCATATTATTTAACTTTTTTCACTAATTGCTGAATCCATACATGACGACAATATGGTAAATTTACATCTTGAATTGGGTCATGGTAAAAACCACCTCTTCTACGAAAAGCATCGTAGTTAGGTATATCATAAACTTGTCCCAAATCATTGCTTATATTGTCAATATCCTCACGACTAAAATAACGTGGGTTAGCCATCATTGCTGCACAAAAATCTCTACTTTCACCACCTTCAACTAATGCAGGTGCATCACTTCGCAAAGCATATTTGTAACGAATAAATAATTCACTAAAACTTGGAACGTTTTTGTTTTCGCCTTTAGTAGTAATCTTTAAATTTTTATCAATTAATCCATCACCTATTAAAGTTTCAATTGCATCACTGATTTTGGTTTTATCCAACTTCATTACTTCCATTAAACTTTCAATTGTTATGTTAGGAGTCTTTTTAATTAAGTCTAATATTCCTTGTTCAATTTTAGATATAAAATCTTCCTTGCCAAACATTACTTTTTTAGTTTTTACAAGTTCAAAGTTTTCTACACTTTCACCATACTTGCTAAATGTTTCAAAGTCTATTAAGTCTTTTACTTGTTTGCTAAATTTAAAGCCAGCAGGTGCAGTTACTTCCGCACTTGGAACTATTGCATCGCCACCCACTACTGCTTCTTTTCCTATTATCGCACGTACCTCGTTTGGAGTTAATTGGTTTAATACTTTTGTAGCTACTAATGGACTTAATGCGCCTAATGAATCTGCAACATTTGAAACTACGTTTTTAATCTCTAATGGTTTTCTACCTATCACTTCTCTTAACTCATCTTTTGTTAAAATTTGTGATAATGTAGCCTCACTAAAACTTGGCATAATAGGTTCAAGTTGTTTAATTCTTAACTTGCCTTTTACAGGTGCAAAAATATTAAATATTTGCTCTTGTACTTCTTGTCTTGGTGCTACATAAGTATTTGTAAATAGGTTAAACGCATCAATCATTTCTGCTCTGCCACCTAATTGACCTGCTACCCTTACACCGAATATCATTGGTGAAGTAACTTTATGCCCTACAAATATTTCCTGCTGAATAGTATCGTTTAATGCTGTATATTTGTCTGCAAAATCTCCTGCGCTTAAATCGTTTATAATTGCTACTCTGTCCTTGTCATCTGCAAAGTCTACAACTATCGAACCTGCGCTATCTGTTGATGTAAATTTACTCTTTAACTTGCGTTCAGTAGCTTTCATTTCATCGTCTGAAGGAATGCCATTAACGAAAGTAATCATTTTAGAGCCTTTGAAACTATTTTGTATTTCTGCTCTATGGTAGTTTGCTACTTCTGCATCTGTTATAATTGCAGGAACTGCTCCAATATAATCAGGTAAAGTATAGGTTCTTAAATTTGGTCTATAAGACTTGTAATAGTAAATAGATTCTGCTTGTTTTGTATTAGGGTCATAAGCAGGTAAAGTAGTAAATAATGGTGTGTTGTTTTCGTTTCCACTTTCATCTATCCATTCATCGCTAATATAGAACTCTGAATTGTCATCATTACTACGAACTGTGCAATAATCTATGTGATATAACTCTTGTCCTTTTTTACCTTTTGTTCCTACTACCTTAATATAACAACCGCCAAATAATTCATTGTCTAAAATTGTTTTTTTAGCTAAATCATTTAAGGTTTCGTACTGGTTAGGGTTATCAATAAAGCCTTGTAGTGCAATAACCTCTTCGCCTTGCATTTCTGTTTGGTCAAATGTCCAACCTTTACCCGAAATATATAGTTGTTTGCTTGTTACAATTGCGTTATGCTTTGCACTACGATTAAAAAGTAGTACAAGATATTGAGGGTAGTTATTTTCTTCACCATATTTAATCCAATTCTTTGACTTTTGTTCCACAAACATGGGTACTTTGTCATTAGAAAATCCGATTTTAATAGTTTTATCTGTATATGCCATGTGTTATGGTTGGTAAATTATATTTGTTTCATCTTGAACATCGTATTCCGTGTTAGTAATAGCATCTAAAACCACATCAACTACACCAACTTCTACTGTTTTAGTGATAAAAGGAACTGCTGCTGCTGCGTTTGCAAGCCCACTTGTATTCGCTAATGATGTTTGATATACTGTATAGTTATAATAGCCATTAAAACCTAACGTAACCTCGCCATTTAAAGTGTTTGCTGCTAACTTTTCAATTACTGAAAACTTATTGTATCTTGTTTTATAGCTACTCGTATCAGTGCTTATAAAATAGTAAGGCACATTTGAAGTTTGATTGGTAAACATAAACAAATAAATAGGATTAGTAACTGTTGAATTTTCAGTTAATGTTACTACTACATTGTTCGTGCTATTTTTTAAAAATCTTATCACTATACTTAAATATAAATTATTAAAAAGTTTGTTAAATATCTTTAAAACAAAAAAACCAACCTAACTTAATAGATTGGCTTTTTGCTATGAAACAATGAAGAATTTTAAACTAACATGTTAAACTAACAATGCTGCTATGATAGCAGGGTCAACTTCTTGCGAGAAGGTTTTTTCCATTCCAGCAAATGTTAATGAGTAACCATTGAATTCGTTTAATGCAGCGCCACTTGTTCCTGTTCCGCCTGTACATTCCATACCGAATGAACTACCGAATAAAAAGTATTGACCGCTTTTCATTTCAACAATTATAGAAGTTCTGTTCTTAATAATTTGTTGTAATTTGAATTGTGTTTCATAAGCCATTTTTAAGAACGTAGCAGCAATAGTTTGCTCATAACCTACTGTACCTACTTTAGGGTCAGTATTAATGTTATTAGTTGTACTATTTGCGCCACGTGGCTCTAAAGCATATAAGTAATATTTCTTACCTGCTGTCTTTGTTATTGCTGTTACATAACCACTCGCATTTTCTGTTATTGCAGTAATGTTTGATTGTTCTGTTATGTATAAATTTTTGATACCACCAACTGTGTCTTTACAGTCTAATGCATATCCTGCTACTATTGCGCATGCCATGATTTGAAATTGGGTTTTAAAAAGGGTAACAACTATTAGCTGCTACCCTTTTGTGAATTAAATTGTGAATTTAACGATTTCTTGAACTTGTGAAACTTGAACACCAAGTTTAGTTCTGTATTTGAAACGTACCAAGTCAAAATCTTCTGAATACCAGAATTTAAATGCTTCTTGTTCGTTTTCTAAATCCACACCTAAGAACATATTTGAATCTCTTAATGCATAGATTGCGTTAGTTCCTGTTAAGCCCGGAGTTGAAACAATGTTCACGTTAGTACCATGAATTTTCATTTGTCCTAATGCGTTATCAGTAGGAATGAAGTTGTAAAGGTTTGCATTGATTAAAGCAGTTTGGTATAATCTAAAGTTACCTACACCCATGTAAACATTCAAATCAGGTTTGTCTAATATCTCAACAGGAATTGCTGCGTAGATACCTTGAACAATTGATAAAATGTTTGCTGCTGTGATTGCTGTTACTGTTGCAATTCCTGTAAATGCTGATGCATTAGCTTGAACTGTTCCACTTGCTGCATTGATAATCTTTACTAATCCATCAAATTGCTTCAATTGAGAATTCCAAGAATTAGTATCACCTTGCCAAATTGCAGTTTCTACGTTTTCTTTAGTTGTACCTAAAATAGTTTCTACGAATGCTGCATCAATACCACCCGGTAAAGCATCATAATTAGAACCCGGAGATAACAATAATTGAGTGTATTTAGTTTCTAAATCGTTAACACACCATTCTTTGTTTACTTTGATTCTACCTACTGTTAATACACGAGCAGAAATAGTTGTGTCACCTGATGCTGAAAAGCCACAAGCGTCACCATTTTGCCATATTAAAGTGTCTGATAATGCAGGAACTTGGATTGTAGATTTTACACCAGTTAAGATTTGCATTCTTGATGCTGTTTTAGGTTCGAAGAACGAACGATGTAACAACATGTTTTCGTTGGTTTTTGTGTATGCCGCAAGGGCTGTTACGTTAAATGCCATTTTGTTTGTTTTTTGTTTTTAGTTATTTGTTTGATAATTTTTTGAATTCTGCGATACGTTCAACAGTTGTCATTGCACGTTCTTTTTTACTGAAAGTAGAGTTACTTGGTTTTGCTGCTACTACTATTGGCTCTGCTGCAATTTCTTCTACTATTTTACTGATTTCATCAAATTTGCTTACATTACTTTCGTTAACAATTGCAAACTTGCTTTCTACTGCACTAAACATTTCAGACATCTTTGTTTCCATTGCTGTCATCTTTGCCTCACATGCCATGATTCTTTCTTCTAATTTGCTCATGTCAGGTGCTACTGCTAATTCAACTTCAACTTCAACTTCTTTTTTAGGTTCGATTGATGTTACTAATCCACCAACTGTGGTTACAATTGTTCCATCTTCTAATTCGTGTGCAGCATCAGGTGCAGGCATTTGGTTTCCGTCTTCAGCAACTACCATGATTGCAGTTCCTTCAGATAATTCACCATCCCACATTACCTCTGTTCCGTCTGCTAATTTTGCGCTGTTGAATTTTTCAACTTTGGCAAAATCCATTTTCAATAAATTGCCAATTTGCATTATAGCTTCTTTGGCAGTTAGTTTAGATTTATTCATTTATGTTTTTGATTATATTAATTATTTCTTCTATTATTCCTTGTGGCTTGTCAGCTATCTTTACTGTGTTAAATATTCCCTCAACACTAAAACCTTTAAATTCGCCTGACTTTATAAAATCATTCCAAACTTCATCGTTATCTATTTTGTAAGAACCAAACCAACTACCGTCTGTTAAATTATATCCTGTCGGTGCGTTTATACCTCTTGCTTCATCAATTAAAAACGATTCAATCATATACACACCCTCAATCATTTTATTGCTGTTGTGCATCTCGTTTACAAGATTTGATTTACCTTGCTTAAAGAACTTATTTCTTAAATTGTAAATGTCTTCTTTTTGAAATACACCATAATACTCACCACTTTCATCACGTCTGTAAATAGGTAATTCAGCAACCATTAACGGTCCTGAAATTATCCTTTTTTCTGCATCTGCTTTAAATGAATATTGTTTGCTGCTAAATGCTTGCCAGTTCATTTCTATTGCAGGAGAATCAACAAAAGCAACTGCTTCTAATTGCGCTTCGTCGTCTTCTAATACTATGAATCTGTAAATAGGTAATTTGTCCATTCTTTAATAAATATAAATTATTTTAGTATTTGCTTTTTAGAACTATTTGATAGTTGCTTTGCGTATAATTCCTTTAACTTTATTTTGACTTTCAGTTATGTCAGTTTCAGTTACTATTACCTTTTGAACTGCACCGCCAACACTTGTAGTTGTTAAAGGTTTATTTTGATTTAACATAGTTCCATTTATTGACTGTGGAATTCTTGGTGCTGTTGGTGCTACACCGCCACCGCCACCACTTGTATTTGGTATTGGTGTATCAATAATATTTTTAACAGCAGCAAAACCTGCCACTCCTGTTGCTATTGCTTGTGCTATTGCATAACCCGGAATAGGCACTCCTGCAAATGCTGACAATGTTTTAGATATAGCTGTATAAGTTGAAATAGTTGCTGATGCTATTGCAAGTGCTTTTCCCTCTACCGTACTTTTACCTAATAACCCACCAGCTTGATTTAAAACATTTGCATACGCATCTAATTCTAATATTTTTGCTTGGGTAACTTCTTTATCTATTTCTTTTTCGGCTGCTGCCTGTTCTTGTTTTACTTGAACTTGTTGTGCTGCTCTTTTTCTTTTATCTTCAAGTAATTTCTCATCTTCTTTCCTTTGCTCTTCTTTATTAAAAGCTATTACCTCTTCAATTGCTTTATCTGCCTCCCTATTACCTTCTTCAACTTTTAATTTTAATTGGTCTTGTTCTTTGTTCCAATCGTCAATTCTTTTTCTTTCTGCTTTAGCTTTATCATTTGCATCTTTATCTTTTGTTTTTTTGTCTTCATAATATTTACTTTCTTTATCAAGTCTTGTTTTTGTTACACCTGCTTCAAAAATTAAATATTCATTGTCAATAGCTTTTTTACTTTTTACTAATTCATCATGTGCTTTTTGTTCATCATCATTAATCCATAGTTGTTTATCTAACTGCTCTTGACTTATTCTTACTGCTTCCCTTGCTGAATTTCTTTTATCTTCAATTTTACCACGTTCTAATTCTGCTGTATTTTTTCCTGCTGCCTTTGCTATTGCTATTTCTAAATCATATTGCTCATTTAATTTATCTTGTGTTTCATTAATAGCTGCAATTTGTCTTTTTGCTGATGCTTCGGATGCTGTTGCCATTGCGTAAAATGCCGTAGCAACTGCTGCAAGTGCTATAATTAAACCACCTAAACCTGTTGCCATTATACTTGCCTTAATTGATGCAAACGTAGCAATAGAAGTAGTCCTTAAAAGAATAAATGCATCTTTCATTCCAAGCAATCCATTTAAGCCAGTAGCTAATGCAATTGCACCTTGTGTTTGAGCAATAGTTTTATTTAGGTCTTCATTCTCACTACCCATTAAAGCCATTGCACCTTGCATTGCACTAAAGCCATTTGCTGCTATACCTACTGCACCTGCTAATGCTTGAAACTTTGCTTCAGGATTAAATGCGTTTACAGTGTTTTTTATGTCGCCAATTCTATCCTTTAACTCTCCTGCTTTTTGTGCTGCTTTTATAAAGGCTTCACTCCCTTGTTCAAGACTTCCAAGTTCATTTGTTACTGCTCGTAATTCTGCTTTTAAACTTTTTACTGAACCTACTGAACTGCCTACTTTTACTTCGGTGTCAAATATTATTTTTTCGTTTGCCATTATGATATTATTGGGTGTAATCTGTATTCTAATTCTATTAACATTTGTCCGTTTCCTGCTGCACCTAAATTCCCTGCACTATGTATCTCTAATGCTAATTCTTTAAAAGGCAAATCGTTTATATTTATACCTCTTTGTTTTTTAGCCACGTTTGATGATGTTATTGCATTGTCAAATTCTAATAAGTGTGTTCCATCGCCATTGTATTGTAAATGTAATTTATGGTTATTATAGCCAGTTGGTGTTGCTGTTGTGCCAAAGAATACTGTTATGTAAGCATCATAAATCTCTGTCCAATATCCTGTTTGTATAGGTAATATTTCAATCGGTGTTGAATTTAAGTTATTTAATTCTGCAACTGTCAATATGTGTGTAGCAAGTAATGGTTGGTCTATGTTGTTTATAACTGTTTCGCCTTCTCTTACACTTGTATAATCATTTGTTCCTATGTAAGTTCCACCATTGTTTATAATAGTGTTATCTGAACCACCTAATATGTTTACTTGGTTTGCATTTACAAAGTTACCTGTTGAATTTACTATTTGTTCGTACCCTTGTAATGTGTTATCGCTACCTTGCCCTATTACATCAACTCCTTTAGGGTATTGTGTTCCATTTCTATTTGCTATTTGTGCGTATGCAGAACCTTCACCACCACCACCACCATTCGTTACCAAGTTATAAGATACAAATGCAGGTGCTACTGCTAATTTTAAGAATGTAAGTTTTGCAGGGTCTTCACTATTTGAATCAAAATCAATTTCATATAAACGGTAGTATTGTTTGTCTATAAAATACGAATTTCTAAAAGATAGTTTGTTTATTTCAACTTCGTTTAATTTAACATAGTAAGTTACTAATTTAGAATCCTTGTTAGTGATTTCTTCTATTCCTTTTTTATGATAAACGTTGTAAATATTATTACTTGTTTGAGTAGTTTGAATTGCAGTTTTATAGAATAATTGAATCGGTGTTGTAAAGTTTACATCGAATGTGGGTGCTGCTATATTATCATAATGCCCTACATAAGCATACTCATCAAAATAATGTCTTGTGCCATCAGGGTCTTCAAAGTGAAAATAGTTAGTTCCTATTGATGCGCTTAAACCACCTGCAACTAATAGCCTTAATTTTGATGTGCCACGTGTAGCAATATTATTTGAATCTAAAAAACAAATCCTGCTCGTTACTATTAAAGGGTTAGTTGTAAATGCTGCTAATGGTGTTGGTGCAAACAATACATCTGTTTTATAGCTTTCTGTTATAAAATCATTTGGAACTGTGTATCTTTTAGTTCCGTATGGATATACATATTGCTTTTGATATATTACGTTTAGTTCATCTTTATCCTCAGCCATTACAAAGGTATAATCTTTGTATTTTAAATCGCCTAATGGCTTAACTTCTACACCTCTGCTTACATCAATATTATTTGTTAAGTCTACTATATCACTTGTAAAATAATCATCTCTTGGTTCAATCTTTAACTTCTTGCTGTCAAGTTCATCAACTGAAACATAAAGGTTAAACATTTTAATAATTGATGCTAAAAAATCTGCTTGCTTTATATCAGAAGGTAAACAGTTTTCAAGTTGCATTGTGTCACCAATTGTTATTTCAGTAAATGGTATTGAAAAAAATGCTGAATCAGTTAATAAAGAATATTCAAAAGAACCAACAATATCAGATTCCATTTCTATTGAAATAATATCACTTACTTCACACCATATACTTGGTGTTATAAAATAAGAGTTCATTGTAAATGTTCCCGAACCATTATCATTGTTTCTGAATGCACCAATCAAAGTTTTTGTCGCTCCTCTTGTTTGGTATATTCTTAATATTTGAAAATTATAATCACTAAATGCTAAAGTTTCTCTAAATTCTATAACTACATTTGCACCAAATTGATAATGCCCATTTGTTTTTACTGTAAATTTAAATGTGGTTGGGTCATACCCTGCAGGTGTTGATTGTATGCCAGTATTATTGAAAGGTAAATCTGTAATTATAGTTGTTACAGGTGCATAAGAACTATTGGTTGTTCTATCGCCTTTAAATGTTCTATCTGTTACTTGTTGTGTTGTTAGTAATAACTTATCTTGTGTGCATGGAACTACTAATTTATTGAAATTTCCTGTTGTTAAAAATAGTGATGCATAACGATAACCTGCATCCTTGAATATAGCATCTATAATTGTTCTTGCGAATACTTGTGGTTTTTGGTCAGAAGTATAAAATCCTTTTTGATTGTTGCTTAATCCTTGGTCAATTAAACCATAGTAGTATCCACGTGTTGCGCTTGGTGTCCAACTTGTTTGAATATTTGTAAAGTTCCAACCATGGTCATAAGCACTTAAATCAAGTTCGTTAAGTTTCTTTTCTCCTAAATCTTGAAACAAGTTAGCTGTTCTGCCAATTATTATTACCTCGTATTCTATTTGGTATTCATCAACTATATTAATATTAGTTAGTTGTAAGTACCCTTGTATCATAGCTATGCCATTCTTATAAAGTATTGCATCTGCTTTTAAGTTTGGATTAAAGTCAGGTGCAAAGTTGTACGTATTAGTATTACTTACTGAACGTGCTAAATTAAATATATTACTAAAAATATCATTGTTGTTATGAGTGCCAGGCAAAGTAATAGTTTTAGTAAAATCACTTTTACGTTCAGCTATGTTCTGAATATCAATTATACTTTTGTTAATCGGTAATGGAACGTCATCATACAAATCAAGTTCGTATTCAACTATGTTTGCTCCTGCTATTTGATTTATTACTAATCTATTTTGGTTCATTATAGCGATTGTCTGTAACGTGAGTAAGTGTATTCTATATCAAATGTTACGTTAAATAGTTTTCTATCAGTTAAGAATGTTTTTATTTCGTAACTTGTGTTGGTAATGTTTACTGCTACAAATTCCGTTGCGCTTCTTTCAAGATATATTACAGGTGATGTGGCTAATTCTTCAAGTAATGTGCTTTCTGCTTCTGTAATCCAATCACTATTAATACTTATTTTATCGTTTATTGTAGTGTTATAGTTGGTTTTTAACCTATCTTGCTTACTGTAACCTATTGGCAATGGTGCTTTAAACTGCTTACGTTCAATTTCCATTGCGTTTATAGTGTTCTTGTTGAAGTTAAACGTATCAAATCCACCAAGTTTATTTAACCAATGTAGTCTTACTGTTGGGTATTGGCTGCATTCTGTGTCTAAACTGAATGTTTTAGTTGCTAATACGTTATTTGTAACACCTAATAATTGAACTTTGTAAGTATCTATTATTGATATTCCACCTGCTATTAATATATCTTGTGCATACTTTCCTGCTTTTATACTAAATAAATGTTCTTTAGCTGTTAATGTTACTGCTGTTACTACGTTACCAGTTGCGCCTGTGTATTGTATAAACTTAACTGCTGTATTTGGGTCAAACCAATATAAGAACTTCTCTTGATTGCTTTCGATTCTTTCCGTACTTCCTGCATTTGATAAGTAACCAAAGCCACTTACATTTAAACTATTATATGCTGTTGGTGTAAAGTCTTCAAAATCAAATATTCCGTTTCCTGCAAAGTTATAACTCGATGCACTTGGTGTTGTTGGGTTACTTGCTAATACTCCACTTAATGTAGGTATTCCACTTACATCATATAGTTCCCTAAATTGCAAAAAGTATTTAAGTCTTGAATTTGTATTAGTTCCAAACACTCCTGTAACATTATTAAAGTCATAGCTAACATAGTTTTGCAATACGTTGCCGACATCAAATGTTAGTTGTGCTGAACTTGGTTGTACTGGGTATTTTAATCTTGCTAATGGATTCGCTGTGCCACTTGTTTGGTTTACATCAACTATAAAATTGAAGTTAGGTTGTGCAGTATTGTTTGAACTAACTGTGTATGGCACTTGGTTAAATGCTGCCATAAATGCGTTTGGTGTTGTTATAATTGTTATTGCCATTATCTTATAATTGCTAATTTTATTTTTACTGCCATTTCTTTTGATAGTGCTTTGTTTAACATCTTTAATCTTTTAGAACCCACAGCAGGTTCAACATAGTTCATTGGTTTAATTCCACCTATCTTGGTTGCTACTGCCATTGCCATTGCTTCCTTTGTGATTAAGTCTGCTTGTTTCTTTTTATTCTTACGGATTAAAGTTTGTTTTCTTAATCTCTTACTGCCTGTTCGTGCTATGTATTGCTTAAAACTATTTAGCATATCAGGTGGCACTCCTAAATTCTTAAAACTGAATCTGCTATTTGGTGCTTTGCCTTTATTAAATACACCCTTTACACCCTCATCTACAAACTCCCAATAATTTTGAGTAGTAACTATTTGTATTCCATTATCAATTACATTAGGGTACAAGTCAGATGCTAATGTACTCGCTTGCCTTGTTCTTGCCTTGCTTGTTATAATCTTTCGCATTATATCTATTGAACCATTTGCCCAATTTAAGAACACAGCATCAACACCACTCTTTAAATCCTTTGTAAAGGTATCAGGTGAACTGCCATACTTATTGCCTATGTTCGTTGCTGCGCTTGCCATTTTATTTTGTCATCTTCACTTTTATCCTTATAAAATACTAATGTGTTTAAGAACTCTATTATGTTCATATCTTCAAAGTATTCCCACTTACTTCTATCATTATTTGCAAGGTTGTTTATTGCTACAATCCAACCCCATTTAGTTTCGAATGTTTGTCCAATATTGGCTTCACTTTCGCCAGTGCTTTCTCCGCTTCCGATTCCAAATAGATTAGGATATTGTCGGCTAATTCCTTGTAGTACTTGCAAAAAAAAAGCATGATAGGATAAGCCTGCTCTATTTTCATGTGGTTTAAAAACAAGTCTGCAACCTCTTTATGATTCGCACCATCGTATTTTTTTACCTTACCATACCAATTTTTTTCAACACATATCGATGAAAGTATATTATGAATATTGTTTATGATATTCGCTTCATCTTTGCAGAATGAAGTTGCATCAATGTACTGTGCTGCTTTTAACTTTTGAGTTTGCCAAATACATTTAAACCTTCTACCTTTTACTTTGAAATCCATTTTAACTCTTGCATTTGGATTTAGGTTTTCTATTTCACTAAATGCTTTTAATGATTTCGTTAAGTCTTCAATTGGCATTGATTCTATCTCATCAAATGTTTTGTTAGTTAATTCAGCTAACAATTTAATGTTTCGGTTTAATGGGTCTGTTTCAAGTTCTGCAATTGTTTTGCATTTAATAAACTGGCTTATGGTTATTTTTTCAAACTTCATTCTCTTTAATATATAAATTTATTACTTTTTTGCTAAATCTTCATTGTTGCATACCTACCTGAACTTGGGTTATCAAGTTGGAATATTACGTTATACCTAATTGAATCAATCATGTGATTCCAATTATCAATATACATGTGGCTTGCTTTGTCGGCATAAACATAGTTGTTTAATTCCTTTGCTATGTTGTGACTGTTTGGCTCAACTATTATATTATAGTTCTGCATTCGGATTATACCGCTTTCAATCGTTCCTTTCTTTACTGCTCGTATGTTTATACCTACATGCCTTAAATCTGCTATTAAACGGTCTTCTGCGCTGTCTGCTATAATTACCTTACCTTGTGTTCTATCTTTTAGTATTTGGCTTAATACGTGGGTTTTTAAACCATTTGAGTATAGGTGTTCTTTAACGTATATTATCTTTCGTACTTTGTCAATAGCTACTTCACTTAATGCATCAGGGTCAATACTGAATCCAAAATCTAATCCGAATGAAGTTTGTAATCCGTGTGGGTTAAATTCTCCAAATGTCCAATTTGTAAACACTACACCTTCTGCTTTGTTTACCCAACCACCTAATACAATATGTTTGTATTTAGCAGGGTTGTTTTCTCTTATTCGTTCAATTTCATTTAAGAATGATTCATCAAGGTTTTCAATGTTATTCATGTAAGTAGTATGAATATATGTTGCATCTTGATGTATGCCAGTATAACCCTCTATAACCCCCCTTTCTTCAAAGAACTTCTTGTATATCCAATGTTCTTTGGTTGCAGGGTTTAAGATTAATATTATACGATTCTTTTTACCTTTTTGCCTTATTGATAGGTTTATTTTATCAAATGTTTTTTCATCAACTAATTCTTCTGCTTCATCCAATATCCAAGTGGTTACACCTTGCAATGATTTTAAGTTAGCTGTTTGGTCACCGCTACTTGTTTTTATACCTTTAAATAATATTTCGCTGCCTGAACATTTGTTTTTGATTTCGCTTTTTAATATTTCAAAATCATGTTCTAAATTTAGCAGTTCTATTTTTTCTTGAAATTCAGGAATAATAGACAAGTGTGCCGAAGTCATGGTTTGCCTTGTAAATAGTATTCGATGCCCACGTTCATAACTTAATAGTGATGCGAACCTACCTATCTCAAAAGACTTACCTGAACCACGACCACCTGTTATAATAAAATAACGTGTATCATTATTCAGTTGATTCCAAATCGGTTTGTGCCTTGCTATCATATAGTTTACTTATATCAAAGTTTTCATTTCGGTTTGTGTTTTCACTTTCAACAAATGTCATTGATAGCTTTTTAAGTTCTTCAGGTGTTGAGATAAGTTTCATTAATGCCATTTGTAAAGCAGGTGCATTTGACATAAACCACTTTGACCTCATAGAAACTTTTAAAGTAGTTCGGTTTGTTTCAAGTAACGTTTTAAGGGTGTCTAATTCGTCAGAATTAATCGGGTAGTAATCATAAAAAGTTTGCTTTGAAATTGGTATAAAAGCTATTATGTCTTCAACAAAAAATAGTTTATGTTTTACTATTGCTTCTTTTGCTTGTTCAAATATTTTAGTCTTGTCGTATGCCATTTCGTTTTATTATTAATGTAGGGTCTAACTTTTTCATTCGGTCAATTATTACTTGACAATATTTTGGGTCTAATTCCATTCCGTAACATTTGCGTTTAAGTTGGTGGGATGCAACCATTGTTGAACCTGAACCTAAAAATAAATCTAAAATATTCATTCCTTCTTTACTTGAATAATTTAACGCATTTTCAATTAATGGTATTGGTTTCATTGTTGGGTGTAAATCGTTTTTTTGTGTTCTTGCAAATTGCCAAATGTCTTCTTCATTAAATCTTGCACCATTAAAAAAATCATTAAACCTACCATACACAATTGGCTCGTATCTACTTTTAAAATCTTTACCGCTAAAAATTGCTTGGTTTTTCATCCAAATAATAATCGACTTATATTCAATTCCCAAATCTAAAAGCGGTTGTAATAATTGGTTTAATGTTTGACTTCCAAAACAAATATAAAAAGCTCCTAAACAATTAATTTTAATTTCTTTTAAAATATCGGAAATAAAATTATAAAATTCTTGTTCCGTCATTGAATCGTTTTTTATTTCATTGTGTCTTTGGTTTGCACTATCGGCTGGTGCTTTTTTGCCATTAATCATTTTATTTGACATTGACCCCTTAAACGCAATGTTATAAGGCGGGTCTGTAAATACCATATCCGCTTTATCTCCATTCATCAACTTTGCTACTTGGTCGCTATCCGTACTGTCTCCGCAAAGTAAACGGTGTTCGCCTATTTCAAATAAATCACCTAAAACAATATCTGTTTCAATACCTCCTTCAGGTGCTTCAAAGTCATCTTCTTCTGCTTCTAAATTAGTTACTTCAAAGTTAGGTATATCTAATCCCCATTCAGTTAATTGCTCGGTATCCCAACTGTTAGCCAAGTCATCCCAATTCCATTCGCCAAAGCCTACGTTGTCTTTTATTATAAATTCGTTCTGTTGTTCAGGTGTTAATTCACTTGCCTTGATTATTGATACTTCTTTTAGCCCTGCTTCAATACATGCTTTTAATCGCATGTTGCCACCAAGCACTATCATTTCATCATTAACAACTATTGGTCTTATGTCCAACATTTGAGGAAATTCTTTTATTGATGTTACAAGTTTTTTAAATTTGTCATCTTTAATAATTCTGGGATTATTTGGGTTGCTTTTTACTGCGCTTATTTTTACTGTTTCTATTTTCATATTAGTTCATATATAAAATTCATATCTGCTTTTCCGTTTCCATGAATTATAGTTGGTTTAAAGTTATCTTTGGTTATAAATATATTGTTTTCTATTTTGTAATCTGTTTCAGTTATCCCACATAATGTTTGAAATACTCTGCAATCATGGTCAATACCTATGCTTGGGTTGTCTAATAGCCATTTAGTTGCTATTCTTTGGTCATCTTCGCTGTCGTGTATGCTTTGTTTGTCTATTAGTTTTATAAAGGTTTCTGACTGCATATAATAAGCGCCACTATTTAAGAATCTGAACTTTGTGTTAGGTTTAGTGTATTGCTCACGTTCCTCATATTTAGATAATTGGTTTTCATCAGGCCAGCAATTTACTTCTGAATTAAATAAGCAGTTCCAATATATTTTACGTTTAGTATTTACAGGTGTATCAAGAAAAAAGCAATCGTATGCATCAACAAATATAAATTCTTTAATAGTTGGGTTTGCTTTTAAGTATTCATAGGTTCGATTCAACTTCGTTCCAAATCCTTGCCATTGGTTTACTTCAATTATATGATAGTTCCAACCAAAATGATTTAAACTTCTTTCTAACTGAAAACATTTACTTCGATTATCTGCTACTGTTAATACTATCATAGTTCTACTTTTATTGGTATTGTGTCGTTTATTAATCCATCTTTGATTTTGTAAAACTCTTCCATTTTTTCTCCTGCATATTTTCGTTTCCATTCGGTGTAAGCATCGCCACCTACATCAATGTGGTCTATGTCAATATGTGGTAAGAATGCTAATTTATAACCTAATAGTATTGCTCTTATACAAGCTAATGTGTCATCAAACCCATAAACCCCTGCTTGCATTAATCCACCCATTTTATTTATTAGTTCAGGGTGAAACATTTGCACTGTTCCCATTATATCTGCACTTTCTTCTACTACTACCCAGTTGTCGCCTTTTTCGTGTGGTAGCATTTTAAGTTCTGTTTTCCAATGATTACTTGCATTTGGTGACTGCATTAAGTCTTTACGTTTTAAACCTAATATTCCATAGCCACCAAGTTTCATTGCAAGTTCCATTTCTTCTATCCAACCATAGTTATTTATTACAACATCGTTATCCATTTTAATAACTACTTCATTTGGTTTACGATATGCCCATGCTTGGTTAATTGCTTTTGCAGTTCCTACGTTTTCGGTATTGGTTATTACAGTTATAAATTGTTCATGTTCTTCTAAAATATTTTTAGTTTCTATACATGAATTATTATCTATAACTATTATTCTGTGGTTATTAAAATCAGTTGTATTTACTAAACTTTCAAGTGTTTGTAATGTATATTTACTTCTTTTGTTTTCTACTGTGTCATGCACAGCCATTGCGATTAATGCCATTACTTCTTTATCTTTATATTAGGTTCGTTTAATTTTACCCATCTAACCATGTTTTTAACTGCATCAAGATTACAAGCAGAACAATCTCCACTTCTTATTCCAGTTACCTCGTGGCTCAATGATTTAATTTCAAGTAGTTGTTGACTTGTACCTACCCAACTTGTTTCGTTATCAAATATTTTTACTAATTCTAAAAGGCTGAATCGGTTTTCACCTTTCTTTTTCATTGCAAAATAAATTTCATCAAAGTTTCTCATATCTTATACATTATTCGTTTTAGTATCATTGAAAAGTACGCAGCATAACCTGCTATGGCGAATGCTTGTGTGTAGTGAATTAAATCAAATTGAATAGATATTACACAAATCCAAAAAGAAAGGCACACGTTGCAGTTAAATGGCTTAAAATCTAACCACGTTGGTAATTGTGTTA
>Ga0208916_10000519_pt1 | contig 18048 bp, 16 predicted proteins | sample DEB19_08_DNA_5_FD_184523 | JGI IMG/M metagenome (GOLD analysis project Ga0208916, IMG submission 184523) | Aqueous microbial communities from the Delaware River and Bay under freshwater to marine salinity gradient to study organic matter... | ecosystem: Environmental > Aquatic > Marine >... | reverse complement strand
CGATTCAGCCAAAGCCGGGCCGTTGCGCTCGACATGGAAAGCGCCACCATTGCTGCCAACGGCTTTCGCTTCCGTGTGCCCTACGGCACGCTGCTGTGCGTCAGCGACAAGCCCTTGCACGGCGAGATCAAGCTCCCAGGCATGGCGAATCACTTTTACCGCGAACGCGTCGACCAGCATTTGCGCATCGGCATTCGCGCACTTGAATTGCTACGAGCCGGCGGCAGCGACCAGTTGCATAGCCGCAAGCTGCGCAGCTTTTCAGAGGTGGCTTTTCAATAGGCTGCCAACTTGGTTGAATCGCGGCCTGACCCGCTAGTCAATCTTGATTTTTCCTTCGGTGACCACACGTCGCCACAAATTCAAATCGTTTTTCATCGCCGCCGAAAACGCGTCTGAAGCGAGCAGCGTCGGGGTAATTCCGAGTCCTGCCAACCTGGCCTGCACCTCGGGTCGCGCCACCACTTTCTCTAAAGCTTTGTAGAGTCGATCACCTTTTTCCTGGCTCAGGCCCGCCGGGCCGATGATGCCCCACCAATTCAAGACGTGAACACCGCCAATGCCCAGTTCATCAAAAGTAGGCAGATCCGGAAAGTCTGGCAGCCGCTTAGGTGAGGCCACGGCCAATGCACGCAACTGCTTGTTCTTAACCAAAGGCATGCCGGAGGCCGTGCTGCCAAAAGTGGCATCCACGTGCCCGCTGATGGTGTCTGTCATGGCTGGGCCGGCACCTTTGTACGGCACGCTGGCAATGTTCAACCCCGTCTTCAGGCGCAGCAGCTCCGCGCCCAGATGACCCAGCGAACCGGGACCAGAGTTCGCAATATTGAGCGTGCCCGACTTTCCTTTCACGAGAAAGTCTGCCAAATTGGGACTGCCGGATGCCTGCACAAACAGGACAAACGGCGCTGAGCCAAGCATCACGGCAGGCTTGAAATCCTTCTCCGGATCGTACCCAGGAGAACTGCCGTGTATGGCCGTGTTCAGTATCAGTGCAACATCCGCGAGCATCAGGGTGTCGCCATCCGCCGGCGCACGCGCGAGGAAAGAAGCGCCAACCGCCGTGTTCGCCCCACCCCGGTTAGAGACGATGATCGGGACGCCTAATTCCTGCGACAGGTAGGGAACGAGCGTTCGCGCAATAACGTCCGACGATCCGCCGGGCGCGTAGGGCACCACAAGCTGAACTGGGCGTGAAGAATAGGCTTGCGTTTGCGCTTGCGCGGCAGAGGGCGCAAGCGCACATGCCGCGACCCATCCCAGCAACAGCGTTCGAATCGAGCCTTTGACCATCTCATTCCCCCTATGGATTTTTTCCATCGTAGTGACCCCTGCCAGCCACCACAAATCTCCAGTTTATGTCGACTATTGCTTTTTAGCGATAAACGCATCGTGTCGACTGCGCAGCAAGCGATTTTTGAAGTTTGTCCGTCTTTAAGCCATGGGTTAATCAAGCCGCATCTATCGGCGGAACCGATTAATCAAGAAGAAAAAGCAATTTGTAACGATCCATGCCTGCTCTTAGACTTCCAAAAAATAACAAACGCTCGCAAGCGCTGTGCGTACAACGGTTCAGACAAAGGAAGCCATGACCCAGACGATGAGAGTGATCGCCATCCAACAGCACGGTGGCGTCGACCAGATGAAACTGGCGCACTGGCCGGTTCCAGAACCGGCGCCAAACCACGCCTTGGTCGAAATCAAAGCGTGCGGGCTCAACTACATGGATGTTTTCGTGCTGCATGGCATGCCAGACATGCCCACCAAGATGCCCCGCATTCCGGGTGGCGACGTGTCAGGCATCGTTCAAGCCGTTGGTGAAGGTGTCTCCAGCGACTGGGTTGGCAAGCGTGTTGTGCTGTTCCCACGCTTTCCAGAGGGCGGCGTGCTGGGCGAAAACGGCAACGGCGGTCTTTGCGAGTTCATCTCTGTCGACCAACGCCAACTGATCGAAATACCCGAGGGCGTGTCTTTTCAGGAGGCCGCCGCGCTGCCAATCGCCTACGGTACGTCCCATCGCATGTTGTTCACTCGCGGGCGTCTGAAAAAAGGTGAAAAGGTCCTTATCTTGGGTGCCAGCGGCGGCGTCGGTGTCTCTTGCCTCCAGTTTGCCAAGATGGTCGGCTGCGAAGTTTATGCCTGCACCAGCAGCGAAGAAAAAGGTCAGAAGCTCAAGGCGTTGGGAGCCGACCATGTCATCAACTATGCAGACAACCCGGATTTTTCGAAAGCGGTGTGGGCCGCCACGGGGAAAAAAGGCGTGGATGTTGCCATCAATTTCACCGGCGGAGACACGTGGATTCCAACGCAGCGCTGCATGGCCGTTGATGGCCGCATCCTGACCTGCGGCTCCACAGCGGGCCACCTGTGCGAGATGGACGTGCGGTTCATCTGGTTCCGCGAAATGGACATCATTGGATCGCGCGCTTATGTGCCAGAAGACATCAAGGCCTGCCTGCAGTTTGTTGCCGACAAGCGGCTGGCCCCCGTCATTGAACATGTCTTCACGCTAGAGAATGCTTTTGAAGGTTTGCGCCTGCTGGAAGAGCGTCGCGTCTTTGGAAAAGTGATCATCGAAATATGAACACACCCCTCAAAAATCTAGGCATGCTGGGTGCCGAATACCGGCATGAGAAACGCCCCATCATCATCGACTTGTCCGACCCACAGCGCCCGGTCGAGATTGATTACCCCAGCTACCACGCCAACTGCGATGCCGTGGCACGCGGCCTGCTGGCGCGCGGCCTGCAGAAGGGTCAGAAGATCGGCCTGATGGCGAGCAACTCTGCCTGGTTCATCCAGATCTACTATGGTGCGATGCGAGTTGGCATCGTACCGGTATTGATCAATTTTCAGCTGACGCAGGACAACATCGCCTGGGTGATCAGCAACTCGGATGTGGAGCTTGTTTTTTGTGACGAATCCTTGCTGGCCAAGTGCCCTCCAGCGGTCGATCACCTGATCATCGATTCTTCCGAGTTCCAGGCGTTTCTGGACCCCGGAACTTTGACCCCCATCGTCCCCGCGGGGGACGATGTAGCCTTTCATGTCTACACCTCGGGGTCCACCGGCAAGCCCAAGGGCGCCATCATTTCCCATCGTGCGCACCACTTCGTGGCGCACACCATCGCGAGGGGCCGGGAGTTCTGTCCTTCCGACCGGATGATCGTGGCCGCCCCCCTGTATCACATGCATGCACAGAACTCCATGCAATGTGTCCTGGTGGGTGGATCCAGCGTGGTCCTGATGAAGAAGTTCGACGCACGGATCTATGTCGAGGCCATCACGCGCTACCGGGTCACCGTGGTCTCGGGTGTCCCCACCATTTACGCGATGATGCTGCAACAACGCGATCTTCTCGCCGGCAAGGATTACGCCTTTGTCCGGCTCGCCACCATGGGCGGAGCGCCTGCTTCGGACGTATTGGTGGACGAGGTGGCCGCCCAGTTTCCCGGCGCCAAGATCGTCAAGATTTTTGGCATCACAGAAACGGGCTCGGCCTTGTTTGGCCCCCATCCCCAGGGTTTGCCGCGTCCCCGGCATTCGATCGGCTTTCCCATCGCCGGCAACGAGTTGCGACTCGTCGAAGGCGAGAATGAGAACTTCGGGGTCCTGGAGGTCAAAAGCCCAGGCATGATGAACGGTTACCAGAAGAACCCTGGAGAAAATGCCAAGCGTTTTCGCAATGGCTGGTACTACACCGGTGATGTTTTGCGCCGTGACGACATAGGCTGGCATTACTTTGTCGGGCGTTCGGACGACATGTTCGTCTCCGGCGGCAACAACATCTATCCCTTAGAAGTGGAATTGATGCTCGAGCGCCACGCCGACATTGAGCAGGCGGTGGTAGTACCGATTGCCGACGACATCAAACACACCCTGCCCGTGAGCTTCATCGTCAGGCGCAAAGGATCGGCCTTGACCGAAGCCGAGATCAAGCAACACGCGCTCAGCAATGGCCCGCCCTACCAGCACCCCCGCCGGGTTTACTTCGTCGACAGCCTGCCACTCAACACCGTCGGAAAGATCGACCGGAAGGTGTTGGAAGACCAGGCCAAGCAACTCGCGTCAGAGACCCATCAACCAGAAAGCGAGCGTCAGACATGACTGTCGATGAATTGCAGGAGTTCGTGAATGTACGCCCCTTCCTATCCTGGCTGGGCATCAAGGTGCTGGCCATTGGAGACGACACGGTTGAGGCACGTGCCACCTGGCGCCCCGAATGGGTGACCAGCCCGACGCTGATGCAGACGCATGGCGGGATTCTGGCCGCGCTGATCGACTTTGCAGCTGACTTTTCCTTGGTCCGGCAGATGGGCGGCCCGGTGCCGACGGTGGACATGCGTGTGGACTACCACCGCCTAGCCAAATCTGGCGATTTGATTGTCAAAGGTCGCGTCATCAAATTCGGCAAGCAGTTCTCCACCTGCGAAGCACAAATCTACGACCTGGCTGGCGCCCTGATTGCCAGCGGCCGGGGGACTTACATCACGGCACCGACACCACCGGCATCTATCAGTAAAACTGAAAAATAAAGCGGTATTTGTTGTTTGTGCAAATCAACAGAGCACCCTAAGATTTATTCAACTCTTCACCATTTCACGCCGAAACCTGTGTCGACTACCAACCCCAACAGACCCCATCATGTCCACTGAACCCCAACGAGCCACTGGGCGGGAAACTTGGTACGACATCGTCGTGCGGGTGCTCAAAGCCAACGACATCAAACTCGTCACTTACGTGCCAGACAACGTGTTGTCGCCGCTCCTGCGCGCACTGCATGATGACCCCTACTTCACGGTGATTGCACCTGCCCGCGAAGAGGAGGCTGTCGGCATCGTGGTCGGCAGCTACATGGCTGGCATCCGTGGCATCACGCTGATGCAGACCAGTGGCTTTGCCACGCTGCCCAATGTGTTGGCGTCACTGGTCGTCCCTTTCCAGATACCCCTGCTCATGATGATCTCAGAGCGCGGTGCGTTGGGCGACCATCAGGTTGGCCAAGCCATCGTTTGTCGCACCATGCGCCCTGTGCTCGTCGCGCTGGGGATAGAACATTTCGCCATTCAGCGACTCGAGGACGTTGAGTTCATTGTCGACAACATGATCAAGCAATCTTTTTCAACGCAGGCGCCGGCCGCGATGATTTTGTCTCCGCTCTTGACCAAGCGATCCACCTGATCCACGGAGTGACCATGGCACCACAAAACTCAACCGCCCGCAGCAGCGTCCGGATCATGAATCGCTCAGACTTGACGCGCCGGCTGGTCGGCAAGCTCACCGCAAACGAAGCCGTCATTGGCGGTATTGGCAATAACAATTTCGACCTGTGGGCCAGTGGCCAGCGACCCGAAAATTTTTACATGCTCGGCAGCATGGGGCTGACAGCACCGATTGCGCTTGGCGTGGCGCTGGCCCAGCCCAACCGCCGTGTTTTCGCGCTTGAGGGCGACGGCTCGCTGCTGATGCAATTAGGTTCTCTCGGCACCATCGCGACCACTGCGCTGAAAAATCTCACCCTCATCGTCTTTGACAATGGCATGTACCAGATCACCGGCAAGCAGGCCACGCTGACCACCACGACCGTTGACCTTGTCAGCATGGCGCGTGGCGCAGGCTTGGTGCAAAGCGATTGGGCCACGGATGAAGCACATTTCGAAGCGCTCATCGATCTGGCCCTGAAGGGCGATGGCCCTCGCTTCATCGCGGCTCGCATCGATGACCAGAAACCCGCCGGCACCACTGAGCGCGATCCCGTCAAAATTCGCTTGGGCTTCATGCAGGCGCTGGCATCCAACCGCTAAGGCACAGAGCATGTCCCAACTTCTTATCAAGGGTCAGTGGGTTGATGGCGAATCGACCCAGACGCTGACCGAAAAATTTCGGGGCCGTGTCTATGGGCAAATGGCCATCGCCTCAGTAGCGCAGGTCGAAGAGGCTGTCGCCGGTGCTCTGGCCGGTGTTCTCGCTTCGCGCCTGAGTCCGTATGAACGATTCCAGATCTTGGCACAAGCGGCGCGCCTGACCGAAGGCCGCATGGCAGTCCTGTCAAGCCTGATGCGTGACGAGGCCGGCTTTACACAACCTGATGCTGACAATGAAGTTCGCCGTTGCGTCCAGACCCTGGAGTTGTCGGCCGAGGAAGCCAAACGCCTGAACGGTGAATTGGTTCCCATGGAAGCCGCCGCTGGCATGAAGAACCGACTCGGCTTCACGGTGCGCGTTCCACGCGGTGTGATCTGCGCGATCACGCCTTTCAACTCGCCTCTCAACACGGTGGCGCACAAGGTGGCGCCAGCACTGGCAGGCGGCAATGCTGTCGTTCTCAAACCGTCGAATCTGACGCCACTGACTGCCGTTGAGCTGTGCAAAATCTTGCTTGAGGCCGGCCTGCCACCCGCGCTGTTGGCGCTGGTGAATGGCGCGGGGACGCAGATTGGTCGCCAACTCCTGCAGGACCAACGGATTGCCTATTACGCCTTCACCGGCAGCACACAAGTCGGTCGCGAAATTCAGCAGGCCGCTGGCTTGCGCGGTACGCAGCTAGAACTTGGCAGCATCGCCAGCACCATCGTCTGCCACGACGCCGATATCGACATGGCTGTCCCTAAGATCGTCAACGCCGGTTTTCGCAAAGCCGGTCAGGTCTGCACGTCGGTCCAACGATTGTTTGTCGATCGCCGTATCGCCGCGAGCTTCATTCCCAAACTCGTCGCCGCAGCCAAGGCGGCGAAGGCCGGTGATCCTGCTGATCCCGCCACCATCATCGGCCCCATGATCAGCGCCCACCATGCGCAACGGGCCACCGCGTGGGTGCAAGAGGCGGTAGCGGCAGGCGCCACGGTGCTGACAGGTGGCGCTTGCGAAGGCAATGTGATGGCGGCGACGGTGCTGACCGGCGTGACGGACACCATGCGGGTGTACTGCGAAGAGATCTTTGCCCCAGTCCTGAGCGTCCTTGAATTCGACACGATCGACGAGGCAGTCAGGCGTGCCAACGACAGCCCTTACGGTCTTGCTGCCGGCCTGTTCACCAGCAACCTGTCGACAGCATTGCAGACCGCGCGACAACTCCGCTTCGGCGGTGTGCATGTCAATGAAGCCTCCAGCGCACGCGTCGACGTGATGCCCTTTGGGGGTGTCAAGGACAGTGGCTTCGGCCGCGAAGGCCCCTCCTATGCCATACGCGAAATGACCGAAGAGCGTCTGATCACCGTCGCCTATTGAGGCACTGATGAACCGCGCATGCCCGACATCAACCAACCCCCATTGAAACCTCATGGATGCTTGTGAAAAACTCTTCAGCAACACCTGACAGCTTGCGTGTCGCCGTGGATATCGGTGGAACCTTCACCGACGGCGTGGCCACGCTGTCATCCCTTGGCCGGATCTGGGTGGGCAAGACGCCGACCACACCGAACGACCCTGGCGAAGCCGTCTCAACCGTGATATTGAACCTGTTGCAGCAGGTCTCACGGTCGATGGGCATGGACACACCACCACTGGCAGAAGTTGTCCATGGCACGACCTTGATCACCAACACACTGATCGAGCGCAAGGGGGCACGCACTGCTTTGGTCACCACCGAAGGCATGCGCGACATGCTCGACATCGGCCGCGAATGGCGCTATGACATCTATGACCTTGACATCGTGCTGCCGCAGCCACTGGTCGCTGCCGACTGCCGTGTTGAAGTGCATGAGCGGCTGGACGCGCAGGGCGGCACGCTGAAGCCCCTCACGGCTGAAGAGATCGAGCGCGTGGCAGGTGAATTGAAAAAGCTGGGCGTCGGCTCGGTCGCCGTGTCCCTGCTGCACGCCTATGCGAACGATGCACACGAAAAGCGCCTGCGCGACAAGCTACAGACCGCTTTGCCGGGCGTCGCCATCTCGCTGTCGTCTGAACTCGCGGCGGAAATCAAGGAGTTCGAGCGGACCTCAACGGTTGCCGCCAATGCTTACGTGAAGCCGATTGTGGCGGCTTACCTGCATGAACTTGAAGATCGGATCGTCAAGATCGAGCCCGGCGCACCGCTGCGCGTGATGGTCTCCAGCGGCGGTTTCACATCAGCCAAGTCAGCGGCTCAAGCCCCGATTTTGCTGCTGGAGTCTGGCCCTGCGGCAGGCGTCCTGTCCGCGCTGAACACCGCGCGGCAAAACAACGTTCACCAAGTGCTCGCCTTTGACATGGGCGGCACCACCGCCAAGGCGTGTGTGGCAGTGGGTGGCGAGGCGCCGGTGGCTCACTTTTTTGAATGTGCCCGGGTTGCACGTTTCAAACGTGGCTCAGGACTGCCCATCCTGATCCCCAGCATCGAGCTGATCGAGATTGGCGCCGGTGGCGGATCAATCGCGCACGCCAACCGCTTGGGCCTGCTCAACGTGGGCCCAGAGTCATCGGGCTCAGTGCCCGGCCCCGCCTGCTACGGCCTTGGCGGCACAGCCCCGACGGTGACCGATGCTGACTTGCTGCTGGGCTACCTCAGTGCCACCAATTTTCTGGGGGGTGACATGCCGCTAGACACCCCTCAGGCAGACAAAGCCATGACCCGGCTGGCAGACCAACTGGGCGTGAAAACGACCGATGCGGCTTGGGGCATCTACAACATGGTCAATGAAAATATGGCCAGTGCCGCGCGCATTCATATCGCTGAAAATGGCCATGACCCCCGCGATTTCACGATGGTGGCCACCGGCGGTGCAGGGCCGGTGCATGCCGTCGAGGTGGCACGCAAACTGCGCATACCCCGCGTGCTCATTCCGATAGCCGCAGGTGCTGGCTCATGCCTAGGCATGCTGGCTGCGCCCGCACGGGTAGACCGTGCGTGGTCCAACCCGCAACTGCTGACCGCTTGCGACTGGACACAGGTTGCGCAAGCCTTGGGCGCACTCAAGAAGGACGCTGAGGCCGAACTCGCAACGGCAGGTGCCAAGGACGTCAGCTGGCGCATTGGCGCTGAGATGCGCTACCACGGGCAGGGGGCAGATGTTCCGGTAGCCATCAACTGGGAAAGCATCAGCGAAAAAACCGGCGAGGCCATTCTCAACTCATTCGAGGAGCAGTACCAAAAGCTCTACGGTCGGTTGGTCCCAAACGCTAAGCCGCAAGTCATCACGTGGCGCCTGACTGGCCGGGCGCAAACCAGGGGTCATCATTTCGAGTGGGGTGACGACCGCGTCAAGACCACGGCTTCAGCGCGTGGCACGCGGCAGATCTACCTTCCACTCAAACGCGCCTATGGTCCAGCCCATGTTTATGACCGCTATTCGCTACAGCCCGGTCAGACGGTGCAAGGCCCGCTGATCCTCGAGGAACGGGAATCGACCATCGTGGTCCCGGTCGCTTCCGATGTGACCGTTCTTTCCGACCTCACGGTCTCCGTCACGATCAAGGAATTCGAGTAAATGAACACGCTGCTTGCAGACCAACCCGCGGTCATCGCGACCAAAAAGGACCGCTTCGATCCGATCGAGCTTGAGATCCTATGGAAGCGGCTGATCAGCGTGGTGGATGAAGCTTCCGCGGCCTTTGTGCGCACCTGCTTTTCGACCTTGGTGCGCGACGGCAATGACTTCGCCATCGTCTTGACCGATGCCGAGGGTCGATCGCTCGCCCAGTCCACCATGAGCCTGCCCGGCTTCATTGGCTGCCTGCCGGCCACCGTGCGGCATTTTCTAGACAAGTACCCCAGCAACACCCTGCAAGCGGGTGATGTCTTCATCACCAACGACCCTTGGAAAGGCTCTGGCCACATCCATGACGTGACAACCGCGATGCCGATATTTCGCGACGGATCCCTCGTGGCTTTTGCGGCCGTGGTCTCACATCTGCCGGACATCGGCGGCAAACTGCGCAGCAACAGCAGCCGCGAAATTTACGAGGAAGGCCTGCAGATTCCGATGATGAAGCTGCTCGACGCCGGCCAGCCCAACACCGTTCTGATCGAGATGATCACGCAGAACATTCGCGTGCCAGACCAGGGCATGGGTGATATCTGGGCCCAAGTATCTGCCTGCAAGATGATGTCCAACCGACTGCAGGGACTGCTTGACGTGGTCGACCTGCAAGTGCTGGGTGCAGAGGTTCGCCGCCGCTCCGAGAACGCGATGCGCGAGGCCATACGCACCATTCCTGACGGCGTTTACCAGTCCACGGTGCAGCATGATGGTTTTGAGGCACCCCTGGTGATCCAGTGCAAGCTGAGCGTCAAAGGCGACAGCATTGACATTGACTTCGCCGGCTCCAGTCCGCAGATCGCGCGCGCGGTCAATGTCGTGCCGATCTACACCTTTGCCTACACCGTCTATGGCTTGAAAGCGTTGTTGTGCTCGGACATCCCGAACAACGAAGGCTGCTTCATACCGATCACCACCACCGCGCCACTGGGTTCACTGTTCAACCCGACGTACCCGGCCGCATCTGGCGGGCGCAGCGCCATCGGTCACCTGCTGCCCGCTGCCGTGTTCAAAGCACTGGCCGCTGTCCTGCCTGACAAGGTCTGGGCGAGCGGTTCACCGAATTCATCGATGACGATGTCTGGTGAGTGGCAGGGCAAACGTTTTGCCGTTGTCAATTTTTTAAATGCCGGGCAAGGTGCGACTGCGCGTCGCGCCGGTTTTTCGGCCCTGTCCTTCCCTGGAAATTTGGGCAACACACCGGTCGAGATGATGGAGAGTCTGGCACCCATCAGGGTGCTGCGCCGCGAAATCCGCCGCAACAGCGGCGGACGTGGGCAGCACCACGGCGGTGATGGCATCAGTTTCGAATTCGAAATTCTTGCGAATGTCAGCGAAGTGTCTGCCTCCTTCCTGATGACCCAGCTCAAGTCAGTCCCCGCGGGATTAGCCGGCGGTGGCTCAGGGCGACCCGGGCGTCTGTTGATCAATGGCTTGGAAGTCGACCCGACTGAACCCAAAACCCTGAACGCGGGGGACCGCATCCTGATGGAGACCGCCGGGGGCGGTGCCTATGGCGCCGCACCTGAAGACGCCGGGCGATGAAAGCATTTTCAACAGCAGACAACAAGGAGTGGCCGACATGAGCGACATCGTGAGAATTGATCAAAATGCGCGGCGCAGTCGCGCCTTGGTGCACAACAGCACCGTCTACCTGTCGGGCCAAGTGCCCGACGACCGAAGCACCGGCGTGGCAGACCAGACCCGCCAGGTACTCGACAAAATAGATGCCCTGTTAGCCGAAGCGGGCTCCGACAAATCTCGCCTGCTGTCGGCACAAATCTGGCTGGCGAGCATGGATGATTTCGCACCCATGAACGCGGTGTGGGACGCCTGGGTCACACCCGGCCAGACGCCCACCCGCTGCTGCGGCAAGGTTGAGCTCAATGATCCGAAATGCCGGATCGAGATCACCGCCATTGCCACCCTCTGAGGCTGCAAGTCATTCCGTTCCGGTTAACCCTGTTCGTCTACTTTGGAGAATCACATGCTTGAAGTTACACAGTACCCAACCCGCCGCAGGCTGTTCAAGATGGCCTCCTTGGCGCTGGCATCGTGCGCGCTCTGTGCGTCCTCTTTTGCGCAGAGCGACTACCCGTCCAAGCCCATCAAACTGGTTGTGCCGTATGCCACCGGCGGCGTTTCCGATGCGGTTGGTCGGGTGCTGGCACTGGCGCTTGGCAAGGCCCTGCAGCAGACCGTGATTGTCGAAAACCGGGGCGGTGCCGGCGGCACGCTCGGGGCAGGCATTGTGGCCAAGGCACCCGCTGACGGTTACACCATCTTGCTGACCAGCCCGCCCATGGTGGCGGTGGCACCGGCCCTGATACGCGAGTTGCCCTACCGCAGCGCTGAAGACTTCACCCCCATCGGCACCTTGATCGTCACGCCCAACGTGCTGGTCGTGAACAACGAGTTGCCTGTCAAGTCGATTGCAGACCTGATCGCCTACGGCAAAGGCCCTGGCAAAGGCAGCCTCAGCTTCGCGTCCGCAGGCCCTGGCAGTACCGGCCATCTGTCCGGGCAGATCATGATCACCACCACCGGCATCAGCATGACGCACATTCCCTACAAATCGTCTGGTCAAGCATTTCCAGATGTCATTTCCGGCCGCGTCTCGATGGTGTTCGACTCGCTGCCGTCGACCATCGGTTTCATCCGCTCAGGCCGAGTCAAGCCCCTGCTGGTCATGTCCGAAAAGCGTTCAACCGCTTTTCCCGAGGTGCAGACGGCCGCCGAAGCCGGCTTTCCGGCAGCCACCATGAATTTTTGGATGGGCATTGAAGGTCCCGCCAAATTGCCGCAGGACATTGTGAACAAGCTCAACACCGCCTTGAAGGTGGCCGTGAATTCACCGGAAATGAGCCAGCAGATGCAGACCCTGGGTGCGGAACCCTACCTGACCACGCCAGAAGAATTCAAAGCGCAACGCAACAACGACATCGCCAAATATGGCAAGCTGGTCAAAGAGATGGGCCTGAAGCAAGACTGATTCGTTTTCTTCAGCCACCACAGCCCGTTCGTTTCATAAAGGCAGGTCAATGTTGAACAAGCAAGGCAAAGGTATCGGCGCGCCTCTGCGCCGAAAAGAGGACCACCGCCACCTGCGCGGACAGGGGCAGTTTGTATCGGACATTCGTGTGCCGGGCATCCTCGATGTGGCGTTTGTGCGCAGCCCCTCCGCACACGGCATCATCAAACGCATCGACATTCCGCAAGCGTACCTAGGGCAAGTTTTTCAAGCCAGTGACTTTCCAGATGTCAAACCGATCATCGCTGTCCCCAAGGTGGAGGGCTTCAAGTATTCGGAGCATCCGGCGCTGGCGTCGGAGCGGGTGCGTTTTGCCGGTGAGCCGATCGCCATGGCGATTGGGTCAAGCCGCGCCATCGCCGAAGACATCGCTGACGCCGTGTTTGTTGAGATCGAGGAATTACCTGCGGTGGTCGACATGCTCGATGCCGTGCGCCCTGGTGCGCCGCTGATACGCGAAGAGTGGGGAGACAACGTCTACGTTGCCAAACACACCGACTATGGCGACATCGCTTCCGCACGCCAGGCCGCCGCCGTCACAGTGACCCGCGAATACCGCATGAACCGGCAATCGGCGGTACCCATGGAAGGACGTGCCATTCTGGCGATGTGGGACCACCGGCTGGGTGAATTGCTGGTCTACACCGGCAGCCAATCGCCACACCAGACCCGCGTCGGCATGGCCCAAGCACTCGGCATCGACGAGAACAAGTTGCACCTGATCACGCCAGACATGGGCGGCGGTTTTGGTGCCAAGCGCGTGCTGTACCCAGAAGAACTGATGGTCGTGGCGCTGGCACTGAAACTCAAAAAACCCGTGCGCTGGCTTGATGACAAACGCGAGCATTTGCTGACAGCGATCCATTGCCGCGAGCACCATCACAAGGTCACGGCCTACGCCGACGCCCGCGGCAAATTGCTAGGGATGGAGGTTGAGATTCATGTCGACGCTGGCGCGTATTCGCACTGGCCCAACGGCCCGTTCATGGAAACCGGCATGGCTGCGCGCAATATACCGGGGCCCTACGTGATCCCGAACTACAGCGCACGAACCTTCACGGTGGCCACCAACAAATCACCGATTGGCGCTTACCGCGGCGTGGCCAGGCCGGCCGCCTGCTTCACCATTGAGCGCACCATCGACGAAATTGCGCATGCCGTCGGCCGCGAGCCGTACATCGTTCGCATGGAAAACATGGTTCCGGTGGAGGCCATGCCTTATCGCAATGTGACCAAGCTTTTTTTCGATGGCGGCAACTATGCCGAATCGGTCCGGCGCGCAGCGGCATTGATCAACTTTGAGAAAGTCCGCGAAAGGCAGCAAACCGGCGAAGCCGATGGTCGGCTGATTGGGGTCGGTTTTGCCTCCTTCACCGAGCAGACCGCGCACGGCTGCGGCGAGTGGGTCTCGCGTGGCACGCCGGTGATTCCCGGCTACGAGACAGCCACCGCCCGCATGATGAGTGATGGCTCGCTGATGCTCATGGTGGGCATCGTCTCGCACGGCCAGGGCATGGAAACATCACTGGCGCAGGTGGCATATGAAGAGCTAGGCGTTGACCCGATGAATGTTTCCGTGCGTCATGGCGATACCCAGACCTCTGCTTTTGGCATGGGCACCTTTGCCTCACGCAGCATGGTGATGGCGGGTGGTGCAGTCGCCAAGGTTTGCCGCTTGCTGAAGGCCAAGATAGAGCTGATCGCGGCGCACCTATTGCAGTGCGAACGCGGCGAGTTGCGCTTCGAAGACGGTGTCGTGCATGGACCCAGAGGTTCGTTGGGCTTTGAAGAGATCGGTCGCATTGCGCACCTTCGGCAGGAATCTCTGCCAAAAGGCGTTGACCCATTGCTGGATGTCACGGCAACCTATGAGCCCGCCATTGACACCGGCTTTTTTACCTATGCAACCCAGGTTGCCGTGGTGGCAGTCGATGTGGACACCGGTAAGGTGGACATCTTGGACTATGCCGTGATCGAAGATTGCGGGACTGTCGTCAACCCGCTCATCGTTGACGGCCAGATCGTTGGTGGCATCGCGCAAGGCATCGGCACCGCACTCTATGAAGAAATTCCGTACAACGACAACGGCCAACCGCTGGCCACGACCTTTGCCGACTACCTGATGCCCGGCGCTCCGGAAGTGCCCGCCATCAAGATCGGTCACATGGTCACCCCAACACCCCACACGGAGTACGGCATGAAGGGGATGGGCGAGGGAGGCGCCATCGCACCCCCCGCAGCGATTGCCAACGCGATACGTGATGCGCTGCTGGCGATGGGTGGAGAAATCAATGAAACACCCATGACACCCAGACGCGTGCGTGCCGCCATCGCCCGTGCGCAGGCGATACAAGCCACAACCGGTCAGGTGGCACGATGAAAGCGGGAAAACTCAACTACCACTTGGCCGCCGGCCTGGATGACGCTATCGCGCTCAATCTGGCACATGACGGCATGGCCAAGTACATGGCTGGCGGCCAGTCCCTGATGCCCATGATGAATCTGCGTCTGGCATCGAGCGAGGAGATCATCGACATCACCCGGATTCCAGAACTGGGTCAGTCGCGCGCGATGGGTGAACATTTTTTCATGGGTGCAGGCATCACCCACGCCATGATTGAAGACGGCAAGGTGCATGACCCGGCGCAGGGCTACCTGCAGCACGTGGCGCACGGCATCGCTTATCGGTCGATACGCAACAAGGGCACGCTGGGCGGCAGCTTGGCACATGCGGACCCCGCCGCCGACTGGCCAACCGCCCTGCTGGCGCTGGGGGCCGTGGCCGTGATCAAGCGGCCAGGTGGCGACGTTCAGATTCCTCTCGCAGACTTTCAGCTCGGCCTGATGGAAACCTGCTTGGGCGAGGCGGATCTGCTCATGGGTGTGCTCTTGCCCCAGCTGTCGACGAGCGCCCGTTGGTCCTATGTGAAGTTCTGCCACAAGGTGGGCGAGTTTGCCCACTCAATTGGTGCTGTGGTGCTGGACACCACGCAGGGCCTGGCTAACGCGGTGTTGGGTGCTGCCGGCGACAAGCCCGTGTTGCTGCCGCGCTTATCCGCGAAGTTGTCGCAGGGCATGCGCCTGAGCGAGCTGACCACTGACGCCTTCACCGCCCTGCTCGAGCAAGACATTGCGGAGCAAACCAGCCATGACAAGTCCTCCTATGACTTTCATTTGCACAAGACCATGATCACCCGCGCGGTGACGGAGGCATTGAAGAAATGAGCACAATTTCCCTGACAGTGAATGGCATCGAGGTGGTTGACGTCATTGATGACCGCACGACCTTGGCTGATTTCCTGCGCGACCACCTCAACCTGACGGGCACTCACTTGGCTTGCGAACATGGTGTCTGCGGCGCTTGCACAGTTCTGGTCGATGAGGTGCCCATACGCGCCTGCATCACGCTGGCGCTGTCGGTGGCGGGCAAGTCGGCACGCACCATAGAAGACTTCGAGGATGACCCCAAGATGCAAGTCATCCGGGAATGCTTTTCGGAGGCGCATGGTCTGCAATGTGGCTTTTGCACACCCGGCATGGTGCTGACGGTGCGCGACATGATCCAGCGTGGTCGCTGTGTCAATGCGCAAGAAATCCGCCAGGAGCTGGCCGGGAACCTCTGCCGCTGTACCGGTTACTCGGGCATCGTGAAGGCGACAGAACTGGCGCGCGACCGGATCAAGAACAGCGCAGCCTGAGCCCACAAGAAAGCCCGCACCATGGATATCACCGGCGACCGTCTCCTCTTGGCTCCGCGCAACATCGTATGGCGCAGCCTTTTTGACACGGCCCTGCTATCGCAATGCATCCCTGGCTGTGAGTTGGTCGTGCGCGAGAGCGAGAGCGTTTTCAAGGTCACGACGCTGCTGTCGATCGGGCCGCTCAAGGCCAGGTTCGCGGGCACGCTGAGCATTGCGGACGCCCAAGCCCCGCAGTGCTGCACGCTGTTATTTGACGGTCAGGGGGGTGCCGCTGGCATGGCCAAGGGTTCAGCCAAGGTGGTCCTGACGGAGGTCGACGGCGGCACGCAACTGACTTACAGTGCCCAAGTTCACATCAGCGGCAAGCTGGCACAGGTGGGCAGCCGTTTGGTCGACAGTGTGGCGAAAAAGCTGTCGACCATGTTCTTCGACAAATTTGAAGCAGCAGTGACACAGTCGACGCAACAGCCCTGATCTCTTTTCAGGGCAACGGCTATCATTGCCCTCATTAATTCGTCAAAGTCCGCCGATGAGAAGAATTTCACTGCGCCACCTTCGGTGCTTCCTCGCTGTTGCCGAAACAGGTTCGTTCACTGCCGCAGCCGCCCGACTGTTTCAGACGCAATCATCCCTCACAGCGACGATCCAGCAGTTCGAAGAAGTTGTTGGGCTGAAGCTATTTGAACGCACGACGCGGCGTGTTGATCTGACGGTCGACGCAGTGCGGTTCAAGGCGGTGGCCGAACGCGTTGTCCGTGATTTCGACAACGCCCTCAACGACTTGCAAGCGATCGCCAAGAGCCAGAAGGGCTCCGTCCGGATCGCGGCGGCGCCCTCCATGGTGGTGCACATCCTGTCGCCGGCACTGGTGGCCTTTCGTCAAGCCTACCCCGACATCACGATCTCTATTCAGGACGCTGGCTCGGCCAAGATCGAGCGTGCCGTGCTTGACGGCGAAGTGGACTTCGGTCTGACCAGCCGGCTCAAGAATTACCCCGAGCTGGATTACCGGCCTGTGCTGCATGATCCGTTTGGTGTGGTCATGCCGCTAGACCATCCGCTGGCCCGGGTCGAGGGCCCTCTGCGCTGGGCTGACTTGACCCCTTACGAATACATCGGACTGACCAACGACACCGGCATTGGCGCATTTTTGGAGGCCTCTCCAGAGCTGGCTCTGGGCAAGAACGCGAATCCAGTGGACTACGCGTCCAGCACCACCTCTTTGTACGCCATGCTGAGCTTGGGTGGCAAAATTTCGGTCTTGCCCGCATTGGCGGCAAAAGCCGGACCGATGCAAGAATTCAAGTTCCGCGAGTTGTCGGAGCCGATGATCACACGCGAGATTTGCCTGATCACCCGCCAGCTCCGTTCGTTTTCGCCCAACACACAGCGCATTCTCGAAGTGCTGATGGACACCATCGGAAAGATAGGACACGGCAGGGGTGCAGCGACCGCAGCGAACCCGCCAACGAGCTCGCTGCTTTAGCCCTGAATCAGCCCACCAGATTGAGCATCGGCTGACCCTGCAACCTGCGCCCGAGGTTGTCCAGAAAAATAGCCTCGACCCGCGTTGCGTTGGCATCCGAAAAGCCGGCGCTGTGCGGCGAGGCAATCACGTTCGGCATGTCCCACAACGGCGACTGCGCCGGTAAAGGTTCATGCGCAAAAACATCCAGATAAGCTCCGGCGACTCGGCCGTTTTGCAGCGCCTCAATCAGCGCAGCCTCATCGACCACCTCGCCTCGTGCCACGTTGACGACGTGCGCACCGGTTGGCAGTAATGCCAGCGCGCTGGCGCTGATGAGCCCATGTGTGCGGTCGGTCAGCGGACACGCCAGCAGCAACCAGTCGGCCGTCGGTA
>Ga0208916_10000518_pt1 | contig 18075 bp, 18 predicted proteins | sample DEB19_08_DNA_5_FD_184523 | JGI IMG/M metagenome (GOLD analysis project Ga0208916, IMG submission 184523) | Aqueous microbial communities from the Delaware River and Bay under freshwater to marine salinity gradient to study organic matter... | ecosystem: Environmental > Aquatic > Marine >... | reverse complement strand
GCGAACAAGTAGTTATGCGCTTCTGCACCGAAGATAAGGTGCCGATGGTTCGTATTCACTCGGAATGCTTTACAGGAGACGTGATTCATTCTCAGCGTTGTGATTGCGGACAGCAACTCGATGCATCAATTGCGGCGATAGAAGCTTATGGCTGTGGTTACATCATCTATATCCGCGACCACGAAGGCCGCGGCATTGGACTAACTGAAAAGCTCAAGGCATATATCTTGCAGAATGAAGGCCTCGATACCGTCGATGCCAATCTCAAGTTAGGCCATGTAATTGATTCACGTGATTGGTCTGAGGCCATTGCAATTTTGAAGAACCTTGGCGTATCAGCGATCAAGCTATTGACTAACAATCCTGAAAAGGTGAAAGCTGTCGCCGAAAGCGGAATAGCTTGCGAGCAGGTTTCTTTAAGCGTTGAACCTAATGAATTTAATAAGAAGTACCTAGCAACTAAGGCAGAGCGCCTTGGTCATACGGGAGGAAAATAATGGCCGGCCACGCACCAGAAATCGCAGTTCCGAAGTTTCCTAAGGCAAAGGTCGCCATCATCTCCTCTTCATGGCACCTCGATATCTGTAACGACCTCATTGCCGGTGCAACTCGCGCACTAGAAGCTGCAGAAGTTAAGAAGATCAAAGTTGTATACGTACCTGGTTCCTTTGAGATTCCACTTGCGGCGCAGAAGATGTTTGAAAAGGGTTATGACGCTGTAGTTGCTGTGGGCCTTGTCCTTAAGGGCGAAACACCGCACTTCGATTATGTCTGCCAAGGCGTCACGCAGGGCGTTGTTGATGCGCAGCTGAAGTGGTCGAAACCAATCGGTTACGGCGTATTGATGTGTAACGACCTCGATCAAGCGATCGCACGTTCTGGCCGTCCCGGAAGTAAAGAAGATAAGGGTTACGACAGCGCTATTGCTGCCCTTGCTTTGATGGGTCTTTAATTCATCTCATGAAGAACGTTGCGTGGAGCGAAGGCAACTGGACTCGTGAACCTGTCTCGCAATCACAAGAGGGCGCCGTTCTCACAGTAGAAGCAGCTACTGAAAGTGATTGGTGGCGCACTACTTCTTACGGCTTCATCCATGACGACGGCCACGCCCTCGTTAAAGAATTTCCCAACGAATCCGCAATCGAAGTGACATTCGTTCTGAATTACACCGAACAATTCGACCAAGCTGGAATCTTTATCACTGCAGATAGCGAAAATTGGATTAAGGCAGGCGTCGAATTCTGCGACGGTTTCCCTCAGGTAGGTGCCGTCGTTACTCAGAAAAATTCAGATTGGTCTGTCGCTCCCGTTGCTGAATGGATGAATAAAGAAGTGACAATTCGCGTCAGCCGATCAGGGGATGCCGTTACAGTGCGAGCTGGAATTAACGGCGATTTACGCCTAGTTCGTGTGGCTCCTCTTGATCCAACTCGTACATGGAGTGCAGGGCCAATGTTCTGTGCACCAACGCGAGCCGGGTTGAAGGTAACTTTTACGAAGTGGTCTGAAGGGCCAGCTGATTCAGATCTGCACTAATTTATTTGAAATTAGGCAACGAGCAACGAACGCTTAGAAAGTCCCATCCAGAAACCTTCAATAAGTGTTTCTGGAATTGCATCGGCCTGCGTTGCAGCGCCAAGAGTTACAAATAGCGGAGTGAAGTGCTCAACGGTCGGATGGGCATAATTCACAGCAGGTGCCAAATCCTTATATGAAGCGAGCATGTCTACATCACCGCGAGAAAGCGCGTCTGCTGCCCATTGATCAAAGTCTGATGACCAGCCCGGCGCTTTGGCATCAATCGACCAATCGCGAAGGAATGGAAGTCCGTGAGTCATAAAACCTGAACCGACAATCAATACGCCTTCTTCGCGCAAAGGACGAAGTCGCTTTCCAAGATCAATGAGCTTTCCGGGATCTGAAGTCGGCATAGACATCTGAAGAACAGGGATATCGGCATCGGGATACATGATGCGAAGTGGAACCCACGCGCCATGATCAAGGCCGCGACGAGATTCGTGAAGCGGTTCGTGATCAGGCATCATCGCTGCGATTCGTGCAGCGAAAACTGATGCATCAGGAGTTTCGTATGTCATCTCATAGAACTTTTGAGCAAAACCACCGAAGTCATAGACAAGGGGAGTGCCAGCAACAGGAGAAGTAATCGAGATAGGTGCAGATTCCCAGTGTGCAGAAACGATCAGAATCGCCTTTGGCTTCTCATACTTCTTGGTGATTTCTGCGATTTGTGAGGACCAGACAGGATCATCGAGCAGCAACGGAGCACCGTGGCCGATATAGAGAGCTGGCATCTGCGTCATACATGCAGGCTATACCTAAGTAGTTGAAATTTCAACTATATTCCAACCTAGTAAGGTGCACCCATGAGTGATCTATCGGCACAGGTGCGTAGCGCACTCGATGCTGCCGTCACCGCAATTGGTGGATCTGCCCGTGAAGGCCAGATTGAGATGGCCGAAGCCGTTGCCAACGCCCTCACTGATCGCCATCACTTAATGGTTCAGGCAGGCACTGGTACCGGAAAGTCGCTCGCATATTTAGTGCCAGCTTTGGTGCATGGCCGGAAAGTCTTGGTCGCAACAGCAACTCTTGCTTTGCAACGTCAATTAGTTGAACGCGATCTACCTGCAGTTGTCCCAGCACTTGAAAAAGCCCTGGGCCGCGACATCACGTATGCGATTTATAAAGGCGTTGGAAACTATGTATGTCTGCAGAAAATGAATGCAGATGAGCCAGATCCTGATGGCGAACTATTACTCGAATCTTCTTATCTAGAAAAAGATGCAAAGCGCCTGATTGCGTGGGCTAAGACTCCGGGCGTATCGGGTGACCGCGATGATGCACCTGAAGTAGATCGCAGAGTATGGGCTGCCAATTCTTTATCGGGCCGTGAATGTGTGGGTGCAGATAACTGTGCCTGGGGCGCGCAATGTTTTGCAGCAAAGGCCAAGGCGAAGGCGCAAGATGCCGATGTTGTCGTCACCAACCACACCTTGCTTGCCATCGAAATCGTAGATGCCCACCCAATCTTGCCCGAACGAGATGCGGTGATTCTGGATGAAGCTCACGAATTTATGGATCGCACGACGCAGGCAGTGACAGAAGAGCTAACTTCAGGTCGGGTGCAACGCGCAGCTGCCATGGCCCGAAAGTACATGCCGGGCAAACCATCGGATGCCTTTACCAATGCCGCAGATAGTTTTTATGATGCGATGGCTGATTACGGTGAAAGCACGAAGGGCGATTTCTCGGCGCAAGGAAGACTCGAAGAGATTCCGATGTCTCTAGAAGCACCGATTCGTAAAGTCAGGGAAACTTCTGCAGCCCTCATTCAATTGATTAGTGCAGATGATGAAATTATTGACCCTGATACCAATGCTGAGCGCGCTCGAGTAAAGGGTGCCGTACAAGAGATCACAACCATCGCTGCTAAATTGCTGAAAATGGGAAAGGAGCATGTGCTCTGGTATGAGCCAACGTTTTCGACTCTGCATTTGGCGCCACTCTCAGTGTCGCACGTATTGCGCAGCAATCTTTTGACGCAAAACCCAGTGATTGCAACATCGGCAACGCTGACTGTTGGAAATAATTTCGATGCGATGGCGCGCAGCATTGGTTTCGTTGTCGGCTCTGACTCTGATGAAGAGATCAAGCCGGGCGAAATCGATCCTGCAAATTTGCAGATGCTGGATGTGGGATCCCCATTTGATTTTGCGAATCAAGGCGTTCTCTATATGCCTAAGCATCTTCCTGAACCAGGCCGTGATGGTCCAAGCCAAGAAGTTTTAGATGAACTGGGTGAACTGATTGATGCAGCTGGTGGCCGTACTTTGGCGCTCTTTAGTTCATGGCGTGGAGTAGAGGCAGCTGATGCTCATCTTCGCAAAGTATTGGTGGACTTGCCGATTTCAATCATCACGCAAAAACGTGGTGATGCAGTGGGTCCGTTGGTAGAACGTTTTGCTAAAGATGAAACATCAATCTTGCTCGGCACAATGTCGTTATGGCAGGGCGTCGATGTCCCAGGCAATTCATGCATTTTGGTTGCTATCGATCGCATCCCATTCCCTCGTCCTGACGAACCGGTCATGTCTGCCCGTTCTTCCTTGGCCGATGCATCAGGTGGAAGTGGATTTATGCAGGTATCAGTTCCGCGCGCAGCGCTGTTATTGGCGCAAGGTACGGGGCGATTGATTCGCAGTATTGATGATCGTGGGGTCGTGGCAATTCTTGATTCACGCATTGTGACAAAGCGCTACGGAAGTGTCCTACTTAACTCGATGCCGCCCCTATGGCGCACGAGCGATGGGGCGGTAGTCCGAGATTCACTGCGCAGACTTGCGAGCAGCGTGGAAGACTAGGGGAATGCCGAGAATTTCGACCACATCGCTTGCGCAGCACCGAGACTGGCGTCGCAACCAGCTCATCGAAGCTGCAGCAGCGATAGCTCTCGAATCTGGCGGAGAAGCAGTCACTGTTGCTGCAGTTGCGCAACGTGCCGGACTTTCGCGAACTTCTGTCTACGAGTATTTCGCCAGCAGCTCAGATCTCATCGCAGATCTCATCATCGATGAACTTCAGACTTTTTCACTTACTCTCGAAGAAGCGATTGCTGGGATTTCTGAACCAACTGATGCAATCGAACAATGGATTACGACTTCACTTATTTATGTTGCAGATGGCAGACATCTCTTGGCAAAGGCACTGAACTCAACTCAGCTGCCGCAAGAAAGAAGTGCCGCGATTGGTACAGCTCACCGCCGCTTGCTCTCTTCCCTTACTCAGAACCTACAGGGTTTAGGTGTTACCGATATCCATCAGGCGCTTTCGCTTATTCAAGCTGCCACGGATGTTGCGACAAAGCGCATTGAAAGCGGAAACGATGCAGAATCAGAGATCTCGATGACCTCACGATTCTGCATCGCTGGAATCCGCGCCCTTATTTAATAGGGATTGAGATAGTTAGATCCAAAGCTTGCCAGGTATCTGCCTTTGCTCCGGCTGTTGCGCTTAAGTTGCACTTTCCAGATTTCTTTGCGCTCACAAGATTTCCTTCAACGGCGCAGCTCTTATTCAAAGACTTGTAGGTGATGGTGCTACCGAAGTTTGTCTCTAGAGGAAGCGCCTTTGTTCCGTTCTTTTTAATGGACTTTGTCATGCCAACGATCTTCTGAGTTCCTGGCACCAAGATGAACGGGAAGTTTCCAGTTGCTGCAGCTGTCGTTGCATTTCCTGCAGTCGAATATCCAAGTGCACATTGGCCTTTACCCTTGAGTGCAGTGAAGATTCCATTAGAAAATGTGCAATCAGGTGTGAGTGATGTGAAGTTGACCGCGAGCCCTGACTTTGCAGTGGCAACAATCTTTGCCTCTGCGCGATATGCCAAGTTACGTGGAACGTTGCGCACTAGCGGAGTTCCATTAAGAGTGACGGTGATTTCATCAGCTGCAAGTACAGGTGCTGCTGCCCCCATAGCAAAAGTCATCGGGTAGAACTTATCTTCCGAGAAATCTGTTGGAGCTGTGTGGTCAAAGCGGAAGAAGAGCCCACATTGCGCTGTAGTGCAATCTACGGTGACACCTTTACCGGTGATTGAGCTGGCGACCTTCAAAGCAATTGGGCCTGTTGGGCTTGTAGTTCCTGGTCCACCCGCTGCGGTTACCCATAACTGAATGGTGTCACTACACGTTACTGGGCGCGCTGTTCCGACGGGTGCGATGCACTGCTGAATATAGAGTCCAGCTTTTGTAGGGAATTTAGTGAAGCCACCGTTGATGGTTGCTCCTGCTGGATCAAGATTTGTCAGCGGGCTGCTTGCGAATGCAAATGTTTCAGCCTGCGCCGGGGTAACCATCGAAGCTGGGGCAATCAATCCAATGGCAAGGGCAAGGGCGATAGCTCTTTTACGTCGTGACAACATTTCTTCTCCTTAAGTAGTTTCTTACTTTGAAATTGTTATTGGAATAAAGAGATCTTGAGAACGATCTCCTTCGTGTAGATGATCTGATCTCACGGTGATTGCACATGTAACTTTGGTGCAATCAAATTTGCCTATCTTCTTGGTAACGGTAACTTTCTGAGAGAAGCGACCCCCAGGAATAAATGGAGTAGCTAGCCCTTTGCCGTATGTCGGAGCGTTGGAAGATATCCAGTGAGAAACACCTTGAGTGCCTGATTTATCTGCGCCGCCTCCACAAGGTGAAGGTGCAACACCTTTCTTTGGCTGTACGCAGTAGGCAAGATAGATCCCGATGGTTTCATCGAAACCTTTCCCTGTAACTCGAATATCTGATCCTGCTTTAACAGTGGTGTTCTTGATGCTGATGCTCTGGCCTTGCGCACCTGTAGCAGTTGCAGCCGCCCAAGAGGCAGTGTTTGAGAGCATGGAGATTCCCAGTGCCATCAAGGCCATCAGCGACACTTGCTTCTTCATATGGCCAAAATCTTAAAGTTCGCTTGATCCAGCGTTATCCGACAAGACCAGCAGACGTGTCGGAAAGAAATTTGAGAGGATATATCCATGCGTGCCAGAGCCAAGATTTCGTTGATTTCTGTTGCCACTATCACGCTCTTACTTCTCTCTGGTTGCGCGTCGCAAGAGAGCGCAGTTCTTGAAATCTCCTCGGCAAAAGCAGTAAATGTCTCCACAACGCAAGCGCCTCAAGTAACTCGAGTCATCGCGCTGGCCAATGGTTCGGCTGAAATAATTGCATCCCTAGGTTTTATGTCGATTCTCATCGGTCGAGATATTGCAAGTACCGATAATGAGTTGCGCGATATTCCGATTGTTACTTCCGGACATCAAGTAGTCGCTGAGAAAATCATTGCTCTTAATCCGCGGTTAGTAATCATTGATAAATCAACTGGTCCAGCATCTGCACTAGCAGCGCTTAAGAGCGCTGGCATTGCAGTGGTTCAAACCCCTGAAGCTTGGACCCTTGCCGACATTCCATTAAAGGTCACGCGTATTGCCCAAGCGATCGGTGCTCCACAAAGCGGTGAAGCTCTCAATCGTGCGATGGCTCGCACTCTCGAAATCTCTACGCAGAGCAAAGTGAAGAAGAGGATTGCCTTTCTCTATCTCAGAGGCGGAAGCGCCATATACCTGATTGGCGGAAAAGAATCGGGTGCGGATTCACTGATCCAAGCGATTGGCTCAATCGATGTCGGAGCCGAAAAGTTCTCGAATCCTTTTACTGCAATGACAAGTGAATCAATACTTTCACTCAACCCAGAAATCATTCTTGTCATGAGCAAAGGGCTTGATTCGGTTGGGGGAGTAGATGGCTTGCTGGCGCTGCCCGGCATTGCGCAGACAGATGCTGGTGAAAATAGACGAGTGATTGCTGTCGACGATTCGCTTTTGCTCTCATTTGGTCCGCGCACTCCAAATCTGATTAATCGCTTAGCAACAGCGGTGCAGAAGGTGGCGCCATGATTAAGCGGTTAGCGCCTCTCGTACTAGCTGTTCCGTTTCTCTCGATGTTCGCACTTTCTGTTGGGGCCGCTGATGTAATTGATATCTGGCGATACATCTTTAATCCATTTCTTGATACACAATCACCATCACATCAAATCATCTGGGAGATCCGCGCCCCACGTGTGGCAGCTGCGCTTTTAGTTGGAGCAGCACTTGGAATTGCTGGTTCGCTCGCTCAAAGTTCAACAAATAACCCGCTCGCCGATCCTGCGATTCTCGGTACATCTGCCGGTGCTTCACTCGGCGTTCTTCTCGGCGTCCTTCTCAACGTTGTCACTATCGGATCATTGGGATCAGTTATCTGCGCAGCAGTTGGCGCACTGGCTGCGACGCTGCTTACATTCTCTTTAGCAAGATCAGCTCTCTCCTTGATCACCATTGGAATCGGTGTCTCAGCAATTCTCAACGCCATTGTCGGTCTGACCATTACTGCAATTAGTCGTCCGGATGCGCGTTCCATTTCATTCTGGTCCTTTGGTTCGCTCTCATTGGTGACAGGCAAGAATTTGGTGATACTCACACCGATCCTTGTTGCGGGCGCGCTCTTTGCCTGGAAGATGGCGCCACGATTGGATTTACTCTCACTTGGAGATTCATCCGTTCGCCACATGGGATTTAACGCATACCGAATCCGTCTTGCCACATTTGCGGTTCTAGCAACTCTCGTCGCTGTCACTGTTTCAACCGTTGGTTCAATCGCTTTTCTAGCACTTGCGGCTCCACATATTGCTCGCTACTTACATGGTCCAAGAAATCGAAACTTAGTTATCTTTGCCGGACTTATAGGCGCACTAATCTTATTAATCGCCGACACCGCTGCGCGCGCACTCATTCCACCTTTCGAACTTCCAATCGGTTTACTCACCTCATTAATTGGCGCGCCCATCCTGATTGCCACGCTTAAGAAAAGCGGCGATATATGGCGCTAGTAAAGATTGAAAACGTTTCTATAGAACGTGGAGCTCGTGTTGTAGTGCGCGACTTCAGCGCAACTTTAGAACCCGGGAAAATCACTGCAATTATCGGCCCCAATGGAAGTGGTAAGAGTTCGCTACTCGGTGCAATTGCAGGTGACCTTCCATTAATCGCGGGCAATATCTACTTTGGTGATAGAAATCTGTGCGAGCTTTCAGATGCCGAGCAGGCAAAGATTCGCAGCGTCGTACAACAAAATCGTAATTATTGGCTTTCATACACCGCTCGTGAAGTGATCGAAATGGGCCAGAGCGGTGAAGCGCTTCTGAAGGTAGATGAAGTGATGCTTGCCTTAGAAATTAATCACTATGCCGATCAGAGAGTTACAACTCTTTCAGGAGGTGAGGCGCAACGTATTGAGATTGCACGGGCGCTTATTCGCGATAGCGAGGTCTACCTCTTCGATGAACCACTTTCAGCGCAAGATAGCGCTAGCAAAATTCGTATTATTAATTACTTAAAGAAGTTACGCGATGGCGGAAAGACCGTTGTGGTGATTGCCCACATTGATAAAGAAGCTTTAACGTGGTGCGATCAAGTCATCAACACATTGGCGGATTAGCGGCCACGTTTTTGCAAAGCTGGGATGAAGCGGCAAACGAGTTACATCCTCGAATTTCACCCAGCGCACTTCATGAGATTCATCGTTTAATTCATGGCCTTCTAGTTTCTCATTCGCGAAGGCGATAACGGTTGAGTAGCTCCAACCTTCGTGATCATCAGTAAAGGTATGAACAGGCTCCAGGTCTTCCGGTTTGATGCCAGTCTCTTCAACGGCTTCTCGGATAGCGCCTTCAATAATCGTTTCGTGTGAATCGCGGGCACCGCCTGGAATTCCCCAGGTATCGCCGTTATGCACCCATGGTGCGCGGTGCTGCAAGAAGACTGCGCCATCGCGAATAATCAATAGGCCAGCTGCGCCGTGTTTGCCCCAATGTTTTGAGCCGCATGCGCATTCGATCCAGCCATCACCATCGCGCGCAGTCATACTCCTAGAGTATCCACAGTTCGCAGATTTAGAACTTTAAAGCGGTACACACGCACTTACCCTCCCGTGCATGAAGAAGTTGATTGCGTTCTTATTAATCCTGACATCCATTACTTTTCCTGCCAATGCAGCAGATTGCATAGAAAAGGCATGTATTGATGTCTATACCCAAGATGGAAAGATCATCATCGAGGGGCGAAAGGGCAGCGGACTGCCAGAGAAGAAGGCAGTGGCACCAGCGCCTGTAAAGACTCGCAAAGCGATTGTGCGAAAGCCAGTTGCGCCAAAGCCAAAGGTGACAGGAACTGCAAAGCCCAAGGTAATTACATCAACGAAGAAGCCCGTGGTGCGAAAGAAACCCACGCCATCAGCTACTGCAAGTGCAACATCGCTGAGCGACAAGTTAGTTGAAATCCTGCCAACTGCAGGAATCGCATATTCGCCTTCTTTTCAGCCACTGATCAAAGTTCCAGTCTTCTTCTGGAGCGATATTCCTGAAGTCATCACAAAGAAGATTGAGATTGTTGGCGAAGTAGTTGATGTAAAGCTCAAACCAACCTTTCTTTGGCATTACGGCGATGGCGTTGTATTTGTAACGCGCAAAGTTGGCGCTCCTTATCCCGAAGGCGAAATCCAACATACCTATTCCAATCCGGGCCATTACTTAATTCAACTTATAACGCGGTGGGAAGGCAGCTTCACCATCAGCGGAGTCACTGCGCAGATCCCGGGAAAGATCGACACAGTCTCCATTCTTCCCATCACCGTAGTTGCAGCACCTACTCGTTTTGCTCCACCCGTTCTCTATAAGAAAGGCAGACCATGACAACCCTTACTTCTCCTCACGATCTACTTGCCGCAATTCCATTTCTTATCGGTTATCACCCAGATCGCTCTCTTGTGCTTGTTTCGCTTAAGGACGATGCGATTGGCATGGCGATGCGCGTTGATCTACCGAGCGATATTGCACCTGAAAGCTATGACTTACTTGCTTCCCACTTAGTGCGCGAAGAGGCTGATGCGGCATTTATCGTTGCTTATAGCGGTGAATCCGAGAGTGATGCTGAAAGCGCTGTCATCAATACATCTGCAGCTCTCATCCGCGCGGGCCTGGATATCAAGGAATCCCTTGTAGTTCGCAATAACCGATTCCGTTCGATGCTCTGCACAGATCTAACATGTTGCCCGCCTGAAGGAAGTGAAATTCCAGACCTTGATACATCACGGATTGCCGCAGAACATGTCATCGCAGGACACCCGATGCCATACGAATCTGTAGAAGGTCTTGTGCAATCCATCGCTGCCGTTCCGTCTTCGTTTGAACTTAGTTGGCAGGATGAAGTTCTCGCCTTCATCGTTTCCAGTGATGCCGAAGAGCTCAATGATTTACAGCGCGATGGAGCAACAGCGATTATTGATTTGGCTGGTGAATACCGCGAAGGACGAGGCGCCGAAGATCGTGAATTGGTAGCTCGGGTTATTGGTCGTATGAGCGATATCCAAGTGCGCGACTTTGCGCTGGGTTCACATTCAGAAGAGAGCGCCGATCATTACTGGTCGATGTGGCATCAACTTCTACGCATCGCACCTCGTGGCTTTGTTGCTCCCATTGCTTCGCTCTTTGCTGCCATGGCCTACGAACGAGGCGAAGGAGCGCTGGCGCATAAGGCGCTCGATCGAGCCCTCGAAGATGATGACCAGTACTCCTTAGCCCTTCTCCTGCGACGAGTCTTTACTGCAGGCTGGCCGCCCCACTCATTTACTGCGATGCGGGCTGAACTTCACCCCAAAGTTGTGGCGACAATCTTCGGGTAATATTTGCACTGGTCACGAGTTCTCATCGATAGCCCCGGCTGATGAGACGGCAACCCTCCACCGCGGTGGGGTGCTCCGGGTGACGACCAGGCAGGTGCGCTTCATGTGCAGCTGCAAGTGCGTGAAGGATTCTTGGTCATGAAAGATTTTGGTATGAGCAGAACACCTAACTTCGATGTCACTGGTGCGTGGCTTGAGGGCGATGACCCAGGCGATCGCAAATTTATCAAGATTGGTTTCTTACTTCTTGAAAATGGCGAGACCTTGCCAGATATCACCATCGCCTATCAAACATGGGGAACTCTCAACGCAGATAAATCCAATGCGATCTTGATTAACCATGCGATGACCGGTTGGTCTGATGTCACTGGTTGGTGGCCACAGATGGTTGGTCCTGGTCTTCCCTTTGATACAGATAAATACTTCATCGTCTGTCCCAATGTCATTGGTGGCTGCCAAGGATCAACGGGTCCTTCAAGTATTGCCCCTGATGGAAAACGTTACGGTTCACGTTTTCCGATCATCACGATTCGCGACATGGTCAACGCCGAAGTTGCCTTCAGTAATGCACTTGGAATTGATAAGTATCTATTGGCAGTTGGTCCATCACTTGGCGGAATGCGTTCGCTGGAATGGGCTGTCCAACTTCCGGACCGCGTCGGTGCAATCTGCACCATTGGTTCATCAGCGGTTGCCACAGGCGATCAGATCGGAACTGCTTCGATTCAAATCCGTGCCATTAAAGCGGACCCTCATTTCAATGGCGGCGATTACTACGAACAAGAGCGCGGACCGATCGATGGCATGGGAATTGCCCGCCGCATCGCGCACCTGACCTATCGCACTGAATCTGAGATGGATGTGCGCTTTGGCCGCCAACTTCAGGGAGATGAGACCGGCCGTTACGCCGTTGAGTCATACCTGGACCACCAAGCGACAAAGCTAGCCAAGAGATTTGATGCCAATACCTATATCGCTCTGACAGATGCCATGAACTCACATGACATCGGCCGCGACCGTGGAGGAGTGGCTGCTGCCCTAGAAGCCATCACAGTGCCGGTCGTTGTGGTCTCGATTGATACCGATCGCCTCTTCCCACCTCGACTTCAGGTTGAGATATCTGAGCTAGTTCCGACTGCAGATGCGCCAATAACCATCAGTTCTGACTTTGGACACGATGGATTCTTAGTTGAGGCAGAGGCGATGGGCGATGCGATTCGGCACGCCTTGAAGGTTGCGGGTACAATATAGGTATTGCTTCGAGAAGTTCGAAGAAAACAACCAAAGGACAATTGTGGCTGTATTTAGTGCGCTCAAAAACAAGGCAAAGGGCAAGAAAGCTGCAGCAAAGCCAGCAGCAAAGAAGGCCGTAGCTAAGAAAGCTCCTGCAAAGAAGGCGGCACCTGTTAAAAAGGCCGTTGCAAAGAAAGCAGTAGCGAAGAAGGTAGCGCCAGTTAAGAAGGCAGCACCGGTTAAGAAGGTTGCACCAGCAAAGCCAGTCAAGATTGAACTGAAGAAAGATCTCACCGCGAAGGAAGTACAACAACTCGTTGATTTGAAGAACGCAGTTGCGCGCCAGAAAGAGATCATTGAAACTCTTGCAGCGAGCGGGATCGATAATTACCGCAAGGCAGTGAAGAAAGAATTTATGGCGCTCGCTCTTGAAGCGCGCCAGCTCGATGTAGAAATTCCAGAAGCAACTGAGAAGGCACGCAAGGCAGGACTTGGCGCACCAAGTCGCATCTTGTCGAAGGCGCAGCTCGCACTCATTGCACCAAAGGAAGAGCCAAAGCCAGCTGTTGAAGCGCCTGCAAAGGGTGGCAAGGCTGCAGTTGTTCTCGATGAAGATGGCAACGAAATCGTTGTCGAAGAAGTCGAACTCGAAGATGTAGAAACACTTATCGCTGAAGCTGCTGAAATCATTGATGCAGAGGCAGATGGAAAAGATCAGCCACGCGTCGTCACTCTCTCAGATGAGACAAAGAATGAAGAAGGTTCATTTACCCTTCTTGATACCGATGCCGATGATGAAGAAGAAGATAAGAACGAGCGCGAAAAGCATAAGAAGGATCTCAAGAATGTAAACCTCGTTCTTGAAGCTATCAACGGCAAGATCCAGGGCGTTGAAGTCGCTCCAAAGCACAATATTGATCAGGCTGATGCAAAGGCGCTGACCTTCAAGCAGATTCAACAGCAATTTGCGATGAATACCTTCAATGAGAAATCAGCGAAGATGATTGCAGAAGCTGTAAACCAGGGTTACCTCAAGAACCTTGAAGATTTGCAGTACTTCTTCAACGAACAAGCTCGATTTATTCAGATTGAAATCAAGCGCCTCCCACCAGAACAGACTGTTCTTACAGCAGGTGCAACAGCTGACCCAGTAAAGGATTACCTCAAGCAGATCGGTCGCGTTGCTCTTCTTAACGCAGAGCTTGAAGTAGAACTTGCTACACGCGTTGAAGCTGGTCTCTTTGCTGAAGAGGCACTGAAGAACACCAAGAAGATTGATAAGAAACTCAAGCGCGAGCTCGAGTGGATCGTTGAAGATGGAAAGCGCGCAAAGAACCACTTGCTCGAAGCAAACCTTCGTCTCGTTGTTTCTCTTGCAAAGCGTTACACAGGTCGTGGAATGTTGTTCCTCGACTTGATCCAAGAAGGAAACCTCGGTCTTATCCGTGCTGTCGAGAAATTCGACTACACAAAGGGCTACAAGTTCTCGACATACGCAACATGGTGGATCCGTCAGGCAATCACCCGTGCGATGGCAGACCAGGCTCGCACAATCCGTATTCCTGTTCACATGGTTGAAGTCATCAACAAGCTTGCACGTGTGCAGCGCCAGATGCTTCAAGACCTCGGACGCGAACCAACTCCTGAAGAGCTCGCTAAGGAGCTCGATATGACACCTGAAAAGGTTGTCGAAGTTCAGAAGTACGGTCGCGAACCAATCTCGCTTCACACACCACTTGGTGAAGAAGGCGACTCTGAATTCGGTGATTTGATTGAAGACTCTGAAGCTGTAAAGCCAGAAGAATCAGTGACATTCACAATCTTGCAGGAGCAGTTGATGCAGGTTCTCGGAGGGCTTACCAACCGTGAGGCTGACGTGATCAAGGCTCGCTACGGACTTACAGATGGTCAGCCAAAGACCCTTGATGAGATCGGCAAAGTTCACGGCGTAACCCGCGAACGTATTCGTCAGATCGAATCAAAGACAATGTCGAAGCTGCGCCACCCTTCACGTTCGCAATCACTGCGCGATTACCTCGATTAAAAAGATCGGTTTTCGCAATGTCTGATGCAAAGGCTTTTATCAACCCAAAGAGCGGTTCCATCCGCATCACAGGTGTTGTTGATATTGTCGATGCAGATGGCAATGTGATTGAAACTATCGAAAATCCAAAGTTCTGCGGTTGTGGTCAATCAAAAGAAAAACCCTTATGCGATGGTTCGCATAAGGGCCTTCGTAAAGAAGAGTAATTACTTAACTTCAACCAACTTCTCTGACTCGTCCTGAATCTTTGCAGCGACAGTCTTAAGCTTTTCGGCATATTCCTTGCCGTGATGTGCGCAGAACATCAGTTCTCCACCGGTCACTAAAGTTGCACGCACATAAGCCTGTGCGCCACATCGATCGCATCGATCGAGGGCATTTAGAGGTGTGGATTCGAGGATTACTTGCTCGGTCATCGCGCTCTCCGTTTCGCTTCGGTATTGCCTGTGTGGTGGGAAGTTGCCTTACATCTATGGAACATCATGCCAGTTCTCTTTATTCCCCGCTCGGTAAAAAGATTCGAATATTGTGTGAAATATCGATTTTCTTGAGATATCTCACCCTAATTAATCAATATATGAGACCTTCGGCGCGCTTAACCAGATGCGAACCATTCGCTGGCTAACCTTTGCCACCGTGGCAGATGAATTGAACTTCGACGTAGCGGCGGACTCTAAGGATTCCTATACCGCCAAAGACCTAGCTGTCCTCGAAGGTCTCGATGCCGTTCGTAAGCGCCCAGGTATGTATATCGGTTCAACCGATTCACGCGGCCTTCAGCACTGTCTCTGGGAAATTATTGATAACTCAGTCGATGAATCTTTGGCAGGTCATTGCAAGAAGATTGAAATTAATCTTGAAGCCGATGGCTCTGTAGAAGTTCACGACGATGGCCGCGGTATTCCTGTCGATAAGGAACCAAAGACTGGCCTAACAGGCGTTGAAGTTGTTATGACCAAGCTACACGCAGGTGGAAAGTTCGGTGGCGGTTCATACGCTGCCTCCGGTGGTCTCCACGGCGTAGGTGCATCTGTTGTAAACGCACTCGCAGAACGCCTTGATGTTGAAGTCGACCGTAACGGCAAGATTTACTGGATGTCATTTAAGCGCGGCGTCGCAGGCGTATTCGATGGCGATGGACCGAAGGCTGAATTCACGCCGCAATCAGGTCTTCGCACCATCGGCAAGATTTCTGCAAAGGTAACAGGAACACGCACCAAGTGGTGGTCAGATCGTCAGATCTTCCTTAAAGATGCTGAACTTGATCTTGAAGATATTTATGCACGCGCACGCCAGACTTCATTCTTGGTCCCAGGACTTTCGATCACTGTGAACGATAACCGCAAGAAAGAGAAGACCACACAGGTCTTCTTCCATAAGGGCGGAATCTCTGAGTACTGCGACTTCTTGCAGCCAGATGCACCAGTTGGTGAAGTAATTCGTATTTACGGTACCGGTCACTATCAAGAGACTGTTCCAGTTCTCGACGATAAGGGACACATGGTTTCAACCGATGTTGAGCGCGATATGGAAGTTGATATCGCGATGAAGTGGGGCGTTGGCTTTGATTCAACCCTTCGCTCATTCGTGAACATCATTGCTACTCCAAAGGGTGGATCTCACGTACTTGGCTTCGAGCGCGCAATCACGAAGGCATTTAACGAAGCGATGCGCAGCGCAGGTATCTTGAAGAAGAATGAAGCCGATGTCATTAAAGATGACGTCATGGAAGGCCTCACAGCCGTTGTCACAGTGCGTATGTCTGAGCCACAGTTCGAAGGTCAGACCAAGGAAGTTTTGGGCACAGCAGCTGCCACAAAGATTGTCTCTGCAGTAGTTGCCGACAAGTTGAAGGAATTCTTCGCCACAACTCGTCGTATCGATAAGGCCAACGGCAAGTTGATCATGGAAAAGATTGCCAATGCCTCACGCACACGAATTAGCGCACGTGCCCATAAAGATATTCAACGTCGTAAGAACGCTCTTGAATCTTCATCACTTCCAACAAAGCTTTCCGATTGTCGTTCAGAAGATGTCACTCGTACCGAGCTCTTCATCGTTGAAGGTGACTCAGCGCTAGGTACAACAAAGGCTGCCCGCAACTCAGAATTCCAAGCAATCTTGCCAATCCGCGGAAAGATTCTTAACGTTCAGAAGGCATCACTTTCACAGATGCTCGACGATAAAGAATGCGGATCCATCATCCAGGTTATTGGTGCTGGCTCAGGTAAATCATTTGAAATTGATGAAGCTCGCTACGGCCGCATTATTCTGATGTCAGATGCTGACGTCGACGGCGCACATATTCGCTGCCTCTTGCTTACTTTGATGTATCGCTACATGCGTCCGATGCTCGATGCTGGCCGCGTATTTGCTGCTATTCCGCCACTGCACCGCATTGAAACAATGGGCGCAGGAGGCAAGAAGGGTGAATACATCTATACATACTCAGATGATGAGATGAAGAGCGTCACCGCAGATTTGAAGAAGAACGGAAAGCGCTGGAAAGAACCAATTCAGCGCTATAAAGGCCTTGGCGAAATGGATGCTGATCAGCTCCGTGAAACCACTATGGATCCAGATGTTCGTACGCTCCGTCGCATTACTGTCCCAGACGGTGAAGCTGCTGAGAAGATGTTTGAGCTCTTGATGGGTTCAGAAGTTGCACCTCGTAAGGAATTCATTGCAACTGCTGAGATCGATCGCGAACAGATCGACGCTTAAGCTTTAGTTTTTAATCAATCGAAACTAAGTCGAAGTACTCGTCTTTCCAAATATCTTCATCGCCATCAGGCAACAAGATAACGCGCTCTGGCTTAAGGGCCTGCACGGCTCCTTCATCGTGAGAAACCATGATGACTGCGCCTTGGTATTCACCCAAAGCCCCGAGGATCTCTTCACGAGATGCTGGGTCTAAGTTGTTTGTAGGCTCATCGAGAAGCAGAACGTTTGCCGCCGATACAACCAAAGTCGCAAGTGCAAGACGAGTTCTTTCGCCACCAGATAAAACCTTGACTGGCTTATGAACATCATCGCCAACGAAGAGGAATGAACCTAGAACGTTACGGGCTTCTGGTTCACGCAAGTCATCCTTTGAAGACAACATATTTTCAAGAATAGTGCGTTCGAAGTCGAGCATTTCATGTTCCTGGGCGTAGTAACCGAGCTTCAAACCGTGGCCGTGTTCAACTTTTCCGGTATCGGATTCAAGTTGGTTGGCAAGAATCTTAAGAAGCGTTGTCTTACCAGCACCGTTAAGACCCAAGATAACAACGCGTGAACCCTTATCGATTACGCAAGAAACGTCGGTAAAGATTTCAAGAGATCCATAGTTCTTAGAAAGCTCTTCACCCGATAGGGGAGTCTTGCCACATGGGGCAGGAGTAGGAAAACGAAGCTTTGCGACCTTATCTTTAACGCGCACATCTTCAAGACCGGCGCGCAATTTATCTGCGCGACGTAGCATTCCTTGAGCCGCAGTTGCCTTAGATGCCTTAGCGCGCATCTTCTCGCCTTGCT
>Ga0208916_10000517_pt1 | contig 18137 bp, 22 predicted proteins | sample DEB19_08_DNA_5_FD_184523 | JGI IMG/M metagenome (GOLD analysis project Ga0208916, IMG submission 184523) | Aqueous microbial communities from the Delaware River and Bay under freshwater to marine salinity gradient to study organic matter... | ecosystem: Environmental > Aquatic > Marine >... | reverse complement strand
GATTTCTATTTAAAATAATTAAATTATTTAATTATTTTAAATAGAAATCTTAATAAAATAAATAAATAACTTAATAAAATAAAAAATAACTTAAGGAAAACTGAATAAAAAATATTAAAAAATTTCTGTAAATTGTCAAAAACGCAAAAACACATATAAATTCGCCCGACCAAAAAAGCCCGACCAAAAAAGCCCACCGAAAAAGCCCACCAAAAAAGCCCACCAAAAAAATTACGCATGGAAAATTCACGTAATTTTATAAAAATCGCACAATTTAATTAATTTTATTTAAATTTAAATTTTTTTCACAACAAACTTTTTCAACAATTTGAATTAGTTCAATATTATCAATATGTTTAACATAACACTTTAAACATCTAATACATTTTATAACACCTTGTTTATTCAATTCATAACTCATAACATCTTTACAGTCAATACAGTTATAAACTCTTTTTTGCCGTCCTCTTTTTTTTACCTCGTACATTATAATATACTATATCATTTATTTCTTAAATAGACATAATTCTTTATTAATTTTTTGTTGTGGTATGATACCATATTTATTTAATAAATCCATATCATAAAATTCATATGTAGCATCATTAAATGATCCAGCAAATAAATATTTTTTCATCATTTCGTCATCTATAGAATATTGGTATGAATTTTTTCTATTTTTATCTTTTACCCTTTTCATACAAATAATATCTAAATTACCAATAATATTTTTTACCAAATTTACATAGTACTGTTTAAATTCATATGGTGTTGTTGGTGTTTTATCTCTATTTCCAAAACTGAATTTAATCTTTTCGAATAAATCATCTGGTAATACAAATTCATCTAATTCAAATGACATATCAAATTTTTCAATATTATTCAATTGTTCTATTTCTCTTATTAATTTAATTTTAAATTCTGTAGATTTTACAATTTTACACTTAAATGTAGTTTCATTTAATTTTGCTAATCTTTCCGTAATATATTCATTTGTCTTACATAACTTACTAAAATTATAGTAATGAGTTAATACTTTTTCATTTGTTAAAACTTCTGCAAATTCCTTTAAAATTTCTGGATCTGCTTCTAACATATTCAATTTTTCGGCATTTTCTACAATATATTGATTTGCTACAGTAATTTCATCTTTTACAAATTTGTCAAACTCAATATTCAGATTTTCTTCAATTATCTGTTTTTGTTCTTCTATTTCAATTTTTGATAATTCTTCATATGAATTTACATCTTTTGTAATAAATCCATTTTTTGATAATAACTTGTTAAAATACATTATTGGATTTGAACATAAAACAGTATCCATATATTCATGATGTGATGCCAATGTAAAAAATAGATTCTCGTTAATATCAACTTCGTCATCTACAGTTATTGTTTTACATAAATTCATAATCTTTTCAGATGCAATTTTAACATCTTTATTTTTTAATACAATACTTTCGAATGATTCCCAAGTTTTCGGGTTCTTTGGTTCTTTCTGAAAATATATCAACTCTTTCATATTTCTTGTTCTTGTAGATTGTTGATAATTATCTAATACATTTAATGATAAACCTTTAATATAAATATACTGGTTTTGTTGCTGATCAATTGAAAAATCAACTCCTGTTACAATAGATGGAGAATAGAAAACAAATTTATCTTTAAATTGTTTAGATGCATCACCAATTTTAAACTTTGATTTTGATGTAATTAAAATAAATTTATCAACATCTTTTGTTAAACATTTATTATATAATCTTGTTACTGTCTCACATGAATCGGCACCACATAAAAAATATTTATTGTTTTTAACATCTTTCATTAATCTTTCAAAAAATGCATTTTCATCTAATTCTCTAATTGCATTAATATTTTCAAATTTCTTAAATTCATTATTAATAAATATCATACTATCAATATCTCTGTATTTTAACAGATTAAATGTATTATCTGTAATATTGGCATCACTTACAATAACCTTTTTACAGTTCTTAATCAATTCTATCAATTGCATATAAATCTTATTTAAATTTCTGTCAATAGTCTCATTTGATACAATACATTTAATAAATGATGTTACTTCATCAATATATAATACTACATTTGATAATTCTTCTTCTTCAACTTTTAATTTATTTAATGAATTAATACAACATACATAATGATCATTCAATACAATTCTTTTAGTATCCTTATACGATTTTAATGTAATACCTTTATTTTTAAATGATTCAATTTGCTGATCTGCCAAACTAATATAATTCACAAGACTTAATATTTTAACATCTTTATTCAACTTTAAATATTGACTTAGTTGATTTGCTGTATTAGTTGTCTTTCCTGTTCCTGCACACGAATTTAAAATAATTGTATCATTCTCATTAAATACCTTCTTTGAATATTCAACATATTTGTTATTAAATGTCAACTTCTTATATTCAATTGCTCCCAAAAGTTCAAATGATTCATTTATCTTCGGTTTTAATAGTATGGTATTTTCACGACATCCAAAGTAATAACCATTGTATTCTTCATATAAATATGGATGATTATTGTTATTTATATGTTCTCTTTTGCATAATTGGCAATCATATTTATCAATTCCTTTTAAATTAATAATATCATTCGCCATATTCAAAAATGATAATTCTGGTACACAATATTTCGAATTCTTGAAAATCTCATATAATTCATTGTCTTTTAATAAATTTTGTTTTACTGCAACTTTTGGATTTTTAGATATTTTAACACTATTTACTTTGTCCAAAATAATATCTTCAAATTTGATATCAACAACATGTCTATCAATGTCATTTATTGTTTCATTATGTAAGCACCATGCCCATTGTCCACATAGTAGATCTGCACATTCATTTTTCAAAACATAACGTAAATTATGATTGGTTGGAAGATTTACAATATTAATTAAAAAATGTGGTAATCTTTTATTTCTTGATAAATAGTTGATACATTCTTTGTTTAATTTCTTTGCTATTTTTGGATAGTGTAATATGAATTCATCCATATCATCAACATCTAAAATTGATTGATCATTTGTATCAACTGCAATTAGTCCACATTTGAACTTCTTCTTTTGCAATAAATTTAATTGTTTGTCATCAATAGTTTTAAATTGATTGTACGAATTAAATGTACCGTTTATACGATCCACTTTTTTATTTGCGTTGAAGATTATATCAATTGGTGAAAATTTGATATCGGCGGTTTGAAGATAATTTACTACTTGCATAAATTAGTATTAGATAATAAATAATATATACCAAACCTTTAAGTCACTTTTTTAATTTTCTTAAGCCCATTTAAAATATATTTATGCAAAAACTGAAATTGTTGATTTACTAGGATATTTTAAGAAATATTGTTAATTTGGTACACTGTTTTAGGCTTGTCTCCTAATTGAGAAACTTTTTATTATAATATTAAATCCCAATTAGGAGACAAGTTAAAATAGGGTACCAAATAGACAATATCCATATGAGATATCAAAATAAGAATAATAACATAGATAATTGACAATTGTTCTACGCGAAAACGAAACAATCATTTAGCTGGCATGTTTTTAGTTTGTCTCCTAATTGAGAAACTATTTATTATAATATTAAATCCCAAATAGGAGACAAGTTAAAACAGTGTACCAAATAGGGATTATTCATACGAGATACCAAAACAAGAATAATTACATAGATAATATACAATTGTTTTCTGTTATTATATTATATGTCATTACTGCAACAGGTTTTAAAGAATAGTTATAAAGGCAAAAAGCAAGCTAAAAAGTTAGATGGTTTTGAAAGAGATAATGATTTATCAGGTCAACGAGTTCAAGTTTACAATAACAAAGATACAGGTAAAACAGTTGTAGCGCATCGCGGTACAAAAGGTATTCATGATATGATAACTGATGCGAAATTAATGGTTGCACCAAAACTATATAGATCTGGTGCAAGATATAAACAATCTAAGAAAATTCAACAACAAGCAGAAGATAAATATGGAGCAAAAAACATTACAACTGTTGGTCATTCATTAGGGGGTAAATTAGCCTCTGATGTAGGTAGAAATTCAAGTAAAGTTATTACATATAATAAAGCAATAATACCATCGGATTTGAAAAAAAAACCAAATCCAAATGAAATACATATTAGAACACATACAGATCCAGTAAGTTTTCTTTCTCCATATGATAAAACAAAAACTGTAAACGTACCATCCGACTCATTACTTGGTTCGCATGATATAGAAAACTTACAAAATTACCATCCTAAAGGTGATGATGTTACTTTTATTTAATATATTCCATTTGTTCACTTCCGATTTCATATGTTGTATTATTATTGTTTTGCAATTTCTTTATAATTTTGAATATAATATTTCTTTCGTTTTTATTCAAATCGGGTCTTCTATCCATAAATACAAAATATGTTAATGGTGAATCTAATGTTAACATAGGATGTATTTTTACCATATCTTCTAATTGTAATTGATTTACGTTATCTGCTTTAACTTCTGGTATAGAATAAAACAAATCATTGAGATTATTTAAAATTGACATTATATTATATCATTAGATAATTTTTTAAACAAAAATATATTTCGGTTTTTGTTGAATTTGTTGAATTGGTTGTTGAATTTCTTGTTGTACTTTTTTAGGTTGTGGTTTTTGTTTCTGTACCACATCATTTACTAATTCATTTGTTTCTGGATCATCTTTTATTAATTGTAAAACTTTTTCTCGTTTCAATTGTCTTTCCTTAATTGCAACAGCTTTTTTAATAAATTTATTTTCAAACTCTAAATCTTTTTGTTCTTTCAATTGTCTTTCTAATTCGTCTAATCGTGCTTTCATTGCGGCTTTTTCTTCATTAATTGCTTTATCTCGTATAGCTTTCTTCGCCATTGAATTTTGACGACCTCTTTTTAGATTTGCTAATTGCACTTCATTCATTATTTTTTTTGGTTTTTTTGGTAATTCTACAATTGGCTGAACAATTTGAATTGGGTCTTGTTTAATATTTTTATCTGCTTGTATGTTAGTGTCTAATTCCGATTGATCCGATTGATTCACTGGAGAATTTATATCTTTTGAATTAATTAGAATTGGTACTATTGATTTTCGTGGCATGTATAATATTAAATGAGATAATTTTTTTAATCATACACATTATGTTTAATAGCTTCCATAACATGAGCTATTTTATCTTTAATTGAATAATCTTTAGGATCTTGTCGAGCACTAAAAACAAACATTTCGTCTAACATCTTTCTATTTTTGGGGCCAGTTAAATGAGATTTTTTTAAATCATGAGGTGTAATATTACCAAAATTTTCATACATTTCATCAAGACCTTTTGTTTCGTCCAATCCTGCCATATTATATTTACCAATTTCTGGTGGTTCATTTGCTTTTTCATCTCCTGGACTAATTAATTGTTCTGTTACTGTTGGTATAGGTGCCTCAATTTCTGGTTCTAATTCTGGTTCTGATATTGGTGCCTCAATTTCTGGTTCATCATCAATTTGACTATAAATAGGTGTTACATTTGACAAATTCGATGTTATAGATTCGTTAGAAGTTTGAAAATTAGAGGGAACAGGTAGAGGCTCATCAATTTGACTATAATTATTATCTTCTGGTACATTTGATATAATAGTTTCATCATCAATTTGACTATAATTTGGTACTGCTGATAAATTAGATGTTATACTTTCTTGTGGAGATTGAAACATTGGATTAATTGCACTACTAACTTGTGTCGAATTATCAAACATATCAATAAAACTAAAATTGTTAGGTAAACTAGAAGTGTTATCTGCACTTGATAGCTCGCTTAAATCATCTGGTTCTTCTATTTGTAACATTCTATCTTCTACATCCACAGGTAATATATTTTTTGGTTCATCATAATCATCAATAAATTTTATTGATGGATTACCAAAATTACTATTATCATTTGAATCTGGAGTAAAAAAACTAGACGGTATTTTTGGAGGTGATTGAGGTATAGGATGTCTATATATAGGTTTTGAAAATATTGGTTTCGATTTAGATTTAGAATATTTTGGCGAAGATGGTGGAGTTGGTGGGACATATGAAGATAAATCACTAATACTCCCCCCTAAACTCGAATTTGTATATGATCCTCCAAATGCTGGAGGTATTGGCGGTGTTGGTGCTGGTGGTATCGGTGCTGGTGGTGCTGGTATTGGTGGTGTTCCTAATGGTGTAGATGCTAATATTGCACCACCTAAAGGAGCTTCAGGAGGTTTATTATAAAATATTGGTGCTGGTATATTTTGTAAATTTGGAGGTGCAACATGAACAACAATATTACTAGATCCTGATTGTTTTTGAGGTTGTGATTGTCTAGGTTTTGAAGATCTACTTTTTTGTTTTGTATCTGTACCAATTTTTATGTTAATATTATGATGATTTGTTAGATTCTTTTTACCTTTTACAGATATCGTTTGTTTCTTTGTTCTTGGTTTCTTTGCTCTTGGTTTTTTTGCTTTTGCAGGCATTATATATAGTTAGTGGAGATAATTATATATTGTAAATTTTATAATAGGAGTTTGAATTTTACAAGAATAATAAGAGATACATTATTATTTTCTTTGTAAATCCTATTTTAATTAAATTAGTGATGATTATATTGTTAATACATGGCTCGTTTTTTATTCTTGATATTGCTAATGTTTTAATATTCGTGAAAAAAAAAGTTCGACACAATAACTCTTCTAATATACGAATAAACTTTTGTAATATTTTTTACTTTCTTTATTGCTTTATTATCAAGCAATTCTTGAACATTATTTTTTAATATTGGAATTTCTGCGACTGGATATGCACATAAAATTGTAAAAACTTTTACAACAATATCGAACTTATCAATTTTATCTTTCTTTTTTACCATGTTTTCGATCAATTCACAACATCTTCGAATCGCACCAAGATCATTTTTATTTGTTGTTTCATTCTTTTGCAAATCCTTGACTATATAATTTATAATCTGTTTCACTTTTTCCTTTCTTTTGAAAGTGTGTTTCTTTTTTACAAGTTCGATTACGTGAACTGGTATTAAATCGACGTCTGCCATAATTAGTATAATATACAATGAGATATAAAATTTGAACTTATAATACAGACCATATAGATGGATTTGAAATTAAATTGACTGTTTGACCTGGTTGTAAAACTAATGAGGTCGTTACTGTAATAGATCCTAATGGATTCGGCCACGGTATAGAATTATATCTACAATTAGATGTGGTATTAATATTTAAATCATCTGTAACACTAATATTCATGATAGTGCATAAAAACCCTGAACCAATAGATGATGCAGTAGGTAAAGTTACTGTTAGAATAGTTGATGAATTACAACTAATAATACTTGGTAAATTTGAAGAAGTATATGTAGTGCTAGTGGTCATTACTGTTATTGTTGCAAATTGTCTATTTAATACAGAAATACCATATGAATTCATTTCATCATTAATATTAAATATATCTGTACTCGCTGTACCATTCGATATAAAACCAGTATCAAAAACAGTATAAGCATTAAAAGTCTGTGTATTTGTCCATGTATTAATACCACTTAATGATGGTTTTGTATTCAATTGAGTTTGTATGTCAGATGTCACATTTCCTAAATAATCATATTCAGTATTTGACACATTGCCTGTTGTACCGATATATGATGCATTTAATCTATTTGAACTATCTATAATATTTTGTTTTGTATTCAATTGAGTTTGTATGTCAGATGTCACATTTCCTAAATAATCATATTCAGTATTTGACACATTGCCTGTTGTACCAATATATGATGCATTCAGTTTATTGATTGCACTTAATGTATTTTGTTTTGTACCGAATTCAGTAGAAATGCTATTTGAACCTAATGAATACGGTAAATACAAATTACCATCATTTGAAATTCTCATTAAATTTACCATAGAAGATGATGTATCTAATTTATCAAACATAATAGCATTTTCATACGATGTTAAATTTGAATTTGCATTTACAATATGTAAAGCTTTAGTATCAAATGTATGCCCCATAATACCACCCACTGCACTAGTACTTCTTGTCGGATAAACAGTGTTAGTATTTAAATATTGTGTTAATGCACCATTTCCAAAAGTTTGTTTTGCAGTCCATGTATTCGCTGTTGCTAATAAATTCGATGTAATTGATGAAATTTGATTTTGAATATTTCCAGTTAATCCATATAGATATGATAGCCATGTAGGTGTTATTAAAATTGTATTAACATTCAAATTACCTACTAAATCTAATCTATTTGATATTTCTAAATTTGATATTATTTGTTCATCAGCATTTATATTATTACATATTAGATCTCCGTTTTCTAAAACTCCGCCATTTCCATCATCAAATGAAATTATACCGTTCATAGATCTTGAATTTGTTGGTTGACTTGTAAAACTCATTGTATTATATAATAAGGTTGTATAATTAAAATGCATTTAAAAATTATTTAATCGATAATTGGTGTAAACTTCATGAATAATATGTACCCTGGAAATCCTGCTGCCAAACCACCAAAAGCATTAATCGTAATCACTAAATAGTTGTTAGTAGGTCTATTTATCGTACAATGTCCGAATTCAGTTGGTGTTGATTCAAAATAATTTTTTGTTGCTATTGCCGAAGTATAATAAGACTTTGGTGTTAGCGTTAGGAAAAAACTGTTTTGTGTACCTGTTTGATCATAACTATTTCCAGAGAAATTCGCAGATAATCTACATACAGCGCCATATGTAGCTGTTGATGCCTGAGATTTTAATGAAGTAGTTACATCGAATTTAGTATATTCTTGTGGCAAAAAATTATTCCAATCAATATAAAATTCGACAATAGCAGTAGAATTAATTTGTCTATAATTTTTTGGATTTGCTGTATTTAAAAATAGTGTAAAAGACTTTGTCATATAATATATTATATGTAAAGATAATTAAAAATCAAAAATCAAAAAGTTTATTCGATCACTGTAAAACATAATTGTAATATATATGCGGTTGGAAAATTGGATATTGCAGTACCATTTAGATTAACAATACTAACGGTGATATAACTACCATTAGGATAATTAACAATACATCCACAGTCATCCGTATTATTACTTTCATAATAGTATTGTGGTGTAACAGCAGTAACATATGATTTTGGCACAATTGCGCCAATAGTAGATGTTTGTGAACCTTCTTGATTATACATTGTACCAGATCCGATATTTACAGATAATAATACAGTATTAACTGGATCGGTAGCACCTGTACTTGATCTAAATTGAAACGATAAATCGAATTCTTTATATTCTTTAGGTAACATCATATCCCAATTAACATAATAAGTATATTGACCGATACTTGGACTGCTAACAATGTTTTTTGTAGTTGCACTATTCAAAAGTAATGTATATGTTTTTTTACCACTCATCTTTATATATTATATAATTACATAATATTTTTATACAAAACTAATACCAGCGCCCGCGTCATGTGTTGCTTTTGCTTTTTCTAATATATTACCTGCTACTTGTCCAGCATCTCCACTATAATTTTTCTGTTTTGTTAGACTAGAACCTAATTTTGCAGTTTGACTGACACCCTTTAAACCTGCACCGAGTCCTTTAGCACCAGCTAAAGCAGCTTCGCCATATGGTCCCATACTAGATAATGTAGCACCAACAAGCGGATTGTTTGCAATCATATTTACTACTCTACCAGCAGAACCAACAGCAGAACCGACAGCTCCAAGTCCCTTACTTGTTTTTGCTAAAACTTTTGATCCTATTGATCCTTTACCAAATATTTTTTGACCGCCAACCTCGCCCTTCTTAAATAGCTTTTGTCCTGCATCTGATGCTTTATGAAACAATTTTGAAGCTCGTTTGAATAATCCCATTCTCTATATATATTATGGTAACAAAATAATATAATACTATATTATAATGATTAGCATTAAAACAAATGAATCGCCAAATCTACCAATGATCAATATGTTATGTGATGATCCCTTACATCCAAAGCTAGATGATTATGAATTAACTAAATTTTTAAATTGTCATAGTACAACATTGTTATTAGGGAAACCGAAGAGTGGTAAATCACATCTATTACAATCATTATTCAAATCTCCAAAAGTATTTAAAAAGGTATTTCACAATATTTATATTTTTCGACCATCAACATCGAAATTAACTGTAAAAGATGATATATTTGGAAAATTACCAGACGATCAGGAATATTCAGAATTAACAATACAATCACTTACAGATGTAATGGATAAAATAGAAGTACAATCTATGGAGAAGAATAATTCGTGTATTGTTTTTGATGATATGGCTTCAGAATTAAAAAATAAAGAGACAATACGATTATTTAAACAACTAATATTTAATAGAAGACATTTAAGATGTAGTGTATTTTTTTTAGTTCAAACATGGCATAGTGTACCTTTAGAATTACGTAAGTCTTTCACAAATATGTTTATATTTCGAGTTGGTAAGAAAGAACTTACCGATATATTCGACGAAGCTATCGAATTAGATAATAAATTTCTATTACCTGTATCAAATTTGGTTTTTGATAAACCTTTTAATTTTCTATTCATTAATTTGGATGGAAAACGACTTTTTCGCAACTGGGACGAATTACTTATTAATGACACATTGTAGACAATATAATTGTTTGCAGTATTCAGGTTGACGAGTTTGAAATCGTACATCAATTTTTTGATTTTTTAAAATAACACTACAACCATTACATAAATATTGTTTTTTTAAAGTATCTGTACATTTACATTCGATAATATTATTATTCATATCATAGCATCCACTACATTTTTTATATAACAAACTATCTTCTATTGTTTTGTTATATTGTTCTATCATTTCTTTATTAAAAATTAGAGTATTCATAATAAGATAACATTATATAATAATTAAATTTAAATTCAATTCAATTCATTTATTGTTTTACAGAAGCGTTACGACTAAGGAAATCAACTTCAATCAATGCATCATACAACACAATCAATGTAATATTATATGCTTGTGTGGTTGCTGTACCAATATTCATACGCAGTGATACTGCTGAATTTTGTGTAGAAATACCAGTTAATAGAGCACCTGCAGTACTAAACTTTTCGCAATTTACACCCAGCCAATATTTACCTGGCATTTCTGGAGATGTTGCAGTTGTTGCAGTACTTGCATCAGTATACCCATATTCAGCTGGAGTAATTGACATATTTTGTGCTTGTAGTGAATGTAAACCGCCATTAATTGCCATTTTTAACTCACATAGACCACCCATTTTATTTTGAACAGTACTAATAGGTCTTTGAGGATATGCAACACCTGCCACATAATATTGATAATCTCCGTTATTAGATGTAAGATCAACAGAATCAAAATTACCATTTACGCATTTTGCTACTGTGTTACCTGCGAAGTTTGTAAAAAGTGATCTAATTGAAGCATATCTACTGTTAAATATAAGTTCGTTTGTACCAGATACTGCCGTTGGTAATGTCTGCGACATAGTTGACCATGAATTCGATTTGATATAAACTTTATCACCCATAGATCTAACCATTTGTTCAACACCTGCACCAAATTGAATACAATCATAACACAATTCAAGATTTGATAACAAACCAGGAAGACCAACAGTAGAAGCACCAGTTGAGTTAATAACCATATTAGCTAATGTATCTACTGTTAATTGAATTCTTACATTAGGCATTGCAAATAATGGTATTAGATGTTCTGCGCCACTCAATAGACATGATAGAGGGATACCAAACATATATTTTTTACCAGGTGTCGCAGTAACTGGTATATCACAACCATTTGCATTTGAAAATGTTGGAGCTGTTGCCGATGCTGTTGCTGTTACACATGGATCAAAATATCCGAGATTTGGAGATCCGACCTTCTGTGCTATATTCATCTGTAAATTACAAATCATATTATATAACATATTGTAATTGGTAATAGATTCAACAACTTGTGAACCAAATAGAACTTCAAGTTTGAAAAATGGAGTTGCTCCAGGTGTACCTTTTAAATATGCAATTGCTGTTGCTTGAATGATATTCATATTAAATCTTAAATACAATGTCGCAGGATCTAAAAAACCTGATGCGGGAATATCAAATTGTATAATCGAATTCTCATTAAAAGAACCACCATTAGATGGTGTTACAATGATAGAATTATTTAATGTCTCACTTGGAAGACTTGCCAAACTTGGTTGATATGCTAATTCTTTAGGTAAAACTACACTCATTTCTATATATTATATCAAAGATATAATTATTATTATATTATTATTATATTATATTAAAGATAGTTTAAAATACTCCATTATACAATAAAAATGATAAATCATCATCTGGTTCATCTACTGTTGGTAATATTACATTTGCATCTACTTGTTCTACTTGTTCTTCTGGTTGATCTATAGGTTGATCTTGTTCTTGTTCTTGTGGTTGATCTTGTAATTCTAATTCATCTTTGATATCTGATAAAAGATTTACAATTGGTAATATATTAATATCTTTATTATCTTTTCTACCTTTTCTAAAAATATTTAATTGAATTGATAATGTCCAATTTATACCATTAAAATTTATTAGATTATTTTCTTCGTCTGTTATCTGAATATCTATATATGTTACTGTATGTTCTCGTAATATAGGGAAAGCATTTGACGCATTTACATAATCAATTAATCCAAATGATGCAACATTTACAGGTATCGAAGCAATATTTGAAGATATACTTAAATTTTGTGAATTATATGTATTTGTTGACAATGCTTGAGAATTAATATTCAATCGTTTTATACCTAATAAATTTAATGGATAAATTGCAATTAATGAACTTGATGTACTTGTATAATTTGTTCCAAAATCAAAACCTAATATCGAAAATATCGTACTAGTTCCGTAAAATGTAAATATATGTGTTAGGTATGTAAATGTCATAATACCTGTTATTCTACTAGTTGATATAGTAAATGAATATCCAAATGTTGCAAATTGTGTAATCAATTCAGTTATTAAAGAATTACTGTTATAATTACCTCTTGTTAATAATATTTGATGTACTATACCACCATCAACACTAAAATTTAATATATTATTTGTATAATTGATCGTATAAAAACTAACTGGTATTTGTGCATTTAAAACACCACACGTAACATATTTAATATCCGATTCATCAGATAATATATTTTTAAAATTAAATCTTACATCTGATAGGTATGTACTATTATTTAATGAAGCGTTTGAGCTATTCAAATTTAAAAATCTCATGTCGCATATATCGTAATCCATATTATATATTATATCGTGTGATATTAAAAAATATTGTCTCGATTTCCTTAAACTATAAAAATCATATAAAAATCAAAAAATATTTTCTCTCGTTATATTATTAATCAATGGCGAATTCAAATTCAAACGAGTTGTATCATCTACACGATCGGTCAGATATCTTAAATGCTATCAATACTAATACTGATAAAATGTTAAATAATGATTCACATAATACAATTAATAAAAATATTTATGATGCGTCTTTACAAACACAATTACAAGTTTCTAAAAATAATACAGATAATGCATCAGGTTTCGGAGAATTACGTGCATCGAATCTCGTTGATGGTGGTTTTACAAGACAATCACAAGCAGATTCAGCACGTGATATATTAGCATCGGTCGAACGCAACGGTGGAGAGACAAGACAAGTAGTAGTTCAACAGTCTGCAGATGTAAAAAGTACTGTTGTAGATTCTCGTGCTGTTATAAATGATAACGTAAATCATAAAGCAAATCAATTATTGGATGTTATAAATACTTCTTCTGCTGATATTAAATTTGGTATTATAAATAATTCTTCAGATATCAAAAATGTTATTAATGATAGATTTATTACTACAACAAATTTGATTAATGATAATAAATATGAAGCATTGAAGAATACTAATGAATTAGCTAAACAAATGGCAGTAGGATTTTCTGATACAAAATATGAAGCATTAAAAAACAGTATGCAAATGTCGAAAGAAATGGCAGAATGTTGTTGCGAAATTAAAATGAAAGTAGAACATACCTCAAAACACACACAAGATTTAATAGAACATAATGAACGTGATAGATTAAGAGATGAAATTTTAATGTTGCGATTTGGTAGATCACGATCTCCATTTAGAGGTAATGGAAATAATGGTAATGGTAATGGAAATGGTAATAATTAAATTCTATGATTAACAACACTTTGATATCTTTCAAAATCTTCTTTCGTGACGTTAGAAAGAAGATTGAATTTTAGTCGTTCTTCATATAATATATTTTCATGAAGATATCGCAAAATCACTAATGTAATTAATGACGGAGAATATCCATAACAAATTGCAAAATGTTTTGCAAAAGTATTTATATAACATTCACTTTTTTGTAGTATTAATAATTCATAATCTTCATAATATGGTAATTTCTCAATTGATGTTGATAATAAATTTATTACTGCTTTTTCTAAATTCGATTTTTGATTCAATTTGCTTTTTTTTTATATAACAGTATAATATATAAAAATTTAAATGGATTTTAGAAATCAAATTATCGAACAGTTAAAATCAAATAGACCTGAATTAGCAGAGTCAAGTTTAAAATCGTATAGTTCATCATTATATAATTTACCATCAAAAATTGGTAAAGTAAATAGTATCGAATCTTTTACAAATAATAAAGATGAATACATTTCATTTATTAATAAATTGGATCCAAATTTACAGACAGCAAAATCGTTATTTTCATCGTTATATATCATTACTTTAGATGAAGATTATAGAAATGAAATGATGAAATCAAGTAAAATTGTTAATGATAATTATTCTTCACAGCATAAATCAGATAAACAAATCAAAAATACAATATCATCATCTGATATTATTAAAAAAGTTGATTATTTAAAAAAAATGTTAAAATTAGATCCATCAATAACAAATTATCAAAATTATTTTCTATTAACATTAATGAGTGGACAAGTTGAAGGAATTGAACCAAGACGTAATGAATGGGGAATTGTAAAAGTTGCAAATTTTGATAAAGACAAAGATAATTACATTAAAAAGAATAATGTAATATTCAATCAATTCAAAACTATTAAATCAAAAGGTCAACAAATTGTTCATTTACCAAAAAATTTTATGGTATTATTGAACAAATATTTAAAAATATCTAAAAATGATTGGTTATTTTATAATACTGAAACAGGTGGTTTAAATTCATCTGCTGTATGTAAAAGGTTGAACAAAATATTTGATGGTTTAAATGTATCGTGTGATATACTCAGAAGCACGTACTTGAGCGATCTATATAAAGATATGCCCCCTCTTATTGAAATGACAGAACGTGCCGAAAAAATGGGTCACACTTTAATGACTGCTTTACATTGTTATGTAAAAAAAGATCCAACAATTGATATTAAATTAGAAGATATCTATGATTGTGAAGATAAAATTGAAATGGCCGAACAATTGTAAATTATATTAATTATTATTCTTATTTTGATATCTCATATGGATATTGTCTATTTGGTACCCTATTTTAACTTGTCTCCTATTTGGGATTTAATATTATAATAAATAGTTTCTCAATTAGGAGACAAACTAAAAATATGCCATCTAAATGATTGTTTCGTTTTCGCGTAGAACAATTGTCAATTATCTATGTTATTATTCTTATTTTGATATCTCATATGTATATTGTCAATTTGGTACCCTATTTTAACTTGTCTCCTAATTGGGATTTAATATTATAATAAAAAGTTTCTCAATTAGGAGACAAGCCTAAAACAGTGTGCCAAATTGACAATATTTCTTAAAATATCCTAGTAAATCAACAATTTCAGTTTTTGCATAAAATATTTTTAAATGGGCTTAAGAAAAAAAATGAAATGGCTTAAAGGTTTGATTATACAGTATCGTATAGTAAATGAGCCAATCAAAAAACCAATCCAAAAACCAAAATCAATCAAACATGTCTATTATTGACATTATCGCAAAAAGAGACAGTAAAATGATTTCCAACTTAAAAGAACAGGTTAATATCTTGACCGATGTAAATGAAGATATGATGTTATACATTGCTAGATTAGAAGCTCGCCTTGCTATTCTTGAACCCGAAATCGAGGATGAAATTTTTTATGAACCTATTGTTGAAGAAATTGTTGAAGAAATTATTGTCGAAAAAGTTAAGAAGTCTGAAAAAGTTGTTGTTGAAGATGAAGATGTTATCAGAGTTGATAAAAATGGTAATCCGGAATTCATCATTAATTCGTGGATATCTCCAAGTGGTAAAAATTTCAGTTGCAAATCATACAATATTGATTTTGTGGAACCAAAAAAGAAACGCCGTTAAAATTTTTAAATAGGCTTAAGAAAATAAATGAAAAGACTTAAAGACTAGATTCTATAATATATTAATCTAATGACTCAATCAGAGCAAGCAAAATTGAATAAAAAAATGAGAAACGCATTATATTACCAGCAAAAAGGTGATGTCATTAAAGAGAAAAATAAAGCGTATTATAAAGAACATTATGAAGCAAAAAAAAAGTATTATCAAGAAAATAAAGTTAAGAAATCTAAAAAAGTTATTATAGAAGATGGTCTACAAGATGAAGATTGTATACAGTGCGAGATTAATGAATATGATAATAGTATCATTTACAAGATTGAATGTTTGGATAAAACAATTACTGATATTTATGTTGGGTCAACAACTGATATAAATGCACGCTTTAGATTGCATAAAAGTGATTGTCATAATGTATTGAGTAAGAGATATAATTATAATGTCTATAAATGCATAAGAGATAATGGGGGATGGGAAAATTGGCGAATTGTAATTTTAGAATTATACGAATGTAATAATAAAATGGATTTACATATTAGAGAACGATATTTTAAAAATAAATTAAATGCGTCATTGAATATGTACGAACCTATTATAACAGGTAAATATATATCAGAGAAAGCAAAAGATAATAAAAAAATACGGAATGCGTTATTTTATTTAAATAACAAGAAAATAAAATATAATTAATTTGTGCGATTTTTTACATGTCGATGTCCATATTTGATTTTATAGTTTTCCTTTCGTAATTTGTGCCGTATAGTTCTTTGTTGTTCTATTTCTTTACATTTTCGTTTCATATCAAATTGCAAAAAATAGCTATGTATTGCACGAATAATATCATATTTACGGACAATTAAAAATCTTTCATAATCTTCTTCTTTATGTTGTTCTTCAAATAATTTACACACTTCTTCATTTGACCTATAATGATGATATAATGTGTATATATCATTAACTTGTTCTACTTTTGTATACCATATTTGATAACCTTCAATAATTTCTGTTTTGTATGAAAGTTTTTCACCTTGAAATATTTCTATAAATATTAACATTTATATAATTACTATATATTTTAAATTTCTATTTATAGAAATTAATTATCTCATTATATAATATATATAAAATGTGGATTACTAAAGTTACTTTTATTGGATCTAATGGCCATAAAACAATTACAACGGATGAATCAGTAGAAGAAGCAGATGCAAAAAAAATATATCATATAGAACTTATAAAATGGTTGTGTCGATTAACATTAATGAGTCCAGAACATGTAATGTTTAATAATATCGGAGGGCGTTTTAGAATAAATTTAGATGATGAGAACAATATGATGATGAGTATAATACAGTTGCACATAGACTGTGCAAATAAAAATAATGAAAATTACAAAGTGTCATTTAATATTGAAATTTTTAAAGACGAATAAATATTTTTAATTATTTTTTTGTGCGATTTTGAAAATATTACGTGATTTTTTCCATGCGTAATTTTTGGGCTTTTTTAGTGGTTTTTTTTGTCGGGCGAATTTATATGTGTTTTTGCGGATTTTATAATTTTATAGAAAATTTTTATTTTTTTTATTCAGATTTTCCTTAAGTTATTTTTTATTTTATTAAGTTATTTATTTATTTTATTAAGATTT
>Ga0208916_10000515_pt1 | contig 18162 bp, 19 predicted proteins | sample DEB19_08_DNA_5_FD_184523 | JGI IMG/M metagenome (GOLD analysis project Ga0208916, IMG submission 184523) | Aqueous microbial communities from the Delaware River and Bay under freshwater to marine salinity gradient to study organic matter... | ecosystem: Environmental > Aquatic > Marine >... | reverse complement strand
TATGTAGTTTACTATGTATATGGTTTATACAGGTCATTTAATCTAAATACTTTTGTTTCTGGTTCAGTGTGATAAATAGCGAAATCGCTGAAATTGCCCTGCGATAGAAACAATACATTACACGGTTTGAACAATGCACAATCTGTCATAGCATAGAACCCTTTGACAAAATTAGAAATATCTTTGTTACCAAAGTGTAGCGAAAGGCTCTTAACATAGTCATAGTTTGCACGTTGAACCTGGTCCGATGTTTTTCCATATCGTATATTATCAAAATCAAACTTAATTCCACTCGTAGACGTCGTTGATCTAGTAGAATGATTATTATATATCACGTTATCAAACTGTGTCTTCATGTATTCTATAAATGGTTCTTCGTCGGAAGCACAATACAACACAAACTCATCAATTTTCATGTCTAATAATTTGTCACGAATAATATTTGCTACTACATTGTACGAATAATGTATAGGAAACCCTTCGGTAGCAGTGTGTGTAGAGTATTTGTCTGTACCCCGATAATGAACACCAACTACTAATTTGTTGTCTGGATTATACGTTTTCCAGAAATTGTTACAATAATCCTTTACATAAGGCAGTGGCCGCATATATGTTTGAAGAAGTTCTCTGAACACGATATTTTTGTAATAACGTGGTGCTTGTAAGTATGTTCGTCGAGTATAATAATAGCAATTGGTAGGTTGTATTGGTAATATCGTGTGTAACCGACTATGCAGACGTATGCATTGCAAATGTGTTTTGGAATATTCCAAGATTCTATTCTTTTCATCTGGATGAAACGGAAATGGGTCTTCATAAAAATAGTTCCACCACGAATTAGGTAGATTAATTGGGTCGTATATTGAGTTGGCCCCATATAAACCCCCATTAAAATCAATAATAGGAATTAATTGATTTTTAACTGCAAGATGAATTCCAACTAATGCTTGATACATGCAGTACCAGAACCCACCGTACGATGCAGACATATTGGGAATGATAACAAACTGGTTATAACTGAAATCACATATTGCTGCATCATTTGCTATAAATGGCGTGTAATCTATCTCGTTGATGTGTCCGGGTATATGTTGTTTTATATGTATTTCATATATACAAACCGGCTGTGTCGTAGTGATGCCTAGTGTATAGTGACCAGATGTCAGGTTGAAAGTGGTTGGAATATCATACATCTGTCTTGCATAACTACAATCGGCTGAACCCGTATAAAAGTTAGGAGAAGTGATAGAATGTACTAAACCGTCAGAATTAAACAAGTTGATGGACACGGAACACCTATGTAGAGAATTCGTTAATATACTAATAAAATAGTTTGTATTATCGTTATTTACTACGTTTATATCAAAACTTACGGGTGGCACATCAAGAAAATCAGTAATGGGCTTATATATAAGCATATACAAAAAGCATACTATTACTTTTATGTAATATTGACGAATTTGAATATGTATACACGTTTATTATAGTATTTATTTTGTCCATATTTATAATCGTAATTATGGACAAAATGCCTATCTAAAATCCGAACTTTTCTTTCATAATGTCGGTTTTACTCGGTCCTTTCTGTTTTTCACTCTGTCGTTTTACTTTATATACTCCCGTAGTATTGCTGTTATATTGAACTGATTTTCCGCCATAAATATTTGCACCCAAATCTTCTACATCATCGTGTAACTCTGGTAAAATCCTAGTCATCGGTTTTTCAACAACGAGTAGCATTTGCTCTGTTTTTAATAGCTTTCTATATTCTTGGATGGTAAGATTACCATAGAATTTATCAAGAAGGTAATATGGATCGGGTGCGGGCTTAATATTCTTGTTATACCCAGATGCTTTACCATAAATTTGATTAATTAGATGATATCTCTCAAATTTTACGGTGTCATCAATATTCTCCTTCATCAAATATGCTACCGCACACTCTGGTCTACAAAACGATCCGTATCCACACATTTCGTCATTCAGCTCAAATTTGGGAATATAACAAGCTGGATTGTCGTATTCATATGTACACCAGAAACAAGCCGATTTTTTATCTTGATTAGATGCTTTATAAAGCCTGATTTTAAGGGCTTTGAGCTTAGACGAGAGGTCTTTTGTCTGAATATTATCGGAGTTATCTTGATTGCTATCAAAAAAATCGGGGACGTTTTCATTACATTTGCTACAAATATGTGGTACTTCTGGTTGTATAGTTAATGGTAACTCATATGCGGTTTTATCAGATTTATTATTAGTATGTGTTTCGTTATTGGTGCTGTTATTATATGATGCATATTTATCGGTAGTGTCTTTATCATTAAATGTAACAATGGATGGTGGAACGGCTGGATTATACTCTAATGGATTGCTAAGTAAAGTATTCCGTTCTTCATTGTATATATTAATATCCGACAAAGAACATTTCAAGTGTAAAATAACATTGTTTACGTGAGCTAGTTGAGAAACTGGTTCACTTTCTTTTACGACTAACTTTCCACCCTTTGGTTTACGTCCACGTTTCTTCGGAACATTATCACTAGCTACGGCATTATTTGTGTCGTCTGCAACTAGTGATATATTCTGAACGCCCAGTTCGGAGTTTGCTGCAATAATATCAACCTTCTTCTTTCTGCCTCTTCGTAGTTTAACAATTTCAGGCGTAACATTGTCCATATCTGGTTAGAATACAAATCTAGACGAAACGTTTTTATATAGTTTAAATTATGTTTTTGGGATTAAAGTAGCTTAAATGGTGGCCGTCCTGCTGTTATAACAAGCTCTGCATAAAGGGACATAGTTATCTGAACCAATAACGACTTGTTCATTATCATTTGTGATACGATATGAGCAAATAGCGTCCTTGCCGCAAGTATCGCATCTAGCGAATAATTTTACTATTTTGTCACATATGGGGACTAGGTCTAGCAGTGTTCCAAATTTTTGACGCTTAAAATCACCGTCCAGTCCGCAAATATAAACCCGTTTTTTATGTACTTCAACCAACTCATATACGGTTTCATATAGATCAGGAAAGAACTGTCCCTCGTTGATTAAAACAATATCAATATCCACAAGACGGGATTGATCACATACATCAGCAATCCTGTTTGTAAATACACACGGTATCATAACCTTATCATGTGTAGAAAGCATGGTGCTATGGTAGCGTGTATCTCCCGAATAGTTAATAACCTTAATGTTACACGTTTCATAGAATTGATTATAAATATTAATTAGGCGAGTGGTTTTTCCAGAAAACATGGGTCCAATGATAATTTCTAAATATCCGCCGGTTGGGAATGATTGAACGTCGTTCATTTGTAATATAGATATAGTAATGAAATCAGATTTTAACGTATTCAATTTTACAAATGTAATTATAAAACACATAAATAGATACATACTTATAACAATAGCATATGCAATCAAACGATAATATTCCGTGGGTTGAGAAGTACCGGCCAACAAACTTTGACAACATCGTATTGGACCCAGCAAACCGTGTATTGTTTACGAATATTATAGAGAATGCGTATTTTCCGAACCTGCTTTTTTATGGACCCCCGGGTACGGGTAAAACAACAACTATCATAAATTTAATTCGGGAATACCAAGTGAGCTGTTCACAGCGACAACAGGGAACTGTTCTACATCTAAATGCGTCAGATGAACGAGGGATTGATATTATTCGCAATCAAATACAGCAATTTGTAAAGTCAAATAACATGTTTGAACCTGGGTTAAAATACGTAATATTGGACGAGGTAGATTACATGACAAAGAACGCGCAACAGGCATTAAAGTATTTAATACAATCATCAAGGTACAATGTTCGGTTTTGTTTGATATGTAACTATATAAGTAAGATTGATGCTTCATTAAAAAATGAGTTCATATGTATTCGGTTTAATCAATTACCAAAGCCCGAAATATATAGGTTTATAAAATCAGTGGCATCATCAGAGAACATTCAATTGTCAGACGATGTTATCTATTCTATTCAAGAAATGTACAACTCTGATATTCGTAGTATGGTAAACTTCATACAGTTAAACCAACGAATGGACAATTGGACAAATAGTATAATATCAAATATTACATGGGAAGAAATGCATAAATTATTTACAGAAAATGATTACTCAAAAACATTAACGTTTATACAAGACACGAGCGTGAAATATAATATTGATAAAAAGGCATTAATAAAGAAATATTTCAACTATGTTATACGAAACCATGATGTGTATGTTACAACAAATTTCTTAGATACGGTGGAAGTTGTATTACATACGACTGATATGAGCATTACAAATATGCTATTATATATCTGTCATCATTTATACCAACGAACATAAAATTGAAGTAATAAATAATATTAAATTGTATGTAATCGCAGCAATGAATATGAATATAGAAGATGAATGGACAAAGTTTATTTCGTCGCAAGCAACAAGTGGAAACAGTATGGCATCGTCTAATAATTACGGGCAATCAAATTTGAAAAGCTCGTCGGTTATTGACGTCCACGGTGATGAAGAAGATGATGATATAGAGGCACCTCTGGGTGAAGATTTATATATTTCAACAACGACCAAGGTGATGTTCTTAAACCAACCGATAGATATATATAATGTCTTCTGGAATATCCCGATAGTTGAATATTGGCGCCCGCAGGCCGGTATCTTGAAAAAGCAGATAAAGGTTGTATCAAATACACCAGAGGAATTATTGGAGTATCAATCAAAATTAGTAGGCATACCATATTACAATGAAAATATTATTAAACAGGTGAATAATCCGTCTGCTCGTAGATTGCGTTTCAAAGATGAACGTAAAATTACGATTGGTATGTCAAAAAAAGATATTATGAATTGTCGCGGCAAAGTAAAAAATGCGTTTTACAATTGTTTTGCAATTATTATGCGATTTATGTATGAGGGAACGTTTCGTGAAATGCACGTAAAGGTCTTCAATACTGGTAAGATGGAGATACCGGGAGTTGTAAACGAAGACTTATTAACGATGGTAAAGCATAATATACTCAGTTTAGTAAAGCCATTTGTTGAAGAGCCATTGAGTTTCATTGAAACAAACGAGGAAAATAACATTTTGATTAACTCAAACTTCAATTGTGGTTATTTCCTAAACCGTGATGCTCTGCACGCCATATTACGTAGTTCAAAATATGGGATAGAGACAGCATATGATCCGTGTAGCTATCCAGGGGTGAAATGTAAATTCTATTATAACAACCAGCTCGGCTTAGATGATCCGTCACAAAATGGGCAAATAGTAACGTCAGACCGTGGAATGAAAATGAGTGAAATTGGTGATAACAAAACGTATACGGAGGTGTCGTTCATGATTTTCCGTACAGGGAGTTGTTTAATAGTAGGTAACTGTTCTGAACCGGTTCTACAAGTGGTATATAGATTTATAAAAAATATTCTGCGTATAGAGTATCAAGCTATATATGTTCCAATGAATGATCAACCTATAAAAGTAAAAAAAACAAAAATACGAAAACGCACAATAGAGTTTACATCGTAGATGTTAGGTTATGTGTTGCTATAAAGCCAATTTACCAATTCTGTCATATTACCTGCTTCATATTTTTCCTTTACAATATCGCGATGAAGACTGAATTTGGTAAGTATTTGTTCATTTTTATCTTGTTCGGTAACGGAACCGCTACGAACCCGACGCATTTTTTCACTTTTAGTAATCATTGCAGTTAATAAAACGATATATGTGGAGACGTTAGGTGTGAACAAACTTTGTATATTTTCCAAATATATAGTTGCAAAGTCCAGTTTATCTATTGCATATAAGTAGCGTAATAATAAATCATCACAAATGGTTTGACGGTCTTTAAAAGTATAGCTATTATTATTCCAATAAAACAACACATTTACCACGTTTAGTATGCGAGAGTACATGTTACGCCATTCATTGTTATTAAAATTTAACAAGTCATCTGACAATGTTAAAATATTACTTATTGTGCTAGACGTAGCACTGCTTTGATCATCGTCATGTATTTCAAAAATGGTTTTTTTATATACAAAAAGGACCGCATCTGTATTATTTAAACTATGTGTTAAATTAGATAGATGTACCTGTTCTATGTATTCCAAGAAATAATAGCATGCCTGTTGGGAGTGATATTTTGCGTGTTCAATGTTCTTTCGTCGTAGTAATACATATTCAAATACACGATGAATAGCATTTACCCCAATGGATTGAATTATAGGTAGTTTATCGGAAGCCTTAATAATTTCAGATTTATCAATATGTGTAAATAGTTCTCTAATAGAATGAAAATATTGTTCAGCAATAAGATGTTTTAGGGACTTTGGTTGTGGAGTTGACATATACTAAACACTTATACACATGGTTGCCATACAAATGTGTGGTTAATTACGCAACTATTGAATATTTAGAAGATATATAATTATTCGTTAGAATGACTTAAAGTATTCTCTCACATGTAATTTATATATTCAGTATAAATGGATAAAGTAAATGACAAACAAGTTGTTACCAGTAATGGATACAGATTACCTGAAAATAATACGCTACAACACGCTACGAAGCTGTCTATCGTTGAAGATAAACCAATCATGATGGACTACTGGACGAGTTCATTGGACAAATCAGTATTGATTGGTGTAAAGGATAACGCGGAGAAATTGCTTGTAAAGAGTGAGGAGGAATATACTAGTCCGGTCTCCAAGATATATAAGGTGGGTAAAGAATACATTGTTATGACCGAAAATTCCATTTACATTGTGGACGTTGAAATACCTACTAAGAGAATTAGTGCATAAATAGATAAATATTTGATATGAAACCGCTCTTATCAAATATTATAGTATTGTGGATAATCCGACAATTTGTTCCGGGGTCAATGAAACGGGAAAAATCACATCAAGTTCTAAAATCAAGTTCCCAATCGTTTGTTCTCTCGTCATTCCCATCATTTTGAATACATTGCGATGGCCCGGTTTTATTACTGATGGTTTATCTGTGTTGTTTAGTCGTAGGCGTTTTCCATTAAGATGTGTAAACTCTACTGAAAATCCACATAGTGCTTCTTTTAATTGTACAGAGTGCTTGTATATCAAGTCAAGACCGTTTCGCACAAATATAGAATTGTTCTGTACCCTTGCTACGAGCCGTATATCGCCGCGTAAATCAGTATTTACTACGTGTCCTTTTTCCTTGATAAGTATAACTTCATTGTTATCTATTCCTTGTGGAACCGTCACATACAAGGTCTCTGTTTCAACTGTGCGTATGCCATTATTTAGTCGCCAACGTTCAATTTCTACCGGAAGAATACAACCTGTATAACTTTGTTCAATGCTTAATGTAATATGTTGCATTATTGGATCGGGCGTGCGAATAGGAGGTCCTCTTTGTTGCATATTAACTGGTATTCCTCCGTGAAAAATGCGTATGTTTGGTTCTCCCATTCCTCTCATTCCTCCCATTCCACCCATTCCTCCCCCAAACATCATATTAAAAATATTATTTATGTCGGGAAAATCTCCTTGGCCGGCCATATTGTGGAATGACATTCCTTCGCTCGGTCCCATATCATACTCCCGTCGCTTTGCATCATCACCTAAGGTTTCATATGCTTCGTTGATCTCTTGAAACTTAGCTTTCGCACCTTCATCTGAATTTCTATCGGGGTGATACTTTAATGATAGCCCACGATAAGCCTTTTTTATGTCTACCGAAGACGCTTGTTTGTCAACTCCTAATACATCATATAGCGTTTTAGTTGACATGGTGTCTTATATTATGATTGGTGTAAGTAATTTTTTATATGTTAATAAAAAGAATATATAAAGTAAATTAGATACACAATTATCTATATTTATAACCAATGACGACTAATATTAAATTAAATGATACATTTATAGCTAAGTATAAACCATATTTTATTGATAATTTTACATTTGCACCAAATATTATTGATACAATCAAGATATTGATTAAAACCGATAATTTAAATACATTATTCATAGGCAATCCTAGTTCCGGCAAAACATCACTGTTATTTGCAATCGTACGCGAATATTATAACTTGGACAAAGATGCCCCCTTTCCGGAAAACAATATATTATTTATTAACAATCTAAAAGAGCAGGGGATACAATATTTTCGCACAGAAATGAAGACATTTTGTCAGTCACATTCGGCGATTTATGGTAGGAAGAAATTAGTAATTATTGATGATATTGACAATATAAATGAACAGAGCCAACAGGTTTTCAGAAATTATATAGACAAGCATAAAAGAACTGTACACTTTATTTCAGTGTGTACAAATATTCAGAAGGTGATTGAGAGCATACAATCAAGAACACATATTATAAAGCTGTCACCGACAACGAATGAACAGGTTAATCGTATAATGTCCCATATTATAGAAAATGAGAAAATCCAAATAACTGATGATGCCAAGCGGTATATAATATCCATGTCACAAACTTCTATACGGAATATGATTAATCACATTGAAAAGATTTACATATATGGCAAAGAGATTGATCTAGATACTTGTAAAAACATTTGTTCAAGCATTTCATTCCATAAGTTCAATTTATACATTGAACACATTGAGACCAGTAATTTACAAGAAGCAATTAAAGTATTGTATGATATTCATGATTACGGCTATTCCGTAATTGACATATTGGACTTCTTCTTCACTTTTGTAAAACAGACTAACCTTATATCAGAACAAACCAAATATAAAGTCATACCTTATTTATGTAAATATATAACTGTTTTTCATGATATCCACGAAGATGAGATAGAATTGGCGTTATTTACAAATAACCTTATAAGTCTTATGAAAAAGTAATACTGTAAATATGGATATAGATAGAAATCTATAATTATTGATAATGTCAGAAAACACTTCTTCTGAAATTATTGATACCACGCAACTAGATAGTGTAGTGAAATCTGTGTTGAATAAGTTCACTGACAGAGCGAGGTTTGGTAAAAAGAAATATGGAACGGACCTAGACCGAACTGACTTGAATACAGTTCAGTGGATTGAACACACCCAAGAAGAACTGATGGACGGTATTTTATACTTAGAGAAACTAAAACAGCACTGTAAAGTTTCGCAACCAAATGAACAAGATTTTAGCAAATAATATAATCTAATATTGTATATACGCCATTATTTTATGTCATCTCAGATATTTAAACAGCCGGTTCCAATTGAACTGCTATATCAGCTATTGGATCAAATTTGTTTAAAGACACCAAAGTATTATGTGATAGATATGAATGCTTTTCGTAAAATGCATTTTTCAAATTTACATATAAAATTTTGTGCTGACATCTTACCACATTATCATCTGGGAAAACAATTCTATGTAAATCGTGAAATGACATATAACTCATTTACTACGATTGTTAGACAGATATGTAAACAGCATGCCATCATGTTCTCGTCCCAGATAAAATATAACGAATCAAAATATAATATAAACTATCATATTTACCATACGATCTAAAAGAAAAATATACAATCATACTATACAGGGAATATAGATATGTTGTTTAGTTCAAAAAATGCATCTAGATACATTTTAACAATCGGTTCCATATTAATTGCGAGTTATTTCGCAAATACATACAAACAGGCGTTTGAAACAAATGATGAATATGAGTTAATTCGCAAGTACTTGTTGAACGATTCGCCATTATATGGATATAACCGCCCAAAACTGTGGATACATTCTAAATATGAATATAATGCACGTAAGTGGGCAAGTTTTTATTCGCGTAGCAGTACTGATTTAAATCAACCATACATACATTTGACTATTAAAACAATCCTTGACCATTGTGCTGATGATTTTAATGTATGTCTCATTGATGATCAGTCATTTAGTAAATTAATTCCTTCTTGGGATATTGATATATCAACTGTGGCTGAACCAAAGAAATCACAGTTAAGAGACCTCGGCATGTTACAGTTGATGTATTATTATGGTGGTCTTATCATACCAAATTCATTTATATGTAAACAGAGCCTGAAACCGATGTATGAGAATGGCATTGCAAATGGAAACCCGTTTGTATGTGAAAATATCAATCGTAGCGAGAACATTTTAGCTTCTTCTCAAAAAAAATTGTTTGCGCCTGACGTATTCATTATCGGTGCAAAAAAGAATGATGACACTATCTTATCCCTAGTTGAGTATGCGAAGAAACAGAATAGTAATACTCATTTTACTAACGAGATGGATTTCAATGGCTATTATTCAAAAATGTGCGGGTTGTTTATCCAAGATAATAAAATGAATTTATTAGGAGGCCAGTTTGTTGGTGTAAAAACCGAGGATAATAAACAAGTATTACTAGAAGAGTTAATGGAAGATTCTTACATAAAGTTTGTTCCAGACGTGTACGGTATCTATATTCCAGGAGAGGAAATTCTTAGACGACCAAAATTCCAATGGTTTGCAGTGTTATCGTCCGAACAACTATTAAAGACAAACACGGCCGTTACAAGACATCTTGTAGAGGCAATATCTGATGGTGTGGACGAGTATAAACAAACATCTGAAACCCGAAGTGTGGTGACAATATAAACAATAAAATAATGCATATAAAGTATATGTATTATTGACAATATACATATACAAAATGAGTTTGCCCGATGAGTTGTATGAAAACCAGCAAAAATCACACGCAACTATAAATGAACTATATCAGCGATATGAAATGGACCCGGCAATGATATCTAAAATAACCTCTTATATATGCACACAGTTACCTAATATCTGCGAGAACATTAAACATACACATTATCAGAGGGCGCTTCGCATGGAGGAACTTAACACGGAACAGGATATGTTTATCCAGTCATTTTTAACGAATAACCAATATTTTTATGTATCAGCTACTGATAAATATTTTTATTATGATGGTATTCAGTATCAAATTATTAGCGAAGACGACATATTGCATAAAGTCCTCTCGTCAATTAGTAATGGTCGTAATCTGATGTCTTGGAAACAACGTACTCGCATTAGTATTATGAAGCGTATTCGGGAAAATAGTCTCATTCATACTATACCGGAGTCAGAAACCATACAGAGTGTGTTGGATACATTATGCCCGTCTATCTTCGCAACACGCAATGAAGCAAAGTATTTTTTAACTGTTATGGGGGATAATATACGACGAAAACATACAAATCTTATACACTACATACCACAGATGTCAAAGAATTTTTTACGAGAATTAAATACTACTTCTCAATTCGTATTGGGGGTTAGTCTGTTTCAAACATTTAAACATAAATTTCACGACCATACATACAGTGATTGTAGATTGGTAAACATAAATGATATAGTGAAATCTGATAATAGTTGGACCCACATAATTAATAATCATGCCCTTGATTTAATTTGTGTAGCTTGTCATTATTCTAGTAGGTACGATTCGTCTGATGATTATTTATTAAAATACAGTCACGACTTGGAACTATCACACACAGTATTCTATTTGAAAGATAAGATACCTTTGAATATCGTGGACCAATTTGTAACATCGTACTTAGATATTCATAAAAGCCCGATTGATAACGCAACAACAAATATAATAGATACACAAACTATCCGTGGTACACAAATCACATGGAAAAATATGCAATATCTGTGGAAACATTATTTAGATGTATGTGGATTGCCATCAGTGATGTTTCTACAAACGTTCAAAACGTTACTAACTGATAAGTTAATGATGTATTACAATAAGGAATTAGACACATTTATTGGTATATGTAGTAAACATTTGCCCGCCATTCAGACCTTTTTAAGTTTTTGGGAGGAGACGATTGTTGTTGACGAGACTGAAACCGACTTTGAAATTGATGAAATGGTAACTTTATTCCGCCGATGGTGCGAACTAAATGGTCATAGTGTTACCACATTGAATGATAAACAAATATTAGATATTATAGCATACTTCTTCCCATTGGTTGATATTGATCGGGATAAGTATTTAACTGGTATACGGTGTGCCTTGTGGGATAAACAATTAGATATTCATATAGCACTTGATGACACGAAGAGAGTATTAAGGGAAACACATTCCCGCACTGATCGTTCGTTATCTCCATCAGTTAATCGTAATATCGCCATTTATGATGCATATATTTTGTATTGTAAATATTACACGAACACATCTGATACACGTCATCTCATTGTCAGCAAAGCCTACTTTGAAAAATTCATATTTGATACGTATGGGCAATATGTAATTGATGATAAGTTTCTGTCATACGAGTGGTATATACTATAAAAACTTAGGAAAATATATTCTTATTATGTATATGCTACTCGTTCAAATACCAACATTCCCATTTTATGCGACATTTATTCTAGTATTAATCATTTCTGCGAATTTTCTTGCACAATTGTTCCCTTGTCGGTTTCAACGAGCATTACAAACTAATATGTATTTAAAACATCTGGTCGGTTTATTAACACTTAACTTTTTTGTACTGTTGTCTATGCCCGAGTTCAGTTCTTCATTGTATGAGGGGATAAAGTCATCGGTATTGCTATATGCTGCCTTTATGATTATTACGCGAACCGATGCGACTATATTCTACTTACTTTTATTCTTAATAGGAGTAAGCTATTTAATCCATTTGAACATAGGTATACTTGTTAAGAAAACGGAAAAAGACAAGACTGTGGTTCATGATAGTACAAAAACGGCCGTTGCTTCTGTATCTAATCCGAAAGAAAGTGATCAAACTATCACACCAGAAAATAAAACCATTACTGATATTGAATACTATAACAATGTGGCATATTATATTAACATTATTACAATCGTGTTAACAATTATTGGATTTACACTCCATCTTGGAGAAAATAAATATGAATACAAATCTAAGTTTAGTTACATGAATTTCATGTTTGGACGAACAGAATGTCTAAGCAGAATGCCAAACATATCATATCTAACTGCAATAAAGCATGCATTTGCAAGTGTATAAAGGAGCCCACTTGGACGAATATTGTAAATAGAATATATTACTATTCACAATATAATTGGTAAATTGTTTCTGATACATGGTCTTAAACATGCCTTGTTTTTATTATTCACTGTTTAATTACCTTTGGCTTTGCGGGTGCCATTCTTCTTAACATAACCAAACTTTCCCTTCTTAGCGAAGTAACCTGCCTTCTCTAATCTCTTCTCCTTTTTTGCGGTCTTGTGCTTGTCTGCTGACACAATTCTACCCCACTTGTTCATAATCAAGTCCTTATACGTAAGACCTCCGGTGGTCTTGTATGCAGTTTTGTTATGGACCTGAGTACGGGAACCTCTCAGCTCCTTATACGTTTTTCCACGAACGTGGTACATTCCATCTGGTTGGCGATCTGGACGTTTCATTTATATTCTTTTGTTAGAAAATAATATAACGAAATTGCCTAAACCACCCTTATGTAAATGAACTAATCTGTAATTTTTATTGAGTACCAGTAGTATTCTGATGTGGTCGCGTAGTTCTTATATATTGAGCATAACGCATAGCCTTAGTAATAGAGGGGTCATTTCCGCCAGTCACTTTTTTTGAATATTGCACATTTGTATCACACGCGCCACCGTTTTTACCGGCTTTACCATCAGCGCACCATTTTAGTATATCAAATTTCGTTCTAGGCATATTCTTATTATATTATTGGTATATTTTGATTTCCAGAAAATTGAAGTAATTACAATGCAGTGAATGATACATATAATAACCAGTTATTCATAATGAATTCCGCTAACGTTACCAATGACCTTGCTAAACAGTATCAACGCAAAACCGATAAACAACATATCTTGGATAATCCAGATACGTATATTGGTTCAGTTGAGAATGTAGACGCACAGTTATGGGTATATGATGATGCGACGAACCGAATTGTTCTACGCGACGTAGAATACGTGCCGGGCTTGTATAAGCTATTTGACGAAGGCATTGTAAACTGTCGCGATCACGTAATTCGTATGATACACTCAAATAACTTGGAAAAAAAGTTTGTCACCTACATTGAAACACAAGTCAGTGACGATGGAACCATTACTATGACGAATGATGGAAATGGTATTGATATTGCTAAACACCCGGAATACGACGTCTGGATCCCAGAAATGGTATTTGGACAACTACGTACCTCTACCAACTATGATAAAACCGAAAAACGTATCGTAGGTGGAAAGAACGGCTTCGGTTTCAAGTTGGTTCTAATCTGGTCATTGTATGGTCGGGTGGAAACGATTGATCACGTTCGTGGTCTGAAATATGTCCAAGAATACCATAATAATTTGGACACGATCTCCCCGCCTATTATTACAAAGGTGCCAAAAACGACTAAACCGTATACCAAGGTAACATTCAAGCCAGATTACCGTAGATTGGGTGTACAGGGTCTAACCGTGGATATGCTCGCTCTCCTCAAAAAGCGTGTATACGATATCGGTGCGGTGACTGACCACTCAATCAAAAAGATTAAGGTGGTATACAATGACATTCAAGTCCCCGTAAAGAATTTTCAACAATACATTGACTTGTATATTGGACAAAAAGATGATGCAAAACGTGTATACGAGGCGCCCGATGAACGCTGGGAATATGCAGTCGCAATTTCTCCCACCCACGAGTTTCATCAGGTTTCATTCGTGAATGGTATTTGTACATTCAAAGGCGGGAAGCATGTTGACTATATTGCTGGACAAATCATAAAGAAGTTATGTGATTATATTGAGAAGAAAAAGAAAATCAAGGTCAATCCATCTGCAATCAAGGAACAGATTATCTTGTTCTTGCGGTGTGATATTGAAAATCCGTCGTTTGATAGTCAGACGAAGGATTTTATGAACACTCCACTAGCAAAGTTTGGGTCGGCGTGTAATGTATCCGACGGCTTCATTGATAGGGTAGCTAAATTGGGTGTAATGGAAACTGCTTGCTCGCTTACAGAAGCAAAGGACAATAAATTGGCCAAGAAAACAGATGGTTCAAAAACGCGTACGGTGCGTGGTATTGCCAATTTCATAGACGCCAATTTAAGCGGCACGGTCCAATCCAAAGATTGTGTTCTCATTTTGTGTGAGGGACTTAGTGCTTTATCCGGAATTGTATCTGGGCTATCCAGTGATGACAGAAACACTATTGGTATCTATCCGTTGAAGGGCAAACTTCTGAACGTTCGTGGAGAACAAATTAAGAAAATCGCGGAAAACAAGGAGATTAGCGATATTAAAAAGATCCTAGGTCTAGAAACCGGTAAGGAGTATTCCGATATAGATGACGTAAATAAAAATCTTCGTTACGGTAAGATTATGTATATGACCGATCAGGATTTAGATGGGTCTCATATCAAAGGACTTTGTATCAATCTGTTCCATAGTGAATGGGCGTCTCTTGTTAAAATCCCTGGTTTTATTTCGTTTATGAACACTCCCATCTTGCGTGCAAAAAAGGGGGCGCAGGTCAAGTTGTTCTATAACGATGGAGAATATCTAACCTGGAAGAATACGTTTGAAGACAGTAATCCGAATGGTTGGACAATTAAGTATTTTAAAGGATTGGGTACGTCCACCTCAGCGGAGTTTAAAGAATACTTTGCGAACAAGAAGGTGGTTGATTTCGTGTATTCCGGTCAAACTAGCGATGACACAATTGACAAGATATTTAATAAAAAGAGAGCAGATGACAGAAAGACGTGGTTAGAGCAGTATGACAAGACTGCATATCTGGATACCAGTCGTTCATCTGTCCAATATGAACAGTTTATCAATCAAGAGATGATACATTTCAGTACGTATGATTGTGCGAGGTCTATTCCAAATATGGTAGATGGACTAAAAATCTCTCTTCGCAAAATCCTATTCTCTTCATTCAAGCGTAAGTTAACTAGTGAAATCAAGGTTGCGCAATTCTCTGGATATGTATCAGAGCATAGTGCATATCATCACGGTGAAGCCAGTTTGAATGGCGCGATCGTCAATATGGCACAGAATTTCGTCGGTTCAAACAATATCAACCTATTAGAACCAAACGGTCAATTTGGCACAAGATTACACGGAGGCGATGACAGTGCGTCAGAGAGATATATCTTTACTATGCTAAATCCTCTTACACGCTATATCTTCCCGGAGGTAGATGATCAAGTTCTGACCTATCTAGATGATGATGGAACTATTGTAGAGCCGGAATTCTATGTACCAATTATACCATTTGCACTCCTAAACGGTATCTCCGGTATTGGTACGGGGTTCTCGTGTAGTATCGCTCCGTACAACCCGACTACCATTATTCAATATTTGAAGATGAAATTGACTAATAAGGAATGTAGCGATATTGAGTTTGTGCCTTACTATGAGGGGTTTAAAGGCACTGTTCGGAGAATTGCCGACCAAAAGTACCTAGTAAGAGGTGTCTATGAGAAAATTGCGGAGGATAAAATCCGTATTACCGAATTGCCGGTGGGAACGTGGACTATGCCATATACGACCTACTTGGAAACTCTTGTAGATGGCGCAGTCAATGCAAAGACTGGCAAGAAATCCCCGCCCCTCATTAGAGACTTTACGTCAGTTTCAACCGAGGTTACAGTGGACTTTATTGTCGTATTCGGACGAGGTCAGTTGGCCGAACTAGAAGCCACTGTGGACGATAATCAATGTAATGGAGTTGAGAAGTTATTAAAACTATTCACTACTGTCAGTACTACCAATATGCATATGTTCAATTCGGACCGCAAGTTGCATAAGTACGGCAATGTTAATGAAATAATTGACGATTTCTATGGCGTTCGTTTGGCATTGTATAAAAAGCGTAAGGATAGTCTGATTGTTGATATGGAAAAGCGTCTCGTGAGATTGTCAAATAAGGCAAAGTATATTCAGGAAACATTAGATGGTACAATTGATCTTCGTCGTAAAACATCTCAGGTGGTGAATGAAATGCTAACCGAGAAAGGGTATGCGATGATTGATGGAGATTTCAAATATCTTGTAAAGATGCCGATGGACTCCGTTACCGAAGAGAACGTTGCCAATATTATGAAGGAAAAAGAAACCACTGAGACCGAATTGACTGCACTTAGAAAGACGCCGTTAGAAAAGATGTGGTTAAATGAACTAGATAGTTTGGAGAAGGAGTATGCAAAGTATAAGGTAAAGCGTGAGAAAATTCAGGTAGGTGATCCTGCAACCAAAAAGACCAGTGCGGGAGGAGCAAAGGTAGTAAAAAAAACGAAGACAAAGTAAATCCGGCAATATATTATCTGTAAACCATATATATATTTTTTACAATTGTTATTATGGACTATGAACTAATTGTTGCAATGAGTAAAAACGGGGTAATTGGATCCAATAATAAGTTACCCTGGCATATTCCAGAAGATCTCCGTTATTTCAAGGCGATAACGATGAATTCTATTATTATTATGGGACGTAAGACATTTGAAAGTTTACCGACTGGCCCCCTTCTTCATCGGGTTCATATTGTTATTACCAGAAATCCGTCTAGCTATGTGAATGCAGATAGAGTAAAGTATTGTAGTTATGCCGATGCTATAAATATCATTGAGCGAGAACGTGTTATACGTCAAAAAGTCTTTGTCATTGGTGGGGCGGAAATATATTCATTGTTTTTTCAACGATGTGTGAAATTGCATCTTACAGTGGTTGATGCGGAGGTTAACGGTGATACCTATTTTCCTTATACTTTTGATGACTTATCAAAACACGGGTTCTCGGAATGCAATACAAGTTCTATTATTTTATCCAAGACAAATGATATACACTTTCAACATCTCATTCTGTCTCGTGATAAACAAACTGTTTAGAAAATTGATTATTGATTTATACAAATATGTAGTGATATAATAGTATATTATTTATTATAATGACAGAACGTTGGGAACAACCTCGCAAAACAAAGAAGGATAAGGCGCGCAGAAATGAAGAACTTTATGGCAAGTTTAGTCCAAAACATATCCGCATGGGCCAGGCCTTGGCTGAAAAACGGCTTGCGTCTCAAAATAAATATGTAAATGTTCCTGAAACAGATGCCTTACAAAAAAAGGATTAAAGTGTAGC
>Ga0208916_10000514_pt1 | contig 18181 bp, 14 predicted proteins | sample DEB19_08_DNA_5_FD_184523 | JGI IMG/M metagenome (GOLD analysis project Ga0208916, IMG submission 184523) | Aqueous microbial communities from the Delaware River and Bay under freshwater to marine salinity gradient to study organic matter... | ecosystem: Environmental > Aquatic > Marine >... | reverse complement strand
TTGATATCCGCCACCGCCTTGTGTTTGACCACCTGGACCTTGGTTTGGAAGATTCGGACGTCCTGGAACTGGAATACGTTTACGTATACGCTTTTCTTCCTGCGTCATTGGTTTTGGACGTGTATCGCTATTAATAGGTAATTCAATTTTACCTAAAATTTTTGGACCTGTTAACTTGTCTGCTTGAATATTTGTAATAGCACCGTGCACATTTTCTGGTGCAATAGAATGATCTACTGGTGCAGCTTTTGGTGCAGGAGCTGGCGCTTCTGTTGCTTTTTTAGCAGCCGCTTTTGGAGCTTCTGCTTTAGGAGCAGTAGCCTTAGGTGCAGCTTCTTCTGCTTTTTTAGTCGTCTTTTTTGGACGCGTTGAAGAGTCAATTAAAGACAAATCAATTTTATTGATCACTTTTGGTGCTTCCATTTCTGGAGCTTCCATTTTTACAGGAGCAGCTACCACTGGTGCTTCCACCACTTTAGTTACTGGTGCTTCCACTGGAGCAGCCACCACTACTGGCGCTTCTGCAACCACTTTTGCTGGTTCCGCTACAACAGGAACTACTGGTGCAGGCTTAGCAACCGCCTCCACTACTTTCGCGGCTTCTGGCTTAGACACAGCATTCTTAGGCAGTTCAACGTGATCTGCTTTATTTTTTGCTACTTTATCGCTTTGAAATTCAGCTTGCAAAGCGTAGTACTGATCTTCTGTTAATTTAGCCGTTGGCTTAAGGTCGTCCTTAGGAAAACCTTTTTTCCCAAGAAATTCAATCAAGGTATCTTGACCAATGTTGAATTCCTTAGCAGCTGCTAACAGTCTTGGTAGTTTCAATTCTGACATTCTGTTGTTTTTTGTTCCGATTTATCACGGAACGAGTCACCTAATACAAATATACTTCTAATTCAAAGGTTATTCACCTTTCGCAAACTCTTCTGTCAAGACACGGCGAACTTCCGCAATTGTCTCTATTTCCAAGTCAGTTCTTTTTTCTAATTCTTCAGCGCTTAGTTTTAATACACTTCTTCCTGTATCACAACCAACACGCTTAAATTCATCAATGATCCATGATTCAATCTCATCACTAAATTCGTCTAAGTCAATATCAAACTCGTCTACAATTTCTTCGTCTTCACGGTAAACGTCTAATTCATACCCTGTTAACTCAGAAGCTAATTTAATATTCACCCCACGACGACCAATAGCTAAAGAAACTTGATCAGCTTGTAAGTATACTTCTGCACGCTTACGATCCTCGTCAATATTCATGTAGCTAATTTTAGCTGGCGTTAATGAACGTTGAATTAATAACTGAAGATTAGTTGTAAAATTAATTACATCAATATTTTCATTTTTCAATTCACGAACAATACCATGAATACGAGAACCTTTCATACCCACACAAGCACCAACTGGATCAATACGATCGTCAAATGATTCAACGGCAACTTTTGCACGCTCACCTGGCTCACGTACTATTTTCTTGATAGTAATTAAACCATCGAAAATTTCTGGAACTTCTATTTCTAATAATTTAGCTAAGAACAATGGATTCGTTCTAGATAAAATAATCACTGGTGAATTGTTTTTCATATCCACTCTAGCAATTACCGCTCTAATATTTTCTCCTTTCTTAAAAAAGTCTTGAGGAATTTGTTCAGTTTTAGGAAGGATCAATTCATTTCCTTCTTCGTCTAATAACAAAACTTCTTTCTTCCAAACTTGGTAAATTTCTGCATTGATAATTTCACCAATTCTGTCAGAGTATTTTTTAACTAAAGCCGTTTTCTTTAAGTCGTTGATACGAGAAGCTAAAGTCTGCTTTGCAGCAAGGATAGCTCTTCTACCAAAATCATAAATATTAACTTCTTCTAATAATTCCTCTCCAATTTCAAAATCGGGTTCTATTTTAATAGCTTCAGAATACGCAACTTCTTCTAAAGGATTGTCCACATCATCGTCAGGTCTAATCTCACGACGACGAATTATTTCAAGGTCACCTTTCTCTGCGTTAACAATTACGTCAAAGTTTTCATCGCTACCATATTTTTTTCTTAATAAGGTTTTGAAAACGTCTTCTACCACTTTCATCATCGTGGGACGGTCAATGCTTTCTGCGTCTTTAAACTCCTGAAACGCCTCAATCAAATTTATACTTGCCATAACATAATTTTTTTTCAAGCTCCTCGCTTGATGATTTGTTAAAATTGAATTTGAACTATGGTTGATTTAATATTCTCAAATGGAATAAGCAATTGTTGCTGGGTTGCTTTTTTACCCTTCCCTTCGGTCCACTCTATCAATATATCTGCTTCTGTAACATTCAATAAAGTACCTTCTTTCACTGTGTCGTCATTTAATGTTACTTCCACTTTACGACCTATGTTTTTAACATACTGTCTGTTTAAAATTAAAGGCTCGTCTACCCCTGGAGAAGAAACTTCTAATGCAAAATCTCCTTCAGGAAACCAAGCAGCTTCTTCAATAGCTTTATATAATCTTCTATTGAAAGAGGTACATTGTTTAATTGGTAACCCTTGGTCTCCGTCAATAAAAACTTTGATAATATGACCAGGCTTTACTTTAATATGAACTAAATAATAGCTCGGATCCTCTTGCAAAAGAGGTTCCAAAATAGCGTGCACCCTGTCCTTTAATTCGTTTACTTCCATATCTAAAAAAGAAGAAGGGAACGACCTCGTTCCCTTCAATAGTATGTTAATACTGTAGCAAAGGTAATAAAATAGGATGAAATCACCCAATATTATTGAAAGGAGTCTTATTTTTACACCATGATGAAGCTAATATTGTACGGTTTATTGATCTATTTCCTATATAAAGTCATTTTTGATATAGTAGTACCTGTAAGTAAAGGGGTCAAAACGGTACGTCAAAACATGGAGCAAATGCAAGAAGCTGCAAAAAATGCAGCAACAAACACGGCGGCTACTGCTGCTGCGGCTCAGAAAAAAGCCCAACAAACAGCTGCTACAGCTGCCCCAGTTGAGGCAGAATACATTGATTTTGAAGAAGTTAAGAAAAAATAAGGTCCTTTTCTACCCGCATTCCAGGCTCAAGAAATAACACTTTAAGACCAACCGAGGCAGCTGCAACCACATTGGGTTCATTGTCGTCAATAAATAAAGTTTCCGCAGCAACTAAGCCTTCCTTGTCCAAAATATACTTAAAAGACGCCGGGTCGGGCTTACGTTGACCCATTTCATGTGAATAATAGGGCGTTTTGAATAAATCCTCGAAATTTCCGCCCACTTCCTTCGTAAACTGCGGAATAAAATAATCGTAATGGATTTGATTGGTATTGGAGTATAAAAAAGTATCAAATTGGCTATTGTGCTCCTTAACCCAGTCAATGCTATCTTTTCTAAAACCCACCAACAATGAATTCCAAGCGTCTATGATTTGAACCTTACTCAAATTTAATTGGTATAATTTATTGAAACCAATGCAAAATTGGTCCTCTGTAATAAAGCCTTTTTCTAAATCAAAGAATATTTGATCTGACTTGTTTAGCGTGAAATGATTTTCAAAATTAGGGATGCCTAATGCTTCAAAAGCACCATACATTTTTTTAAAATCAATATCGTACAGGACATTGCCTAAGTCAAATATTAAGTTTTTAGTAGCTGCCATAAATGAGGTTTTAACTTTTATGAAGATATATAAACCTTTTAATTATTTGTACATTTGATTCATGAAACAAAGTCTAGCACATATTGCAGTCGTAGTAAGAGATTATGACGAAGCCATAGCATACTATACAAATACATTAGGTTTTAAATTAATCGAAGACACTATTTTATCTGAAACCAAAAGATGGGTTATGGTGCAACCAGCAGGTTCCGAAAATGGATGCATGTTATTACTAGCAAAAGCGGCTACACCAGAGCAGGAAAAATTTATTGGATATCAAACTGGAGGTCGTGTGTTTTTATTTTTACACACCGACAATTTTTACAGAGATTACGAAAATTATACTGCTAAGGGAATTGAATTCACCATTCCACCACATGTGGAGGAATATGGCACCGTTGCAGTATTTAAGGACCTTTATGGAAACTTATGGGACTTAATTGAACCGTCAAAGAAATAATTTAACGCTTCATAGCTGCCGCCATATATTTACAAGCAGCGTCTCCTTTGTTTAATTCTTTTTGAATATTGGCATGAGACACTTCGTCTCTGTTTTGACTTAGTTTAAATACATGTTGTAAGTCTTCCACCACCATATCGAAAGAGAAAATAGCTTTCATGTTTTGTTGCATATATTCTTCAGATAAATTTTTTACTTGTGTTGGCGATTCTGGATCTTTTTCAAAATGTAATGTCAAGTCGGTAAGTAATTTAAATAAATGCGCGTCGTCTTTTATTTCAAGTTGGCCTTTTACATGCACTGTTTGATAGTTCCAGGTGCTTCCCATATTTTTTTCGGTATACCATCCTGCACTAACAAAAGCAGAAGGCGCAGAAAAAATAACTAATACATTTTTATTTATTTCAAATGCATTGGAATGATCCTGCTTACGCATCATATGACCACTAATTATAATATTGTCATTTTCAATTTTTATAAGAACAGGGATATGAGTAGCAACTGGAAATCCGTCTGCGTCCACACCACAAATAGTTACAAAAGGATACGCATGCATAAAGTCAATAACTTCTTGGTTGTCTTTAGCTTTGAAATAAGAAATATCGTACATGGTTTTAAAAAATTAGCGTTTTAAAAAAATATTAATTTAGATAGCCCTATTATTAAATAATAAAAAATTACAAAGGTAATGCAGTGGTGGTTTTTATTTCATCCATTACAAACAAACTATTAATATGAGCCACCATGGGCAATACTGCTAGTTTTTCTTGGTAAAATTTATTATAAGTTTCAACGTCTTTTGAAACTAATTTTAAATAATAATCAAAACTACCTGACACTAAGCTACAAGAAATTACTTCGTCGAATTGAAGAATAATTTGTTCAAATTCTGCAAAATTATTTTTTGTTTGTTTGTCTAAAGTGACATGACAAAAAACTACCAATCCTAGTTCAATTTTTTTACGGTCAATTAAAGCAACGTAATTTTGAATTACCCCAAGCTCTTCTAATCTTTTAATTCTGTCATGGGTAGGACTCACAGAAAGATTAATTGTATTGCTAATGTCTTTTAATTTAGCTAATGCATTTTTTTGTAGAATGCGTAAAATGGAAAGGTCAATTTTGTCTAAACTCATAGTTGGAAAATTTGAAAGAGGAAGAATTTCTGTCTAATGCTTTATTTGAACACTAATTTACTATATTTTACTGTTATTTTACTTATAAAAGTAATATTTACTGTATTTAACCATTCATTAGAAAATATTTTCTTTTATAAGACCTTCGTACAGAAATAAATTCAAAATCATGATAATAGGTTGTCCTAAAGAAATTAAGATTCAAGAATACAGAGTAGGCTTGACTCCAGAAGGTGCAGATAGTTTGGTAAGACAGGGTCATAAAGTATATATAGAAACCAATGCGGGCGCTGGGTCTGGTTTTAATGACGAAGCTTATACTAAAGTAGGTGCTGAAATTTTAAGCAGTGCTAAAGAAGTGTATGAAATTGCGGAGATGATTGTTAAAGTAAAAGAGCCATTAGCTGCTGAATTTCCTTTAATCAAATCAGGTCAAATATTATTTACCTATTTCCACTTTGCAGCTTCTAAAGAATTAACGGAAGCTATGATGAAAACGCATGCAGTTTGTATTGCTTATGAAACTGTTGAATTAGCAGACGGAACTTTGCCTTTGCTAGTTCCAATGTCGGAAGTAGCTGGAAGAATGGCAGTAAATGTGGGAGCTTATTATTTAGGAAAACCATTTGGCGGAAAAGGAAAATTATTAGGTGGCGTTCCTGGAGTAAAACCAGCAGAGGTATTAGTAATAGGTGGAGGAATTGTGGGTACACAAGCAGCTAAAATGGCTGCAGGACTAGGTGCCAACGTAACTATTATGGACACTAACCTTGCAAGATTAAGATATTTAAGCGACGTGATGCCTGCAAATGTAGTTACCCAATATTCTACTATTCTTGCTATCAAAGAAAAACTTCCCACTGCCGACTTAGTAATTGGAGCAGTATTATTACATGGAGCAAAAGCGCCGCATTTAGTTATGAAGGCAGACTTGGCAACAATGGAACCAGGTTCTGTAGTAGTAGACGTTGCTGTTGACCAAGGTGGTTGTATTGAAACATGTAAACCAACAACACACGAAAACCCAGTATACACAATAGACAATGTAATTCATTATTGCGTAGCTAATATGCCAGGAGCAGTTCCTCAAACTTCAACGCGTGCCTTAACACAAGCAACCATCCCATATGCAATTGCGATTGCCAATAAAGGATGGGAAATAGCTTGTGCAGAAAATCCAGCATTAGCTAAAGGATTAAATATTAGAGCAGGAAAAATTTTACACAAGGGTGTGTCAGAAGCTTATAATGCATAATACGGTTTGTATTATTTCAAAATGAAAAGAGCCCCGATAAATCGGGGCTCTTTTAGCTAAAACTAATCACAATTCAACCCTTTATTTAATGATCCACATTTTTGCATTAATGTCATCCTTACCAGCATACTGTGATGTTACAGCTGCATTGTAATTATCTTTATTGGTTGATAATTCAGAAGAAGGATATTGGAAACGTAATGGTATAATTCCGCTATTTCCAGTTCCAGCGCCTGCACTAAATGCAGGAACACCAGTTCTTCTCCATTGGTAATAACCTTCATACCCAGAGTTACGAGCAAGCGATAAATAACGTTGAGTCAAAATTTGATTCAATCCAGTCGCGTTATCTCCAGCATACTTAACTGCTGATTGATTAAAGTAGTCTGCAAAACTAAAGTTTACATTATAGTTTATATAGTCGCCAGGAGCTGTTCCTTTTAGGAATGAAACAGTATTTGCTCCGTCTACTATACCATAAAATCCTAACATAGCTTTTGTTCCTTTTTGATACCAAGCATCAGCAGAACCACTTACCCATCCTCTATTAATTGCTTCTGCAATATTTAAACACATTTCAGGATAACCAACTAAGAATGTATTTTCACCTTTGTAAGTATCGTAATAACGCTTACGTCCAATTGGTGAAATTTTCAATGCAACAATATTCCCACCCAATAAACTCATGTCGTCACCTGCTCCGCCACCTACAAAAGATTTGTAAGAAGTGTCAGAAAAACCTAATCCACGAGCCGGGTCTGCTACTTTCATAGCTCTTAAGTCTTTTAAAGAACTTAAAGTATTTAACCAAGTAGAAGCTACACATAAACGTAATGCATCATTACCATAGTTACCCTTGTTATTTGGATATTGGTTATACGCATCATTGTAAACATACTCCCAGTTGTCAGACATATCTAACATAGTAGGATACTTAGTTGGGTTATTAAATACATCAGCAAATTTTTGCTTGATATTTAATTCAGCATCCGTATCTTTTTTACTTAAGTTAATTAAGACGCGTAATTTATAAGTGTTTACCACTTTTTGCCATTTTTTCAATGCAGATAATGCATCAACACCTCCAGAAATTTTTTCTTGAAAGTAAAAATCACCTAATAATGAAGTATTAGAAGCTGCAATAATAGAAGTCAATTGTGTATTAGCCTCTTCCAATAACTGTAATGACTGTATAAATACTTGTTTTTGAGTATCATACTTAGGTTTTGGATTTGCCAAACCTTTCATTGCATCAGTCATTGGTATATCTCCCACTTTCATACTCATGTTAATGAATATATAAGCTTTAAAGAATTTTGCTAAAGCTCCATAAGGATTTAGATCTGTTGCATTAGCGGAAGCTTTTGCAGCTTCCTTTTCCATTGCTGCTATATTTTGCAATGTGTTATAATCTAAGTTGGCACTACCTGACCAATACTCGTTCGTTCCATAATAGGTATATGTAGACAAAGTATATTGACCAAATTTATCTTCATCTCCACCAGGAAATACCATTAAGTTATTTTCAATTTGTCTTAATAATAAATAGGCAGGTACCGATGTTGGCTTATTTGGATTTTCGGTATATTTTTCGAAAGTCTTAGTACAACTACTTGCAGTGATAGCCATCACTAACATAAGTAGTCCTAAAATTTTATTTGTTTTCATTTTCTTTTATTTAATGTTTTAAATTATTGTGTTTATAATTTAAAAAACAATGTTTAAGTTAAATCCATAGCTACGAGTAGTAGGCGTTTGTAGGTTATACTCCTTGCTGTTAGAACTGTTGTAGTCACGGCCTGAATATTGGTCAATATCCATATCCTTGAAACGCTCTGGGAAGAAGTATAATAAGTTACGACCCACTAATGAAATATCAACTTTAGAAATAAATGATTTTTTACCAATCAATTCCTTAGGTAAAGAATAGGTAAGAACTACTTCACGTAATTTTCCATAAGTTTTTGATACTGACGTATGCTCAAAGTCGTTAAAGAAACTACTCACATAGTCTTGGATATACTTTGCAACACCTGTATTAGTTGCAAATTGTAAATCTTTTAAATTTGTAATTACGCCTGTAGTTGGATCATATTGAATTGCCTTTCCGTTTGTAATTTGAACTCCTTCACCTACATAAGTACCTTTGAAATTAGCATCATTATAATGTGCAGCTTCAAAAGCTCTAGCAGCGCCTACGGCACCAGTTGCAGTGAAAATATTAGATCCACCTTCAATACCTTTTCTCATTACACGGTCTTGGATTTTTCCACCCACTTTACCGTCAAATTGGAAAGAGAAACTAAATGCTTTGTAGTTAAACTTGTTATAGATAGACCAACTCCAATCAGCATCTGAATTACCTACATATTGTGCTTTTGGTAAATATACTGGGTAACCTGCGCTATTGTTTATTACTTGACCTTCTGCAGTTTTAGCTGTTACACCTGCATAAATTTTATCTACGCGATCACCTTGGTGAAACTGATAACTTTCAAAGTTAGAAGGCAATTCCTTATATGTCTCTTTAAAAGTAGACCAGTTAACCATTACATCCCAGTTTAATCCTTTTTCATTTCTGATAGGAGAACCAGTTAATGATAATTCAGCACCTCTAATTTGTGTCTTGATCGCATTCGTTGTGAAACCAGTAATTCCTGTTGTTTGAGAAATTGGAAAATTACGAATACCAGGACCATTGATATTATTGAAGACAGTTGCAGAAAAACCTAAACGATTACGTAAAAACTTAACGTCTAAGCCTAATTCAGAACTTGTCAATACTGATGACTTAATATTAGAATCAATTGCATTTAAAGGAGCGCTTGAACCTGTTTGACCATTGTATACTGTCCCAATAGAATAGGCTGGACTAGATAAAGAATAACTTGGTCCACCATATGCAGTTACATAAGGGTCGCCATATCCAATTGGATATCCTGCTGGTCCAATATAAGAAGATGTATTTGGAGACTTTGCTTCTGCATAACTAGCTCTTACTTTTAAGAAGCTAATTACGCTTGGTAATTTAACGTAATCAGAAATAACTGAAGCAGCTGAAACTGAAGGATAGAAGTAAGTATTGTTGTTAATTAACAATGTTGAACTTTTATCTACTCTACCTGTTGTAGTTAAATTTAAATATTTTCCAAACTCCACACCTGCTGTATAATATGCAGACAATACTAACATATTCGCATTGTAACTATATGCACGTGTCGGGTTTAAAGAGTTAGAGAAAGAATACAAACCTGGTACGTTTAAGTAATCGGTTGTTGTAAAGCTAGATCTGTATGAGAAATTTCTAGCATTCAATCCTCCAATCGCATCAAATGCAATACCATTTTTCAACTTATGGTTGTATTTTAACAATGCTTCTACGTTATTGTCAAATAAAGAACGGCTGTCCTCTCTATAATCACCACGATTCAATTCTCTTCCATAAGGGTGAGCAGAATATGGCATTTTTTCAGTTCTTAATACGTCATTCGTACTAATATTAGTTCTTAAAATAGCTTCAAAGTCAGTACCTGGTTTGTAACTAAGTGATGCATTAGCTGTGATATCATTTTTCGTATGACCACGTAACCACTCATAACTCATGAAATAAGGGTTGTGGTAACGTTGGTATTCAGCAAATTTTGATTGAACACCTTCTTTACCTGCTTGCCAGTAATTTTTCATATCGTCCACATTCCAGTCTGCACCAGTCCAAATTGTCATTGAATAAATAACACTATTTGGTCCGTAAGAAACGTCAGGAATATTTGGAGAAAATTGACGATTGTAATTCAAATTACCGTCAATAGTAAATTTGCTACTTAATTTATAACTAGCATTCATATTAAAGTTAATAGTGTTCAACTTTGTATTCGGTATAATACCTTGTTGATTAGTATGACTTAAAGACATACGAACACTTGAACGATCTGTCGCAGAAGAGAAACTTAAGTTGTTTGTGGTTAATACACCCGCTCTTATAAAACGCTTTAAGTTGTCAACACCAACTGGTAAGTATGGAGTTGCTTGACGTTTTCCAGTTAATGGATCAATTGGACTATTCCATTGAGGAATTAATTGACCATTTAAAGCTGGACCCCAAACATCATAATCACCGTCATTTATTCCACCGCCTTTACCATCACCGAATGAGTATTGAGAATAATCACCACCGCCATATAAAGCTTGTGTTTTAGGTAATGCAATAAATCCTTTATCTACTTGTGTAGAAGAGTTGAATTCAATAGTATACCCTTTATCATTTTTCTTTGCTTTTTTAGTAGTGATTAAAATTGCTCCATTTTGAGCACGACTACCATAAATAGCAGTTGCAGCTAATCCTTTCAATACAGTATAAGTATCTATGTCGTCTGGACTTAGATTCCAAGTATCTGAAGTTACTGGAATACCGTCAACAACATACAATGAGATATTACCTCCACGTAAAGATACGTTTGGAGAAGACAACATTTCACGATTAATAGCAACATCCAAACCTGCTATTTTACCTACTAATCCGTTAATAGGATTAGGCTCTCTAGCTTTCACTAAATCACTTCCTTTCACTTCTTGAACCGAGTACCCTAATTTTTTTGTTTCTTTTTTTACACCCAATCCAGTTACTACTACTTCACTTAAAGACTGTTCTTGTTTTTGTAAGATTACAAATAAATCATTTACACTTGAGTTTATTGCAACAACCTTTGTAGTAAATCCTACATAAGAAATTTGCACATTACCTGCTTTAGCAATAGATAATGTAAACTCACCTTCTTTGTTTGTTTTAGTAGCACTTGAAGTACCTTTCACTAAAACTGTTGCAGATTCTAGACCTAATTTTGTCTCTGCATCGACCACTTTTCCTTTTACTTGAATATTTTGCGCATTGGCTTGAACGAAAGTTAAGCCTAACACCAAAACAACAAGTAAACTTTTGTTTAAAATTTGTTTTAACAACATAGATGTTTATTTAAGCCGCAAATCTATTTGTTAAAATGCGCAGACTGTTTTTAACACAGTGAACAATGTATTATGTAATTGTTTCCTAATTGTTAACAAAGACTAAAAAAATATATGATTATTTTAGTCCATGTAACTTTAAATAAGAAATAATTGCATTGGGATGGTCTGTCTGTAATCCACGTAACCCAATCTCAATTGCTTTCTCCCATTGAATGGGTCCTTCTTGTTCACTTTGGATATCTGCCCAAATTGGGATTTTCATTTTTTTTGCTGCAGTAACAATTTCTATATTATAGTCACTATAATCCCCGTCTAGAATATCCATTTTAAATTGAGAAACTAATGCTTCTAATTCCTTACTTGTTGTAATTTTTTTTGGAAGGCTAACCATTAGAGGCATATTAGGTGCCACCTTTCTCCATTCTGTAAGCTGTTGAGGGGCATTAATATAAACTACTACATTGTCTTCCATGCCATAGGCTACAATAGCCTCGTATGCCTGTTTTACTGAAGCATTTTTAAAATCTAAATAAATATTGATTTTATTCTTACATAAAGAAAGTACTTCGTTAAATGTGGGAATTGAATGATTCCCCCATTCTGGATGCGTGTTTGCTGTAATTTTACACTTTTGTATGCTATCATAATTAAGGTCTGTCACTTTTGCATTTACACCAGTCATTCTATTCAAAGATGCGTCATGCATGATTACTAATTGGCTGTCTTTAGTAGTTCTTAGATCAACTTCAATAAAATCAACCTCACTTTGTATTGCATTTCTATAGGATGCTAAGGTGTTTTCGGGAGCATTTGTATGATCCCCTCTATGTGCAATTACCACAAATTTATTATTAAACCTATCTAATAGTGTAGATTGCGCGTTTAGGGCATCTATACTTAAGATGCTAATAAATACACTAAAAAAGTAGCGGTATTTCATATTGTTTATTTAAAGAAAACTATTTTAAATAATTCAAAAATGCTACTATATTGTATTAATTAACATTTAGATAATTTTGCAAGTAGTACTATATAGAATCGGAATGATACGTTTGTACTTCAATTTCAATCAATATGAGAAATATATTATTAAAAAAGTGCGCTTTGTTATTTACAACAATTCTTGTCACTTTAAGTAGCCCATTAATTTCACAAGAAACCAGAAATTATTTGTCAGTACCAGGATACGACAAATATGCTACTATAAATACCGAAGGCATTTCCATATTACCGAGTGGACGTTATATTACCCCAGCTGGACAAACTGTAAAAATTACCAATGACCCTTTTGGGCTTGCCATTTCACCTAACGGAAAAATTGCGATCACATTGCATGACGGCGTATTTACTATAATACATTTAAATGATTTAAGTACCGTTCGTGTACCTGACTATAAAAAGAAAATTAGCTCTCCATTAAAAAATGGCTCATTCTTGGGAGTAGCATTTCACCCAACATTAAATTATGTTTATTTAAGTGGTGGCGATGAAGGTTCCGTAATAGTTTATGATTATGAGAATTTAAAAACTGTTGAAAAAATTTCATTAGACGTAAAGTTTAATAATGAAAAATTCGAAGGTAGTTTTACTAGTGACTTATTATTTAATGAAGCCGAAAACGAATTACTAGTGTTAGATAGGGGTAATTTTAGATTAGTAAGAATTGATTTAGAAACAAAAAAAATAAAAGCATCTATTCCAACAGGCCGTCAGCCATTTGGATTAGCCATATCACCCGACCATAAAACAGTACTCGTTGCAAATGTTGGTATGTATGATTATCAATTAGTTTCAGGAACAACTAAAGAAAATATACAATCGCAATATATTCCATGGCATCCTTTTGGAAATAATACCAAAGAGTCAATAAATGGCACAATTGTAGAAGGAAAAAAAATACCAGGACTTGGAAGCCCTAATGCACCTGAATCTATGAGTGTATATACTATTGATTTAGCTACAAATAACGTAACGAGTAGACTAAAAACTGGCTTACAACTAGGAGAGATGATTGAGGATATGGAAGTGGTTGGAGGTTCTAGTCCAAATTCAATTGCAATAGGTTCTGCATATGCCTACGTAACAAACGCTACAAATGACAATATTTCAGTAATAGATTATAAAGCTGGAAAAATTATTAAAAATATCCCAATTAAAGTAGATAGTACTTTAGACAAATTAAGAGGCTTGCTTCCATTTGGTATTACATTGAGCAAGGACGAGAAAAAATTATATGTTGCATTACTTGGTTTTAATGCGGTTGCTATTGTTGATCTAGCTACTGACAAGACAATAGGACTTTTACCTGCAGGATGGGGACCAACAAGAGTTGCATTATCAAAAGACGAAACAGAAATTTACATAACCTCTTGCAGAGGTTATGGTGCTGGACCTAACGGAGGAAAAAACTTCAGAATTCCAATTCAAGGCACTTATATTGGAGATATTCAATTAGCTACTTTTCAGAAAGTAAAAATGCCGACAAGTTCTGAATTACTTGATTATACAAATAAATCAATTCAAAATACTTATACTAAAATAGCAATCAAAGATCAAGATAGTTTGCCTTTGCCAATTTTACCAAACAGTATAAGTACTCCTATTAAACACATTGTATTCATTTCTAAAGAAAATAGAACCTTTGATGAAGTATTTGGTCAAATGAAAAACCTTAAAGGAGATTCTGGTTTAGCTAGATATGGTGTAGGAGTAAATGTCTCCAATAAAACGACTTCATTAACGAATGTGAATGTAAGTCCAAATCATCATAAAATTGCGAAGCAATTTTCATTAAGTGATAATTTCTATTGCGATAGTGATGCGTCAATTCATGGGCACCATTGGATGATGGGCGTAATACCAAACGAATGGGTTGAAGCAAATTCTAGTGTAGGAAAAACTGCAGATTATTTTTCAACTGCATCGGGAAGAAGATTTCCTGGATCAACCGGCAGTATGGATCCTGAAGATTATGCAGAAACAGGAGGACTTTGGGAAGCATTAGAAAGAAATAATATTTCATTTTACAATTTTGGACAAGCAAATGAAACAGCACATGTAAGAGAAGAATGGATGGATACTGCAACCGGAGCAGGTCATATTGTAATGGTCCCTATGCAAAAAGCAGCCTGGTCTAAAACCTCTCATAATTTTGCAGGTTTCAATACCAATATTCCAGATCAATTTAGAATGAAACAGTTTGAACAAGAATTCACTAAAAAATGGTTGAATGGGAAAGACAGCTTACCACAATTATTAACAGTTATGCTTCCTAATGATCACGGAGCAGACACAAGACCAGAAGATGGTTACCCTTTCCCGCATTCTTTTATGGCTGACAATGATTTAGCACTTGGAAGAATGTTACATTTTTTAAGTAGGACTCCTTATTGGAAGGATATGTTAGTCATTGTTACAGAAGACGATCCACAAGGAGGAGTAGACCATATAGACGCGCACAGAAGTATTCTATTAATGGCAGGGCCTTATGTAAAAAAGAATTATGTATCCAATACACATGCCAATTTTGGTTCTATTCTTAAAGTAATGTATAATATTTTAGGCATACCATATGTGAATCAATATGATCAGACAGCTTCTTTATTGACAGACTTCTTTACCAATAAACCAGACTTTTCTAAATACGATTTTGAATTTCCAGACAAATCAGTTTATGATTGGGACAAGTCAATGAAAAAATATAATTATAATATTGACTGGAGGAAAGTAAAGCAAGGTCCAAAGATGGATGACGAGGAAGATCAAAAAAAGAAACACTACAAGAACAAAGGGAAATAACTACTATTTACAATGAGGCCACTTTTTAGCATAAAAATATTAATAACAATTACTGCATCATTATGCATAAGTAATAAATTACTATCGCAAAAAATAGATTCGAGCTTTAAAACACTTGAATCTATTACTGTGATTAGTAGGAATATTAGTTCAAGCAATAACGCAACCCCCTATTCTTTAACTAATATAAAAAAAAATGATATTGAATTAAATAAATTCAGAACTACTCCTGAAGCTTTAATGGGTGCTAGTGGCGTTTTTATACAAAAAACGAATCATGGCGGCGGGTCTGCCTTTATTAGAGGTTTGACAGGTAACGAAACATTGATACTAGTTGACGGAATTCGATTTAATAATTCCACATTTAGATACGGTCCAAATCAATACCTTAATACCATTGATATTTTCAGTATTGACAAAATTGAAGTTGCAAAAGGTATAGGGTCTGTAGAACATGGGTCGGATGCTATTGGTGGGGTAATAAATTTATTAACTAAGGAGAACCAGTTTAGTAATAATAAAAAGCTGAATTTTAACTCGGAAATAAGACTTATTTCGGGAGGTATGGAACAAAGCAATCGTTCTGAAATATATTACTCAGATAAAAATGTGGCGATAAATGGAGGCCTTAGTTTTAGAAATTTTGGCGATCTGATTGGGGGAAACGGAGTAGAGAAACAATCACCGTCGGGATACCATGAAAAAAGTTATGATTTTAAAATTAAATTAAAAACAAGTGAAAATAGTAGTTTAACCATTTTTAGTCAGCAATTAAAACAAGTTGATGTGCCAATTTATCATAAAATTGCCTTAGAAAATTATAAAATAAATCAAGTTGATTTGCAAGAAAAGGGTTTGCACTATTTTAGATATAAAAGCGTCTTTAAAAATAATTTGCTTTCCCAATTAATCGTGACCGCGTCTTTACAAAAAGCTATAGAACAGAGATCAAATCAAAAAAATAATAGTAATACCTTCAGAAGAGAGGCTGATACTGTGAATACTTCAGGTTTTAGTGCAGAAATAATTTCAAGACCATTTAAAAATTGGGATATAAATACTGGATTTGATTACTATATAGACAAAGTAAACAGTATTTCAAATGAAACGAACCCCGCATGGAATAGTATTGCAGCAAAAAGAGGATTATATCCCAATGGCGCTATCAACAAGAATAGTTCCTTATTCCAAATTCATAGAATTAAGATAAATCAGTTTGAATTAGAAACAGGTATTAGATATAACTATTTGGCTATTCAAATAAAAGAGGAAATGTTAGGTAATGTAAATATTAAACCTGCCGCTTTAGTAGCAAACTTAGGTGTCAACTATGCAATGGGGAATAAGCATTACTTGTATAGTTCTCTTTCTTCCGGTTATAGAGCTCCTAATATAGACGATTTAGGAACCTTAGGGATTGTAGACTTTAGATACGAATTACCTACTAGTAATTTAAAACCTGAAAAGTCTATTAATACAGAATTAGGTTATAAGTATATTAGTAAGCGATGGAACCTAAATATTGCAGCTTTCTATATCTCTTTAAAAGATATTATAACAAGAGTAAAATCTGAGGGGCAACCTATTGATGGATATGCGGTTTATAATAAGCAAAATATTGAAGCCGCCTATATTAAGGGGGCAGAATTTTCTTTTAGCTACGCAATAAATGCTGCTATTTTATTCCAATCAAATGCAACTTATACTTATGGGCAAAATCTTACCAAACAAGAGCCCATGAGAAGAATACCTCCTTTATTTGGACAGTCTAATATAGTATGGTCAAAAAAGGGTTATGAAATTATGTTATCACATCAATTCGCAGGTCAACAAGACAGGTTAAGCCAAGGAGATAAGGATGACAATAGAATTGGGAAATTAGGAACTCCAGAATGGAACGTATTTAATTTAATGAGTAGTTATTATTACAAAAAAATAAAATTAAATGTAGGCATGTTTAATATTTTAAATGAAAAATATAAAACACACGGGTCTGGTATTTATGGAATGGGTCAATCTTTCTTTTTAAGTACTAAAATAAGTTTATAATTTACTTATAGCATCTATCATGAAAATAGCAGTCTCTGCAAATTCCTTCCCTTTATTCATTCTGTCAATAGCCGCTCTCTCATAAGCTAATTCTTCATTTTGTGTTGTAAGTATCCCAAAAATTATGGGAGTCGTATTTGTAGCAGATAAATAACTAATCCCTTGAGTAACATACTGGCACACATACTCATAATGATCTGTGTCTCCTTTAATGATTGCGCCTATTACAATAATAGATTTAAACTTATTAGTCATTAAAATATTCTTACTATAAACAACTGTTTCTACTGCACCAGGACATTCAAAAACTTGAAATTCATAATTTTTTTCTGTCAAATAGTCAACACAACTAATTTCTAATAAATCTGTAATATGGTTGTTGAACTTGGCTTTTACTATAGCAATCATGATATTATATTAATTGAATGATGGGCAATGGAAATTTTATCCTGTAAATATTTTAAATTATGTTTCGTGGGAGTTGATGGTAATGAAACTACATCAAAATTGAATTTCGCTACACGCAATGCTTCTACTTTTTCTGGATTATTTGTCATCAAATCAAAATTGTCAATTGCTAAATTTTTCAATATCCATATAGCATCCTGATATTGACGACTGTCCTTAGGAAGTCCTAAATTGGCATTAGCTTGGTAGGTATCAAATCCATTTTCTTGTAATTGGTATGCCGCTATTTTGTTAGCAATACCAATTCCTCTTCCTTCTTGTCCTCTTAAATATATAACATAACCATGGCCTATCTCTGCAATTTTAGACAATGCAGTATGTAATTGATGTTGACAATCACATCTTTGACTTCCAAAAATATCCCCTGTTAAGCATTCACTATGAATTCTAACAAATGGCTTTACTGTT
>Ga0208916_10000513_pt1 | contig 18199 bp, 18 predicted proteins | sample DEB19_08_DNA_5_FD_184523 | JGI IMG/M metagenome (GOLD analysis project Ga0208916, IMG submission 184523) | Aqueous microbial communities from the Delaware River and Bay under freshwater to marine salinity gradient to study organic matter... | ecosystem: Environmental > Aquatic > Marine >... | reverse complement strand
TTTCATAAAACACAATCAACAAAAAAGCCCTCACCGGCTTCCCCGCCAGTGCATGAGCGTTACGAACGCGCACTTTCAAAAAAAGGACGCACGTTCACCTTGTTGGCCGGTATCCGGGCTAGCGAAGCTACCTTCATCGCCTTCCCAAGCACTTGTTCAAGGCGCTCAGTGGCTAGTGATGAAAGCGGAATGCAGTTTCAGGCTATGAGCTCAAAACGCATTCGTTCGTTTTACCGTTGCGGGGGCAGCGCAGGTTAGAAGACTTGGCGCCAGCTCACCTTGACGGTGTGCTTGGCCTCAGCTCCCTCCTGCTTCCCGTTGAACTGCGGCATGTGAACCACACCGCGAGCACCAACAACGAACATTCTACGTGCCGATAGTTCCTTCAACCCTACAATTCACCCTGACATGGCAGACACACCCCAAATTGAACAGCTTGTTGATCGCGTAGAACGCCTGTTGCTGCGCTATGACGAATTGCTGCGAACTAACACGCTACTCAACCAACATGTGGATGCCCTCACGCTGGAGCGCGACTCACTGAAGTCGCGCCTGAATGCAGCACGCGCACGCGTTGACGGCTTGCTGGATCGCCTGCCAAAACCTGAAGTCGACGGGTCTTCCGGCTCGGCCGCGGAGAACCCATCATGAAGCAACTTGAAGTCACGATCATGGGCCAGAGCTATTTGCTGGGTTGCCCCGACGGCGGTGACGCCCGTCTGCTGGAAGCGGTCGACAAAGTCGACATCGCCATGTGCAAGATCCGCGATGCCGGCAAGATCAAGGCGCGCGACCGGATTGCCGTGCTGGCGGCTCTGAATTTAGCCTTTGAGTTGTCCGACCGGCCGGCAACGCCAGCGCCGGTGATGCGCCCTGCAGGTGCCGCCAATGACGCGCCAAATGATTCCCCTGACAACGCCCAAATCAGCGCCCTGCTGAGCCGACTCGACACCGCTCTGAGTGTTGACGGCCGATTGCTTTAACCCCTAGTCGACGCCGCTGACTTGACCATTCAGCAGTGGACGTCAGCCTGAACGCGCCTACAATCAAACCGTCTGCGTTACTTGCTGGGTTTTATACTTCCTTGTACCAATGCTTTTTAAGCACGGGCTTGGTAAATTGTCAGGTAGGTGTGATCGTCTCGCGTTAGACGGCCCCGAAGCCTGGCTGCCCTCGCCCACCTGAACCCTGGTTCAGGATGACGATCCAGCCGTTTCGCAGACACCTTTCCCTATAAATCAACGACTTAGCTCAACACAGTTCTGCAAGGTCGTACAGCAATCATCCCTGCGTCGCAACGGCGCCACTCCACTTCACCGTGCTCTTATGCAGCACATCTCCCGACCTGATCGGTAGCCTTGGCCGTTGTGCACTGTCGGGCATCACAAATACGGTCAGAACCCGCGTGAAATAGAAGTTTCAGCAAATTCATAAAGTGTTGTACTTTCGATGGTTTTGACACTGCTTAACGCGCTGCCACGTGAAGCAAATTTCCAAAGACTTTGCTGAATACGCTTGAGCGTTGGGGTGAATTCCAGAGCGGCATCGCTGCAAGTGGATAAATGCCATAAGATGGCAATCTTTGCCACTCAAGAAGGTTCTATGGCTTTAAATGTATCTTTGCCGATGGAGCTTGAAGCGCGGGTGCGACAGCACGTTGCATCGGGTCTTTATGGCTCGGCCAGTGAAGTCATCCGCGAAGCACTGCGCCTGTTCGAGGCTTATCACGCAGTGCAGCAATCCAGTCTGGCCACCATCAGGGCCGACATCGCTCAAGGCATGGCAGATGTGAACGCGGGTCACGTCAGCAAAATGGACATGGCCGCCATCAAGTCCCAAGGCCGTGCGCTTAAGAAAACGTCCTGATGGCATCGGTATTGTTTGCCCGTAGTGCGCAGACTGACCTTCTCGAAATGTGGTCGTTTATTTCGGAACAAAGTTTTGAGGCGGCTGACCATGTCTTGGATGTCATCGAGAAAGAAACCCAGACACTGGCCTTGCAGCCATTGATGGGTAGAGCACGGCCAGAGTTAAGTGGTGGCATCAGGTGTTGGCCGACATCGACCTCGTACAACCTGTACTACATCCCTGAAGAGTCAGGCGTCATCGTTGTCCGAGTTTTGCACCATGCCCGCGATATTCAGAGCAGGGATTTTCTGAACTGACGGCAAGCGTTAGCTGTCACGCCAACTTCGTGCACTTCAGTCTTACAATAAATCTCAACGTTTTGCCACGGTACTGTTGGGGTGCTGAATCATTACCCTGGTTCAGGATGACGATCCAGCCGTTTCGCAGACACCTTATTTCTTTGGATCCGATGCCCCTCGAACCCCAGCTGATAGTCGAACTTCTTGTCGTTGGCCTGTGCACCGGATTTTTAGCCGGCTTGCTGGGCATCGGAGGCGGCATGCTGATGGTGCCGTTTCTGACCTTCATCCTCACGGCCAAGGGTTTTCCGGCTGACTACACCGTGAAAATGGCTGTTGCCACCTCGCTGGCCACCATCTGCCTGACCTCACTTTCATCCGTACGAGCGCATCACAAACGCGGCGCAGTTCTGTGGCCCATCGTTCGCCTGTTAACGCCAGGCATCTTGTTGGGCTCACTCGTTGGGGCGCAGTTTGCGGCGGCTCTTCCGGGCAAATTACTGGGCATTTTGTTTGCCATCTTTGTGGCTTTTTCTGCCACGCAAATGTTCATTGACCGCAAACCCAAACCAAGCCGCACCTTGCCCGGCCGTCTCGGCACCTTCAGCATGGGCTGGGTAGTTGGTATGTTGTCGTCCTTGGTCGGTGCGGGCGGCGCATTTGTCTCTGTGCCCTTCATGACTTGGTGCAATGTCAAGATCCATGATGCCGTCGGCACATCATCGGCGCTCGGCTTTCCAATCGCCTTGGCCGGCACGCTGGGTTATATGTGGGCGGGCCAAAACCTGCCGGCCATGCCACCGGGTTCGTTTGGCTTTCTGTACCTGCCAGGACTGGTCGTCATTTCCATCGCCAGTATCTGCACGGCACCGCTGGGAGCACGAACAGCTCACCGCATGGACATTCGACCGCTCAAGAAAGTATTTGCGTCTATTCTGTACGTGCTGGCGGCCTACTTTTTGTTTCGCTGATCTGCGTTGTAAGCCGCGGTTGTGCGTGGCTGATGGGCTTCGCCTGAACACCAATCGTTTGCTCAATGAGCGCACCGCCGTCACTCATCAAAAAGTCTTTGAAAGCCTGAGCGACCGGTGTTAGTCGCTTGTTTTCGCGGTGCACGACATACCAGTGAAGCATCAGCGGAAAGCCGGTCACGTCCAGCACGCTCAAGCTCCCTGCTTCCAGCTCACGGCTGATGGTGTGGGCAGACAAAAAGCTCACCCCCATGCCAGCGATCACCGCCTGTTTGATGGTCTCAGTGCTTTTGATCTCCATCGCAATGTTCAGCCCGGCCATGTGCGAACCAAAGCCCTCCTCCATGGATTGCCGCGTGTCAGAGCCTTTTTCACGCACTAAAAACGGCTCTTTGGCCAGCCTCGACAACGAGATATTCTTTTGCGCCGCCAACGGATGATCGGGTGCCGCCACGACGACGTAGGGATGTGGCGCCAAAGGCTGGTTGACGGTATCCATACCCAACGGGGGGCGCACCATGATGGCCAGATCTGTCAGGTTGTCAGTCAGTTGGCTCAGAAGTTCTTCACGGTTGTAGACGCCAAAGTTCAACGTCACACCGACGTGTCGCTTGGCAAACTCCACCAGCAGATGCGGAAAGAAGTAATCGCCAGCACTGATCACCGCCACATTCAATTTGCCACCGGAAATGCCTTTGAACTGGGCCATGGTCTCGGCGACTTCTTTGAACTGTTGAATGATGATTCGGCTCGAATGAAGCATCTCGACGCCAGCCGGTGTGAGGTGAATTTTCTTGCCCAGTTGTTCAAACAGCGGCAGGCCGGCGTGGTCCTCTAGCTTCTTCACTTGCAGTGAAACCGCCGGCTGCGTCAGATGCAACTCTTCGGCCGCACGCGAAAAGCTCAGGTTCCGGGCAACGGCCTCGAAGACATTGAGTTGACGCAGTGTTGCGTTTTTCATTTCATCTCCCGCTCGTGAAAATCATAAGTAAAAGCTAATGCATATTAACAAATACTTTTACTATCATTAATCAGTTTTTCTTTTTACAGTTGCGACAGGTCAGGTGCATCAACCACCCCAAAGCGTCCTTTCACCGTCCAACCATTCAAGGAGAACCCGCATGCTGGAGACAAGCCCAAACCGCGCTGACCAAGCCCGACACGCTTACAACAACGCCTTCGAAAAAGTCGGTCTGAACTGGCACTGGGATGAAGCGACTTTTGAACGGCTGCAGACCAGCGGACGCTTCGTCGTCCGAACTTACCTTGAAGCCGAGCAGTCGCATCTTCTACGCGCCTACGAGGCCGACTTTTTGGTTGACGCCATCGAAGCGGCCAGAGCCAGCACACAGCGCCGGTAACCCAACGCACGGAGGATGGCCATGAAAATTGCAATCATTGGGGCTGGCGCCATCGGTGGTTATGTGGGTGCCAAGCTGGCACTTGCGGGCCAAGACGTGACCTTCATTGTTCGGGGCACCAACCTAGAGGCGATACGCAACAACGGCATCCAACTGATAACGCATGACGGCACCGAGCATGTCGCAGGCAACGTCAAGGCGACCAACGACTACGCAGAAGCTGGCCCACAAGATATCGTGATCTTGGCGATGAAGGCGCACCAGTTAGAAGCCGTGGTCGACGACTTGCCCCTGCTGATGGATCAAAACACCACCGTCGTGACGATGCAGAACGGCATCCCTTTTTGGTATTTTCACAAACACGGCGGCCCACTTGAAGGCCATCTCGTGCGCAGCGTTGACCCTGACGGCAAACTCACCAAAATGATTCCGTTGGAGCGGGTGGTCGGTTGCGTTGTCTATCCAGCCTCGGAGCTGGTGGCTCCCGGCGTTGTCAAACACATTGAGGGCGATCGCTTTCCGATCGGCGAGTTGGATGGCACGCTCAGCGAGCGCGCCATGCGCATCTCTGCATGTTTTGGCGCCGCAGGATTCAAAGCGCCCGTGCTTGAGAACATTCGCGCTGAAATTTGGCTCAAGCTCTGGGGCAACCTGACTTTCAATCCGATCAGTGGTTTGACGGGCTCGACGCTGCTAGAAATTTGTCAGTGCCCATTGACGCGAGAGTTGGCCGCCAACATGATGCGCGAAGCCCAACAAGTGGCCGAGAAATTAGGCATTGGTTTCAGGGTCAGCCTGGAGCAACGAATCGCTGGTGCTGAAAAAGTAGGCAGCCATAAAACCTCGATGCTGCAGGACATCGAGGCGGGCCGCGCACCAGAAATTGACGCGCTGGTGGGTTCAGTGGTGGAGCTCGGACGCCTCACGCAAACACAAACACCGCACATCGACACGACCTATGCCTTGGTCAAATTACTCGCCCAGTCGATGAAATAATGCGCAGAGAAGATAACTCCTTTATTTTCTCAGCGATCGCTCAATGGCCGCGACAAAATCAGACTGAGTGATGATGCCAACCAAGGCTTGATGCCTGTCGATCACCGGCAAGTGGTGGTGCCCTTGGCTGTGAAACACCTCCACCAAATCTAGGACATTTCGGCTGTCACTGATGACACGAACTTTCTTGCTCATGATTTGACCGACCGCATCGGGATACGCTGTCAGCGTTTTTTCAATTCCCTTCAGCCCATGGCGTAAAAAACCGCGCATGCGCTGGCCAAAATTTTGATGAAAATCAATATTGGCGTGTTTCAGAAAATCCTCCACCGTCACCATCCCGACCACTCGACGACCACGGTCAATCACCGGCATGGCTTTGATGTGGTTAGCGCGCAAAGTTTTCCAAGCCGCCTCAAGCGGCGTGCTCACTTCTAAAGACAGAACGGCGGCCGTCATGATGTCGGAGCATTTGATACCTTCGAGCTTGTATTCATAAGCCCGCATTTCAACTTGCTCAATCAAACTGGCCAAATCCGACCGGTTAATATCAATAACTTGGTTATAGCGAGATAGAACTTTATCTATATCGCTTTCACGAATAACTAAATTTTCGTCCTTTGGTTTATTTAAAATAGAAACATGAGGGTATCTCTTGCCGGTTAAATTGTTGTAAGCAATACCCGTCATGATCAATAACACAGATTCAGTCAACACCGGAAACAATACATATTGAAAACTGGTCACAGAACCCAAAGCCGTGATCATGGCAACGGCAGCGGCCGGTGGATGCAAACAACGCAGCAAAAACATGCACAAGATTGAAAGCCCAACCGCAACAGGCGCGATAAAGCTCGGGTGCTTAACCCAATAAACACAAGAAATCCCAATCACAGCGGAAATCACATTTCCACCTATGACAGCCCAAGGTTGTGCCATAGGACTGGATGGCAACACATACACCAGCAATGCACTGGCCCCCAAGGATGCCATCACCCAAGTGCTGCTGCCGACGAGTTCGCCAAGATAGCGTCCGACCGCCATCGTGAACAGCAATCCAAGGAATGCGCCGCCTGCAGAACGCAAGCGCTCCGGTAGCGAGACCGTGGTTGGGTCTTGGCCGAAAAACGAAAAATAGGATCTCTGCATAGACCTTGATAGTAGGTCATCCAAGACCCTGGCTGGCTAGATGCTGCAGAGCTGCGCTCACACGGCAACTAGATACTTACCCTATGAGTATTATCCAGCGGGTCGAAAAATCGGAATCTTGACTCAAGTCAACTAAAAAATTGACTTGGTATTTTTAGAATACGCCCGTCAATTTATTTTTTGATGTTTGTCTAAATTTCTTAAAGTAGTAATACCTTGGTATTTGTTTTTTAGCGATAAATTAAAAAAATAAATTTTACTGACAATTAAATTATGCAATAGAGGCAACATGACGACAGCAACACATTCGGACGCACACGCCACAGGGGCATCAGGGACATTCGTCTCTAATCGGTGGTTTCAATTGGTGATGGGTATTATTTGCATGGCGATGATCGCCAATTTGCAGTATGGGTGGACTTTGTTTGTGAACCCTATCGCAGACAAATATGGTTGGAGTAAAGCGGCAATTCAAGTTGCGTTCACCATTTTCATCTTGACCGAGACTTGGTTGGTCCCCGTTGAAGGCTGGGCGGTCGATAAGTTTGGCCCAAGGCCGGTGATTTTGTTTGGCGGTCTTCTTTGTGGTTTGGGCTGGGTTCTGAACTCTTATGCCAACACCTTGACCTTGCTTTACATCGCAGCCGCCATCAGCGGTATCGGCGCGGGTGCGGTTTATGGCACCTGCGTTGGCTCTGCGCTCAAGTGGTTCCCAGACCGTCGCGGCTTGGCTGCCGGACTGACCGCTGCAGGTTTTGGCGCCGGCTCTGCCGCGACCATCATCCCCATCTCGTTCATGATCCAAAACAGCGGCTACGAGCAAACCTTTTTGTACTTCGGTATCGGCCAAGGCGCTATCGTCATGATTCTGGCGCTGATGATGTTGCGCCCACCCGCACATGTTGCTAGCGCGTCAGCCAAGCCATCCAAACTTCAGCAGTCCAAGGTTGACTTCAGCCCAACTCAGATTGTCACCAAACCGGTGTTTTGGGTGATGTACATCATGTTCGTGTTGGTTGCAGCGGGCGGCCTGATGGCCACCGCGCAAATGGGACCGATTGCCAAAGACTTCAAAATTGACGGCGTGACCTTCAACGTGATGGGCATGATCTTGCCTGCGCTGACGTTTGCACTGGCCATCGACCGCGTTCTGAACGGTCTGACACGTCCTTTCTTTGGTTGGGTTTCTGACCAAATCGGGCGCGAAAAAACAATGTTCATCGCCTTTGCGCTTGAATCCGTCGGCATCTTGGCGCTGTACTACTGGGGCCGTGACCCGATCATGTTTGTCATCTTGACCGGCATCGTGTTTTTCGCTTGGGGGGAAATCTACAGCTTGTTCCCAGCGACCTGCGCCGACACGTTTGGCACCAAGAATGCCGCGGGTAACGCTGGTTTGCTGTACACAGCCAAAGGCACAGCGTCCATTTTTGTGCCGATTTCCAGCGTGCTGATGGCGATGACTGGCACTTGGGAGGCTGTGTTTTTCGTCGGCTGCGCCATGAACGCCATCGCCGCTTACATGGCTTGGTTTGTCCTCAAACCAATGCGCAAAAAGTTCATGGATCAGGTCGCTGTGAATCCTGTGAAATAAGCAACTGACAGGCCACAGACTGACCCTTGGTCGGTCGCCTCTCAGCCCCTGACGCCAGCCTTGGCATCAGGGGCTTTTTTGCGTTCAACTGAAACCATTTTTTGGCCAAACTTTTTCGTTAAAAAACATCAAAGCAACATCAGGACAAACCCCATAAACACACAATATTGACCTAAGTCAAGAATGTTTCGACGTCTCCGGTAAGAGGATGAGTGTTCATTCCAGCCCTCGCAAGAATTAACAACCAACCGGAGACAACGCGATGACAAGCAAATTAACAAAAATCAAAAGTAAGCTGGCCGCAGGTGTGAGCATCGCTTTATCGACCCTGTCTGCCATGGCGTTCATGACCGCGTCGGCGCATGCGGCTTGGGAGCCGACCAAACCAGTTGAGTTCGTGGTGCCAGCCGGCACAGGCGGCGGTGCTGACCAAATGGCCCGATTGATTCAAGGCATCGTCATCAAGCACAAGCTGATGAAACAACCGCTGATCGTCGTCAACAAGTCCGGCGGCGCGGGTGCTGAAGGCTTTCTGGAGATCAAAGGCGCCAAGGGCGATCCGCACAAAATCGTCATCACTTTGTCCAACCTGTACACCACGCCCATGGCCACGGGTGTACCGTTCAACTGGAAAGACATGACGCCCGTCGCCATGATGGCGCTGGATCAATTTGTGCTCTGGATCAACGCTGAAACGCCTTACAAAACGGCCGGTGAGTACGTCGCTTCTGTCAAAGCCGCCGGCCCGTTGAAAATGAAAATGGGCGGGACAGGCTCCAAACAAGAGGACCAGATCATCACGGTCGGCCTCGAAAAAGCCACTGGCACCAAATTCATTTACATCCCCTTCAAAGGCGGCGGTGAAGTAGCGGTTCAGCTGGTTGGCAAACACATTGAATCCAGCGTCAATAACCCGGTCGAGGCAGTTGCCCAGTGGCGTGCTGGCAAGCTGCGGGCACTGTGCGTGTTTGACGACAAGCGCATGACCTACAAAACCAAAATCACCGACACGCAAGCCTGGAGCGACATCCCGACCTGCAAAGAATCCGGCATCCCGATGGAATACCAGATGTTGCGTGGCATCTTCATGCCTGCTGGCGTGACGGCTGACCAGAAAGCGTTTTATGTCGAGCTGATCCAAAAAATTCGGGCCACGCCTGAATGGCTTGACTTCATGGAAAAAGGCGCCTTCAACCAGACCTACATGGCCGGTGCAGACTTCGAAAAATGGGTGGCTTCAGCTGAAACCATTCACCACGGCCTGATGCAAGAGGCTGGCTTCTTGGCTAAAAAATAATCAACAGGAACATTCTCAATGGCGTCAAGCGAAACAAAAGCCCATGAAGGTGGCGAAGTCAAAGGCCCAGCGACCTACTTGGTAGAAGCTGTGGTGGCCATCGGCGTGATGTTGCTGGGGGCCGTGGTTATTTACGGCAGCCGTGAATTGGGTGCCGGCTGGACCAGTGACGGCCCGGGTTCTGGCTATTTCCCGTTTTACATCGGGCTGATCATGACCATCTCCGGGGCCGGTATTTTTTACCAATCCTTGTTCGGCAAAAAGGGCCGGAACACCGCCGTTTTTGTCGACGGCGAGCAGCTCAAAAGGGTGCTTTCTGTGCTCATACCGGCCGGCATTTATGTCTTTGCCGTTGGATTCATTGGCCTGTACATCGCGTCATTTTTTTACATCATCTTATTCATGGTGATCCTCGGAAAGTTCTCGTGGCTCAAAAGTCTCATTGCAGCTTTTTGCGTCAACGCGCTTTTCTTCTTGATGTTTGAGGTCTGGTTCAAAGTGCCCCTCTTCAAAGGCCAGTTCGACCTGCTGAGCTTCCTCGGCTACTAATTTATCTGATCTCTCGGAGTTTTTGACTATGGATGAACTTAACGCGCTGTTTCACGGGTTCGCGGTCGTGCTGACCCCGATGAACACGCTTCTCATGGTGGTGGGCATTGTCTTGGGGGTGTTGATCGGCGTGCTGCCCGGACTGGGCGGGGCCAACGGCGTTGCCATTTTGCTGCCGCTGACCTTCACGATGACGCCAACCTCGGCCATCATCATGCTGTCCTGCATTTACTGGGGCGCCTTGTTTGGGGGCGCGATCACCTCGATTTTGTTCAACATACCGGGCGAGCCTTGGTCTGTGGCGACCACCTTTGACGGCTACCCGATGGCGCAACAAGGCCGTGCCGGCGAGGCGCTGACGGCGGCCTTCACCTCCTCCTTCATTGGTGCTTTTGTGGCCGTGGTGATGATCACCTTCATGGCGCCATTGGTGGCCAAGTTTGCGTTGAAATTCGGCCCGCCGGAATTCTTCGCCGTCTACCTGCTGACCTTCTGCAGCTTTGTCGGCATGGGCAAGGGCTCGCCGTTCAAAATTTTGGCCTCGATGACGATTGGTTTTGCGCTCGCCTCGGTCGGCATGGACACCGTCACCGGCCAGTTGCGCCTGACGTTTGGCTGGCTTGAGCTGATGCGCGGCTTCGACTTCCTGATTGCCGTGATTGGCCTGTTCGGGATTGGCGAGATTTTGCTGTCGATGGAAGAAGGTCTGGCCTTCTCTGGCAAACACGCCAAGATCGACTCCAAAATTGTGCTGGCCACTTGGAAAAAGCTACCCCAATACTGGGTGACCTCGATCCGTAGTTCGCTGGTCGGCATTTGGATGGGCATCACGCCGGGCGGTGCAACGCCCGCATCGTTCATGAGTTACGGTTTGGCCAAGAAAATGTCCAAGACCGGCCACAAATTCGGCACCGGTGAACTCGAAGGCGTGATTGCCCCAGAGACAGCCGCTCACGCCGCCGGCACCAGCGCCTTGCTGCCCATGCTCGCTCTGGGCATTCCAGGCTCACCCACCGCGGCGGTTCTGCTGGGTGGCTTGTTGATCTGGGGTCTGCAACCCGGTCCGCTGCTGTTCGTTGAACAGAAAGACTTTGTTTGGGGCTTGATTGCCAGCATGTACTTGGGCAACTTGGTTGGTTTGATCGTGGTGCTGACCACTGTGCCGCTGTTTGCCTCGATCTTGCGCATTCCGTTCTCGATCATTGCGCCCGTCATCATCGTGATTTGTGCGATTGGCGCCTACACCGTTCACAACGCCATGCTGGACATCTGGTTCATGCTGCTGTTCGGTATCGCCGGCTACTTGTTCAAAAAACTCGACTACCCGCTGGCACCGCTGGTGTTGGCCTTGGTGTTGGGGGACAAAGCCGAAGATGCGTTCCGCCAGTCGATGTTGATTTCGCAAGGTGAAGTCGGCGTGATGTTCTCGAACTTGTTGGTCGGCAGCATCACCTCGTTGGCGTTGATCTTGCTGTTCTGGCCTCTGATTTCCAAAGCACTGGACAAAATTCGGCCACCGAAGAAAGACGAATTCGAGGCTGATCGGCCGGTTGATTGAGGCTAGAAGCGGTGCCGTTCAATCAGCGGAATGCAGGGACATGGATTGCCACGCTTCGCTCGCAATGACGAGGAGTGCATTTATGGCGATCGCAGCGAATTCCGTCGTGGCGAGCGACGCGAATTCCGTCATGGCGAGCGCAGTGCGGCCATCCATCTGTGAGCCGCGCGGTGATGGATTGCCACGCTTCGCTCGCAATGACAGAACTTCGGTTTTTTAAATCTTGCCGCGCTGCTTGAGGCGGCTCAAGGTTTCTGCTGAGAGGTTGAGGTAGGAAGCCAGTTCCTTTTTCGGGATCCGATCAAAAAGTTCGGGGTGTTTGCGCAAAAATCGCTTCACACGACCCGGCGCGTCCAGCAGGTGCAAGGTGATGGTGTGGGCCATGATTTCGCTCATCAACTCCATCACGGAATACTCAAAAGACTTTTTGATCTCGTGGTGACGTTCCAGAAAAGCCACCCAGTCCTCCAGCGGCAGTTTGGCCACCCGCACTCTGGTGACGCACACCGTGCTGTAAGGGGTTGGCGTTCCCAAACGCCAGGCGGCGTAACTGGTTTCCATGTCCCGTTCGTCAGCGAAGCGCAGGATCATCTCCTTGGCTTCTTGATTCGTCACCACCCGCTTCAAGATGCCCTCGAGGATGAAGTACTGCTCCATCTGGTGCACACCCTGCTCCAACAAGGCGTCCCCTTTGTGGCCGTCGATGATGACCAAATGGGATTCCAGCTCCGCGCTCTGTTCCGCCGACATGCCCTTCAAAACCTTGTTCTGCGCCAACTGAACGCGAATGATGTTTCTATCGGGGTGGTCGGGTACAGATGACATGGCTAGGTGGGGTTGGGCGAGGCGCAGAACAGACTCGCTCAAGCGGCTACAGACGGGGTCCAAATATGGCAAAAATTGACCGCGATCAATGGCCAATTCAAAAGCGACTCCTATGATAACCGGACAGTGCAATGGGGCGCTCTCAAGTGAGCACGGGCCTAAATTGCATGGCGCTGTTAATTCACCTTGATCAAAGTCAAACGAAAAGATATTTCCACATGACAAATGAAACTCCAGAACAGGAACAGACAGACGGGTTTAACCTGGTCATCGACGCCCTGAAACTCAACGACATTGACACCATTTACGCCCTGCCCGGCATTCCTATCACCGACCTGACGCGCAAAGCGCAGGCAGCGGGCATTCGCATGATTTCCTTTCGTCACGAGCAACACGCCGGTAACGCCGCCGCTGCCGCTGGCTTTTTGACACAAAAACCCGGCATTTGCCTGACCGTCTCGGCCCCAGGTTTCCTGAACGGCTTGACGGCCCTGACCAACGCCACCACCAACTGCTTCCCGATGATCCTGATCAGCGGCTCCAGTGAGCGCGAGATCGTCGACCTGCAGCAGGGTGACTACGAAGAAATGGACCAATTGGCGATTGCCAAGCCACTGTGCAAGGCCGCTTTTCGCGTCCTCCACGCTGAAGACATCGGTGTCGGCATCGCCCGCGCCATCCGCTCTGCGCTGTCTGGCCGCCCAGGCGGCGTCTACCTCGACCTGCCAGCCAAGCTGTTTTCGCAGACGATGGAGGCAGAAGCAGGTAAACGTTCCCTGATCAAGGTGATTGACCCAGCGCCGCGCCAGATCCCTGCTGCCGATGCCGTCAAACGCGCCCTCGACCTGCTCAAGGGCGCCAAGCGTCCGCTGATCGTGCTCGGCAAAGGTGCCGCTTACGCTCAGGCCGATGCAGACATCCGCGCACTGGTCGAAAAATCTGGCATTCCTTACCTGCCAATGTCGATGGCCAAGGGCTTGCTGCCCGACACGCATGAGCAGTCGGCAGCCGCCACCCGTTCTTACGTGTTGGCAGAGGCCGACGTTGTCATGCTGGTCGGTGCGCGCCTGAACTGGCTGCTGTCACACGGCAAGGGCAAGACCTGGGGCACGCCGTCGTCGACCAAATTCATCCAGATCGACATCTCACCGACCGAGATGGACAGCAACGTGCCGATCTCGGCACCGCTGGTGGGTGACATCGGTTCTTGCGTATCAGCACTGTTGGGCGGCATTGGCTCTGATTGGGCCAAGCCACCAGCTGAATGGCTGCAGGCGATTGGTGAGCGCAAAGACAAAAATATGGCCAAGATGGCCGCCACGCTGGCACTCAACCCCGCCATCATGAACTTCCACAGCGCCCTGAACGTGGTGCGCAATGTGGTCAAGGCCAACCCAGAAGCGGTGGTCGTCAACGAAGGCGCCAACACCCTCGACTTCACCCGCAGCATTGTCGACATGTACCTGCCGCGCAAGCGTCTTGACGTTGGCACCTGGGGCATCATGGGCATCGGCATGGGCTTTGCGGTAGCCGCCGCAGTGACCACCGGCAAGCCGGTGATCGCCATCGAAGGTGACAGCGCCTTTGGTTTCAGCGGCATGGAAGTCGAAACCATCTGCCGCTACAACCTGCCGATTTGCATCGTTGTCTTCAACAACAACGGCATTTACAAAGGCACCGACGTCAACCCGCTGGGCGGCGATGTGGCGCCGACGGTGTTCGTCAAGAACGCCCGCTACGAAATGATGATGCAGGCTTTTGGTGGCGTCGGCGTTGTCGCCAACACTCCAGCCGAACTCGCCAAGGCCATGGAAGAAGCCGTCGCCTCTGGCCGGCCGACCCTGATCAACGCGATCATCGACGAAACCGCTGGCACTGAAAGCGGTCGAATCACCAGCTTGAATCCGCAGAGCGCTGCGAAAAAGAAGTAATTCATTCACATTTAGGAGAAATCAAATGAGCAACAAACCCCTCAACGGCATCAAGATCATCGACTTCACCCACGTTCAAGCTGGTCCTGCCTGCACCCAAATGCTGGCTTGGTTCGGCGCTGACGTCATCAAGGTCGAGCGCCCAGGCGCCGGCGACGTCACCCGCAGCCAGTTGCGTGACATCCCCGATGTCGACGCGCTGTACTTCACGATGCTGAACAGCAACAAGCGTTCGCTGACCCTCGACACCAAAAAGCCAGAAGGCAAAGCGGTGCTGGAAAAGTTGATCAAAGAGTGCGACGTTTTGGTTGAAAACTTCGGTCCCGGCGCCCTTGACCGCATGGGCTTCACGTGGGAACGCATCCAAGAACTGAACCCGAAAATGATCTTGGCTTCGGTCAAGGGCTTCAGCGACGGCCACCACTACGAAGACCTGAAAGTCTACGAAAACGTGGCGCAGTGCGCTGGCGGCGCAGCCTCCACCACCGGCTGGTGGAAAGGTGAGCAGTCAGGCCCGATGATTTCTTCTGCCGCCTTGGGCGACAGCAACACCGGCATGCACCTCGCCATCGGAATCTTGACGGCCTACATCGGCCGCCAGCAAACCGGCAAGGGCCAAAAAGTCGCTGTGGCCATGCAAGACGCCGTGCTGAACCTGTGCCGCGTCAAGATGCGTGACCAGTTGCGCCTCGACAAACTCGGCTACCTGGAAGAGTACCCACAGTACCCGCACGAGACTTTCTCCGATGTGGTTCCACGTGGCGGCAATGCCGGCGGCGGCGGCCAGCCTGGCTGGATCTTGAAGTGCAAAGGCTGGGAAACCGACCCTAACGCCTACATCTATTTCACAGTTCAGGGCCACGCTTGGGCCCCTATCTGCGACGCCATCGGCAAACCAGAATGGAAGACTGACCCGCTGTACATGACGCCAAAAGCGCGTCAGCCGCACATCATGGACATCTTCGGCACCATCGAAGATTGGTTGAAAGACAAAACCAAGTTCGAAGCAGTGGACATCTTGCGCAAGTTCGACATCCCTTGCGCACCGGTTCAGTCGATGAAAGAGTTGCTCAACGACCCATCGCTGCGTGCCAGCGGCTCCATCGTTGACGTGCCACACAAAGAGCGCGGCAGCTACGTCACGGTCGGCAGCCCGATCAAGTTCTCTGACCTCAAGCCAGAGATCACGGGTTCCCCACTGTTGGGCGAGCACACTGACGAAGTCTTGGCTGAACTCGGCTACACCAAGGACCAGATCGCGGCGATGCACACGGCTAACGCGGTTTAAGCGGTTTAAGCCGTCAAAGCGCAGCGCTCCCGTCATGGCGAGCGCAGCAGCTCCCGTCATGGCGAGCGCAGCGCGGCCATCCATCACGGCGTTGCGCTGTGATGGACTGCCGCGCTACGCTCGCAGTGACGGTTTTTTTACGCTCGCAGTGACGAAAATTTTTGTTGCGAATCCATTGTTTGTGCAGGTCCACCCAACAAATCCATGCCAAGTACCACCGATTTAAAACAACTCGTCGAGGCTCTCGGCGACGCCCTTGTGATCGCTGACGCCAGCGGCGCCATCACCTTGTGGAACCCGGCGGCAGAGCGCATCTTTGGTTTCACTGAGAGTGAAGCCCTCGGCCAGTCACTCGACATCATCACGCCGCAGCGCTTGCAGCATCGGCATTGGGAGGGTTATCACAAAACGATGGCCAGCGGTGTGACGCGTTACGGCAACGACGTGCTGCGTGTGCCGGCGGTGCACAAAGACGGCCACAGCTTGTCGATCGCCTTCACGGTCGCCCTGCTCTACGCACCAGACAAATCAGTCTCAGCCATTGTGGCGGTGATCCGCGACGAGACCAGCCGTTTTGAAGAAGAGCGCAAGCTGAAAAAACGCATCACAGAGCTAGAAATGCAGCTCGCAAAGCCGGCCAACCCGCCATCAACCTGATCCATCAGTACACCAGAAGAACACACAAGGCAGGGTGAATAATAGGGACCGCTGCAAAGCACCCTATTTCAACTTCCCAGCAGGAACTTTCATGAGCAAAGCGTTAGACGGCGTTCGCATCCTAGACTTCACCCACGTTCAATCCGGCCCGACCTGCACCCAGTTGCTGGCTTGGTTCGGTGCCGATGTGATCAAGGTAGAACGCGCCGGAGAAGGCGATGCAACCCGCGGACAGTTGCGCGACATTCCCGGCGTCGACAGCTTGTACTTCACGATGCTGAACCACAACAAGCGCTCCATCACGCTGGACACCAAAAAGGCCAAGGGCAAACAAGTCTTGGACGACCTGATCAAGACTTGCGACGTGCTGGTAGAAAACTTCGCACCAGGCGCCATGGACCGCATGGGCATCACGTGGGAGCATATCCAAGCGCTGAATCCGCGCATGATCGTCGCCTCGGTCAAGGGCTTTGGCCCCGGCCCGTACGAAGACTGCAAGGTCTACGAAAACGTCGCCCAGTGTGCCGGCGGAGCGGCATCGACCACCGGTTTTGACGACGGCCCACCGATGGTGACTGGCGCCCAAATCGGCGACAGCGGCACCGGGCTGCACCTTGCGCTCGGCATACTTGCCGCGCTCTACCAGCGCAACAGCACCGGTCGCGGTCAAAAAGTGCTGGCCCCCATGCAAGACGCCGTGTTGAACCTGTGCCGCGTCAAACTGCGTGACCAGCAGCGCCTAGAGCGCACCGGCACCATGCACGAGTACCCGCAATACCCAGACAGCAAATTCGGCGAGGCTGTACCACGTGCCGGCAATGCCTCTGGCGGCGGCCAACCCGGGTCGATCTTGAAATGCAAAGGCTGGGAAACCGACCCCAACGCCTACATCTACTTCATCACTCAAACGGCTGTGTGGCCGGCGGTCTGCAGGGTGATTGGCGAAGAAGGCTGGATCACCGACGAAGCCTACGCCACACCCGGCGCACGGCTGCTGCACCTCAAACCCATCTTTGCCCGCATCGAGCAATGGACCATGACCAAGACCAAGTTCGAGGCGATGGACATTCTGAACAAATACGATATCCCGTGCGGCCCTATTTTGTCGATGAAGGAAATCGCTGAAGAACCGGCCTTGCGGGCCAGCGGCACCATCGTCGAAGTCGATCACCCGACCCGCGGCAAATACCTCACCGTCGGCAATCCGATCAAGCTGTCAGACAGCGCCACTGACGTCACGCGCTCGCCCCTGTTGGGCGAGCACACGGACGAGGTGCTGACACAGCTCGGTTACACCGCAGATGAGATCGCGGAACTCCGAAGCGAACAAGTCATCTGAATTTGACCTTTCGGCACATACTTTTCACAGACACCTACACAAGCCATCATGAACTACCCGATCATTCCCATCGCCGTCATAGAGGCCACGACCAAGGAACGTAAACGCCAAGCCCCCAAGGGTCGCCGCGTGGATCCGACGGCGCTGGCAGAAGTGCAGGGTCTGCTCGGAACAGAGTCACGCCAAGCTGATTTGTTGATTGAACACCTGCACAAAATTCAAGACCGTTTTGGGCATTTGTCGGCCGCGCATCTGGCGGCTTTGGCGCAAGAAATGCGCATGCCGCAGACCGCTGTTTACGAGGTCGCCACCTTCTATCACCACTTTGACATCGTCAAAGAAGACGAAGCTGCACCTGCCGCCCTGACCGTGCGCGTTTGTGACGGCCTGTCTTGCGAGTTGGCCGGTGCCAAAGACCTGCTGGCCAAACTACCGGCCCTGCTGGGCCGTGACATCCGCGTCATTGCTGCGCCCTGCATTGGTCGTTGCGAGCAAGCCCCCGCCGCCGTGGTCGGACAAAATCCAGTCCCCAACGCC